>ENA-OOYV01000019-OOYV01000019.1-human-gut-metagenome-genome-assembly--contig:-NODE-19-length-113328-cov-20.344513_pt1 | contig 113328 bp, 115 predicted proteins | sample MGYA00241704_ERZ501380 | MGnify/ENA primary metagenome ERZ501380 (study PRJEB25962, sample SAMEA2042984) | human gut metagenome | biome: human gut; feature: human-associated habitat; material...
TTTTTATTGCTTATTATCCGCACCCAAAAAGTTGCATTTATAAGTTGAACTCAAGTTATTCGAAGTACTCCCTACCAGTACTACATAGCGTAAGTTTTTCCCTTTCGAACGTAAGCCTTTTAAGATGCTTCTAAATGTTAACCGGAAAATACTTAATAAAATGAATAAGGTTGAAATGTATATAGGAAAGAACAAAGAGTATATATTCATAAACTTTCCAACACTCAATAAAGTACCCGATAGTATTGAAAAGTAAAAAACGTTACGGAATACACGCATGATTATCTGATATGGATAAATTTTACGTAAGTGTAAGATTATTCCTCCTTGAAGACAGCATACCAGATAACATAGAAAGATTATAATTAATACTTGGGGCAATGTGACTGTTAGTTCTGTGTATTTTCTTTGGTAAATAGCACCTAAGTAAAATATATAAAATAAACCGCAACTAATGCATAATTCCCCTAAAAGCACGCATAGCTTTATTATGCTATTGTTTCGTATAGTATTATTAATATAATTCTCCATAACAAAATAACGATAGGTTAATATTCTTTAAATTATTGGCGTGTATGAATGTGTAATAAAAAAATTATACAAAAATAGATATTGTCTCTTTATTATGCAAACAAATTTAGTTCATTTTTGTGAGATGAAATTTACGATTGTTAAATACGGTTAATATAAAGCCTTTTTTAGGGTTTTTATTGTGTTGTATAACATATAATCAATATCTTTGCATCGTGTTTTTCATGGTATTAGATTTAAGGTTAATGAAGATTGGGAGTCTGGGAAGATTCCCTTTTTTATTTTAATAATGACTCAGATGGTAATGCATCAGTTCGTCTATAGGGCTCTTTATAAAAATTCCAAGTGGTATATGAAAGGAATGTGCCGATTCTTCAAGTTCCTCATGAAAGAACCATGCAATAGAGCCGACAAAGGAAACAGGGTATAGCTGTGGATATAGCAGAACATTGCGGCGGAAGAATTCTCCAAAGCAATCTAATAGGAAAGCATGTACCTGTGGCATCCTCTTATGTTCATAAATATAAGGAGTGAGTGAGGCCAGAAAGCGATTGGCTTGTGGCCGGCGATATACATTATCCAATATCTCAGAAATTGTAAGATTGAGCTTTTCTTGTAATCCATGCTGCAATATCTCGGGTAATTGTCCTTTCAGACAATCGCCTATAAATCGTTTTCCCAAGTAAGCTCCGCTGCCTTCATCTCCTAAAATATATCCCAGTGGCGGAATGTTCCGTATGATTTTTTCTCCATCGTATAAGCATGAATTGGATCCTGTTCCGAGTATACAGGCTATTCCTGCATTATTTTTGCATAAAGCTCGTGCTGCTCCCAGCAGGTCTGTTTCCACTGAGATGTCAGCTCCCGGGAAAAATTCTTGTAAAACCTGAATGATGGAAGCTGTTTTGGATGGCAAGCATCCGGCACCATAGAAGTAAATAGCCGTGCAGCGCTGGAGTGGAGTGTCCAGTTGTGGAAGAAGTTCATCATGGATGATAGACCGTATCTTTTCTTCAGACTGATGGAACGGGTTGATTCCTTCCGTCTGGACAATTTTGCAATTGGCTGTTTCCGTACCGTAGCACCAATCGGTTTTGGTAGATCCACTGTCGGCTATAAGTATCATAATGAAAGGTGGTTATAAAAAGCACAATGCATCAAGATACGACACATTGTGCTTTTTGTGATTGGTATTGAATTAATTAGTGGCAATGTCCGCATCCGCCTCCACAACATCCGTCGTCATGGTGATGATGCTCATGATCTCCGCAGCCTCCGCCGCAACTGTCACATCCGCAGCCACATCCTTCTCCACTCATCATGTTGACCATTCCTTCTATTTCTTTATTGGTAGCAGGACGCATTTCTGTAATAGTACCTTCAAAGATCAAGTCTTTGCCGGCATGAGGATGGTTCAGGTCGAGCACTACTTTGTCTTCAGTAATTTCACCTACGTTGGCATAGAACTGATGTCCTTCTGCATCGCTCAGCATAATGATATTGCCCGGGAAGATATTTTCGCTGTCGAAATTACCGTCAGGATCGCAAAACATAGATTTAGAAACCTGACGTACGTTATCTTCGTTACGCTCTCCGTATGCTTCTGCGCAAGGAATTGTAAAATTGAAGTTATCTCCTTTGCTCAGTGCTGTGATTTCTTTTTCAAATTTATCGAGTGTGTATCCGATACCAGAAATAAACTGGAACGGATGTTCTACAGTTGCTTCTTCCAGCAATTCTTTCTTTCCGTCAGCAATAGCATACAGACGGTATGCTACGGTGATGTATTTATTTTCCATACTTCAAATAAATGTGTTTATAATGATTGAATTTTCGCCAAAGGTACGAATAAAAAATGATTTATTGAAAGGGGGATTTCTTCTTTCTGTTAGTATTTTTACAAATGAAAGCGGCAATAAAGACTATATAAAAAGAATTTGGATATAAAACAAGCCTCTGAACTTACTAATGATTATTTTTTATTGAAAATTTCTTTCATTTTATTTGTTTGTTCCGAAAAAGCCTTTACCTTTGCAGACGTAAAACAAAGCAAGATAACATGAAAGTGATAACTGATATACGAATTAACTTGGCAGTCCTGCATATTATTCGCGTCGTGGTGAAAGAACCAAGAGGTGAGTAAAGTTTTCGTGTATACAGTTCACATAAGGAAATATGTATGGAAGCCTTTCTCGCCAGTGTTGAGAAAGGCTTTTTACTTAATGAAAAGGAGATAAATGTAATGAAACATCAGTTACGCAGTTCGATGAGTACCGAAGGTCGCCGTATGGCAGGAGCAAGAGCCTTATGGGTAGCCAACGGTATGAAGAAGGAAATGTTTGGGAAGCCCATTATAGCTATCGTAAATTCGTTTACGCAGTTCGTGCCGGGACATACACATTTACACGAAATAGGCCAGCAGGTAAAAGCTGAAATCGAGAAATTAGGATGCTTTGCTGCTGAATTTAATACCATTGCCATTGACGATGGCATTGCCATGGGGCACGATGGAATGTTGTATTCTTTGCCTTCTCGCGACATCATAGCCGACAGTGTGGAATATATGGTGAATGCCCATAAGGCAGATGCGATGGTCTGCATTTCGAATTGTGACAAGATTACTCCGGGAATGCTTATGGCGGCAATGCGACTGAATATCCCTACTGTATTTGTTTCCGGCGGTCCGATGGAAGCTGGAGAGTGGGGAGGCATGCAGCTCGATTTGATCGATGCCATGATCAAATCGGCCGATCCGACTGTCAGCGACGAGGATGTGGCTGAAATTGAATGTCATGCTTGTCCCGGATGCGGTAGTTGCTCGGGAATGTTCACGGCAAATTCCATGAACTGCCTGAACGAAGCCATCGGATTAGCCTTGCCGGGAAACGGAACAATTGTGGCTACGCATGAAAACCGTAAGCGTTTGTTTCGGGATGCTGCCGAACTGATTGTGAAAAATGCCTATAAATATTACGAAGAAGGTGATGATAGCGTATTGCCGCGCAGTATCGCTACCCGTCAGGCCTTCCTGAATGCCATGACACTGGATATTGCAATGGGAGGTTCTACCAACACCGTATTGCATTTGTTAGCGGTTGCTCATGAAGCAGAAGTCGATTTCAAGATGGATGACATTGATATGTTGTCACGTCGGGTACCTTGTTTGTGTAAAGTCGCTCCCAACACTCAGAAGTATCACATTCAGGATGTCAATCGTGCCGGCGGTATCCTTAATATATTAGGAGAACTTGCAAAGGGAGGACTGCTCGATACTACCGTACACCGAGTCGATGGTTCCACATTAGGAGAGGCAATTGCCAAATATAATATCTGTAAACCGGATGTAGATGCTGAGGCTATGCGTATTTATACAAGTGCGCCGGGCGGTAAATTCAATATCCAGTTAGGCTCTCAGAACAACACGTATAAAGAACTTGATACAGATCGTGCTACCGGTTGCATCCGCGATTTGCAGCATGCGTACAGCAAAGACGGAGGATTGGCTGTACTGAAAGGAAACATTGCGCAAGATGGTTGTGTGGTAAAGACTGCCGGAGTAGACGAAAGCATCTGGAAGTTCTCTGGTCCAGCCAAAGTGTTCGATTCACAGGAATCGGCATGCGAAGGTATCCTTGGCGGCAAAGTTGTGAGCGGAGATGTAGTCGTCATTACTCACGAAGGTCCGAAAGGTGGACCGGGCATGCAGGAAATGCTTTATCCTACTTCGTATATCAAGTCGAAACATTTGGGAAAAGAATGTGCCTTGATTACAGATGGCCGGTTTAGTGGAGGTACTTCCGGCCTGAGTATCGGACATATTTCTCCCGAAGCTGCAGCCGGCGGAAATATCGGTAAGATAGTAGACGGAGATATTATTGAGATTGATATACCAAACCGTACGATAAACGTGAAACTCACCGACGAGGAACTGGCAGCACGCCCCATGACACCTGTAACTCGTAACCGTCAGGTGTCGAAGGCATTGCGAGCTTATGCCAGTATGGTAAGCTCAGCCGATAAGGGTGGAGTAAGAATTGTATAAGGAACTATTTATTCTTCATTTTGATTTATGGCTAAAGAAAGAATTACAGGGTCGGAAGCATTGATGCGTTCATTGGAGCATGAAGGGGTAAAGACTCTTTTCGGTTATCCGGGAGGAGCTATCATGCCTGTATTCGATGCATTGTACGACCACAGAGATAAATTGAACCATATACTGGTTCGTCACGAACAAGGAGCGGCTCATGCTGCTCAAGGATTTGCCCGAGTTTCGGGAGAAGTTGGAGTTTGTCTGGTAACCAGCGGACCAGGAGCTACAAATACCATTACAGGTGTGGCCGATGCCATGATAGACAGTACGCCTATTGTTGTCATCGCAGGGCAGGTAGGTGCCAGTCTGTTGGGAACGGATGCCTTTCAGGAAGTCGATCTGGTGGGCATTACGCAGCCAATTTCGAAATGGAGTTATCAGATACGTCGTGCGGAAGATGTTGCATGGGCGGTTTCACGTGCCTTTTATATCGCACGAAGCGGACGTCCCGGACCGGTGGTTCTCGACTTTGCCAAGAACGCACAAGTCGAAATGACCGATTACGAGCCGGTAGATGTTGACTTTATCCGCAGTTATGATCCCGATCCGGAAACGGATATGGACGAAATAGATAAGGCGGCAGAATTGATAAACAATGCTCAACGTCCCTTGGTATTGGTCGGCCAGGGTGTAGAACTGGGCGGTGCGCAGGAAGAATTGCGTAAGTTTGTCGAAAAGGCTGATATGCCTTGTGGATGTACTTTGCTGGGACTTTCGGCACTTCCTTCCGGTCATCCGCTGAATAAGGGTATGTTGGGTATGCACGGAAATCTTGGTCCGAACGTCAAGACCAACGAATGTGATGTGCTCATTGCGGTAGGAATGCGTTTCGACGACCGTGTAACCGGTGATTTGTCCACCTATGCCCGTCAGGCAAAAGTCATTCATCTGGATGTCGATCCTTCTGAGATTGGCAAGAATGTACCGGTAGATGTCCCTGTTTTGGGAAATTGTAAACGTACATTGTCCATGCTTACCGAACGGATACACCCTCAGAAACATACCGAATGGATTGCCAGTTTCCAGCCCTATGAGGAGAAAGAATATACTCAGGTTATAAAGCCTGAAGTTTATCCGACGGAAGGTCCTTTAAATATGGGTGAAGTCGTTCATGCAGTAAGCGAAGCTACGAACAACGAAGCGATACTGGTGACAGATGTCGGTCAGAACCAAATGTTAGCTTGCCGCTACTTTAAGTTTACCAAGAACCGCAGCCTTGTAACTTCGGGAGGTATGGGAACAATGGGATTCTGCCTGCCGGCCGCTATCGGTGCTACCTTCGGGTGTCCCGGACGTACGGTCTGCGCATTTATGGGAGACGGAGGTTTGCAGATGACCATGCAGGAACTGGGTACGATAATGGAGCAGAAATCGCCGGTAAAGATTATTTTGATGAATAACAATTTCCTGGGCAATGTCCGCCAGTGGCAGGCTATGTTCTTCAGACACCGCTATTCGTTTACCCCGATGATGAACCCCGACTACATGCAGATTGCTTCGGCGTATGGTATTCCTTCCCGCAGAGTAATGGACCGTTCCGAGTTGAACGACGCCATTCGTGAGATGCTGGAAACCGACGGACCGTTCCTGCTGGAAACCTGTGTGGTGGAAGAAGGAAAGGTATTGCCGATGACTCCTCCGGGAAGTCCCGTAAACTATATGCTGTTGGACTGTTAATTAAGAGTAACTATGGATAATAAGACATTATATACGATAATCGTTCATTCGGAAAACATAGCCGGTTTGTTGAATCAGGTAACGGCTGTGTTTACACGCCGCCAGATAAACATCGAAAGTCTGAACGTGTCTGCTTCTTCCATTAAAGGAGTACATAAGTATACCATTACTTGCTGGACTACCCCTGATATCATAGAGAAACTGGTACGTCAGATAGAAAAGAAAATGGACGTGATACAGGCACATTACTTTACCGACAAGGAAATCTTCCAGCGTGAGGTAGCCATGTATAAAGTTTCCACACCCGAGTTTCAGGCAACGGCAGAACCTTCGAAGGTTGTACGTCGCTATGGGGCACATATTGTAGAAGTAAATCCTACATTCTCTGTTGTAGAGATGACGGGCATGAGCGACGATATTACGAGTTTGTATCAGGAACTGAAAAATCTGAACTGTGTATTGCAGTTTGTCCGCTCAGGAAGAATTGCAATTTCGACCAGTTGTTTTGAGCGTGTTAACGAGTACCTGGCACACCGGGAAGAACGATATAGAAACGAAAAACAATAAAGATGGTTATGAGTGAGGATAATAAAGTTAGTACCTACCCGTTTGTTGCAGAACCGTTCCACGTAGATTTTACGGAAAAACTTACGATGGGCGTATTGGGCAACCATCTGTTGAACTGTGCAGGCTTTCATGCTGCGGAACGTGGCTTCGGCATTGCTACCCTGAACGAGAACCATTATACATGGGTACTTTCGCGTCTGGCAGTGGAAATGGAGGAAATGCCTCGTGCATACGAGAAGTTCAGCATCCAGACGTGGGTGGAAAATGTATATCGTCTGTTCACCGACCGTAATTTTGCTATCCTGAATCAGGATGGCAAACCGATAGGGTATGCACGTTCCATCTGGGCAATGATCAGCATGGAAACCCGTAAGCCTGCCGACCTGCTTGCACTGCATGGAGGAAAGATAATCGACTATATTTGTAAGAAGGAGTGTCCCATTGCCAAGGCAGGCCGTGTAAAGGTGACAGAGCTGGTTCCATGTTCCGAATACCTGGTGAAATACAGTGACATTGACCTCAACGGTCACGTCAACAGCATCAAGTATATTGAACATGCACTCGATTTGTTCCCACTCGAAATGTTTCGCAATAAATCCATCCGCCGCTTTGAAGTGGCATACGTTGCCGAAAGCTATTACGGCGACAAGCTGAGCTTCTACCGTGAGCAGGTGGGCGAAAATGAATTTGATATAGAAATAAAAAAGAATGGCACGGAAGTTGTCGTTCGTTGTAAAGTGATATTTAACTGATTTTTTAATAAAAAGATTGTATTATGGCACAAATGAATTTTGGCGGCGTTACTGAAAATGTAGTAATCCGCGATGAGTTCCCCTTGGAAAAAGCACGTGAGGTATTGAAAAACGAAACAATAGCTGTCATCGGTTATGGTGTACAGGGCCCTGGACAGTCACTGAATCTGCGTGATAACGGTTTCAACGTAATCGTAGGACAGCGTCAGGGCAAGACATACGAAAAGGCTGTTGCCGACGGTTGGGTACCGGGCGAAACCTTGTTCAGCATCGAAGAAGCTTGCAAGAGAGGTACTATTATCATGTGTCTGTTGTCGGATGCTGCCGTTATTTCTGTATGGCCTACCATCAAACCTCATCTGACTGCTGGCAAAGCATTGTATTTTTCTCACGGATTTGCTATTACATGGAACGACCGTACCGGTGTGGTTCCTCCTAAAGATATCGATGTTATCATGGTTGCTCCTAAAGGTTCGGGTACATCTTTGCGTACCATGTTCCTCGAAGGACGTGGCTTGAACTCATCGTACGCTATCTATCAGGATGCTACCGGAAAGGCTTACGAACGTACTATTGCACTGGGTATCGGTATCGGCTCAGGTTACTTGTTCGAAACAACCTTCCAGCGTGAAGCTACATCCGATTTGACAGGTGAACGTGGTACACTGATGGGTGCTATCCAGGGCTTGCTGCTGGCACAATATGAAACATTGCGTGAACACGGACACTCACCTTCGGAAGCATTCAACGAAACAGTTGAGGAACTTACTCAGTCATTGATGCCGCTGTTCGCAGCAAAAGGTATGGACTGGATGTACGCTAACTGTTCTACAACTGCTCAGCGTGGTGCTTTGGACTGGATGACTCCGTTCCACGATGCTACCAAACCGGTATTCGAAAAACTGTACAAATCAGTTGCCGAAGGCCATGAAGCACAGCGTTCTATCGACTCAAACTCTCAGCCGGATTATCGTGATAAACTGAATGAAGAACTTCGTCAGTTGCGTGAAAGCGAAATGTGGCAGACAGCTGTAACCGTTCGTAAACTTCGTCCGGAAAACAACTGATAAACCACTTTCCAGATAAATAAGAAAAGCTCCTTTCGCAGTGAATACTCTGCCGGAAGGAGCTTTTCTTGTATCAGGGTGCAGGCATCTGCCGGACTCGGAAGGATTCGTCATGACGCTGCATATATAAATATCCTTTTTAGCTGCTATAAGCATTTTCTCCGGTATGTTGAGAATGAAGCATCTACGTCTTTTTCTGGAAACCTCTGCATGTCCGGATTATTTTTTGTACAAAAACAAAAATCTTTTGTACAAATTTTCGGAAAACGTCCCGACGTTTTTTCGAAGAGCCGCCGGACTTTCTTGACATACATCTCCATATTACTATCAAAGCTGGTAACATCATGCGAAACGTAAACAGATTATGACAGGAAATTCACGTTAAAAAAGTAATTATTTATCCGTCAATCGGAATAAAATCGTTATTTTTGAGTACGACTTAATTTATCTTTACAATACAAACTACTGAGTTATGAAAACAGAATTTTTACAGATGATCAAGACACGGCGCAGTTGCCGTAAATATAAAGCAGAACAAATTACCGATGAAGAACTGAAGGCTGTACTCGAAGCGGGTACGTATGCACCTACTTCACGAGGCATGCAGGCTCCTTACATCGTGGCCGTACAGAATGAGGCCCAGCGCAGACAGTTGGCCGAAATGAATGCCCGTGTCATGGGCGTGACCTCCAATCCGTATTACGATGCTCCCACGTATGTGCTGGTACTTGTTCCGGGCGACGCTAACAACCCCGTACAAGACGGTAGTTGCGTGCTTGAAAATATGATGCTTGCAGCCCATGCACTGGGATTGGGCAGTTGCTGGATTCACCGTGAGCGCGAAATGTTCGCTACTCCCGAAGGAAAGGAACTGATGAAGTCGTGGGGACTTCCCGACGGCCTGATAGGAATCGGAGCGCTGGCATTAGGATATCCGGAAGGAGAACCGGCACAGCCCAAACCACGTAAGCCCGATTACTACCGGATTATTAAATAAAAAGGAAACCTGAACGTATGGCAGACGGAAAATATCATGTAGGATTCGCCCTGAGCGGAGGATTTATTCGGGGAATTGCCCATCTGGGTATGTTGCAGGCACTGTTCGAGCATAACATCCGTCCCGATATCCTGTCGGGTACCAGTGCGGGTGCTATCGTCAGTGTCTTCATAGCCGACGGCAGGCAGCCCTTTGAGATTATGGAAATGTTTTCCGACCGTTCGTTTACGGAACTCGCCAAGATCCGTCCGGGTAAGGAAAGTTTGTTCCAGATGGATTATTTTATCGATTTCATGAGGAGTAATCTGCGGACGCGCAATCTGGAGGATCTCGAAATACCTGTCGTTGTGACGGCTACCGATTTCGATCATGGTTGTTCTGTCCACTTCACGCGTGGGGAGATAGCCCGCCGTGTGGCAGCCTCGTGCTGCATTCCCGTGCTGTTTGCACCAGTCAAGATAAGAGGCGTTTATTATGTCGATGGGGGAGTTTTCATGAATATTCCCGTTACCCCGATACGTGATTTGTGCGACAAAGTGCTGGCACTGAATGTTTATAAGCTCGTGGCCGATGCATATAGCAAGAATCTGGCGGCCATAGCTCTCAGAGCGTACCACTTCATGTTTCAGGCAAATACGTTTACCGAACTGGAAAAGGCAGACTTGATTATCGCTCCCGACGGTCTGGGAGCGTACTCTAACTACGAACTGGAAAAAGCGGAAGAAATTTTCAGTACAGGGTATTTTGAGGCATCTCGGGTGCTGGAGGAACTGGAAGAAGACGAAAAAGAACGGTATTTCTCGTTCAGGTAAAAAAGAAGAATGTCAAAAAATGCAATAATGACTATGGAACAAAATGAAAAAATGATTATTTATCAGGTCTTTACCCGTTTGTTCGGCAATAACGAAGTAAACAATGTATACAATGGAAGCTTGCAGGAGAACGGATGTGGTAAAATGGATGATTTTACAAACAAGGCTCTGCATGAGATAAAGAAACTGGGCGCTACACATATCTGGTACACAGGCGTGATTGCTCATGCTTCCCAAACAGACTATTCTGCATATAATATTCCCCGAAATCACCCTTCAGTGGTAAAAGGAAAGGCTGGTTCGCCTTATGCCATCCGCGATTATTATGATATCGATCCCGATCTGGCTGTCAACGTAGACCATCGCATGAAAGAGTTCGAAGCACTGGTCAAACGTACGCACAGCAACGGGCTGAAGGTGATCATCGATTTCGTACCCAATCACGTTGCCCGTCAGTATCACTCCATTGCCAAGCCTGCGGGTGTGAAAGACCTGGGAGAAGACGATGACAATACAAAGGCTTTTGATGTAAACAACAACTTCTATTACATACCCGATACTCGTCTGGGAGGCGAAATAGACTTTTATAATGAACAGGCGGGCACTTACGAAGAAATGCCTGCCAAGGCTACCGGCAACAATCGTTTCGATGCTTATCCGAACAAAACCGACTGGTATGAAACGGTGAAGCTGAATTATGGGGTAGACTATATGAAAAATACGGGAAATCACTTCTCACCGATTCCTGATACCTGGAACAAGATGAAGGATATCCTGCTTTTCTGGGCCTCCAAAGGCATAGACGGTTTCCGTTGCGACATGGCGGAAATGGTACCGTGCGAGTTCTGGGGCTGGGTTATTCCTCAGGTGAAAAAGCTGCATCCGGAACTGATTTTCATAGCCGAAGTCTATAATCCGAACGAATACCGTAACTATATCTTCAACGGACATTTCGATTACCTGTACGATAAGGTAGGGCTGTATGATACCCTTCGTGCCATAGTATGTGGTTACGGGTCGGCTACAGCTATAACCAACTGCTGGCAGAGTGTGAACGACATCCAGTCGCACATGCTGAATTTCCTGGAGAACCACGACGAACAGCGTATCGCTTCCGATTTCTTTGCAGGAGATGCCCGTAAGGCACTGCCGGCATTGCTGGTTTCGGCTTGCATGAATACCAATCCGATGATGATTTACTTCGGACAAGAACTGGGCGAGGAAGGAATGGACAGCGAGGGATTCAGCGGACGCGACGGACGTACTACTATCTTCGATTACTGGAGTGTAGACAGCATCCGACGCTGGTGCAATCACGGGCGCTATAATCTTCACCTGCTGAATGACCAGGAGAAAGAGCTTCGACGGTTTTATTACCATGTCCTGAACTTGTGTAATGAGGAAAAGGCCATTTCGCAAGGTGAATTCTTCGACTTGATGTATGCCAATCAGGGAAACTGGCTGATGAATGAACATCGTCAGTTTGCGTTCCTCCGCAAGCATGCCAACGAAGTGTTGCTGATACTTGTCAATTTCGATGAGATGCCGATACCGGTTTCGGTCAATGTTCCGCGTCATGCGTTTGAGTATTTGCAGATGCCTGAAAGCGAAAACGTGCAGACTGTGGATTTGCTGACGGGAGAAAAAGGAACCATCTCCTTTACAAGTGTGAAGCCGGTAGCCGTTGAACTGCCGGGTTGGGGTGGAAAGATCTTGAAAATGACAATCTGACCTGAAGGCTTGATATAAGTTTGAAGACGGCACCATAGGATATCTCCGGTAGAACTGATATCTTATGGTGCCGTCTGTATTTCCTCTAAATGCTTGCTGTCATTGTTTCTTATTCCGATTTTACTTCATCATCACCGTCGGCTAGTGGGGTATATACCGCTTTGGGCTGAGGGATGCTGAAGCTGGCATTGGCAAAAAGTTCGGCTAGTCCGGAAATCTGTTTCAGGCGCAGCAACTCATCGCGGTCCATTCCTATGTTTTTCATAATCCATTGGTCGGACATTCCAGCCTTATCCAGTTCGGCAACGATGTTCGACATCAGCTCGATGTTGTGCGTACCTCGTGCACGATTGTGCCGAATGGTAGAACCAATGCGGTTGGATAAATCTTTGTCTATGACGACAACCGGAAGCAATCCTTTCTCTCGCTGATAGATACGCTTCGATGTTTTTAGAACAGTATATCGGTGAAATCCGTCTACCAGGATATATTTATCTTGTGTCTTGTCGTAGTAGCATACGCAGGGCATGGTAAATCCATCTTCCCAAATGGACAATTCCAGTAGTTTCATTTCAGGAGGAGCGACTACATTGGGGTTGTAATTATTTGCTACTACTTTCTCAACAGGTACAGCCCGTACGTCATAGACGGGACTTTTGTAATCATCGTTTGTCATCGCCAAATATTTTTGTAATTTTCCATAATTTGATTCTTCTTACTGATTTCCTCTTTGGTAGGGGAGAATCCCATATATTTACAGGCATGATCGTTGCGAAGGATACAGATACACATCCGCTTGTAGGTAGGAATTTCCCTGAATTCGGGAATATCAATGTCTTCCTGATACTCCATTTTAACAGGATGCTTGTGAGTCCGGTAGTTACTTTTGTCTACAATTTCTATGGGAATCTTTGCGTCAATCAACTTTTGAATAACATCGTCGCTGAGACAGCCTCCTTTTGTTCTCCAGAACTTGATGCTGACATTCAGGCGTCGCAGGTAACCGTTACGTGTTTCTTCGGGGAGTGTAGAGAGTAAAAAGTACATGAATGATTTCCATGTATACCCTTCAGGCAATTTTATTTTGTGCCTTGCTGTGGCATGTGTACTTCCATAAATTGCAGAAAAGTTAACTCCGTTTACACGTCCTATCATTTTTCCCCACGTGTCAGGGTCTATTGCTTTGTAAAGTGCCAGGCTTTCTATCGCTTCACTGATAAAAGGACTGGCCACCCGCTGTCGTTCCAGATTGACTCCTGCTTTGTAATAGAGGTCATACAACGGATTATAATCCCATTTAAACTTACCGTTCGCCGTCCATACATCTGTTGTCCGCCAGTCATATATGGGATAAGCGTTGTAAATATCATTTCCTATTTTTGAAGTCCATATATACTTGTGGTACAAGACATTTTTGGGAACCTGAAAGATACAGCGCCAGCGGTTGAAACTTTCTTGTGTTCGTATTCCTACTAAACAACAGGTTCGTATCGCTTTTTTTTTCTTATGCAGCCATTGTGCGAAATACAGTTGGAAATCGTAATCCCAGGTTTCTGGCTTCAATTCCGGAAAGTCTTTAATTGTCATGGCATTTTTAGGCATTTGCCGAACCCATGCATCCTTCATTTTTTCATCCCACGGACGCCAGTAGGATTGGTACATGGAGGTGGAAGTTGCAACTCGGAAAGGTAAGCAAATACGATAGATGTCGAGCACATCCTTGTTTTTCTCCAAAATCTGGTCGACAAAATCGATGGTCATTTTGTATTGTATTTCATAATCCATGTGAAATACGCCTATTTTACGTTTCAGGTTATTCCGCCGGATGTAATCAATACACAGGTTTAGCAGGACACCACTGTCTTTCCCTCCCGAGAAAGATACGTAGATATTATCAAATTCATCGAATATTACTCGTAAACGTTCCTGAGCCAATTCGTAAACGTTCTTTGACTCTTGGGTTATTTCTTTCATGAGACCTTTTGCATTTTAATGTATAGTTTCCATGTTTTTGTTATTTCAAATCCCTTGCTCACAAACAAATCTTTGTGAAGAGTCTGCACTACAGCCACCAAGGGCTGTGTGCTTTCCTCTTCATCAGTTAGGACTGCATCCAGCAGAGCCTCCAATATCGCATCGTGATTCTCTGCCTTAGCATAATAATTATTGATGATATGTTCGTTCTTACGCAAGTTCAGTGGTATGAAGCCTGTTACTTTGTGTTTTTCTATTGCAATATACCACACAAATTGTTCTCCGGTTTTAAATGGATAACCATTGTTATATTGCAAAATTTGAGGATCCATGACCAAAGGACCTACTAGTTGGTATAATTGTTTGTCTGTTCCTTGTAATTTAAGTATTTGTATCATTGGTAATTATTTATGCGTACCAAGCAAAGATACTTAAAAAAGATCATACTTACAATTTCTTATCTGAAATCAGTCGCGCGATACGTGTTTTGCTTTGAGCTCCTTTGGTGAGGAGATAAACATGTTTGTATGCGTCACGATTCAGTTCTGTAGGTGAACCGTTTATCAGGATGATATTGCGATCGTTGGCAAATTTCAGGATACCGTTTACGTTGTTTGGGTGCAGTTTACCTATTTCGTCCATCATGCAATGCAGCTTGAAGTCCTTGAATTTCTGCGAAGCGCTTTCCTTGAATACGTACAGCAACATGATGTTTATCATGGCTTTCACCAGAATGTCCGTACCTTCCGAACCTACATTCGAGAGTTTCTCCACGAAACCGGTATCGTTGTTGTTTTCTACGATACGGAAGCGAAGTTCGAATGAATCGTACAACCGGATTTTATCGTAGCGGTAAGCATGCATTTCCTTGATGAAATCACGCAGTAAAGCGATGGCTTCCTGTTTGACCAGTTGCTCGTTTTCACTAGAGAATAAGTTTGTACCAGGCGCAAGGTCGTAAGCATGTTCGTTATAATACTTCTGTATTGCTCGTAAAGAGTTTACTACACGATTGCTGCTTTCCTCTACCTTCATCTCAATTCGTTGGATAACTCCGACAAAATTGCAGGTCTGGAAACCTTTATTTACCTTGTTAATCAAATCGTGGATGTCGCTTTCCGAAGCAGTCAGCATCGACGTATCCATGCTGATACGCTTGAATGTATCGGAGTGTTCGTTGTTGATGCGACGAATAAATTGGCTTATTCTATTTTCTTCCACGAAATCATGCAACTCTTCGGCAAAGCGGCTATATTCCCGATCCTCGTTAAACTTGGTCTTGAACTTGAACGTATTGTCCTCCTTAAAGTGATTGGTAAATAAATTTACCTCCTTTCGTAGATCGCTTTGTAATGAAGTATATTGGCTTTGCATACGTCCCAGCTCATCTATCAGCTCAATACAGTTTTTCTGTACGGCGAGTGCATTTTCGGAACAATTTTCCAATCGGAAAATATCCTGATAAGGCTTGTACCATTCGTAGGCAGAGATTTTTTCATACGCTTCCAGATTATTGGAGAAAGTACGTATATTGTCCTCCGCTTCATTTAACGACTTGGAGAGTTTGTCTATTTCTCCCTGCAAACTGCTTATCTCCTTGCGTAATGTTTCTTTTTCATTGTCGAGCAAACGTTTCTGTTCTTCATATTCATGTTTCCATTCTGGAATATGATCGATCAAGTCACGTTTATCTTTCTGATATTCGATGAGCAACGTAGCATGGTCCTTGATAAACAATAATTCCTGCTCAATGTCCAGCAACTGCTTGGCAATGTCTTGCAGACGTTCAGTATCGGCTCCTTGTTTGTGAAGCTCCTTCTGCATGTCGTTCTCATAATCTGTCTTGACCGATGCGATACGTTTCTGCTCTTCCTGCTCTTCTTGCTGTATGGTATCTACCTGTTTTTTCTTTTCGTTTGTCAGATTGTGCTGAAGTTCGCTCCATTCCTGTTTCAGAGTGTTCAGTTTCTCCGCTTTTTCTTTATTCAGGTTGTTCAGTTTTGCCTCTATCTGTTTCAGTTCGGAGTGAGCCTGTGCTTTCTGGTTTTCCAGCTCATGCATTTTCCGTTCTCTCTCTGCTTCGGCCTTTTTCTTCCAGTCTTCCAGGTCGAGCATATCTTGTTGATACTGCCGTTCCAGTTTCTCCAGTTCATACTCTTGTACAGAAATTACATCCTTCTGCTCTTTAATCTTCGGCTGATATTTGTTTTTCAGTGCTTCTTCCAGCTCTTCCTTGGCTATTTGCAGACGAGTGATTTCGGAAGCAATCTCTTCCAGTCGGCGTGCTCCGGTTTCCTTTTCTTTCTGATAATCGTTGATTGACTTGATATGACGGTCTATTCCAGCCAGGTTGATGGAGATGCCATAGAAAGACTCTCCGTTATCGTGTAACTGAGGCGATAAGCCTGTCTGCCAGAGAATAGATTCGTCACACAACTTACCAATGTTTTCCTCCCATCCCGGCTTGTTGTCCTTCAGCCAGCCCTGCAACGTATTGCGGCTGTTCTGCAAGAAAGTTTCCAGTTCGTCGACACGCAGTTTCAACTGCTGCTGCTCTGCTTGCAGGCGAGTGAGGGCATCATCTTTTTCTTTCATGCCACGCTGTAATTCGTCTTCCCACTTCAAGGTTATCTCCTTGATGATGAGCTGGGCATTGTCGATACGGTTTTTCTTGCTCATGTGCATGCCCGTATACGACTGTATGCGATGTTTCAGTTCTTCCTGTTCGGCTTCGAAGAAAACTTCCTTGCGGCAAAGCTGCATCTGATAGTCGATAGCCGTCAGTGCACTTTGCTTTTCACTTCTCTCCGGATGCAGTTGCTGCGAGAGCTGTTCGTATTCCTGATACAAAGCCTCTGTAGCAGTTTCATGGCGTCGGCGTCCCTCTTCGATACGTACATTGTAAGTACTGTTCAGTTCATCCAGTTGCTTGAGCTTTGCCTCGTGAATCTTATTCCATTGCTCGTCGAGACTTTGGATAAGCGACTTATATTTTGTCGATATTTCCGTGTACTGAGAAGTCAGGATGCGCTGTTCCTCCTGCAACCCGTTGCGACGGTTTTTCCATTCCTCCTTTCGGGCAGACCGTTCCATAACCTGCTCTATCTGCTGGCGGGCATATTCTTTTTCCTTACTCTGTGCCTTCTGCAATTCATTGTTCAGCACGGCAATTGTTTCCTGCAACTTGTCGCAACGCTGACGTGACTGCTCTTGCAGTTCCTGACGGCGCCCGATCAGCTTGCCTCGTTCGTTTTCGGTATGCTCTTTCTTCTCCTGCCACTGAGGAAGTATCTCCTTTGCCTTGAGGTAAGCGGCCACTAGTTCACGGCAACTTTGGGCCAGTGCGGTCCGCTGTTTCGAAATCTGTACCGAGAGTGAAGTGATTTCTTTTGCCTGTTTTTGCGTTTCCCGTTTCTGGAACTCCTCGATGTCTTGCAAGCGGATCTCAAAGTTTTTCAGGTGTTCCTTATAACTATTCAGGTCGATGGCCGTTTCATCTTCGTTGATAGATGAGATGATAGTCTTCTTGATGAACTCTGCGTCGAGCTTGGAGTTCAGCAACACATTCTGAATGGTACGTGGAATGTTCTGGTACTGCTTGCTTTCCATCAGCGAGTACTTCCTCATATCGGGAGCCACTCCGTTTCCGTAAAGAATGTTCCGATACTCATCGAACGTATAGATGATGCGTGAATAATCCACGTTCAACTGGTCGAGCTGCATACGTATGCGGTCGGCTCCGGTATAAGCCGTGCGTGTTTCCGGATCGATGAAAAACTCTTTCCGGTAGGGAGAGTCGATAAAACGGTAGCTTACACGGTTCATCGACTTGAAACTGAGAATGCAGAACGCACCGTTTTCGGTAGCCACTTCGTAAACGATGTACGAGTTGGCATAAGGGAAATAATACTCCGTGTAGCTTTGTTTCTCTACCGGAATGCCCAGTTTCTGCGTATCGGCATTATAAAAGAAAAGGATGGAGCGAAGTACGGTACTTTTTCCCACACCTTGCGTTCCGATGAAATGGACGTTTCCGTCCAGGTAAATATCGTCGGCGTAAGGAATGTTCGCACTATTTATAAAGATAATTCTATTCAGATTTCTCATTGTCTTGGGTGTCGTCGTAAATGTTTATACTTTCAACCAGGCGCTCCAGGTAGTTCCAGGAGTTCATTACCTTGTATGTATTGGTCTTTTCATTCTCCAGTTCCAGAAAGGAATCACGCGTAAGCTGGCGTATCATGTTTTCCAGCACTTCCTTGCGTACATTCTTGTCGGAGAAATGTTTGCGGATGCCGTCCAGCTTGTTCTGTAGCATCACGTTGATGTTTGCTTCTACCAATATCTGCTCGGGTTGGAAACGATGTCCCGGACCGAACGTTTCGTCGTACGTCTTGAACAGATCGAGCACATCAATCCAGTAGTAAGCACGCAGGATTTTCTGTTCAAGCGTGACGCGCGGTTCGATGCGTGAAAAGTAAAAGTATTCATTGCCCCGTTCCAGGGTATATCCTATCTGGGCAAAATAAACAGACAATGCTTCAAAGTCATCGTCTATCATATCGTACAAGTTGCATATATCTTCGTTGGTACTGTTCGAACTGATGAACTGTCCCTTTTGCAGGTAATCGAAAATAGCAGCCGTATGATCGGGTATTCTTATATTTAGTTCCATAGTCTTGTTTTATTCTTTGCAGACATGCTTTATATATGCTTTAATAAAACGGTGTAACTTATTTATTATAAGCTATATATCGGTTTATAATATCGGATAGATACGAGCATATTCATAACTCTTGTACACGCCGAAGTCGTCCGTGATGCGGAACTGAGATTCGTAAAGCGATACAATCTGGCAAAACAGCGTGGTACGTTCTTCCTCGCTCACCTCCCTGTGAAACGCATAGCGCATGAGGAACGAAAACAAATCCTCCGGTTCGGCCGTAGGATCCTTCCATACGGCTTCGGTCTGTGCCTGAATATAGTCGCCCATTGTTTCTTCCAGGTTGATGCTTTCCTGATACATGGCTTGCGAAGTCAGGTCTTCTTCACTGAAAGCCCCAGCCTCATTGCTGCGTATCGTTTCCCGGTACTGAAGATTCTTTATCACCTTCAGGATGATGGGACGCGCCTCGTCCGAGTTCAGGTAATTGATAGATAGCTTGAACGATACGGGTGCCACACCTTCCAGCAGCACGGAGTGTTCGTTTTCCAGCACCTCGGCCAGGTTACTTTTGGCGCGCAGTTCAAACTGGTCTTGCAGGTATTTTACCCGGCGTATCTTTTCCACCAGAATAATCTGGCTTTTAATCTGGTTCAGGTAATTGATGATATCCTGCTGGGCACGGATTAGACTGTGGGCCGAAAGCTGAAGTTCCCGGCGCAGCTCCAGCAGAATACGGCTTAGTTCCTCATCGGTAGCCTGCTGGAAGAACAGTCGTTCCTCATGCAATATCAGGTTTTCCGTCGTGTCAATCAGTTGCTGGATATTGATTCGTTTCTTGTCGAGATTTTCCAGCTTGGCAATTTTTATCTGATACGTCGGTTCATGCTTGAAAGCATGGTCGATGTTGGTTTGCAGGTTCATGATGTTTCGGATGGTCGTGCGCGCTATTTTCTGAAACGTAATCTTGATGTTCCTTACATAGCTGGCCTTTCGTGAAGGAATCTGCTCCTTCAGGTAATAATCCATCAGTTCGTGGAGATATTCTATGTTCTCGTCTATGATGGAAGTATTGATTTCTTCGTTCGCTTCGAGCAGGAGTTCGAAGAAATCCATGAAGCGTGCGTCCAGTTCCACAAAATTACCATTCTGGTGAATAACCTCTTTTTCGATGAGCAGTTTCAGGCGGTTTTCGTCATCTTTCAGCAGAGCCAGTGCATCGGAATATCTGAAGCTGAGTATTTTTCTTTTCTCGAACATTTCCGTCAGCAGTCCTCTTGCTGCGGCGACGGTATTTATTATTTCGTGTATCGAACGGAATATGTACATAATACGTATAAAAAATCCTCGCAAAGTTATAGCTTGGCGAGGATTTTTCCTAATTTTTAGCGCTTGTTTGAGCCCTTTCCGGCTGAAAATTCACCTGAATATTCGTCCGTAGCCCCTCCGTCGTAGGAGGAAATGATGCTGTTTCCCGGTAGCTCAGGCTCTATATCTATCCGGCGCTTTTAGAGAAGGGGAGCCCCGAAAGGGCTTGGGTTTTCTTCAATCCACCACTGGAAACTCGATTGTTTCATTGGCTTCGTTCCAGTTTTCAATTGTGAATTTTCCGGAACTCCCCCCTGCAAAAATATCTCCGATAACGATATTTACCGTCAGACGCGTATTGGCTGTCAGGGTTGAGACCAGATTTTTCGACAACGTGTGCACACTTCCGTCTTTCAGAGTAATGACCAGAGTGAGCAGAGGGTTAGGAGCAGAAGGGAACAACATGACCATTGCGTTGCTCATCTCGGTATTGTCGGTAGAGCGCACCAGATTGAACTGTACAGTTTTCGTCATGTTGCTGGGTTCTGCCGTATACAAGTTCAGCTTTTCGGCTATTCCGCCGATCAGCACCTTCATATCAGTAATGTTTGAGTTGATGACTGCGTTGTTTTTAGCCTTGACGATTACCTTCAGTCCGGCTACTGCACGATTCATGTTTGCTTCCAGATCTTCCTGTCCGATGACTACTTCCTTGTTTACATGTACCATGTCGTATACAGGAATGTACGTTGTATCCTGACTGTTCTTTCGTAGGCTGAAATACAACTGCGAAAGATCGGCTCCGAGGGTCAGTCCGGGTTCCACGATTGCCGGAGTTGTGTGGATGGGTTCTTCGTATTTGGGAGTTCCCCAGTATACTATGTTATAAGTACCCACCGGCAGTGAAACCTCACGGTTGTAATCTCCCGTAATGTTTCCGTCCAGAACGTTGTAGAAACCGTAAAATACGCTTAGCGTATTGTTTACGTAGTTTCCAAAGTAGATAGAGCTCCCTTCCAGACAAGGATAAGCTTCCACAATACCGGTGAGCGGACTCTGAGAGCCGTTCACGCGGGTATGTAATGTGGGAGTCACAAGGTTGGTTGATGATTTTGCGGGGAGACTGTAGCTGTCGTCCCTGCATGCTGTTGCAATTGTTAAAAGTGCAAGCGCTCCTAATGTGATTTTTTTCATAAGTAGTTTGTCTTTATAATAAACAATTAAAAGTAATAAAAGTTTTTTCGAAATGTAAGATTTTATCAGAAAAAAGTGAAAAATTTTTTTATGAGTCTGAGGACTGACCGAAAACAGGTTTTTAGCAGGGATCATATGACGTATCGCATGCCGGCATATATCAGGTTCCTTCCCTCGGAAGATGCAGGTATTTCGTCGGATAGCGGCTGGATTCCGGATTATTTTTTGTACAAAAACTTAGAAAATTTGTACAAATTTTCAGAAAACGTCGAGACGTTTTTGGAAAAGCGCGGACAGCTTTTTCCAAAGTCCGGACATCCCTTTTTTGAAGTCTGGACAGAAGGGTACAAGTTCTTAATTAAAGAAAAACAACATACAGCGAAAAGCGAAAGATTGTATCTTTGTCGGGTAATTAGATAGAGTGTTTATGATGAAGAAACGTACAAAAGGGATATTGAAAATAGCCGGAATTTCTATCGGCTCACTGATTGCGGTTATCTTGATTGTGATTGCAATCGTAATAAATTTTGTGTTTACTCCTGCAAAACTTACTCCTGTGGTACTGAAAACGGCCAATCAGGCACTGAATGCCAAGCTCGAAATGAAGAGTGTAGAACTGACTTTCTTTTCTACTTTTCCTCGTTTCGGATTGAAGCTGGTGGACGGACATCTGGTGTCGAAGGCGCTGAATGATACGGCGTGGCAGAAGACTGATTCATTGCTTTCATTTGGAAAGTGCGTAGTTGTAATCAGTCCGCTGGATTATTTGATGAAACAGAAGATTACCTTGAATTATCTGGGGCTGGAGGATGCTTCGGTCTATGCTTACAAGAGCAGGGAGGGAGTAGCCAACTGGGATATTGTGGCTTCCGATACAACTGCGGTTGAAACCGATACAGCCTCGACCGATAAGCCTTTGTTGTCGGGAGGTATCGATATCCGCCGAGTGTCTATGAAACGTACAAATGTGATTTTTGATGACCGCGATACGAGGGTATATGCTCGTCTGACAAATGCATCACTGAATCTGACGGCATCTTTGCATAAAGAGCATTCTACATTGGGATTGAAGTTTGCGAACGACAATATACTTTTCTGGCAGGACGGACAGCTGCTGGTCAACAAGGTTGCTACGGAGCTGAAGACTTCCCTTGATCTGGACCGTCGTACGCGCACCCTTACGCTGAATGGTGCCAATATTTCGATAAATGGCATAACCTTCGATGTGAAGGGAACCTTGAAACGCGATACGGTACAGCGTGCCCTCAACGTGGATGTGACGTATGCCTTGCATGCTCCTTCGCTGGAAACCGTGCTGAACATGGTGCCCGAAAGTGTACTGAAACGTGAGGAGATGACGACGAAGGGCAGTGTGAAGATGGAGGGCGACGTGAAGGGATGGTACGGAAAGCAGCGGATGCCTGCCGTTACCCTGAAAGTGAAGATAGATAAGGTGTCGGCCAAGTACGACAAGCTACCGTACGGGATAGACGACTTTACGGCCGATTTTGATGCTTTTGTCGATCTGATGCGTGAGCAGCCTTCGTATGCTAATCTGAAGATTTTCCATTTTCAGGGAGCACATACAGATATTCTTGCCGATGCCAAGGTAACCGATTTGCTGGGGGACCCGGATATCACGTTCAATACGAAATCGAAAGCGGACCTTACGGCACTGGCGAAGACTTTTCCCTTGCAGGAAGGGGTGACGATAGGCGGAAGTCTGGATGCCGATCTGCACCTGAAGTGCCGGCTTTCTTCTATCAAAAAGCAGGATTTGGGACGTATCCGTATGGGCGGAAAGCTGGAGATGAAGGGCCTTTCACTGCGTGATACGAACAAGGATTTTGAGTTTACAAGCGATGCTTCTCTCAAATTCATAGGCAATGATAATTTGGCAGCTCATGCGGAGATCAACAAGCTCGTCTTGCGGTCTAAACTGGGCAACTCGAATGTGGAGAAACTTACGATGACGGTCAAGTCGACTAACCCGCAGGATACTACCCGCATAGCCGATATGGAGTGCAAGTTCTCGTTGAACCGATTGAAAGGTGGCATGGGCGATTCGCTTGCACTGTTCTGCCAGAAAGCCGACGCGACGGTACGTCTGCAACCCGGAAAGAAGAATCCTTCCATGCCTCAGGTGTCGCTTTCGCTGAAAGCCGATACCCTGTTCTGTCGTGCAGCACAAACAAAGATGGGAATGGACAAGGCGGGGTTTGCGGTAACAGCCGAGAAACTGCGTGATTCTCTTTGGATTCCGAAAGGAATCATCGGTTTCAACCGCATGAAGATGTCGACCCCTGAATTTGCATTGCCTATCCGTATGAAGAAAACTTCGGTGACGGTAGGCAACCGGATGATTACGCTGAAGAATGCGACGTTCCGCGTTGGACATTCCGATCTGACGGCTACGGGATCAATCTACGACTTGTATGGTACGATGAAACGCCATCGCCCGTTGCGTGCAAAGTTGGAAATTTCTTCCCGTAACCTGGACTGTAACCAGATAATCAACTCACTGAATTTTCCGGAAGATACACTTCAGGCAGAAGCCGATACAACCTCTTCTTCTTTGGCGTTGTTTGTCGTTCCGAAAAATCTCGATTTCGAATTGCAGACCAACCTGAAGCGGGTGAAGTACGACAGCATGGTATTCGAAGATGTACAGGGGGCTGTCGACATTCGCAATCAGGCTGTTCATCTGAAGAATCTGAGCATGAGGGGAATGGATGCGCAAATGAATGCTACGCTGGTCTATCGTGCCCGGGAAAAGAAGAGCGGGTATGCCGGATTCGATTTCAAGTTGCATAAAATCAATATTGCCAAACTGGTAGAATTTGCTCCATCGCTGGATACGATCGTCCCGATGCTTCGTTCGTTTCAGGGGGTGGTCGACTTTGATGCGGCTGCCGAGGCGGTGCTCGACTCGAATCTGAATATCAAGATTCCGTCGTTGCGCTCTGCCGTACACATCAAGGGCGACAGTCTGGTGCTGATGGATGGAGAAACCTTTGCCGAGATTTCGAAGATGCTGATGTTCAAGAACAAGAAGCGTAACATGTTCGACAGTATTTCCGTGAACATGACGGTGAAGGATGGTAACGTGACGGTGTATCCTTTCATCGTTCAGATAGACCGCTACAAGGCGGCAGTGGGAGGTACTCAGGGACTCGATATGAATTTCGACTACCATATTTCTATCCTGAAATCGCCTCTGCCGTTTAAGATGGGTGTGAATATTACGGGGAACCTGGACAAGATGAAATTCAAGCTGGGAAAGGCGAAATACAAGGATGCCGTGACTCCGGTAGAAATCCGCAAGGTGGACAGTACGCGTATCAATATGGGACAGCAGATTGTGAACGATTTCCACCGGATAATGAGCCGGAAGCCTGAATCCGACTAATTGTCGTGCTCAGGCTTTGTGCGCTGCATCTTGCGCAAAATGCGCGGAAACTGTATGGCAAAGATAATCGTACAGCAGATGGCGGCGGTAGCGTCGGAGATTCCCTCGGCGGCATATACGCCGGGCATACCCAGGAAATGGGGAAGGATAAGTGCCAGCGGAATGAGGAGAATAACCTTACGCAGCAGGGCTATGAAGACCGAAACCTTGGCTTGTCCCAGTGCGACGAACATGTTCTGGCAGGCGCGCTGCAAGCCGAAGATGGTCATACCTCCCAGAAAGATTGGCATGACTTGTTCTACGGTCGCTATCAGTTTCTGGTCGCTCGTAAAGGCAGATGCTACCAGCGACGGGAAGAGGATCATGAACAGTACCAGCACGAAGTTGAAGGAGAACATGATGGTCAGCACGATTCTGAAGCATTCTTTCAGTCGTTCCTTGTTGTGGCGTCCGTAGTTATAGCTCGCAATGGGGACAAATCCTTGGGCGAATCCCGCCAGCGGAACGCTTACAATGAGCATGGCGCTCTGCATGATGGTCAGTGCGCTGACGTAGATATCTCCGAATTTTTCCAGACTGCTGTTCAGTACAAAACCGACGAGACTTTCTGTACTCGACATGATGAAAGGAGAGATTCCTAAGGCTAAGATGGAAAGCAGAATACCCTTATGTAATTTCATGTACTTGAGTTCCAGTCGCAAGGAAGCTTTTTTCGATGTAAGAAAGGATATTACCCAGATTGCGCTGCATGCCTGTGACAGGATGGTGGCGAGTGCAGCTCCCTTTACTCCCATATTGAAAGTGAAGATAAACAGCGGGTCCAGACCGATGTTCAGGATGGCACCAATGAGAACCGAATACATGGCAATGGCAGGACGTCCCTGCGTATTGATGAAGGTATTCAATCCCACGGAAAGTTCTACGAACAATGTCCCCAGCAGATAAATGGAAAGATAGTCGGTTGCGTAGCCGATAGTACGTTCCGATGCTCCGGTAAAGAGCAGTATCGGCTCCATGAAGATGTAAGTGATGGCGGAAGTCACCAGCGTAAAGAGCAGTAACAGAATAAATCCGTTACCCAAAATCTTGCCTGCACGCTCCCGGTCACCCTGCCCCAAGGCAATGGTGGCAAGCGGACTTCCTCCGCCTCCAACGATGGCGGAGAAAGAAGATATCAGAATGATGACGGCACCGGTTACTCCGATGCCTGCCAGTGCATCTGTTCCGATACCGGGTATGTGACCGATATAGATACGGTCGACAATGTTATAGAGTAAGTTTACCAACTGTGCGGCGACGGCTGGAAGTGCCATCTTGAATATAAGTGGCAGCATGCGGTCGGTTCCAAGTCTTTCTTCGTATGCGTTTCCCATCTTTGCTTTTCTTAAAAATCGTGCAAAGGTAGCGATTTTTTTCGGAACCGATTCACTTGCTCCCGAAAGCTGTGTGCTTTGGGCGGAAAGGCATGTCAGGGTTTACCGTCGGTTTGTTGAGGCTTTACAGTTGGTTTTACCTTCTTTTTGCCTAGCTTCTTGGCTTTTTCCCATGCGGCCTTGCGTGCCTCGTACAGCTCACGCTGCCGTTCCAGATAGTTATCTGCCATGATTGATCCGTATTGATTAATGTGTTAGTTCCAGTTTAATTCGTCCTGCATCCGGCGGAGAGCGGCGTTGTAGTCTGCTACCAGCTCTTTCATTACCTCATCTACCGTTTGCAGACGTTTGATCATTGAGGCAACTTGTCCGATTTCCAGTTCTCCTTCAAACAAATCTCCTTCGAAGATACCCAGCTTGGCACGTCCGCGTCCCAACAGGGTTCGCAGTTCGTCGACAGAGGCTCCCCGCAGTTCGGCCTCTTCCACGTGCTTGTAGAAATCATTCTTGACCAGTCGGGTAGGAGAAAGCTGTTTCAGCGTCAGGATGGTATCGCCTTCATTCAGGCGCAGACAGCGGTCCTTGAATGTAAAATGTGCGGAACTCTCTTCGGTCAGTGCGAAGCGAGTACCGATTTGTACACCGTCGGCTCCCAATGCTCTTGCTGCCAGGATAGCTTCTCCGCTGGCAATGCCTCCGGCAGCGATAAGCGGCAGGGTGCAACTTTTCTTCACGGCTGGAATGAGGCACAGGGTGGTTGTTTCTTCTCTTCCGTTATGTCCTCCGGCTTCAAAACCTTCGGCTACGATGGCGTCGACGCCAGCTTCCTCACATTTGGCTGCGAACCGTGTGGAAGAAACCACATGTGCTACGATGATTCCCTTGTCGTGCAGCCATTCAGTCCATGTCTTCGGATTTCCGGCAGAGGTAAAGACAATCTTTACACCTTTGTCGGCGATGATTTGCATCAGCGTATCCATTTCCGGATACATCAGAGGTACGTTTACACCGAAAGGTTTGTCGGTTGCCGCCTTGCACTTGCGGATGTGCTCGCGTAAGGTTTCAGGATGCATGGAACCAGCTCCCAAGAGTCCCAAACCGCCGGCATTGCTCACAGCAGAAGCCAGTCGCCAGCCACTACACCATACCATACCTCCCTGTATAATGGGATATTTAATTCCGAAAAGATGACATATTCTGTTCATAGTCTGTTGCTTTTTTGCAAAGATAGGCTTTTCCCGGATTTTCGCAAAGTTAAATTTCGCAACTTGTTGCCTTGAATACAGGGCGAGGCTGCTGGCTCTCTGTCTCGAAACCGAACCAGTAATTCAGCTTTTCGTTTTCGGTTGCAGGAAGCAGGCAGAGTCTTAAACGCTCGTGGTAGCTGCCATATACTACGTTCCAGTTGTCGGGAGGAGTAACATGCTTGGTACGTATGCGTGCGGCTGGCTGTTTCTTGAGCGACATTCCGGCTTCTATCCAGGCTAAGGTGGCAGCTGTTTCGTAAGTTGGGTACGACTGTTTGCAGAATTCATATAAAATCACACCGCGGCGCTCCTGACTCATGGGCTGGTCGGCTACTCCGAGTGCGATGAGATGTGCTAAAAAGCGATGCAGGAAATCGGGCTGCTCTACAATCAGGCGGCGCGTGATGTCTTGCCAGACAGGTGTATTATAAAAACCGTCGAGCAGGCGCGACAACAGGTGTGCCGTTTGCAGTTCATCGGGAGTAATCGCTTCTGTTTCCAGCACTTCGTAAGGCGGAAAAGGAGAATACTTGATACCTAGTTCGTCGGCACGGCGGCGCATCTCTGTACCCGGCAGCAGCTTCAGCGATTCAAGCTGGATTTCTCCGGCACGATAGGAGGCGAGTGTACGGACATCCTCGAATATCTCCTCCAACTTGTAGAGCGGAAGTCCGGCAATCAGGTCGGCATGCGTTTCCATATTATCCAGCGAGCAGAGGTATTTCAGCCCCTCCAGGGCATCGGATAATTTACCCATGCGGCGACTGGTTGTAAGCACTTCTTCGCGAAGGCTCTGTATTCCAGCTTCCAGATGGAGCAGTCCCTGAGGTATACGTGCTAGTTCTGCCTTCAACTCGTCGGAAAGCAGGGCAGGGTGTATTTCCAGATGAAAACGAATATCGGGAAATTCCAAAAACAGATCGAGCAAGGCTTTGGCATGACGACTGTTGTAATTGAATGTACGATCGAGTACGCGGATATTGCGGATACCGTGACGATGAATCATTTGAATGCGCTCGCGAATGGTATCAATGGGCAAAGTCCGGACAGGCTTTTCCCCTCCACTGACACAGAAAGCACAAGTATTGAAGCATCCACGTGTCGTTTCCAGTTGCACGAAGGGCTTGCTCCAATTAAAAAAACGACTTGTTTCGGGAGGAACCAGCCGGTCGAAGTCTAGCACAGGTGCGATGCCGTTGTCGTGATAAGTTCCGTCGGCTCTGTCAAGATAACATAAACCGGCAATATTTTTCCACTCGGAAGGAATGTTCCAGCACTTCAGCCACTGGGCAACAACCTCTTCTCCTTCTCCTCTGAAAACACAGTCTACGAAAGGATTGCGATTCAGAAAACTCTGGTTTTCTCCTAAAAATTCAGGGCCTCCCAGTGTGATGCAGCAATCAGGCAATAACGCTTTGGCACGTGAAAGCACGTGAAGCAACATTTCGTGGTTGAAGAGCCAGCAGGTTGCTGCAATAATATCAGGCCGGCGCCGGTAGATTTCTCCAGCAATCATGCCCGGATTCTCGTTGACTGTAGCCGATACGATATCCCATTCGATAGAATTGTCGTCTGATAATTGTGCGTGTATTGCAGGAAGAGCCAAGGAAGAATGAGCGTAAGAACTGTTCAAGTCGAGCCAGACTATCTTCATAAATCAAGAATATATATAAAAGAAATGTCATCCCAAACGCCTTTCTTTACAGAAACGCTCAGGATGACATTCGCTATGATAATTAAACTTTAATTACAGCAAGTATTGTGAGCTGATAGATTCGTTAGTCATCACGCGGCGGATTGTTTCAGCAAACATATCGGCGATAGAAAGCTGTTTAACTTTTGCGCAGCGGTTTGAATAAGGAATACTGTCGGTAAATACCAGTTCCTCCAATTGTGAGTTCTGAACGCGTTCAGAAGCCGGACCAGACATTACGCAGTGTGAAGCAATGGCGCGAACAGAAGTTGCACCGGCTTCTTTCATGATGTCGGCAGCTTTGGTAATTGTACCGGCTGTATCTACCATATCGTCGATAAGGATAACGTTCTTTCCTTTTACATCACCGATAATTTGCATAGAAGCAACGACATTTGCTTTTTCACGTGTCTTGTGGCACAAAACCAAAGGCACATCTAAATATTTGGCATACGTGCTGGCACGCTTAGAACCACCTACGTCGGGAGTTGCGATAACCAGATTTTCCAAGTTCAAAGACTGGATGTAAGGAGCAAAAATTGTAGAGCCGTAGAGGTGGTCTACCGGAATGTCGAAGAATCCCTGAATCTGGTCAGCGTGCAAGTCCATAGTGATCAGACGATCGATACCGGCAACACTCATCAGGTTGGCTACCAGTTTTGCACCGATAGATACACGTGGTTTGTCCTTACGGTCCTGACGTGCCCATCCGAAATACGGAACTACTGCAATAATGCTCTTGGCAGAAGCACGTTTTGCTGCATCAATCATCAGCAAAAGTTCCATTAAGTTGTCTGAATTCGGGAAAGTAGATTGTACGAGGAATACGTGCTGTCCACGAATAGATTCTTCGTAAGATACTGCAAATTCGCCGTCGGCGAAGTGAGTAATGTTCATGTTACCCAGTGGGCATCCTAAACTGTTACAGATTTTTTCTGCAAGGTATCTCGAGTTTGTGCCCGAGAACACTTTGAATGATGATGTTTCGCTCATTGTAATATTTTGATATATTGCCTAAATATTTAAGTGCAAAGTTACGCTATTTCTTCAAGCATGACAAGTGAAATAAAAAAACTTTAATCCGCAAGTCGCTTCAGCTTCCTGAAATGTTCGATCAGGTTCTGATAATTATAGTCATGATTGGGATCGAACTTGTTCCACAATCCGCCAAGAATCGCCGCACCTCCAAAGCCATAATCTTTCACTTGCAGGATATTGTTCTCATCGATACCTCCCAATGCGATAACGCGCTTGTCGATTATTCCTTCTTTTGCAGCCTGACGAATCTGTTCGGGGGTATATCCGGCGGCATATCCTTGCTTGGAGATGCTGTCGAATACCGGACTAAGAAATACATAATCGAAATTGGCTTTCTTTTCTTTTACCTCTTCCAGCGAGTGGCAGGAGGTACTTATTTGTCCGGAATAATTGTCTGGTGCAACAGGATTACGATGGTTCAGGTGAATACCTTTGAGATTATATTCTTCTTTCAAATAAAAGTGTCCATGTACTACGATACGTTTCCGGTACTTTTCCGGAATGAGGGTCAGCAGACGTTCTGCATAAACCGGGGCGGTATCGGGCTTGCGCAGGTGAAGATAGTCCAGTCCTTCGTCGAAAAGCGTAGTTATGATCTTATCTTCCTCTACGAAATATGTAGGCTTGGTTATCAATATCAGTTTCATGTGAAAACATAATTGTGGCGCAAAGGTAGTAACATGTTTGTAATATTCCTAAAAGATTTTAGAATATATTTTCACGAGGGCTGAAAATCAGCTAGAAATGTCCCTAAATAGGTTTTTATTGATGCTTATTTCATTTCTTAGCTTCATGCTTTCCGTGAAAATATCTTATATTTGCGGTGAAATGTTTTACAATAGTTGTACAAAAAATGCCGACCTTCAAAGTAGTTGTCCTGCCACACCAGAAAAGAAATGACGGAACATATAATGTAAAGGTAAGGGTAACTCAAGACAGGGTGTCGAGGTTTATCCGTACAGCCCATTATGTGTCCGCTTCAGATATTTCCAAGCGCAAAGATAATGGAAAAGAACGAATAAAAATCAAAAATCAGGCAATAAACGACTTGATGGACGGGCTTATTCTCTCGTACCGACATAAGCTGGCCGAAGCTGGCCCGAAGGTGGAGGAATGGGATGTCGACCAGATTGTAGAATATATCACTGCCAAGCATGACAAGAAGTTCACACTTGATTTTATAGAATATGCCCGTAAATATATCGCTCTGATCAGGAAGCAGGGAAGAACCGGAACTGCCAAAGCTCACCAGACAGCCATTAATGCCCTGGAACGCTTTGTTGGTGGAAGCCTTGATATAAATTCCATCAACCTTTCATTTCTAAAGAAGTTTGAAGCGTTTATTCTTTCCGAACCTAAGTTACGCTTCAATCGTAAGGATGGTATGGTTGCTCAGGAAGGAGAAAAGGCTAAAGCATCGGTCATATCTTACATGTCGACTTTGAAGTTTATACATCGTATGGCCAAGGATGAGTTCAACGACGAAGAAAACGGTGTGATCAATATTCCCTTGTCGCCATTTGCAAAGTATTCTATACCCAGACCGAATGCTCCTAAGCCGAGGGCTCTTACTATAGAGCAGGTTCAAAAGATCATTGACCTGCCATATAAGACTTATCCTAATTCTTTGTATAACCTGGCAAAGGATGTGTTCCTTTTGTCATTCGGGCTTATGGGTATGAATACGGCAGACATGTATGAAGCGAACAGGGTAGAGGATGGTGTATTAATTTATGAGAGAAAGAAAACACGTACCCGCAGAAGTGACAGAGCGGAGATGAAGGTTAAGGTAGAGCCGGAGATTATGTGTATAATGGAACAGCATAAGGGGCATGATTCTTTGTTCTCTTTCCGTGAGAGGTTTTCCGATCCGAAGAATTTCAATGGTTTGGTAAATCGGGAGTTGAAGAAGATTGGGGCTGAAATCGGTGTTCCTGACCTGAACTTCTATTATGCCCGTCACACGATGGCATCCATTTGTGCCAACAGGCTTGGGATTGATATTGCCCGTGTGGACGAAATGCTGAACCATAGTGATCCAAAGCTGGCACTTGCGAGGGTTTACATTGAAAAGGACTTTAAACCGCTTTGGGAAGCAAACCGTAAACTGATAGATTTATTCGATTGGAGTTTCTATACAAAAGAAAAGCCGGAGGATTGACCTTCGGCTTAATTTATTCCTATATTTTCCAGCACTTCATCAATGAACATGGAACGGTAGTGCGGGCATTCCAGTATTCCCTTCTGCTTTGCCTCCCGATAGACCTTAGAGAACAGCTTGGCTTTGTCACGATCGGTTACTGGTATCTCCTCGATGGGGGTTGTCAGGAACCGACATCCCCAGCCTTTGCAAGTCGGGGAGAGCTGGCAATGGTTGGGAGAGTTCCAATTTATGATGCAGTTTATGACTGTTTTTGACATTTTGGTATGTATTTCTAAACTGATTTAAAATCCGTCTGTAATACTGGTCGTTTCTTTGAGCTTTTCCTGAATTAATTCGTATTGAGCTTTTATTGCAGCACCTATTTTGTCCTTCTTAAACTCCTTGTCTCTATAGTCTGTTGTAGTTACTAAACGTATTTTCTTTACACCTTCGGAGATTTGTGATATTTGTTCTTTACTTATTTGAAAGGCCGGATTTATGGTATAATCAGAGTATACGAATCCATTAATATTGTGGATATCTCTGACTGTTCCTGCATATTCCATTTGTGTATGTAATTCTAAAACAGAATCATCATTGAGTTTGATTAGTAGTATTCCTCCTTTTTCTACCGTGATAGGTGTGTTTGAAGTTGTTCTCAAAGATAGAAAGTAAAAAATATTCTTTTCTTTGTCTTGCTCGGCCATAAGAGCAACAGAGAATACTGTTTTATCCTTCATGCTTCGTATATTTTCATACTTACACATGATTGATCGTTCTCCGTTCTCGGTCTTGTCGTATTCAATTTCTTGTGCGAAGGAAGTTATTCCGGACAGGAAACAAATTGTGAGTAATAACGACTTTTTCATATTTATTCTATTTTATATATTTTAAATAGGAGGAAATAAATATAGACAACGCAATACCTAATGATAGTATTAGTAATATGTTAAGTCCTATAATAATATATTTGAGAATGATATTATCGGATTCTATATGTAGATAGAATAGGCATAGCGTGTAAATGACTAACGATGCAATTGTTATACTTAATATTATTGCATTTACTCTTTTCTGCTTTTGGATATATTTTTCAGCTATAAGGTATTTTGCTTTAGTTTCAGGGCATGCTTTTCCTGACGTTATAATATGAGAAATTTCGTTCATATATTCCCGCTTATTGGAAATAAATGAATATACAACAGTGAATAGTGTTATTCCTATTCCAAAAATTGATAAACTAAAAGTGCATATGTCATTGATAAGATCCATGTTTAACTCATATAGTTTGTGATAACACTTTCTATTTTTTCTATAACAAAATCTTCATCATATAGCTTCTGGGCATATTCTTCATCTGTTATAGAAATGCTTTCATTGAATATACTTTCTATTAATAATGAATATTTTTCTTTGGCTCTTTGATAGTCTTTTTTTATTGTCTGACTTACCTTATACTCCTTTTTCCCAACGAATATATTAAAAGTTTTCTTTTTTATTGTGATGTCCTCATCATTATTAAGCATTTCTATAATTTTCTGCATAGGCAGATTTTTCAAATCAAATTGCTTTTTGCTGAGTATTGTTCCTTTTACAATATAATCTTTAAATTCTGCATCATATTGATTGTTTACATATTCTACGGTTTGAAAATTTGCTGTTATATTACTTATGATTGGAAATACTCTTAATTCTTCTACAAAATCATTGCGTTTAAGGTTACTTATTTTTATATGTAGAATTTGCTTAATCATTTCTTTAGCCATTCTTATAAACTCTTGGCTATCCTTGTTGGGGTCATCATAAATAAAAACGTTCCAATAACGTTTGTATTTTGTTCTGCCTTTGATTGCAGATGGATACATTACGATATAATGATGATCACTACCTATCTTGACTTCTTTGGTTACTGGAATCTTTTCTGATGTTTCTATATAGCCATCTTCCATATTGGTCTTATGAGCACTCATTTGAATAAGTACAGTTGGACTTCCATGCATCTCTTTTCTTGAAGCAGTTATTTTAACTATCTCATTTGTGTAATTTTTGCCAGAGTTTTCTAATGTTATTTTATTAGTACTAGAACAATTGAATTTATTTATTTTATCGCATACTGTCTTAACCATTTCTTCTCTATCAATGTTAAAGAGATTAATCTCTTCTTCCTCTATTTTTGTTCTGAATACCGGAATTTTTATAACCCTAGAATTAGATTTTTTCATTGTCTTGATATTAGTATTTATTTATTTCGCTGATAAACACATTAATACTCTATACATTCCATAAACCTCTGAAAGAGGAACCTCAAAATCAGAAAATTTTGGGTCTGGATTTATGGAGTGACACTTTATGTACCCAGGTTTTTCCTTACATTCATGTACTTCTTTTACGATAACTCCATTAGGAGTATCAAGAACATAAGTTTTACCCCAATCGATGAATATATTGGGATTTATTTTTTTTATAAGAACACGCGAGCCTGAGGGATATTCGGGAGACATACTATCTCCATATACTGTAATGGCAAAATCTACATTTTCTATGGGAGATATTATAGTTTCACAATCCTTCAAGAAAATACTAGGAGAAGCAAATCCAGTTAATGAACCTCCCATAGCTGACATCGGAAGTAAATAGGTGATGTATTCTGATTTTACATTGACTTTTTTCCCAATCTCTCTTTTGTGTATTGTAATGTCATTTCCTGTAGGATATTCACCTATAAGCATTTCTCCTTCTCCTGTAAGCAACCAGTTTTTGTTTAAGTCGCAAAAGAAGTTAGATATTTTATCTATCGTTGAACGTCTGGTATTATCTCCCATTTTAGATACGGCACCATTGCTTAAGCCAACTGTTTTTTCAAATGACTGTACTGTTAATCCTTTGTATTCAATAAAGTAAGAGAGTCGTTCTTTTAATCCAGCCATAATAGAGTTAATTAGAGTTAATATCTAAATATAGTTAGATTTATTGTTTGACAAATTAGATATTAAATCTATCTTTGCAACATCAAACAATAAACAATAAACAAAGGAACAGAAAAAACCTGAGAGAAGCAAACGAAAGTGATAACTAAAAATAGGTAACGCCATGAAAAAGTTCAATTTACATAAGATAATGAGTAATGCACACAAGCTATACAAGAACGCCAGAGCTAAGTATTCAACTTTTGCATCAGCCTTGAAAAAAGCATGGAGCATGGCTAAGTTCGAAGTGAAGATAGCAGCCGAAAAGTTTGCCTTGGAAGCCGAACGGAAAGCAGAAGAGGCACGCAAGGCTAAAGCCAGATTTGAAGCTGCTATGAATAAGCCTAAAGCTATTGAATACTACGATTGGGGAAACCTTACAGCATCAGACATCTATCCAGACAATAACAGTGGTTATCTGGGTTCCAAATATTGCGGAGATTAATCAGGATAACATTTTTCCCTATCCGGCCAGTAGAGCCTACCCTTTGATGCGGAGATAGGGAGCTATAAGGAGTGACTGCCCTAAGCAGTCCGTTCCAGAAAGCGATACTGGCGCATACCCTCATTACCAGCATAGAGGACGCGAGGATTCAAGGGTCGAAGCAAGCAGCCGTAAGGTCGATGCAAGCAGCCTGGCTAAATAATGGCAAATGTCCCGAACGGTCATGCAGTGAAGAATAGTAGCTGATAACTCCGGTGGGAAGAGCAGAGAGAGCTTATCGGGGCACGAATTTTTAAACTTAAAATCTATCTCGTTATGTTTAAAACACTAGAAACATGGTATTATAAAAGATTATTCTTCAAAATCTATTTTCGTTACTTAGATGGACCAGACCCACAAAATGCTATAGATGATGCATGGGAAGATGTTAAAACCATCAAAAAAATTAAGAAGATGATACATGATATTTAGTTCGCTCTTTCTTAAAATTTATATTGTTATGCGTAAATCGAGAATACTTAAAGCCCATCAAGTATTATTGTCTCTTGAAGAACTTAGATTTAGCATTGTAACGATTGCTAATCTTTCCAACCCTTTCGTAACTGACAAATACGAGGCAGAACTTTACGATCGACTAATATCTGTTGAAGCGTCTATTCAAGATATTTTAAAAGGTCTTCGCTCATCTTATTCTCAAGAACAAAGGTGATGTCGCTAATCTCATTGGTTCGGAGGAACTTCTCAAATAATAATCACATGAAAATACTACTTGTTTTATGTGCATTGTCCGTATTGGTGATGCACTTCAATCAGGATTTGAATCCGGTCTATTGGATCGGATTTTCAGGGTTTGTAATAACTGGCTTATGGGCTGCTTATAAAATGGATAAAGATGGAAGAGTTAAGAGAAATAATAAAGAGCATCTGTGATGACTTCGCAGACATCAATGCTATTTTGACCGCACGCTCGCGGGAATTGGACAGACGGGATCTGTTCGATAAAGAGATAGAAACAGAAATCAATAACATTAAAAAGAATAGACATGAAAACAAATGAAGAATTGCGGGGAATGACGCAGGATGAACTTGTGGCATACGCACAGAATTTACAAAGTGAATCAGAGGAATACCAAAAATCAATGTTGTACTATATGGAAGAAAAGAAAAAGATTGAATCGAAGTTTGAGAGTTTCAAGAACATGGTCAAATCGTTGGTCATTTTAGTTGATTAGTGTTGGTTATAAAAGTGGATGCCGGGCTGTGAAGTTCGGCATTTTTTATTGGCAGATAGTTCAGAAGGTAAAACATCTTGCAGCGTTACCAAGAAGTCACGGGTTCAAGTCCCGTTCTGCCAGCAAACATCAAAAAGCAAAAGATATGGTAAAAGTAACAGAAAACTGGGCATCGACCTTGCGAGGCATGAATGTCGGTGAAGTCGTGATATTTCCTATTTCTTCCATTTCTTCAGTCAATACAACTATTTCCAGATTGCGTTTGGAAATGTGTGTGGTAGGGGCTGATTGGAAACGAGTAGGAGAGATAGACCGTAAGAAAGGTGAATTTAAGGTAAAGCGTGTGTCATGAATACCTTATCGGAGCGTGAGCACCTTGTTGCAGAACAGTATTGCAAAGGCATGGCTGATAAAGAGGTAGCGGACACGTTAGGACGGTCTGAATGGACGATAAAGGCGCAGAAGCGTGACATATACCGGAAGCTGGGGATAAGCAAAGATACGGAACTGGTATTGTATATGCTTTGCGAAAAGCTGAAAATAAACTTCGATTTGAAAGAGTTGCGAAAGCATGGTCTGGAATTATTCTTTTCAGTCCTTTTCCTTGTAATGGCAGTTATGGATTTCCAGATTGATATGCGAAGATGCACTCGGATGCAGACAAGAGCAAGAGTAACCAGAGTGATAAGGAGGAGAGCAGATGGAGATTGACGCATGGCAGTTAAAGATAATCATACGTGAAACCGCAAAGGAAGCGGTAGAGGAATATATCAGGCGTAACGATCCTACTTCTGATGAAATAACCTACTCCAAGGCATGTCGCAAATACGGAGAGGGATGGCTTGATCATCAGATAGCTATTGGAGCTGCAAAATGGGTACGTAAGGGAGTTTATCAGAACTCTCCTAAAATATTTTCCATTAAGCAGTTGGATGACCTGAAGTATGGTCCGTCAGCGCAGCTTAGAGCTGCAATGGGATGAAAGCACGTCCGGAGAGGTCTGGCCGCCTTTCAGGACAAAAGGATAAATCAATATTAACCACTTAAATTTTTTGATTATGGGACTTATTAAGAAACCGAACGAACTGGTTGTTAAGACCAACTTATCAGCACTTATTTACGGACAGCCGGGTATGGGAAAGACCACATTGGCGTTGAGCGCACCTCATCCGCTTTTGCTTGACTTTGATGGAGGCATACACCGTGTGAACGCTGCACACCGTGTTGATACGGTACAGATAAGCAAATGGGAAGAAGTTGACGAAGTGATGCAGTCACCTGAGGTTACAGAGTACGCTACATTCGTAATTGATACGGCTGGCAAGATGCTTTCCTTCATGGACAAGTACATCATGCAGAACAATACTAAGATGCGCAAGGCAGACGGCACGCTTTCCCTCCAGGGATACGGGTTGCGGAAGAACATGTTCATCAACTTTGTCAATCAGGTATCTCTTATGGGCAAGTCGGTGATATTCGTTGCGCATGAACGTGAGGAAAAGGTTGGGGACGAAAAGCAGATACGTCCGGAAATTGGTGGTTCTTCCGCCGGTGACCTGATTAAGGAGCTGGATTTGGTCGGTTACATGGAAGCTATCGGAAAGAAACGTACAATTTCCTTCAACCCTTGCGAGAAGTTCTACGGGAAGAACACCTGCAATCTTCCAGAACGCATGGAGATTCCAACCCTTATCAATGACAAGGGAGAATTGATTGGAGAGAACAACTTCATGACGAATATCATCAACACTTATTCAAAGTATCAGGCAAAGCAGACGGAGCTTTCTTCCGAATACGAAGACCTGATGGAGGTCATCAAGGCACAGATTGAGATGGTAAATGATGTGGAGTCGGCCAACAACGTGGCCAAATCACTTGCAGGTATGCAGCACATCTTTGACAGCAAGATACAGGCTGGCATTCTCTTGAATAAGCGATGCAAGGAACTGGGATTGAAATTGAATAAAGTCAGCAAGCAGTATGAAGCAGCCTAAGTACAGAATGTATCCGTCACTTCTGGATAAGTTCGAGGCTTATCTGAGATCTGACGAGGAAGCGGACAGCTTCTTCAACATAGACAATGAAACCGGAGAGTACAAGCGCTCTCCGGAAGAGATTGAAGTGGAACTGAAGCAGTCATTGATTGACGTGATCAACCGTGTACCGTTTTCCAGCGAAGCAGCCGATAAAGGGACGGCTTTCAATGCTCTTATTGATATGGCTGTACATAATGAGCCGCATGTGCCAACAGAACGGGCACCGTATTCCATTATCGGAGACAGGGAAACGAATACAGTTCAGGTTACTTTCCCGGCTACGGAGCTGGCACCCATGCGTAACTTCTTATTCGATCGTGCCTGGGTATATGAACAGGCTAAGTATTTCGACGGGGCTGCAAGTCAGCTATATGTGTCAGCAATCCTGCCTACCCGATACGGTGATGTGGAACTTTACGGATTCATCGATGAATTGAAACGTGACGTGGTATATGACATCAAGACGACAAGCTCGTACAGCTTCGGAAAGTACGAACACGGATGGCAGCGGCATGTATATCCTTACTGCCTGATAGCTTCAGGGGAAATGCAGAGCGTGAGCGCATTTGAATATACGGCCTTTGCTTTGAAAGGCGGTACCAGCCGCACTCCGCTTATTTCTGGGACACGTTATCCGGAATACTATACCTACAATCACGAACAGACCGTGAAGCAGCTCACGCAGCACGTGGAGCATTTCATTGAGTTTCTGGAAGCGAATAGAGATTTGATAACTGATAAAAAGATTTTTGCAGAAGAATGAGTCAGACAGCTATTCTGGTGAAGGAAAAGGGAGTAGTAAGGATTGACAAGCCTTTCGACTTCATGTGCAGCCAGCTTCGAAACGGACGCTACAAAGTTACCATTGAGCGGTATACGGAACCACGTACTATCAGTCAGAACGCTTTAATGTGGCTTTGGTTTACTTGCATCGAACAGGAAACCGGAACAGACAAGCAGGATGTGCATGACTACTATTGTAACCTTTTCCTTCGCAGGATGGCTGTAATCAACGGAAAGGAAACGGTTATTGCCGGAAGTACGTCACGGCTGAACACTTTACAGATGACGGATTTCCTGAATAAGGTAAAAGCGGATGCTGCAACTGAACTGGGAATATCGCTTCCTCTTCCCGATGACTTGTATTATCAGGAGTTTATTAACGAATATAAATACAGGAGATAAGAACATGAATATAACAAAAGCGAAAGTGACGAAGGATAATACCCTCGTTGCTACTTATACGGATGAAACGGGCACTGTTACGATTGAGGGCAAGAACCTCGTGACAAGCGACTTGATTAATGCTTTCAAGGCGCTGGTTCCTCATATGGCTTTCCTTTGCGAACAGAAGGAGGCGGATGGAAAGAAATTTCTGGAAGATATGCCGGATAATATAGACAGCATCCTCGAGGTGACCGGATATACGGTCGGAGGTGACGGAGACAGCAGGGGAGTAACACTTACCGGAAAACGGTTTCTGAAAAGTAACAAGGTGCTGAACCTGAACGCACCCTTTACCAAGTTCGCAGATGAAAACGAGGACTATGCGTTTCAGTTTGAGCTGGAGCAGGCCATAGAGTCATGCTGCTATGAAGTGAATGAGTATATCTTCAATAAGAAATGGAAGGTTGTGCAGCAGGAACTTCCGTTTGAGGAACAGGCAGCAGCTGATGTTCAGGCAGACGAAATACCGGAAGCTCAGTCTGAAATTCCGGCCAGTCCGGACATTGAGGCTTTTCAAAAGATAATGGATAACTCGAAAGTGACGATAGAGGTGAATGGAAAGCAGATTAAACCCCGTCGTTCTCATCGTTCTAAAACAACTCAGTTAGCATCATAATACCATGTTGTACCCATTTTGTGTAACGCAAACCCCGAACTGCTATAAGATATCTTTCCCATATCATGCAACATTGAAGGAATTGGTACACCGTATTCCAAGTGTAGCAAAGAATCCTAAAGCGGCATATATGCCTGATGAACGGGCATGGAAAGTTTCACTTGAAGATAAATGGTATGTGGATAAGATGGGAGAGTGGGCTGTATCGGCAAGGATATGCAGCCGTGTGCAGCGGTCGGTATCAACTAAGGTTGTCAATGATTATACGATACCAGATTTGCCGAAACTGACGGTCCCGCATGGACTTCTTCTGGAACCTTACGAATATCAGAAGGAAGGCATCGCTTACGCTTTACAGCATAAGCGGTGTATCTTCGGTGATCAGCCTGGATTGGGAAAGACGTTGCAGGCGATAGGCACGGTTACGATAGCAAAGGCGTATCCGTGCCTTGTTGTTTGTCCGGCAGCTTTAAAGATAAACTGGCAGAGAGAGTTCAAGAAGTTTGCCGGAAAGCAGGCAATCATTCTTGATGACAAGAATAAGTCAAGTTGGCAACGGTTCTACGAACAGAAAAAGGCGGACGGGACAGCCTTATGCGATATTTTCATAACCAACTACGAGAGTCTGAAGAAGTTCTTCGTGCAGGGGATAAAGGATGATGCACGGTTTACCATGCGCTCTATTACTTTCGATCCGCGTATTTCACTTTTCAAGTCGGTTGTCATTGATGAAAGCCACAAGTGCAAGTCCAGCAAGACACAGCAGAGTAAGTTCCTTGAAGGAATATGCAAGGGTAAGGAGTACGTGCTGGAGCTTACGGGTACTCCGGTAGTGAACAACAATACCGACCTTATCCAGCAGTTGAAGATTATGGGACGTCTGGAAGATTTTGGAGGGTATAAAAACTTCATTGAAAAGTTTTGTGCCGGGCCGAAGCAAAGCTCTAACGTGAAGGAGCTTAATTGGAGATTATCAACTACTTGTTTCTTCCGAAGGGAGAAAGCTAAGGTACTTACCCAGCTTCCGGACAAGTCACGTCAGTACATCGAGGTGGACATTACTAACCGTAAGGAGTACGACAAGGCAGAGCATGACTTGATCCAGTATCTGCGTACCTATAAGAATGCGGATGATGAAAAAATACAGAAGGCTTTGAGGGGTGAGGTTATGGTGAAGATGGGAATCCTGAAATCCATATCTGCAAGAGGTAAGATCAAGGTATTCTCTGAGTTCATCCATGATGTGATAGACGGAGGTGAAAAGCTGATTGTATTTGCTTATCTCAAGGAGGTTGTGATGGAGCTCAAGAATCATTTTCCCGATGCAGTTACCGTAACGGGTGATGACAATGCAGTTCAGAAGCAGAATGCAGTGGACCGCTTCCAGAATGATCCGGAATGCAAGCTGATAATTCTGAACTATAAGTCAGGAGGTACGGGCTTGACACTTACCGCTGCCAGCCGTGTTGCATTTATCGAGTTCCCTTGGACGTTTTCAGACTGTGAGCAGGCAGAGGACAGGGCACACCGTAACGGTCAGAAGAATAACGTAAACTGTTACTACTATTTAGGAAAAGATACGATTGACCGCTATATGTATGACGTGATCCAAACCAAGAAGAACATCGCTAACGGAGTGACCGGAACGGACGATGTGGTTAAGGAGAGCGTAGTGGATATGGCTGTGAACTTATTCAGTCAGAAATTATGAGAACTATACTGCAATCATTGAAAGAATATGTTGAGGGTGGAAAGATGACCCTCAGAGAAGCCGCTATCAGGTTCTATGAGGCGGGATGGACAAACTTTATAGATGAAGAAACTACAAAAAGGTTGCTTAAACTGTAATGATATGAAAAAGCAAACTACACCACAATCAGAAAGCCAGATTCAGCACGATTGCCTGACATGGTTCAGGCTTCAGTACCCGAGTCTGGCTTTGCTTCTCTTTGCAGTTCCGAATGGTGGTAGAAGGGATGCAAAGACCGGAGCGAGGATGAAATACGAGGGAGTTGTAAGGGGGGTGGCCGACCTTATACTCCTTATCCCTAAAAAAGGATATGCTTCCCTCTGTATTGAAATGAAGACACCGAAAGGTGTACAGAGTGACGGACAAAAAGAATGGCAGAGAGAAGCTGAGAAGTACCGAAATCGGTATGTCGTATGCCGTTCCCTTACTGAATTTATGAAAGAAGTAAACGAATATCTGCTATGACCTATATAGAACTAATCAATAACTTTTGGTTTCTCGATGAAGACTGGCAATTTACCTGCTGTGAAACGAGGCTTTATTTTTACTTGTTGAAAACAGCGAATCGTTTAGGCTGGGTGGATAGCTGGACACGTAGCGATACTAAGGTAGCGTCTGACGTGGGAGTGTCGGTTAATTCAATGAAAACCGCAAGAAACAGATTGGTTCAAGCAGGCTTGATAACATTCAAAGCTGGTGGAAATGGACAACGGGATAAAACGAAATATCAAGTTATATGTGAATTTAGGTGTCAAAATTTGATACCTAAAGTACCACCTAACCTTGAACCTAATCCTATACCTAACCTTGAACCTAAAGTACAACCATATAATAAGACTAAGAATAAGACTAAGAATAATAATAACTCTGGCGAGTTATTTCCGCCTGAGAAAGAAAAGCCGAAAAAAGCGAAATCTCAAAATCCGGAGTTTATACCTCCGACACTGGAGCAGGTAAAAGCCTACTTCGATGGAAAGCTGCCTGACTGGGAGAAGCAGGCGGAGATATTCTTCTATCACTTCGACAGCCTGAGCTGGAAAAACACGAACGGCGCCCGTATCGAAAGATGGGATAGCCGTGCAAATCTTTGGATAATCGAAAAACAACTTCAAGATGGAAAGCAATCTGAAAACCGTAAGGGAGATAATCAGTCAAGTACGGATTCCGGAACGACAGGAGTGCTCAAGGCAATCGAATTGTGATGCCAGACGGGCAGAAGCATTCTGGAAAACTAAACTCGTGGAATGTATGTGCAGTGTATCTCCTGATTTCATTATTGACGACAGAAATCGTAAAACACTTGATGCGCTATACCGGTGGGTTTGGGAGAGAGCTGGCAGAATGATGAAGGGTAGCCTTGATCCAAACAAAGGCATACTGCTTTGTGGTCCGATAGGTACTGGAAAGTCTACGTTGATGAAGGGACTGCAGAAGTATGAAAGTTTGGTAAACCGATATGCGTTTGCTTTTAGCAGGAAAGATTTGGGCTTTGCGTTCGTTTTTGCCGCAGAAATCTCACTACGCTATGCGGAACAAGGAATTGATGGAATAATTCGCTACGTGCAACGAGAATGCGCCTCAGGGCTATGTATTGATGAACTTGGACGCGAACCTTCGGATGCAAAGCACTTCGGGACCGGATTGAACGTAATTCAGACCGTCCTTCAGCTTCGGTATGAGTTCAGGTACGAATACTGTACACATGCTACGACTAACCTTGAATTAAATGACATCCCGGCACGATATGGTATATACATAGCTGACCGCTGCAAGGAGATGTTTAATATCATCCATGTTGATGGTGATACGAGAAGAAAATAATCTTAACCAAATAACCACTTCAATTATGTCAAATTTTGAAACAACAATCCAGACGTATCTGGAGAATCGTGCAAAGACTGATTCTCTCTTTGCCGAGACATACAAGAAAGCAAACAAGAGCATAAAGGAATGCTGCAAGTATATTTACTCACAAGCCCGTAAGCTAGCGAAAAATGACAATGCAGTTGGTGTGGATGAATCAACTGTATACGGATGGGCTGTCCATTACTACGACGAAGATGACATCGAGTTGGACAAGGTGAAGGAACGTGTAGAGGTAGTTGCCCCGGCTGCTGAAACTTCCAGGACTGAGCAACCGAAACCGCAGCCTAAGCCACAGCAGAAACGTAAGAGAGGGGATGATAATAGTTTACAACTTTCATTATTTGGTGAGCTATGAAACCGAGAAATAAACGTGAAAGGCTTGTAGCTGAATTGAGCAGTAAGCTGCCAGCTATTACAGAAGCCCAGATAAAATGGGGGAAGAAGCATTGCTTTCCTCATAACGCATACAAGTGCAAGAACGAAATGTGGTGCAGTGAATGTGGAAAGATGTGGGTTGATGTAACTGGCCAGAAGGAAGGGTACATACGGTGCCCTTATTGCGGTGAAAGATTGGAAGTGAAAGTAAGCCGTAAGACCAAGGATAATGCAGTAAGCTATCTGACAGTAGTTACCGCATCAGGAGATTTTCAAGTGCTCCGTCACTTCTACACAGCCAGGTATGCAAGGAAAGAACGTGACACACATTATTTCACAGATGAGGTATGCCAGCAGTGGATAACCGCTGACTGCAAAGATACGGTTATCGCCAAAGCTATGAATATGGGCTGTAGGGGTTGGCTGCACGCTACAGAAATGAGTATCAAGCAGGACGGGAATATATACTATTCACATTCTTACGACATAGACGGCTATGTGTATCCGAAAGTAAATGTGCTGCCGATTCTTCGCAGAAATGGCCTTCGCACTTCGTTCCATGGTGTTACTCCAGCGGTGTTGATACGTGGCTTGTTAGGTGAAAATAAATATGCGGAAATGCTTATTAAGACACGTCAGTATGCTATGTTGGAGTTCTACATGTGTAGGGGTGGACTTTCTCATCCGTGGGTAGTGAATATCTGCAACCGTAACGGATATATCATCAAGGACGGCTCGATGTATGATGATTACTTGCATTTGCTTGATTATTTCCACCTTGACACACATAACGCTCACTATGTATGCCCGAAGAACCTGAAAAAAGAGCATGACAAGCTGGTTGAGAAAAAGAGAAAGATAGAAGCAAAGATTCGTGCTGAACAGGAACGAAAGGAAAGGATTGAACGCATGTTCAGAATGAAGCAGGATATTCTGTCTTTCATCCGTAGAATCCAGCCGTTCCTGGGAATGGAAATCAAGGACGAGGATATTGTGATCCGTCCACTGGAAAGTGTTACCCAATTCTATCAGGAAGGAAAAGCCATGCACCATTGCGTGTATGCTAATGAGTATTACAAACATAGGGATTGCCTTATTCTCACAGCACAGAAGAATGGTAAACGTTTAGAAACAATAGAAGTAAACTTGAAAACTTTCAAGATAATTCAAAGCCGTGCGGTTTGTAATGGAACTAGTGATTACCATGACAGAATAATCGAACTTGTAAACCGTAACATGGGGATGATTAGGAGGGCAGCTTCATAAATATAATAATAAAAACCTACAAAAATATGAGAATGGAACTACTATACCAGCAGCTTGATGCTCTTAAAATGGAGTATCAGAAAGCTTTATCGAAAAATGACAGAGCCGAAATAAAAAGGTTGTATGACGATATACATAATCTCGTCAAAGAAATAGAGGTAGCCAAAGGAGAGGAAATAATTCAGAAAGCCAAGGATTCCGGAATACTGGAGAAAACAAGCCGTATGATATGTCTGGTACAGCTTCTGATGTGTGAAACCAACGATCTGTTGTCTGAGATAGAGGATAATTTTAAGGAAAGCAGGATAATGACAGACAGTATTGTCTATATGCAGAAAGAATACTATAAAGCAGCGGACTTGTACTTCAAGGAATTTGCTAAGATAGTTGATTTCAACAAGAAAGGTGACGATATGTTCAGTGACCTAGAGGGGTTCGACAATATGATACGCATATTTGCCGACCTGAAGGATATGCCTAAGCCTGCATCCTTGATGGGCGGCTGCAAGCAGGCAGCATGGCTGGCCAACGGACGCAGTCAAATGTGTACGAAGTGCCCGTTAAGATATAATCCTGAAACGCTTATTTGTCAGGCTTGCGACAAGTCGTTTAAGGAGGGCTTTCAGAAGGGGGCCAAATGGCTTGAAAAGAAAAGAATTGATAGAATAATTAACAAAGACAAGGAGGTGCAAAATGATAACAGAAAATGATCCGATGGTTCCACGTAAGGTGGATTTGGAGAAGAACCCTTCTGGAACCGAATTGAAAATCGCCCGGCAGCGGGAGGTGGAGAAACATGGAAAGTATGTGGCTGTCCCCGGTGACAAGACTCGGACACGAATCTTCGTCCGCAACGGTGAGGATGTGGAAAAGAAGATAGCTGCTTACTTGGAAAGAATTAATAACCGACCTCAAAGATGGAACTGATGGGAAAGCAGGAAAGCGTGAGCGATTTTTATCAGTATGCAAAGGATTTGGCCAAAGCGGAAAAGGATCTGAAGGTTGAGCAATGGGTTGAAGTAACCATTTATTACGGATATGCAGATAAACAAGTTAGCCTTTATCACTACAACCTTCCCCGTGAAATGTATTTCCGCTACCAATGGGTAATCAGATGGAGGATGGCGAAATTGCAGTGCCAATATCCAAAACAGATTATTGGTATAAGTCTGTATCACTATGATAAGCGTTCTAAAGAAAGTCTTGAATTAAATTCATGCCTTACTAAGTTAATTTCCGCCAAAGCCCAGATAACAAAAGCAGAACGTAGGATGAATGAGTACATCGAGCACAACCGTCAGAACAACATATTCTTTAACGAGAACACGGACGAGGAACTGGTTAAGTTCCGGGAGAAATTGGAGCGCAAGAAAATCGAATGTGCTGAGTGTGAAAAGAGACTTGAACAATTTGTAGAAAAAAGGAGGAAAGAAAATGGCTAACATTGTCAAATTGACCGGATGCAAGGAGGTTTCGCATGATATATATGCTTACTTCACTTGTGATGCTGAAAAAGCATTGAAGGCTTTGGAACTTGAGATACCGTGTACTGGAGCAAATAGTACTGGGGCATACAACATCTACTTTAATGATGAGGGAGAAATTATCTGTGAATATATGACGTTCTGTGTTACACGTGAGTTTAAGAAAGTTTCATCCATACAGGATGCTGTTGAATGGATGGATAAGAAAATGAATGGAAATGAGTAAAACGAAATTGTATTACCTGTTCCTGGCGGTCATGTGGTGGCTGCTGGGATAGGTGGAAAGGAGAAAAAACAATGAATGAGGAAGGTAAGATTATCGAACTTGAAGCTGTGCTGGAATATAAAAACGGCCAGGTTTTTATCAAGAAGATGAACACCAACGAAATGCCCGCCATGCTTACATTCGGAATCATTGAAGCATTGAATAACACTATTGTTGAATATTATAAAAAAGACAAGAAATGAAAAGAGTAAAAGTAAAAATAGAGACAACAGTAGAAACCATGTTAGGTGATAAGCCTGTAAATGAATTTCTTGGTGATGTCGCAGATATATGTCACACCTCATTGGAATATTCAACATCAAAACATGAAGGGTGTGAGACGCTGTATCAAGATGGCGAATATGAAGATTACAGAAATGACATGGAGGACAGGGTATCTGTACTTGAAGGTGCACTCTGTCGGATATTGGGTTTATTGGAAGATTAAAAAAGAAAGCAGGTCTGATTATCAGCCTGCTTTTATATATTGACTTTACGAATATTCAATGGAGGGATTCGAACCCTCACCTTCTCTGTGGAGATGTTCTGACCACTTAAACTACAAAGGAGAACACCATGACTCACGTACATGGCGAAGCAGCATAGCTGCATCTGTCGCACGACATTGATTGCCGCCTCTCACTGACAGTGGTGCAAATATAAACAATATTTTTAAATTATGAAAGCAATATCCATCAAACAGCCGTGGGCGAGCTTAATCGCTCACGGTATCAAAGACATCGAGAACAGGACATGGAAGTGCCCTCAGAAGTATATCGGCCAAAGAGTGCTGATACATGCATCTTCCTGTAAAGGAGTCCGTACATGGAGCTATAATCAGGATGATGAACTTCGGAAAGACAGGTCCGTATATTTCAACTGCGTATATGATAAGTTCCCTAAGGGAGCCATCATCGGCAGCGTGGTAATAGCTGACTGCGTACAGAACCATCCATCCGTCTGGGCAGAGAAAGGTTGCTGGAATTGGGTGCTGAGGGATGCGGTACTGTTTGATAAGCCGATTGAAGGTGTTAAAGGAAGATTGGGGCTTTGGGAATATAAAATATAGTAAGAACCTTTAAAAATGAAGTTCTTACTATTTATCAGTTTCCACCGATTATCTTATTTTGCTGAAATACTTATAATAGTTATTATACGCGTCTACAATAACTTTGTAGATATTAACTCCGGTAATGTCTTTTGAGGTCAGATAAGCTGTACCATTATTTTCGTGTATAGTATATGATATATTTCTGTAAGAATGTGCAATATTATTTGTGGTTATTGCAAATCGGTTGTGGGTAAAATCAGCCATAGCAATGAACAAGCTTAAAAAATGTTTTGAGTCAAAATTTACTGAATGTATATTTATTTCATAATTTGAAAGTGTATTCATTGCTTTAAGGGCTTCTTCTCTATTTATAAATAGCTTTTCTATAATTTCGAATATAGTTATAGATAGAATCTCACCTATTAAAAACTTTCTATGACATGCATATACGTTTTCATTAAGATTAAAAACCATATTAAATCTTAGTAAGTTCCTGATATTTATAGATTTACTTCTTATTAGCGCTGATAGAATAAATCTTAGAATCTGATTTCCTATTCCATCACTTAGTAATTCATCGGAATAGTAATCAGCTCTTGTGTATATTTGCTGTGTTATGGCTTCGATTATATTGTTCTCATTTTGGAAATAGTATATTTCTTTGCTGTAGAATTTATCTATATACCCGTTGAAATCTACATCTGTTCCGTATTTAGTATGAAATATTTTTTTGATATTATCAATATCGCAGATCAATATGGTTTTATCAAATTTAAACTTGTGTTCATGTGTATAGCAAAAGTCATTATGTGCTGAAAGTATATTGAGTATTCTAAATATATGTTCGGGATCTATACGGTCCAAATCATCTATGACTAAGATAGCTTCTTTTGGCTCTTTTCCTTTTTTTGCATTTGAAATTAATGTTTGTATAATTTGTGTAATGATATTACTTTCATAAATTGAACCTTGTTTGTATGATAATTGATTCATAAATGATTTAATTTCTTTATCTTCTGATAAAGAGTTTTCTTCTTGGAATTTTTTTATGTTTTTCTTTAAGTCAAGAAGTTGATGTATTATGTCGGTTTTAAAACCTACCTTTTCAGCTGTTGATAAAATATTTCCAATGATAGAAACTAAATTTCGTTTGATATAATAGTAGGTTGCTTCAGAAGTAGATATTAGGCAATTTTTCAGGTCACATGGAACCTTTTCTAGTAACTGCAATAGAATGTCTGCTTTGATGTATTCAAATATATCTTCGTTATTTGCTACAGAATAATTCACAGGTGTGAGAATTATTGGTATGTATTCTTCGGAATGTTGGTTATTGAAAAAATCATTTATGAAATATGACTTTCCAATCCCATATATCCCAGAGAAAATAATATTATTATTGTTCTCTTCTTGTAAAAATTGTAAGAATCTTTGAGATTCGTTTTTAATACATATTTTCATGTCTTATTTTGTTCAAATGTTTCAAATTTCAAAAATACGAATAAAACTACTTAATTCAAAATCTTACTGACAAGGGCTGTCAGTGCTTTGTGAATACCCGGTAACAGCTTTGTGGCGGTTATCGGGTAAATTTGTTCTGTAACGCAAATATTAGGAGATATGGAAGTGATTTACAGACAAACAGAAACATTGAAAAAGCTGGAGAATAATCCTCGTAGCATAACCGAAAAACAGCTTCAAAAGCTGAAGGAATCCATACAGAGAAATCCGGACTATTTCGAAGCCCGGCCAATAATCTTGTCGGATCGTACAGGGGAGCTTGTCATTATTGCCGGGAACCAACGCTATGACGCATGTGTTCAGCTTGGAATCAAGGAAGTGCCGACAGTGCTAATCCCGAACCTGACAGAAGAACGTGAGCGGGAAATCATTATCCGTGATAATGTAAACAATGGGGAATGGGATATGGCACGCTTGTTCGAATGGGATTGTAAGGAGCTTATGGAATGGGGATTGGAGGGTATAAGCTTTCCTGAATTGGACGATTTCTCTGAAGGGGTAGAAGATACTCGAAACGTACTTCGAAATGAGAACTACGAAGCGGGAGCACATATCAAGTACCTGGCATTTGAAGGATATAAGATACCGATAACCGATGTGGAGCTTGAAGGGTTGAAGCAGCGTGCAGCCGAATATCTTGATGAGAATGGGGTAATGATTGGTTTTGTAAACAATTTGCTGGGCTTATGATGGAATACATTGACATAGAATCGTTGAATCCGGCAGAGTATAACCCGAGGTTGCTTACTCCGGAAGCTCAGGAGAACTTGAAGAAGTCTATAACTGAGCTTGGTATCATCAAGCCTATCATCATTCGTCGGTCAGACAAACGAATCATGGCAGGTCACCAGCGTACAAAGACCATGAAGCTGCTTGGATATACTCATGTTCCGGCCTTTGTTCTGGAAGGCGTGAACTCAACGGATGAAGTACGCTTTAACCAGCTTCATAACTATGCAGAGTGTGAGGTATCGGAGATTCAGCCGGATATCCGTGTATCTGTCCCTGATGGAACGGAAGGTTTCTTTATGGTTCCCAACAAGGATATTACCATGATCACGAAGGGAGGGAACAACTCGCGTGTGGTAGACCTTACAAAGATGATCCTGCGTTATGGCCAGTTTGCGAATGCCGTGTGCGATCATAAAGGAAAGGTCATCATCTCCACCGTATACGCCAAGGCGGTGAAGCTCATGGGGATGGACCTTCTTGTCTATGTGCTTCCGGAAGATAAGGAAAAACTCGCCTTGAAATATTTCTCAAAGGAATACGGAGTGTTTGAATATTCCCATTTGGAGCGTAAGACTTATATCCAGTCGTTTGCCCAAAAAGCACGTCTTAGAGAGAAAAACGGTGTCCCGAGCAGCAGGAGCCATTCTACACTGTACGAGCGTCTGGTACTTCCGTTCATTACGAAGGAGATGCGTGTGCTTGATTTCGGAGCAGGTCAAAAGGACTATGCTTCCAGGCTAAAGAAGGACGGATATTGTATTGATGCGATTGAGTTCTTTCACCGTAAGGACGGAGCAGACGTGATAGATGAGAAGGAGATACGTCAGGATTGTGCGAACGTATGCAGGACACTTTCTGAGTACGGCTTGTACGATGTGGTTGTGTGTGACAGCGTACTGAACTCCGTAAACTCTCTGGAAGACGAAAGGAATGTCCTTCTTTCCCTTTCTGCACTCTGTAAGCCGGAAGGCATGATATTTTGGTCTGGCATCCCTTTGCTGTTTGCACAGAAAGCTTCTGAGAGAAAAGAAACACACGACTATCGTTCGAAAGCCTTATTTCTGGACGCAAATAATTTCACGGCCAATTTCCGTTTCGGCGAATGGTACTTTCAGCATTATCATTCCACGGCGGACGTATGCCGTCTTACGGAAGAGTTCATCGGATCGGATTTCAAAATATATGAAAAAGGAATTGAAGTTGACAAAAGCAGAGAGTTGCGTGGATCGTCTTTTCAGGTTTCCGTATTGAACGAAAGAAAGGCATCTCGCAAGGAATATATGGAAGCACTCAAATATGAATTTAGCCTTCCACTTCCCAACAACAGAAGATGGGATTTGGATAAGGAGATATTACCCGTTTTTGAAAAATTGTGATTATGGCTGCACCGAAAGGAAATAAATTCTGGATGTTAAGAAGCAAGCATGGCAGGGACAAGCTCTTTGCCACGCCTGAACTTCTGTGGGAGGCGGCGTGCGAGTATTTCCAGTGGTGCGATGAGAATCCCTGGACAACGAGGAAGGCCATACAGAAGACTGTACCTGTAAGGATCGCAAAAGGTAAGGAGATTGTAACAGAGAATCAGCAGCACACCCAGCAGGAGGTTACTCCTACTTCTCGGCCGTACTCTCTCATGGGACTATGCGTGTATCTTGGAGCCTCGACAAGGTGGTGGAGCAATTTCCGGGAGGATTGTATTAACAAAGGGGACGAAGATTTTCTTCAAGTCATCGCGCGTGTGGAGGAAACTATCAAGACTCAGCAGTTCGAGGGGGCATGTGTTGGTGCGTTCAATGCGAATATCATTGCTCGTACGCTTGGGTTGGCAGACAAGCAGGAGGTGGACCATACGACACAAGGTAAGCCGTTCAAGGGTTTCGACTTCCTTCCCTATACTCCGGAGGCGGATAGGCTGAAATGATATGGGACAGAATGTGAACATAAAGCAGAGGTTGGCGTATAACTACCTTAGGGATGACAAGACGAAGTTCCTGTTGTATGGTGGAGCTGGAGGTGGTGGAAAGTCGTGGTTGGGTTGTGAGTGGCTGATGCAATGTGCTTATTACCTTCCTGGTACACGCTGGTTTGTCGGACGAAACAACCTGAAGGACAGCCGGGAGTCCGTAACCGTTACTTTCAACAAGGTAGCGAAGTCCCATGGTTTCACGGCTTATAGGACGACCAATGAAGGGATAGCATTCGACAACGGAAGTGAGATAGTCTACATAGACCTGACCTATTATCCGGTAAAGGACCCGATGTATGAACGTCTGGGATCAAAGGAATATACAGGCGGATGGATAGAGGAAGCTGGTGAGGTACATTATCTTGCCTTTGAGGTTCTGAAAACCCGTATCGGGCGTCACATGAATGATGTATATGGTATACCAGGGAAGATACTTATCACCTGCAACCCAAAGAAGAACTGGCTGTACCGAGATTTCTACAAGCCGTGGAAAGAAGGTAAGCTCAAGGAACCGTATGCCTTCATCCAGGCTCTGGTGCAGGATAACCCATGGGCCACAGATGACTACATCGAAAGTCTTCGGAACACGAAGGACAGAGTCACAAAGGAACGTCTGTACTTCGGTAACTGGGAGTATGACAACGATCCGGCAGCCTTATGCGATTATGATGCTATCTGCGATTTGTTCACAAACGAGTTTGTCAAACCTGCAGGTGATTCTTCCGGTTCTGCTGACCTTGCAATGAAAGGGCGTGACCGCTTTGTCGCAGGTCACTGGAAAGGAAATGTCTGCTACATCAAGCTTGATCAGGAGTACAGTACCGGAAAATCCATTGAGGCAGATTTGAAGCGTATGATGATAGAATGTTCCATTCCTCGTAGTAAGATGATAGCCGATTCTGACGGCTTGGGAAGCTATCTTGAAAGCTATCTGAACGGTATCAAGGAATTTCATGGTGGCACTCGACCTATCAATCCTGAGTTTGACAACCTGAAGTCGGAATGTAGCTTCAAGCTGGCCGAGATGATAAACTCCCGTTTGATTCGTATTGTCTGTACGGAAGCACAGAAAGAACGGATAATCGAAGAGCTTGGTGTGTTGAAGCAGGACCATATCGACGCAGACACACGTAAGAAGGGAATCATAAGCAAGGAGAAGATGAAGGAGATACTTGGTCATTCTCCTGATTATCTTGATATGTTGATTATGGCTATGTTTTTCAGGATAAAGCCTATTATTCACAGACCGAAAGCTAAAATTGGAAGAACATGACAGTAAGAGAATTATTGATAATTGGTAATCTTTCACGCGGAATCGAGGGAGAGATGGAGAAGCTACGGAAGCCGTGGAAGGTCGGAAAGGTCAGGACACCTGATACGCTGAATGACATAAGCATGGGTGAGCTTATGCAGCTGCAATCTATCAGTACAGATATGGAAACTATAATGGTGCCTTGTCGTGTGCTGTTGGGAATGTCGGAACGTGAGGTGATGAGAGCTGAAGCATCCGAAGTGATTGGGTTCTGTTTTTGGGTGGCCAGAGAGGTAAAGCGGATCAATAAGTTGTTCGCTTCCACTTCGGTACCACCTTCTGCTGAGGAAAAGCAAGCTGGCTCTGATAGATTGAACTTTGGGCTGTTCGGTCTGCTGGATTATTATGCACAGCGTATGGGAATAACAGACCATGAGGCGGTAGAACGTGTACCATGGGTACGAGTATACAAGTGTCTGGATATGGATGCGGAACGGATTAGATTTGAACGGAGATTAAGGAATATTTTAAACAAGAATAAAAAATGACAGTAGAACAGAAGATTAAAAGTGTAGTAGACAAGATGCAAGGGGTTACCTACATCTTCGATAACTGGCAGATGGCTAATGTGCGTCTTGACAAATTGCCTTTGCCAGCAGTGCTTAACGTGCTTCCTGTCAGCGGTAATTTCCAGCTTGGACCTAACCAGTTGAAGGATTATCCGAACTGTATGCTGGCGTTTATGGATAAGACCAGTTTTGATTTTGACGGGACGGATAATGATGCAATAGTAGAGAAATGCAAGAATATGGCTAAAGAGTTTATTCTCTTGCTTAATCAATCCGGATTGTTTGAACCGATATCAGGTTTGGTTCCTTACTCGGTTTTTTATGACAAACTGAATGTGAATGTAACTGGGATAACTATCTCTATTCAATTGAAGGAGATTTCCGGGATTGTGTTATGCCCTGGTAGAAGTGTGAAGGATATCGTATATGGAAGGAATAAAGGATAATATTATAAATATCGTAGGCGACAGCTTGGAAGAGTTGCGAAAGCGCATTATCGCTAACCATGAAGCTGCCGGTCAGGTTGCCAGCGGACGGACACGGGATAGCTTGAAAGTGGAATTAACTGAGGACGGTGGAATCCTGTGGGGACGTCAGGCATTTGGGGTTCTGGAAACCGGAAGAAAGCCAGGCAAGGTGCCAAAGGGATTTGCTGCTATTATTTTGAAATGGATGGAAGATAAAGGAATTACGGTAGAACATCCTAAATCATTCGCTTATCTGGTAGCAAGGAAGATTGCCAATGAGGGAACATCACTATATCGATCCGGTAAGATTGATGTCTATTCTACGGATATGGAGAATACGATCAGGGAAATTATGAATCGTGTTGTTGGAATATTCGATACAGAAGTGAAACATATTAACCTTAATTTCAGTGTAGACAATGAGAACAAGTAGTTTTGATGGGGCAACGGTGGAATATCCCGATTTGATTGCGTTTGCTTTTAACCCTATAATAATCAATCTTTATGGTAAGAATTACGAGTCAGTGACCGTTACCATAGAAGATGTACAGACCGGATCAACACGGCAGGAAAACCGGGAGATGTTTGAAAAGTCCGTGTTTTTCGATATATCATCTTATGTTCAAGGGTTCTTTGATGCAGGTGAAAATGATGTTGATTATTCATTGTCCGGTGCTACAGACAGTAAGCTGGGACGAAAATTTTCGGTTAGTATTGATGTGCCGGATAATAGCTTCGGATTCGATATGTTTGTCATGTGGGGAGCGATGAGAGTTGGTGAACGCTACAATGGTAATAGAAAACTGACATGGTTCAAGAATTTCCCTTTTTCCGTAGGGTTGTACTCCGGTGCTTCTGGCAGTGTGGAGGTTACGGTGGACGGTCAATCTCAATCACCTATAAGTTTGTCAGGGCAGAACGTATGGAACCTGATGCTTACTGGTATTGATGCTCAGAATACGGTGTCTTTCTATTTGCCGGGAAGTAGTTCCTATGCTTCCGTATTTGACCATACATTCGATTTGACATTTAAAGGGCTTACCAATACGGCTACACGTATAGACTGTGAGGTAGACGACTGCCAGAGCGGTGTATATCTGCGTTGGATTAATAGGCATGGCATGTATTGTTATTGGTTGTTTGTTCCTGGTGATGAAGTTAGACAGATCACCAATGATGGTGAGTTCCTTCGGAATAATATGCAGGATTATAGCTATGTGAACGGATATCATGGGGGTACTGGCCGTAAGCAAAGAAAAACGGAAAATGATACTCTTCCGGTATGTGCTCCGTTAGTAGACAGCGATACGTATGATTTTCTATTCGAACTGGCAACGTCTCCGGTAGTGGATATGTTCTCAGGATATCAGGACGGGAAACCTCAATGGAAGGGGGTTAATGTTTCTGTAGAGAACTTTACAAAAGAGCGGAGCGTATTGCAGGATTTTATATGCACGATAATATTGCCTGAACTTAGTTTACAAAGCCTATGAAAGACCAACTATATATTGACAATAAGGTTGTGGATATTGATGACAATACCAATATCACACTGAACTATAAAAGCAACATATTTACCGACGTGAGCAAGATTGTTAGCAATAATACATACTCGATAAAGTTGCCTTTGACTGTCAGGAATTGCGTGGTCATAGATGATGCGCATATCCCGTCGTATATGACCAGATACCCTCGGATCAACCATAAGGGAAGATATCTTCGGAATGGAGTTGAAATTGTATCGGATGCAAATGTCACGCTGATGGAGATAACAGATACTATTGATATCGCAATGGCATGGGGAAACGTATCAGCATTTGCTGATATTGTAAATGATGATAAAAAACTGCAAGACTTATCTTATGGTGATGTAGAAGGAGAGGATTATGTGATCTGGAGGCGCGAGGATTCACCGTCCGAAATGTTTCCACGTGTTGAATATGGATATAGTGATACAGAAAAGGAAGTATGGTATCATCCGGCCATTACCGCTAAGTGGATATTTGACAAGATTAGCCGTGATAGTGGAGTAGTGTTTGATTTTCCTGAAGAAATGTCTGATTGTCTTGAAGTATTGATTATCCCTTTGCTGACAAGGAATGATTCTTCAAAAAATTCAGAAAGCTGTGCTATACAGCTTACCCCTGTAACCTTAATTAGCATTCCGGATGGTGGCTATAATTTAGGATTCGAATCTAATAGTATAACGAATTATTACTTGTATACAATTGGAGGCACGGGAAGTCAAGGCGGAAATTATACAATGGGACTAATAGTGAATTTTAAGAAGATTATTCTAAATCTATATGGTTCGATTTCCTTTACTATGTCATCTTCGTATATTTCTGATACTATGAGGATTGAAGTAAGGGATGTAAATAATGTGGCATTGCTTACCATATATCCTTCTGAAATTAGAGCTGATAGTGATGGCCGTTCGAGGGTTATATTTGATTTTGATAATGATACAGATGAAACGACAGTCGCAGGGAATATATCGGGAAAGATTAGCGTCACCTTACAAGGAATCAGCTCGGCATTAGGAGCATCTGATTTTATGGGTAGTATTACTATAACCCCACGAATATCACAAGTCGTTGTAGAAGATTCTTCTGATAAATATAGAAATACAAGATATTATTTGGTCCCCAATCTGCCTGACATGAAACAGATAGATTTTATCAAGGCAATATCTGCTATATGCGGGTGCTTTGCAGTCCCTTTCTCTTCAGGTATCAAGTTCGTAAAGATTGATGATATAATATCTAACAAGGCTAAAGCCTTGAACTGGACCAAGAGGGTGGTCGCTTCATATCGGGATAATCGTCCGAAATCACTTGTCTTCAGTGTGGATGGTTTTGCCCAAAAGAACATTTACAAGTGGAAAGATGATGAAGATGGTGTATATGACGGGGTAATATATGTGGATGATGCCACTCTGGATGAAGAGGCTGAGGTCATTACTTTACCGTTTGCTGGTTCGGAAACTTCAGATAAAACAGATTATTATGGATGTGCCTATATACCATTGTATTCGTATGATTCAGATAATGTGTTGGAATATGATGATAGTGTTACTCCACGGCTTCTCATACGAACACAAAAAAATGATGGGGTATTTACAGGACTTGATTGGCAAAGTATCATCAATGACAGATACAAGGTGTATCAGGATGTGATAAGGGAGCCGAAAGTAATTACTGAACTGATAGAAATCAGGGAGTATGAGCTTAGAGATTTGGATATGTCGGTCCCGATATATTTGGCGCAGTACGGAAAGTATTATGCAATTATCTCAATCAAGGCAGAGAAAACGGGTATTTGTGAATGTGAACTTTTTCAACTTTAAACTACTATGGCAGACAAACAAGAAAAGATCCTTGATATCAAGGTAAATTATAGTGAGGCGATTAAAGCTATCGCTGAATACCAGACAAAGATTGATGCTGCTCGTGAGGCTGAATCTAAATTGAAAAAACAATTGAAGGATGGTGAAATATCACGTCAGCAGTATAATGAAGAAATGGCTGCATCGAAAGCCTATATAGCTGACTGCAACGATTCGATACGAATTATTACAAAGACCATGCAGAACCAGATCAAGCAGGAGAAAGAGCAGGAAGGTAGTCTGAGGTCTCTTAGGGCTGAGCTTTCCAATCTGACATCGGAGTATGACGCATTATCTGAAGCGGAAAGAAAGGGAGCCAAAGGTGAGGAACTGAAAAATAAGATAAATGAGGTTACGGACTCTTTGAAGGGCGCCGAGGAAGAGACACAGCGCTATTACCGTAACGTAGGTAATTACAAGGAAGCAATTATCGATGCCGCAAATGCGAATATACCTTTTGTCCAGCAAATTAATCAAATGGTAACTTCTTTAGGAGGGTTGAAGAACTATTTAGCGGGGATGAAAACAGAAATGGTTGCTGTGTCTGCATCTACTACTGGCTGGATTAAAGTATTGAAATTGCTAAAGGTTGCATTGATTGGTACTGGTATAGGTGCTTTGGTCGTTGCTCTTGGATCGCTTGTGGCATGGTTCACGAAAACACAGAAAGGGGTGGAAGCGGCTAACAAGATAATGGCTGCTTTGGGAGCAACAATCGATGTGATAATAGACCGTGCATCAAAGTTAGGTAGTGCGTTGGTGAATCTGTTTACCGGAAATTTCAAGCAGGCAGGAGAAGATGCAAAGGCTGTATTCTCTGGAATAGGTAAGGAGATAGTAGAAGAAACCAAACTGGCTTGGGATCTTGCAGATATTTTGAATGAAATTGACAAACGTGAAGTGATGCTCTCGATGTCTCGCGCAGCCAACCGTGCGGAAATAGAGAAATTGAAAAAGGCTGCTGATGACCAGACTCTTTCCACTCAGGAACGTATTAAAGCTGCCGAAAGAGCTGCCGAGATTGAAAAGAAAGACCTGGATGTGCAGACACAACTTGCAGAAGCAAGATTGGCAAATACTTTGGGATTTAAAGAAATGAATGGTGAGGTTCGTAAGCTGATAGAACAGATTAAGGCTGGTGATATCACAGCCGATGAAGTTATCGGTAAGTTGGGGCTGTCTGAGAGTACGATAGAAGATTTGAAAAATTTCAGGGATCAGTTCAATGAATTGCAGGAATTGATGGAGGACAGTTATGGACGTCAGACTGAGCAGCAAAACACTTTGAATTCGATACGTCAGGAAGGTGCTGACAAGGCTAAGGAAGCGAAGCAGACAGAACTGGAGGCAGTAAGAGCGGCTGAAGATGCCATGCTGGCATTGGTAAAGGATAAGAGGGAACAGGCACGAAAGGAAATAGAGCTCAATTATTCCAGACAGATAGAAGACCTTCAGATTTCTTTGAAAGAGGAAGAGAATCTGACAGCGAAAGCACGTCAGGCTATCAATACACAGATAAAGGCTCTGGAAGAACAGAAAAACCTTGAACTGCAGAAATTGTCTGATGAAGAGTTACAGAAGGAGGTAGAGAATCGTACAAAGCTTATATCCTTGCAGCTTGAAGCCGTAAAGGAAGGAAGTGAGCAGGAGTATCAGTTAAAGATGCAGCAGCTTGCCTCTCAACGTGATTCAGAGTTGGCTGACAAGGAACTGACCGAGCAGATGAAGCAGGCCATAACTGACAAGTACAACAAGCAGATGGATGACCTGGTGACGCAGCACGAGAAGGATCTTTCAGAGAAACAGCAGGAGGCCATCAGACTGAGAATGGAAAATGAAATAATGCAAATGCAACAGTCGGGTGCGAGTGAGCTGGATATCTTGCAACAACAAGCTGAACAAAAACTCGAATTGTTGAATAGCATACAGCAGCAGGAAGGAGAGAGTGAACAGGAGTTCCTCAACCGTAAGCTTCAGGCTAATCAGGAATATATTGATGCGAAGAAAGCGATTGCAGATAAGGAGGTAGAAATTGAGCAGACGAAGTTAGAGGCTATCGAATCAGTTACAGGTGGATTGGCTTCTGCTTTCGAAGCGTTAGGAGAGAATAACAAAGCCTTTGCTATCTTATCCAAGACATTAGCATTGGCGGAAATAGCAATAAATACCGGAAAGGCTTTGGCAGCGGGTATAGCACAAGCGCAGTCTGTTCCTTTCCCTGCTAATATAGCTGCTATAGCTACAACAGTAGGAACTATATTAGCTAATATTGCAACAGCAATAAATACCGTAAAAAGTGCTAAATTTGCAACAGGTGGTTTAGTCACCGGACCAGGTACAGGAACCAGCGACAGTGTACCTGCCCAGTTGAGTAATGGGGAGTCGGTGATGACGGCCAGAGCCACCTCAATGTTCGCACCAATACTTTCTTCCTTCAATCAGATGGGGGGAGGTGTTCCTATTAATGTAGCGCAATCGTCTAACCAGTCTATCGGTGAGGATATGCTTGCCAGAGCAGTTGCCAAAGGTATGTTAATGGCTCCAGCTCCACAAGTCTCGGTAGAGGAATTTACCTCGGTTGCTAATAAAGTTAAATTTTTAGAGAGTAATGGTAATTTATGAACGCATACGAGTTTCTGAAGACACACAAGGGAGTGATGGAGCAGTTGCAGACACTCCCAGTACAACCGTCAGACGTGAGATATCTTGAACTCTATAATGACTATCAACGTTTGACCAGCGAAGGGCATAAAAAAACCTATATATTACAGTATCTCTCGGATGAATACAACGTCGATGAGAGGACAATATATAGAATTGTGAAGAAGTTTTCCACGGAAGTGGACATGTGATGAATTGAGGTGGGCAGCGGCTCACCTTTTTTTATGAAAATCGACTGACAAGGCGTGTCAGTGCTATTCCTTTCAAAAATTCTTATAGCCATATCGTGTTCATTACCTTTGTTTCAAACGATTAAGAGATATGGCGAAATTATTTATCAATAAAGACATAGTAGCTGATTCCGATAAGATGGAAAACTGGTATCTGACCGGAGTTGATGGAGTGTCATTCAGTGACGTGCAGGACTTTATTTCCTGGATTCCTGTTGATGATCCACGTATAGATATCGAATTACATTCATGCGGGGGAGATGTGGCAGAAGGCTATGCCATATATGATGCGTTACGGGCTACCGGAAAAGAAATCTCTGCCACTGTAGTTGGCAGATGTGCATCAATGGCAACTGTTATTCTTCTGGCTGCACCCATTGAGCGAAGAAAAATGTACCCTCATGCCAAGATTCTCATTCATTCTCCTTATTGTCCCGGAATTGAAGGTTCTGTCGATATTCAAGCTTTGGAATCCTTGAAATCAGGATTGGAAGCAGAACGTGAAAAAATGCTGTCTCTTTATGTAGAGCGTTGTGGAGTTGATCGGAGCCTTCTCGAAGAACAAATGGCTAAAGAAACATGGTTCGGTGGTGAGGTGGCAAAGCAATTGGGATTCGTCAGTGAAGTTATTATGCCGAAGTCGGCTAAAGTATCAACCAAAACAATAATTATGAACAAAGAAAAAGAAATGACTGTGAAGAAGTCCTTGTTTGAGCGCATTCTTGCTAAGGCAGGATATGCGAAAATCGAGGACGTGCCGGCTGTTGCTCTGGAGCTGACAACGGCAGGTGGTGACACGTTAACAGTAGAACGTGAAGAAGGTGATCCGCAGGTTGGAGATCCTGCAAGCCCTGATGGCGAACATGTAATGCCGGATGGTAAGACGATCGTAGTGACAGATGGGGTTATTACTGAAATCCGAGAACCTCAAGGTAATGATGATACAGCCACTTTGGAAGCTCGTATCGCTGAATTGGAACAGCAGGTTTCTGATTTGACGGCCAATGCTAAGACAGAAGACGAGATAAAGATTCTTGATGCAGTGGCTAAGGCTGGTGGTATTGAAAAACTCACCAAAGCTGCAGCAAGCAAATATATTCCGTCTGGTCGTGCTCCACAGGTGAAAGGAAAGCCTGAAGTAAAACATGAGAGCAAGATTGATAAGAAACTTGCGGCTATTCGTGAAAAGAACAAACAACGATTTAATAAGTAAAAAGTATGGCAAATACAAGAATTTCATGGGGGGCTTTGTCTAGTCTAACCCCCGATAATGGAGCAGTACAGAGTTTGAAGGATTTGCTCATCGCAACGAACTTTCTCGATGAAGAACTGGAGCGTTTCTTTACCCTTCGTCAGAATGTGCATAACGGTGACAAACTGGGATGGGTTGGTGATATGGATGATATTGGTTGGAAAGGTTCTGGATGTAATCCTACCTATAAAAAGGCCAATATCAACTTCGCAGAGAAAGAGTGGAAAATCGGTGATTGGCAGATTCCATTGCAGTGGTGTTATGAAGATTTACAGAACACAATTGCGGAATACTGTCTGAAAACAGGTACCGATATTGGAGACTTGTCCTCTACAGAATATATGGATGACATCGTTTATCCTGCAATGGACCTGGCTATTAAACACATGTTGTGGAGGTTCATCTGGTTTGGTGATACAGAGGCTCAAAATGCGACATCTGCAGGTCAGATCACAGATGGAGTGGATGTTGAATTGTTCAAGACTGCGGACGGGTTCTGGAAACAATTGTTTGCTGTAGGCACAGCTAACGCAGCTCAAAAAACAGAAATCGAAGCAAATAGTCAAGAGTCAACAGCCTTGCAGTTCAGTAAGCTGAAAGAAGCTGGAGTAGCCATCAGTATCTTTGACGGTATTCTTGAAAATGCAGATTCACGTATTGCATCAATGGATGGAGCCGGTATCTTCTGTACGAAGTCGCTTTGTGATGCTCTTGCCAAAGACCTGAAACGTGAATATAAGGAAATACTCACATGGGAACAGATATTCAAAGGGCTTGATGTTACAGAGTATAACGGTACATTGATTTATCGTGTATCCATTTGGGACAGATTCATTCAGAAATATCAGAATAACGGTACAAAACTGAATCTCCCACATCGTGCGGTATTCGGATCACCGAAGCAGTTGTTTGTTGGTACTCCAGCTAACCAGATTATGTCAGACCTTGACATCTGGTTTGAACGTAAGGAGCGTGTAAACTATCTGTATTCTACAGGTAAGCTTGGCTGCCTGATTGGAGAAGATAATTTGTTCCAGTTGGCTTATTAGAAAGGAGGTATTATGGCAGGGGTATGTGATTATGCAATCAAAAGGGACATAGAATTAAACTGTGATGATCCCATCGTTCCTGGAATTGAGCAGGAAGGTATAATTATGAACCGCAAGGATGTAGATTTTGCTACGGTAGCTTTCAATACAACACGTAAGAATGTTATTGAAACACTTACCATGAAAGAAAGTAAGAAAGCATACAAAGTAGTGGTTATTGGAAGCACTCCGTTTACTGGGACAAATACTGCACTTGCTACAGGTACTTATCGGAATACGTTTACAAATACGGTGAATATGGTGATTCTGGCCAATGATCCGGACGTATGTGCGGACATTATCGACGGATTGGCAAACGGGGAATATGTAGTGATTCTTGAGAATAAGGCGAAGAACTTGCAGAAGGAAGAGAATCCGGGAGATTCAGCATTCCAGATTTATGGGTATTACCAAGGCTTGAAGGCTGCTGAAATCAGTAATGACAAGTATTCGGAGGAAACGGAAGGTGGTTGGTCGGTTTCTTTGCAGGAGACTAAAGTTCCGAAATCTGCTTTGTTTTATTACAAGACGGACTATGAAACAACAAAGGCGGCTGTAGAAGCCTTGACAACAGATCCGGTATAAGTATGGAAGATGTTATTGAAGTGGTTAACAGATTGAATGAGTTGGGAAGCATTGCTTCCCTCTCTTCTTCCGAAAAGGCAGAGATTGAACGTCTGTATGTGCTTGTGCTTGACAAGAAGTTTGTTCGTACATCTTGTAGCGACTGCTATCATGATGCGGTGATAGAAATGAGTGTTTACCTTAAAAAGAATGGAAAGATGAAAGAAAAATCTGAATACGGTTTGAAGAATGGAGCTTTATTGCAGATGGAGTTCGGGAGTAGCAAGTTCTATACGAACGAGAATCTGACGGATGATATTGCGGAGGAATATCTTGCGAAATATCCGGATAATATAAAGTTCTTCTCTAAGCATCCCGAAGACTGGCAGGAACGAGTAAATAATCGTGGAAAGGCTTATGATGCTGAATTGCTTTCGCTTATAAAGGAGTCTTTGAAAGATGGGGTATCTAAGGAATCTATTTTTGAAGAATTCAAGTCTTATAAGGTTTCCGGAAAGAAAGTGACCAAGAAGTTACTGGGTGAATATATTCAAGAAGCATCTGATATTATAAGCCAGGAACAGGGGGCAGAGGATGATAAGGATGACGACCAGAGTGACGGAACGGATGAAGGTTCTGGAGATGATTCTGGTGATGGTAAAGAATAATTAAACTAACTCACGGAATTTATGAGAGTACATGACTTAAAGAAGAAAAGCGATAATCGTTTTAGAACGAATTACCAGCAGGCACTTGGAATACAGACTTACGGGGAGGATAATCTTTATCCTCAGACATTCCGAAATATTGTAGCAGCAAGCTCTACCGCTTCCGAATGTGCTGATAGGTTCGCTGATTTCATTGAGGGAAACGGATTCCGTGAGGTTTCTTTCTCTGAGTATGTGGTTAACCGAAAAGGAGAAACCGCAGATGATATACATTCATTGGTTTGTCGAGACATGGCAGACTTTAACGGAATTGCGCTTCATGTGAATTACAATATTTTGGGGCAGATTGTCGAACTTCAGCATATTCCGTTCGAGAACTGCCGTCTTGTGGAACCTGACGATAACGGTTATGTTTCAAAAATAGCTGTTCATCCCGATTGGACAGGTAAGAAAACACGTAAAGGTAAGGCTATTCAGGTAAAGAAAGAAAATATAGATTATATTGATGTATTCAATCCTTCGAAATCTGTAGTTCTTGCACAAATAGAAGCTGCTGGTGGCATAGAATATTATAAGGGGCAAGTTTTTTGGGTGTCAATGTCTGGAAAAGATACCTATCCACTTGGAAAAGGTGATCGTGTAGTAACTGAAATGAGTACAGACGAAGGTTTGGCCAACGTAAAATATAGGAATGTCCGTAACAACTTCTTTCCAGGTTCTATAATATTCACGAAAAAGGGCTCTAATGTGACATTTGATGCTAACGGAAATGAAGTCAAGGCACCTGATGACGATGATAGCTTTACCGATACGCTTATACAGCTTCAGGGTGATACGAATTGCGGTAAAATCATGGAGGTGACTCTTGAAAACGATGAGGAGAAGCCAGAAGTTGTTCCCTTGAATTCTCAGAACTATGATAAAGAGTTTACCGTAACTGATTCCAGCGTAGTGGAACGTATTTATTCGGCATATGGTCAGGAGCCATGGTATTGTATTCGTGTCGGGAAAGTAGGATTTTCCGGTGATATTCTGGAAGATGCATTCGAATACTATAATTCTATCGTCAGCAAGCAGCAACGCTTAATAGAGCGCACATTTGACCGTATTTTCCGCTATTGGTATGAGATAGCTAACCCGACAAATGACTTTTCCGTTCAACCTTTAAAGTATGTAAGAAATGCAACAGTATCTGATAACAACGCTTGAGGTTTCATCCTTATCACGTAGTATGTCTGTGCATATCGACGAGGACAAGATAGAAACATATATCCGTGAATCTGAGAGCATAGACATAAAATCTGCTCTTGGAGATGAATTTTATCTGGATGTTAAAGAGCATCCTGAAAAGTATGAACTTCTGCTTGATGGAGGAGTGTATGAAGGAAAGGATGGGAAGCGATTGCTGACTGGGTTAAAAACGGCATTGGCTTATTATGCTTACGCACGGATCGTAAAGAATGGTGACGGTAATGTTACCAGGTATGGTTTAGTTCAGAAGGAGAGTGAGTATAGTTCACATATTGAGTTCAAGGAAAAAGTGATGGCTTATGATGATGCGTTCTCCATTGCCGACCGTTACCTGAAGGAATGCGTTATGTTCCTGAATGAAAAGAAAGAGGAATATCCTCTTTATAAGGGAGAAGGTAAGATTAAAGCTAATAGAACTGTGTATAGAGTGATAGGTGAGTGATGGCTGATAGTGTAGACATATTGAAAAAGTTAGCCCAACAGGTTCGTAATGCTACTCAGGAAGGAGAAAATACAGCAGAACGTGTTGGTCGTGTTTTGGTAGGTATTTTGGAAAACCTAAGTCAGTATGATATCGACAAATTATCGGAATATTTTCTTCGTAAGGACCAGTCGGACGGAACCAGCTTCTTATTGAAGTTACTGGGAGGAGCAGAGTTTGGAAAATATGTTAGCGGTGCATTAGGCACAGGTGGAGCCATACAGATAGACGAATCCGGATGCTCACACGCTGAGTTTGACTACCTTACTATCCGCAAGGTAGCCTTGTTTATCGAACTGGTTATTCAGGAAGCCAAGCACGTGGGAGGAATGCTTATCGTGTCACCTTCAGGAATGACTGTTTCAAAAGTTGAAGAAACCAGCACTGCCTATCGCTGTTATTTTGAACGTACAGACGGCGACAGAACGCTGCAAAATCAGTTTACCGTAGGAACTCAGGCACGCCGACAGACATTCAATCTTACCGGACAAGCTTACTACTGGCGACTGGTGACAGCGGTTGGTGATGATTACGTTGATTTGTCAAAGACTGATTGCGATACAGGTTCCACTATTCCGCAAGCTGGTGATGAATTGGTAGGTCTTGGGCATCGGACAGATAAAACACGGCAGTCGGCTATCATTATCTCTGCATTTGGCGACGATTCTCCTTCTATTAAATATTATCAGGGCATTGACTCCTTTAGTCTTGAAGACAAGGCTGTGAAGATGGACTACTACGACTCGGTTAGCGGACGGTTCAAATCAGTGACATACGGTGACACTTATGTCGGTGCAAAGGATAAAAGTACCTACGTAAAGTACGACCAGGAAGAAGGTGTTGAAGTAGCAGGAAAAGTCAAGTTACAAGCTGGCTCTACTGGTGCTGCCCAACTGGAGGATCTACCTGATGAAATCTATAATGCCGTAAAGATTGGAGGAGAGAATCTTTTGCTGAATACTGGATTTTTAGGAGATTTTGAATCTCTGAAACTGGATTCAAACAAAAATCTAAAAAAGGACACTAAAATGTATAATACTACCCTTGACAAATGGGGTGGTACTGCTATACTGAATGAGGACTCAAACGCAGTGTCTGGTGTATCTGCAACATTAGGCATACTTTCTCAAACTATATATCTTCTTCAAAACGAGAATTATGTAATAAGTTACAAGGCTAAAGGTACTTCTGTAAATATAACGGTTGGAGGAATTACAATATCACAGCAACTTACTTCTGATTATCAGAAGTATTCGCACGTTTTCACCAATAACGGAGGTACAATATTTACTATAGCAGGTACAGCAACCGTTTGCGACATAAAACTTGAGCGCGGTACGATAGCAACCGATTGGTGTCCTTCAGTATTAGATCCCAATGTTGTAAAAGATAAATTTAAAAGTCTTTGGTATTTACAGGATGCTCTGAAAGGAGAAACACAGACATTAGGAGGACTTTCCCTGACTTCTATGATTATGCTTGGGAAATGGGTAGACGGGGTTATGGAAAAAGTAAATGCAGGCATCTCTGGCATTTACAACGATGATACCGACGTGGCAATGTGGTCAGGCGGTACTTTCGAACAGGCGATTGCAACGGTTCAGAAATTACTGAGCGGAGAAATACCTACGGATGAAGAATGGAAATCGCTCGCTAAGTTTGTTGCTACCCATGGCGGAGATATTTTCATACGAGGATATATCTATGCTTTAGGCGGTGTTTTCCGTGGGCGAGTAGAAACAAGCATCAACGGGAATAGAATAGTGATAGATCCTTCTACATCAAGCCTCAAAATGTATAATTCGGACGGTAAGGTATGCTTGAATATGTCCTTTAGCGAAAGCGGTGAAAGAATTTTCGCGGGGATAAACATAATTGAATATGAAGGTGATACTCCTTCTTTTTCCGCAAGCCTTAGCGGTAGAGTCCTGACATTCGTAAATTCTATTGAAGGATATTCGGGTTTGTTCGCTCCCGATAGAATTACATTCCAAGCAGGGGAAGAAGAAGTATTGAATGTACAATCATTTAAAAACTACAATGACGGAAGTCATTATGTTAATATATATGCTCCAAAATGGAATACCAATGCCGGGGGATTACCAGGCAATGTATATGTAGATTCAAATGGATTTTTAAAAGTAACTCAGTAATATGACAAATATTTCACAAATACAGGTTGACAGCGATTGGGGAACGGAAGCTGCACGCATTAATCAGAATTTCCAGAACATGAATACTGATCTGGAGAAAGTAAAGTCAGCAACAACAAAATTCAGAGGATATTTCACTTCTGAAGCTGGATTAAAATCAAAATATCCATCCCCACAGGTAGGAGATACGGCCTATGTAGGAGAACCATATCCAGGTACAGTTTATGACGTACAGACAGACGGGCAATGGCACAATACCGAGAAGGCTCCTGATACAGATTCGGTTGATTTAACAGACTATGCAAAGAAGGCAGAGCTTGTTGAGCTAGAAGGGAAAGTCGGTGGTGTCGGCTATGTAACGTGTGATACTGCTGCCGGAACTGCTGCTAAGGTAGTAACCGTTACGGGATTAACAGCTCTTAGCACTGGTATTCGTTTACTTGTTAAGATGACAAACAACAATACTGCAAGTAACGCAACCTTGAATATTAACGGTTTGGGAGCAAAAGTTCTATATTATAATAATACACGGGTATCTGCGAGTAATTCTTGGAAAGCGGGGGATATATTGGATATATATTATTATAATAATGGTTTTTATATTATTGATAGCAATAAAGCAATTTATCCCTTAGAATTTGACTCTGACATTCAAACTACATATTCTAAAATTCCTCTGTCGTTACTGAAAAAAGGGTTTTTGATTAGCTTTACAGACAACAATGGAGATTTTCATGTGCAATTTTATAATTCTGATACCATATCAAGTAGTGCTATGAATGATAGCACCAATTGGATTGATATAACTAATAATGAAACTTTTATTGAAATTTTTGGGAATACATATAGTAATGCCGGTGGTGTTATAAATAAAGATGGTTTACTTAACGGAGCTGTAACTAATTATGCACCTAATGGTACGTATACTTATAATAAGTCGCGTAGACAGAAGTATATTATCTTAGATTGTAAGGAAGGTGAAACTATCTCATTGCATACTTATTCAGAAGGTAATTTTAGGCCATATAGTTTTGCAAATGAAGAGAATAAGATTATATCAGGATACATTGCTAATCCAGGTGAATTTAATGGAGATATTGTAGCCCCATACCGTGCGAAGAAGATAATAATAAATTATGCAATATCGGAATATGATTTTTCTTTGAAAAAACAAGGAGTAAATACATTGAATATTCAGAATTTGCTAAAAAAGACAGACACGTCGGATTCTCTTGTAGGAGTTGAATTTAGTAGTGAAAATGTAATAGTCGGTCATTGGACTGTTAGTGATGGTAACTTAAAAATTTTTAATGAAAATAATTCAAGTAATCCTTATTATATTACAATTCAGCGATTAATTAAAATACCTTCTTCAAAAGAATTTTTTGTTAAAAATTCTGATATTGAATTCAGTTCTGTATTATTTTATGATGGACAAAAAAATTGGTTAGGATCGGAAAAAAATCTATCTAACGTTAAAAGAGTCACATCAGAGCTTATACCAGATACCGCTGAGTATTACGGAGCTAATTTTTCGATACAAGCTGATACTTATAGTAATGCCATTGAAAAAGGAAAGGAAATAGTGATATTGACAGGAAGTGGAAAAAATGAAGAGTTGTTCAATACTATAAATTTCTTTTCTGTAGAAGTTAATGGTAAAAGTCCTATTTTAGGAAATCTTACGCTGCATTCTGAAAGCGAATTTAACGATGACGCAGAATTACATCAAGATTATTGTCTGTGTATGCTTCCAGAAGGTCATACAAGTGCAAAACAATCAATTAAAGCCGTAATAATGTTTCACGGTTCAGGAGAACCTGTCTATTCTAATAAATGTTCATTGACAACGTCCCCAACAGCTAACTTTTTTTTGAAATGTGGTTATGCTGTAATAGCTGTTAATGGACTTCCTGAAGATATTGCTACTGATAATTCCTTACCTTATGGAAGCACAGACGGAAATTGGATGTGCATAGAATCGGCATCAAAGGCACTTGAATATGTATCAGATAAATATAATGTGGACATATCGTCCCTATTTGTGTATGGTGAAAGTCAAGGGGGTATGTCTGCCCTTAATTTTATTGAGAATGGAGGAATACGCCCTAAAGCTGTTGTATTAGACAGCCCTGTTGTTTCTATGAAGTATCATCAGCTTAATCTTTCAAATTCATTGCCAGGCATGAAATATTTTTATGGCATAAATAACGCTGATGATTTCACGCAAGAAAAATGTATTGGACTTGACCCATTTTCAAGAAATTGTTCTGAAGTAATAGATGCAGATTCTCTGCAAAAAAGTCAATATATATTGTTAGATTCGGAGTTAGAAAAAATAAAATCTACACGATATACGGTTGCACCTATTAAAATATTTGCAGGTACGAGTGATGGTACATGTCCTCCATATCCATCTCAAATTATGGCTAAGCAAATGAGAAATGCTGGATTTTTATGTATATATAATTTATACACAGGATTAGGACATTGCATTGACCAAAAAGCGACAACAATTGGAACTTTCCAAAATAATTCAGGAACATATAATATTAACCAACCTATTATTGATATGGCCAATTGGTTTGCTCGATTTGGTGGTTATAAAACGGCTGAATTTGTAGAATAACCCGCTAAGTTTACATTTTGCTCATGGCATTTATTTCGTGAGCAAAACTGACTCTTTTGTGTTAAGTCTTAAATAAAAACAAGCATGAAAAAAATTTTTTACGACAACTGGATAGCTAAAATTATCCTGTTTACATGCAATACAATTACACTGGGCCCATTCCAAAAGACCTTGTTACAAAGCACAATCAATCACGAATGTACCCATGCCCGTCAATGGATCGAAATGGCTGTCGCTTCCGGCACAGTTATATGGATTTTGATGCTGATATTCGATTTAAGCTCATGGTGGCTTCTTGCTGCTGTACTTCTTTTCTATATATGGTATGTCTTAGAATACTTGATAAGACTTGCTGTATATAGAAACCATAAACAGGCATATAAAAGTATTTGCTTTGAATCGGAAGCCCGTAAAGCAGAAAACGATTGCAATTATCTGGAAAATGCTCACTATTTTTCCTGGATCAAGTGCTTTTGATTCAGAAAGTCCTATACTGGTTGCATAAGACTTTCTGGTTATTCGTAGAATACGGTAAGTTCATAAATTTAGTGTCCTCTAATTTGGGGTGCTCCAAATTGAGGGAGGATTTATCCTTCCTTTTTGTTGTACCCTAATATAGCTATTCTCAACATGTATTTAGATATGCTTGCCTACTAACGGATGTAATCTTTTCGCAAAATACGATTCCACAATAGGTATAATATCCGCCATGTCTTTTGTAAACTCTAAAGCATGTAATTTTACCTCCAGACGAATTCCTTTTGCCCAGTGGTAAAGTTGAAGCCCTTGTGTTGTTGGCGTATTGAAATATCCCAAATGCTGAATGACACGCCCCCAGAACTTTTCTTTGCATTTCCCCACATACAAGATTCTTGTATTCCTGTCATACCCTTTATAAAAGACAGGAATAGCCCTGTGGTTGTGTTGCTGTTCATATATATGCAATGAGTGTATGATTTCATCATTTGAATGATTTGAGATGATTTCGTACCAGTATAGTACCGGTCCCTTAATCTCCATTAGCTCTTTGAATAGTTCGTAGTACTGATCCGATTCTGTAATATTATGATTAATATAGTCTTTTAGTTCTTCACATTTAAGAATGCAAGAAAACTCTTTGCACACATCATTCTTTCGTAAGTTCTCCAGACTGGTGATCGTATCTGATAAAAAGTCCGATAAAATATGATTCATATTTGTGATGTTTAATTTTTTCTTTTCGCTACGAAGATACAAAATAGCATTATAAAAGAAAACTTATAATCATTTCAAAAGATAGGCATACTTATAGAGAAGTTACAAACTGACCTTTTCTACTAGTATTTTACATAATTTACTGACACTCCTTGTCAGTCGATTTGAAACCTTTTATTCTTTGTTCGTTTTTAACTTGTTTACCTTCGCTGGAAAAGGGAGGTAAATGAGTAGATTTGTTGTGAAATAGTAGTTGCGCCCATGAGCGTGTTCCATTACCGGAATGCGCTTGTGGGCGTTTGTCGTATTATAAATGCTGCCAAAATCCGGTATGCGAGAGATATATAAAGACATATTGTTTAACTAAAACCTTAATTGTATGAAAAGATTCGTTTTCATGTGTGTTGCACTGTTGATGTGTGTAGTGAGTGTTTTTGCGGAAACTTCCGTTAGTGTAGAACCTTCTGTTCCGGAGTTCCTGACAGGATTTGCCAGCTTCACCGGACTTGTTACTGTAGTGGTGCCTTCAGTTGTAGGTTTCATTGCTTCCAAGTTGCAGAACCCGATGAATCGCTGGGTTACTATGTGGGTGACTGCTGTTGTCGGCGTAGTCGTAACCTTCTTCTCCTGGTGGATGAATCTCGGCTTTCCGCCGGCAGATGCAAGTATCTGGATAGTATTGATTGACTCGTTATTCGTAGCACTGGCATCGACCGGAATTGTGTCTGTGGTAACAAGCGAATGGCTGGCCAAGTTGTTCGGTGGTAAGACAAAGACAGAGTAATGCAGAACCTGGTTACCATAATAGCCCAGCAGCTACTTGTAGCCGGGGCTTACTCCTTTATTGGAGAGATAAAAGGGGTAGTCTTTGAGCTTCGCTGGATGCTGGCATTTATCGTCGTGATGATCGTAGCGGATTTTGTTCTGGGTATCATCGACAGCGTGGTCAAGAGGGGAGAGGACTTCCGGTTTAGCAGGGCTGGTCGGCGGACGGTGTGCAAGTTCATAGAGTATAATAGTTACCTTGTCGTTGGGTTCATGCTTGGTATATCCATCCTTCAGCCTGTTGGTATCTGCTCTTATACAATCAGTTCCATGTGTGGGCTGGGATTAGCATTCATATTCGAGTTTGACAGTATTGCCGATCATATTTGCGCTATACATGGAATCAAGAATAAGATTTCCATTAAGAGGCTGCTGGTTGGATACATCAAGAAGAAATATGCTACAGCTGGGGAAATAATCGAAGAAGTAACAAAAGAGGAGGAAAAGAAATGAATAAGATAGATGCGATCGTAGTTCACTGCTCGGCCACACGTACCGGACAGGATATAGGTAGAAAAGAGATTAATCAGATGCACGTGGCTCGTGGTTTCCAATGTATCGGGTATAATTATGTGGTAAGATTGGACGGTACTGTAGAAGTTGGTCGTTCGCTCACGATCGACGGAGCACACTGCAACAGCAAGGGATTCTCGGGCGTGTCATATAACAAACATTCCATCGGCATCTGCTATGTGGGAGGGCTGGATGTGCACGGTAAGGCGGCCGACACCAGAACGCCGGAACAGAAGGAAGCATTGCGCGAACTGATAGCTAAACTGATTAAGCAGTACCCTAATATCAAGGAGGTGCTGGGACATCGTGATACATCACCTGATCTTAATGGTGACGGCATTGTTGAGCCTAACGAGTGGACGAAGATGTGTCCGTGCTTTGATACTAAGGAGGAATACAAAGATTTGTTGCGATGAAATGGCTTCTCTACATATTGATCACTGCACTGGCTTTTACTTTAGGTTGGTGCAGTCGTTCGCCAACTTCAAGATATATTGGGGCGGCTGATACGGTTACATCTGTCCATGTAGTTACGAAGGTAGATGTCGATACTCAGTATATTCTGTCTCCTCAACCTTATATCGCCTGGATTGATAATTCAGACACAATCCATGCGAGTGACACTTGCTATCATTTGCGTGAGTATAAGGAATACCAGGATAGCAACTACTATGCAAAGGTAAGCGGTGTTCAGCCCAGACTTGATGAGCTCCGGGTTTATCCCAAAACAGTATATGAAACTCAATATATCTATCGGGATATTGTTGGTAAGCCCAAACGCTGGGGGCTTGGTTTGTCAGCCGGGTATGGTGTAGGAAAGAACGGACTCACTCCGGTATTAGCTGTAACTGTCAATTATAATCTATGGCAGTTCTGATATACAATATTTCTATAAAATTATATACAACTTTTCTCTGTCATTATATAATAGAAAGGAGGTAGAAATATGAAGTAGTTAAAATACACCTTTTGAAACAAAAAGCAGCATTCCCTGGCAAGCGTGTCGGGGATTTTTTATATGTTTGTAGTTAAATAAAAAATAGAAATGCTGTGAGACATTATTTATCACCTCAAAATATAAGAACTGATTATAATGGTTATTTGGAATTTGTACGATTATACCATCAATTAAAGGAATATGAAAATATTGATATAATTATTGATTTTTCTAATGTAAAGTGGTTTGAAGCAAATTTATGTGCTATATTAGGAGCAATGGAAGCGATATTAAAGGCCAAAAATGTTAATGTTACATATGAAAATCTATCACCGGGGATAAATAATATTCTATGTAGAAATGGATTTATAGGAAATTATCCAATCTTTAATAGAGATTGTTCAACCGATACAGTTGTAACTTTTCAGCGTTTTGAACCACATCAAGATAATGCATTTAATGAATATATTCTTAAAGAATTATTATCAAAATCAGATTTTCCAAAGCATAGCGAATTATTAGGAAAAAGAATAAGTGAAAGTATTTTTGAAATATTTGAAAATGCTAGAACACATGGAAAATGTGATTATATTCATACTTGTGGGCAATACTATCCAAGAAAAACACCTGCAAGACTTGATATTACTATCGTAGATATTGGTAAAACAATCCATAAAAATGTAAACGACTATTTATCTGATCAGTCACAATTTTTTTCAGCAAGTGAGGCTATTGCATGGGCTGTACAGTATGGAAACACAACAAAAGTAAATAGGACAGGAGGATTGGGATTAAGTTTGATTCTTGAATTTATTCAAAAAAATGATGGAGTGATTCAAATAATATCTTCTAATGGAATGTGGGAATATAAAAAGAAAAATACAAAGATGTACCTTTTACCATATCCATTTCCTGGAACAATTGTTAATATAGAATTTAATTTTGCTGATTCAAATTATTATAAATTAAAAAGTGAGGACAATCTCACGATAAATGATATTTTTTAGTATTTTTGCAATATGAAACAAGAAGACGCTATATTGAAGATTAATGAATTAACAGCTTTGGACATAGCTGTTTCTTCGGATGAAGGAGATAAAATCAATGCGAGAATTGAAACTCTGCTTGAGAGTTATCAGCGTATTGTTTTAGATTTTTCAGGAATAAAGCTGTTAACTTCGGCATTCTTAAATGCTGCGATAGGTCAACTTTATGGTAAATATTCTAATGAAGAAATTGCATCAAGGATTTCTCTTGTGAATGTTGAACCAGATGATTTACCTTTGTTTAAAAAGGTAATTGATAGGGCTAAAGAGTATTTTAAAGATAAAAAGAATTTTTCAGAAACCACAGATAATACGTTTCATGGTAATTAAAGATATTAAGAAATATACTCCTAAATCAATGGATAATTTCTTTTTTGATAACAATGTTTGGATTTATCTATTTTGTCCTATTGGAAACCATGATAAAAAGAAACAGCAGTTATATTCTTCTTTTCTTCAAAGTATACGTGTTGTAAATGCGACTATTTGGATTAATGGATTAATACTCTCTGAATTTTTTAATACTTCTATTAGATTGGATTACAATCTATGGAAGGAACAAGAACAGAAAAATGGTAAATTTACAACTGACTTTAAAAAAGATTATAGACCTACAGATAGATATAAAAATACTGTAAAGAGCATTAACTCTGCAATTAAGAATATTATATATTTATGTCAAAAATGTTCGGATAATTTTAATGCATTAGACATGTCTAAAATAATGTCCAACATATCAAAGGTCGATTTTAATGATAGTTATTATGTGGAATTATGTAGAATTTCCTCTTTTAAGCTTGTTACAGATGATAATGATTTTTCAGAATTGGATACTTCAATTGACATCATAAAAGGATAACTATTATATAAGAATATAAGTCCAAGCCCTTTCCGGAATATCGGAAGGGGCTTTGTTTTTTCAGATAAAATCCCCATCTTTGTAGTGCGTTACATATTTAGTTAGAAAGCAAAAGTATTTTGCTGGCAACGGCAGCGGGCATTATGTATTATTGTCCGCCGCTTTCCGTATATAGACGGTTTCGCCCCGTGTAGAGTATTAATGTACCTACTGCTTTCTAACAAAGTGTAACGCAACGGGTAGCGGGACCGTTTTTCTTTTCCTGCCATAAAATCACAACTTATGGGATATACCTTGTCTAAGAAGTTCCTCGGGTATGGTCATTACATTCTTTCCGTACAGGATGAATCCGGGAAGATAAAATCAGCAGTTACAGGAGATACAGACTTAGTTGGTCGGCTATCCAGTGAGCTGAAGGATGAAAAGAGAAAAGCTATTGATGAAGCAATAGAATATGTGTTGGTAAATGGGGAATAAGGTGTAAATTCCCCATTTTTTATGTAAATGTTGTACAATAGTTGTACTAAGAATAAAATATCCCTTGTATTTTTATATTTAATCTATTGATTATTAGTATTATATAATTTTTTAGAAGGGATAAGTTTGTAATATTCCTAATGGTTTAAAGCAAAATCGTGTGCGTAACCATTGTTTTGAGGTCAATATGCCATAATTTGCCGCTTAAAACCTCTCCGTATCCGGCAATAATCTTTAAAACTTCGTTGGCTTGGGCGCAGCCAATCAGACCGGGAGTTACTCCTAATACACCTTTGGGCGGGGTTGGCATGGATAGCATTTCTTCTTCGTCGGGGAAAAGGTCACGGTAGTTTTTACCTCCCTGGTAATTGAATACAGATACTTGTCCGTCGAAAGCGCGGATAGCTCCATACACATATACTTTATTTAATAGGACACAGGTATCATTTATCAGATAACGTGTCTGGAAATTATCACATCCGTCGACTACAATATCGTACTGGCTGATGATTTCCTGTGCATTTTCCTTTGTCAGGCGTGTGGGGTAGGCTTTAAATGTAATATTGCTGTTCAGCTTTTCCAATCGTTGCTTGGCGTAAAGAGCCTTAGGCATTCCTATTTCAGTTTCGTTATATAATATCTGCCGTTGCAAGTTGGTTTCGCTTACCTTATCGTCATCCACAAGTCCGATAGTGCCGATTCCTGCACCGGTGAGGTAAGTAGCTATGGGAGATCCCAGTCCTCCTACGCCTACGATCAGTACTTTGGCCTGATTCAATAAGGCTTGTCCTTTTTCTCCGATTTCGTCCAGTAAGATCTGGCGATTGTATCTTTCTCTTTCTTTCTCTGTCAGTTGCATAAGTGATATTATAAAAAAGAAAGGTATCCGGATCCTATTCTCATCAGTTTGCCCCGGATACTTTTCGTGTATGGTTGGGGTCTTCCTTTTTATTGGTTGGCGGCAACCGTACAGTGGAGTTGCGCGATATGGTCGAATGAGGCATCCCAGTCTTTCCATACCGGTTCACGTCCGATAGCCTTGAGTGCTTTTTCAACTTCTACGGCTGTACGTTCGTCGCTGACGTGGAACTGTTCCAGCGCTTGCGGGTAAGTATAGTAACCTCCCGGCTCGGTCTTGCTTTCGGCACTCATGGTTGTTACTCCGAGTGTTGCCATGTGATCGCGGATATTGGCTGGTTCACGGGTAGAATAAGAGATATCTACATCGTGATCGAATATACGCATGGCAAATGTTACCTGAGCCAGTTCCTTGTCGCTCATGATGACATTGGGCTGGAATCCTTCATTCTCTGCCGGACGCATGCGCGGGAAGTTGACACTGTATTTCGTTTTCCAGTAATGTTTCTGCAGATAGCGCAAGTGATAAGCCATCATTGTCACATCTGTACGCCAGTCTTCCAGTCCGATAAGAACGCCCATGCCGATAGAATGAACACCAGCCTGTCCCATACGGTCGAAGCCATTTACACGCCATTCGAATTTCGATTTCATGCCACGCGGGTGATAAATGTTGTAACGTGCTTTGTTGTATGTTTCCTGAAAGCAGATTACTCCGTTCAGACCGTGGTTGACCAGTTCGGCATATTCTTCAGTTTTAAGCGGCATTACCTCAATTTTCAAGTTAGAGAAGTACGGTTTTGCCAGATCGAGAGCCTTTGCGATGTAAGGTACTCCTGCCTTTGCCGGATTTTCTCCCGTTACAATCAACAGGTTTTCGAACGGGCCGAGTTTTTTGATGGCTTTGTATTCGTTCTCTATTTCTTCCGGCGTAAGGATGGTACGTGCCATCGGATTGCTGATATGAAAGCCGCAGTACACACACGAGTTGGTACATGAGTTGGTAATGTACAGCGGGATAAACATAGATATAGTCTTTCCGAAACGTTCTTCGGTATATTTACGACTCAAATGTGCCATTGGTTCGAGATACTTCTCGGCGGCAGGCGAAATCAATGCCATAAAGTCGTCTACGTCGCAGTGTGACTTTCCCAAAGCCCGTATAACGTCGGCTTCGGTTTTTGAGTAGATGGCTTTGGTGGTTTCTTCCCAGCTTATTTTTTCTAATTCGTCACTAAACATGATATTTATGGCTAGTTTTCAATTATTTGTATACATTCCGCTATTAGTCAGAATAGCGGAATGATTGGTTATTAAATGATTACTTAAGGTTCGATAAGTCGCGTGATAACTTCATTGCACAGAAGTTAGGACCGCACATCGTGCAGTATTCACCATCTGTGTGACGACCTTCGTTAAAATATTCCAGCGCACGGTCCGGATCAAGACTCAAGTGGAACTGGTCGCGCCAGCGGAACTCGTAACGTGCCTTACTCAAGGCATTGTCACGTATCTGTGCACCCGGATGACCTTTGGCCAGGTCGGCTGCATGAGCTGCTATCTTGTATGTGATGACTCCGGTACGTACATCCTCGCGGTTAGGCAATCCCAAATGCTCTTTGGGAGTAACGTAACACAGCATTGCTGTACCCAGCCAACCAATCTGAGCGGCTCCGATAGCAGATGTGATGTGGTCGTAGCCGGGGGCGATGTCAGTTACCAACGGGCCGAGGGTATAGAACGGTGCGTTATGGCAGTGGCTGATCTGGCGTTCCATGTTTTCTTTGATTTTGTGCAAGGGCACATGTCCCGGACCTTCGATGAATGCCTGTACATTTTTGGCCCATGCGCGTACAACCAGTTCGCCCATTGTATCAAGTTCTGCAAACTGGGCCTCATCGTTCGCATCGGCGATACATCCCGGACGCAGACCGTCGCCCAATGATACGGCAACGTCGTATTGTGCAAGTATATCACAAATATCGTCGAAGTGCTCGTAAAGGAATGATTCCTGATCGTGTACCAGACACCATTTACTCATGATACTACCTCCGCGTGATACGATACCGCACAGACGCTTGTCGGCAAGATGTACATTGTGGCGGCGTATACCGGCATGGATGGTGAAATAGTCGACTCCTTGTTCGCACTGTTCAATCAGCGTATCGCGGTAAATTTCCCACGTCAGGTCTTCTACCTTACCGTTAACCTTTTCCAATGCCTGATAGATAGGTACAGTACCTACCGGAACCGGGCAGTTGCGTACAATCCATTCACGAGTTTCGTGAATGTTGTCGCCGGTAGAGAGATCCATCAGCGTGTCGCCTCCCCATTTACAGCTCCATACGGCCTTGTCCACTTCTTCATCGATGCTGGAAGTGGTAGCTGAGTTACCGATGTTGGTATTGATCTTTACCAAGAAATTTCGTCCAATAATCATCGGTTCCGACTCCGGATGGTTGATATTTGCTGGCAAAACGGCACGTCCGGCAGCTATCTCGTCGCGTACAAATTCGGGAGTGATATGCGTATCGATACCCAGCTCTTTGCAGTTCATGTTCTCGCGGATAGCCACATATTCCATTTCCGGGGTAATAATACCTTGCTTGGCATAATACATCTGCGTACAACATTTTCCAGCTTTAGCGCGGTAAGGCAAAGCGATATGCTCGAAACGCAGATGGTCGAGTGAATGGTCGTCGCGGCGCATCTTGCCATATTCTGAAGTGATGGAAGGCAATTGTTCTACGTCGCCACGTTCCAGAATCCAGCTTTCGCGCATACGGGGAAGACCTTTCTTCAGGTCGATTTCGATATTCGGGTCACTGAACGGACCACTTGTGTCGTAAACATAAACCGGCGCATTGGGAGTTGTAACCTTTTCTCCGTTGACTACAGTTACGGTAGGAGTAAGGTTTACTTTCTGCATTCCCACCTTGATGAAGGGGAAAAGCGTTCCTTGCATGTAGGCCTTTTCAGCATGTGCGTATGCTCTTTTGTCTTTTTCTTTATCCATGAAATAGATGGTTATTCGTTTAAAAATGATGTTAGTGGAGAGGAAGCAGAAGCTACCAGATTTTCCGACTGGATACCCAGTCCTGCTTCGTAGGCGCGTCTGCCGGCAATGACAGCTTCCTTGAAAGCTTTTGCCATTTCAACCGGATTTCCGGCTACGGCGATGGCTGTATTGACCAGACAAGCTGATGCACCCATTTCCATTGCTTCAGCAGCATGGCTTGGAGCACCGATACCTGCATCGACAACAACCGGTACATTGCTCTGCTCGATGATGATACGCAGGAAGTCGCGTGTCTGCAATCCTTTATTGGTTCCGATAGGAGCGGCAAGCGGCATGACAGTAGCTGCTCCGGCTTCTTCCAGACGTTTACATAAAGTCGGGTCTGCCTGACAATAAGGCAATACCACGAATCCCAGTTTTACCAGTTGTTCTGTTGCTTTCAGCGTTTCAGTAGAATCAGGCAACAAATAACGCGGATCCGGATGAATTTCCAGTTTCAGCCAGTTGGTTCCGAAAGCTTCACGTGCCATTTGTGCGGCAAAAACAGCTTCTTCGGCCGTACGTACGCCTGAAGTGTTAGGTAATAACTGTATATGCGGATGAATGATATGGCGCAGCATGTCGTCTTCCTTGTTTTCGAGTTCGATACGTTTCATGGCAACTGTTACCATTTCAGTACCCGATGCCAGGATAGCATCTTCCATGAGTTGATTTGAATTGAACTTGCCGGTTCCCAAAAACAAGCGGGATTCAAATTCTTTTCCGGCAATAATAAGTTTTTCCATTGTATCTATTTTGTTTTGAGTTTTTAGAATCTATATTCTTTTAATGTACATTTTATTTGGAGGAGCGGATAGCTTCCAGTATACGGTGTGTTTCATCTACCGGATTGTCTGCCCGTAGAATCGTTCCACTCAGGGCGATACCTGTAACTCCTGTTTGCATGATGGCAGGAATATCATCGTATGTGATACCTCCGATAGCTACGATGGGCAGGTTGATGCCGGCAGCTTTCATTTGCGATACGATAGAACTGTACCCATCCAGTCCGAGAATCGGGCTCAGATTCTTTTTGGTGGTTGTAAAACGGAACGGACCGCACCCGATGTAATCGGCTCCTGCCTGATAGTGCATCTGCACGTCTTCGAAGGTATTTGCCGTTCCTCCGATAATGAAATCCTTACCCAGAATCTGCCGTGCTTCAGCGATGGGCATATCCTTTTTCCCCAGATGAACTCCGTCGGCATGCAATTCCTTTACCAGTTCCACCTGATCGTCGATTATAAAGGTAGCTCCGTATTCCTTACATAAGGCTTGTACACGTACAGCTTCCGTACGGACTTCTTCGGGAGTGGCATCTTTCATGCGCAGTTGAATCCAGCGACATCCCCCCTCGAGCGCCATACGTGCCGAATCATAATAAGAATATCGGTCGGTAAAATGTGTGATAAATTGTAGATCCATTGCCTTATCCTCCGCATGCAGCTTTAATGATAACCAGACTATCGCTTTCCTGTATTTCCTGTTCTGCCCACTGGCTGCGAGGAATCATGCGGTTATTTAATGCGATGGCTACACCTTGCGACGGTAGTTCCAGTTGCACGGCCAGAGCCGAAATAGTATTTCCTGTGGTAAGTTCCACCTCTTTGTTGTTGACTTGTACTTTCATATATAAATAATGTATTAGTGAAAGTAATAACAAAGAGCTGTCCCGAGATCCGGAGAAGATGTAATAGACAAATAACAATCCCTTCGGCGGTACTAACCGCATCAGGTGCTTAGGGTATGATCTCAGCCCGGAATGGGCACCCCTTTGTTTTTACTCGTTGGCAAAGATACACTTTTTGATGTATTTCTTTATCTTTTTTGCATTGTTTTTCTTTTATTTTTAAGACTTCACTTTCGTATGTTCCTATCTGTAATATGGGTTGTATTTCCCGTAATATGGTTAGGTTGCAATTGAAACAGAAGTTTTATTTTTGCATCGTTTACTAAAAATGGAAGATTATGTACATTGAAAAAATCAATTCTCCTGCCGATGTAAAGGCGTTGTCTGTAGAACAAATGGAAGTGCTGGCTACCGAGGTACGTCAGGCTTTGCTGCATAAACTGAGTGAACACGGAGGACATATCGGCCCAAACTTAGGTATGGTAGAAGCAACCATTGCTCTGCATTATGTGTTCAATTCGCCACACGATAAGATTGTATACGACGTATCACACCAGAGCTATACACATAAAATATTGACCGGAAGAAAGGAGGCTTTCCTGAATGCCGCCGATTATGATAAAGTGTCCGGTTATACGAATCCGCAGGAAAGCGAACACGATTTCTTCACTATCGGACATACTTCGACTTCGGTCAGCCTGGCTTGCGGACTGGTGAAGGCGCGCGACCTGAAGGGAGGTGATGAAAACATTATTGCCGTAATTGGTGACGGCTCTTTGAGCGGAGGAGAAGCTTACGAAGGCTTGAGCAATGCGGGAGAGAACGGGACAAACATGATTATCGTGGTAAACGATAACGAGATGTCCATTGCCGAAAATCATGGTGGTCTGTATCAGAATCTGCGTCTGTTGCGTGAAACGGAAGGTAAAGCAGAGTGTAATTTCTTCCGCTCACTGGGATTGGATTATATGTTTGTGAAGGACGGAAATGATATTGCTTCGCTGATTACTGCCTTTAAAACCGTAAAAGATACAACGCGTCCGGTGGTAGTTCACATTCATACGCTGAAGGGAAAGGGCTATTTGCCTGCCGAAACTCATAAAGAACAATGGCACTGGGGGATGCCTTTCGATTTGAAGACCGGGACTCCGAAATATGATTTTTCGGGAGTGGAGGATTATTCCGAACTGACTGGGGAGTTTTTGCTTGATGAAATGAAGAAAGACCGGTCGGTGGTAGCCATAACATCCGGTACTCCTTCTGTTATCGGATTTACTCCCGAACGCAGACAGCAGGCGGGACGTCAGTTTGTCGATGTGGGTATTGCCGAAGAACATGCCGTTGCGCTGGCTTCCGGTATTGCAGCCGGTGGGGGAAAACCCGTCTATGGTGTATATAGTTCGTTTATCCAGCGCACGTACGACCAGCTTTCTCAGGATTTGTGCATCAATAACAATCCGGCTACGATTGTTGTCTTTATGGGAACCATTGCAGGAATGAATGATGAAACCCATCTGGGTTTCTTCGATATCCCGTTGATTTGCAATATTCCCAACATGGTTTATCTGGCTCCGACCTGTAAGGAAGAGTATTTTGCCATGTTGAAATGGTCTATTCATCAGAATAAGTATCCGGTTGCCATTCGTGTTCCGGGGGCATCTGTCGTTTCTGATAATCAGACATATGATACTGATTACAGCGATTTGAATCACTATAAGCTGGTACGGAAAGGAGAGAAAGTCGCCATTTTAGGTTTGGGAGCGTTTTATTCGCTGGGAGAAGCTGTCGCGAAACGTTTGAAAGAGGAAACCGGAATAGAAGCGACATTGATAAATCCACGTTACATTACGGGGCTGGATGTTGCAATGCTGGAGGACCTGAAACAGTCACATTCGTTGGTCATAACTTTGGAGGACGGCGAGATAGACGGTGGATTTGGTGAGAAGATTGCTCGTTTCTATGGTGATTCGGACATGAAGGTCTTGACTTACGGTGTTCGTAAAGAGTTTGCCGACCGCTATATTACAGAGGAACTGCTGAAAGAAAATCGGTTGACTGAACCGCAGATTGTAGAAGATATTCGTAAGTTCTGCTGAAACCAAGGTTTTGAGATGCTCAAGTTATCGGTTCTCAAGTAAAGATAGGAGTTTATGAAAACTCTATTTTCAGGAAGATGAGTCTGTAATGTAAGGCTTGACTGATGCTTATTTATAATAAGAGGTAAGGATTTTCAGTACTAAAATGAGTATTGTTTGCTGATTGCTTCCCGATAGGTTTTCTCAAATAGGCGAGGGCTTCATTCTTGAAATAAGTACTCCGGAGAGTAGTTGATTATCACTTTAAAAACTAAAAGCATCGTATCAGGCTCTGTGTAGAGTCATGATACGATGCTTTTCTTTGTTTTCAAGGTGTTTAAACTTTAGATTTAAAGCTTATCTTTACTAAAAATTGATTTAGACACCTCTTTTTATGTTTACTCCCTTTGAGATTATTGTTCTTTTGAAGTTGGGGATTGTTGAGAATCCTCCTCCTTGCTTTTATGGCTTATAGGGAACTTGCCAATCATCTCTGTCTGTTTTGGTTTATTTAATCCATTCTCTTCCCAAGCTTAATGTACAGAGTGATTCGATACGAATGGTGAAATCCCCCAGACTGTTCGGTATATAAGGATAGAGCTGTGGGTTTGCATTGGAGTATGGCAAGTATTTCACCTTGACGACTCGCATCGTTCCTTCTGTATCGCGACGTCCGTCGTTGTTGTCTACCATATACAATGTATCAATGAATCCTTCCTCGTCGAATGCGGCTCCCCATAGTGTGACAGCATGTGTCGACCATTTTTTACCTATATTAACAATGAATAAGATACCCTTTTGCGATGACAGTGCCTCTTTGATAATCGCGTTGAAATTCTCACGGGTCAGGTTCGTTCCTACATACTCCTTGCCCAAGGAATTGGTCCCCAGTTGCTGTTGGAAGAATCCTGCTGCGGGATTGATAGGGTCTGATACATATATATTGTTGTGGAATACTCCATTGAAGAACCAGTTGATGGCTTTCAGCGGATAATTTCCCTGATTCGGGAAATGCCTTTTATAGAGCTGGAAGATATCGCTGTGCAACATGTCGACGGGGACGGCTTGTGGACCCTTGTATGCCTTGACCGCATCTGTCTCACTGTTTTGCTTCAGCCACCAGTGAATCAGGTTGGATGTTGCGGCAGCCCAGCACATCAGTCCGTCTCCTCCGACTGTTACGTCCGATGGATCGAGCTTGTTGCAGTCGAACCATCCGCAGTCTTTTACCCATTTCAACTGAGTATGGTCTACGTTCCATTGTTCGGGAGTCGGTTCTTTCACTCCATATACCCATTTTGTCTTGCCGGCAAATGTATCGGGCTTATTCCCTTTCTGTACGTTAATGCGGTAAGTGATTTCTTTGCCGGCTTCCAGCTTGTCTAGTGATTTCCCTTCCAGTGTTTCAGGAATCTGCGCAATGGTTTCTTTTCCTTCTATCTGGATGCGTATCCAGCCTTCTGAACGCAAGGCATTTGTTTCTTGTGGACACAGCAATGCCGTCCATGACTGGTTGTCTGCTTGCTTCAACGGCGTAATCCATTCATAGTGGGACGGAGCATCTAATGTACCGTTGGCTAGATTGAATGGCAGCACGCAAGGAGTATGTATGCTGATTTTTGCCTGTTGCAGCTGGGAAGCCGTATACGAATGATCCTTACTTTCCAGTACGATGTGCAGACGGTTTAGAGCATGACTGAAGTTTAGATGTACTTTTTCTCCTGATTGAACCTGAGTTTTTGCCAGCAACAAGTCCGAGCGGCGGTACCCTGCGCCTTGCTGGTCCGTTTCAATCGAATGAGAATAGTTGGATGAAAGCTGACTTGCCTGATAAAGGCGTTGCATGGGGGTGATGTGCCATGCCGTAAACTGTACCTGATCTCCTAGTTCTTTCCAGTATATCTCGGGTTTCCATACGCCGTTCTCCAGATGGAGTAAATATTGTTGTGTATGTCCGTTGGCAAGGTTTTGTGCATACACCAGCAGGGAGTCGCCTTCTTCGAAGTATCCGCTGCCATCGGTGTTTATCACGGCCCGTGAAGCCCTCAATGACATATCCCATTCTACCCGGTTGCCAGAAACTGGCATTGCTTCGTTTTCCGGTAAGTTCCTGGAGCACGAAGCAATGCAAAGTGTCAACAAGCTAGTTCTCAGAAAAGTTGTTAAGTATGAAACCTTATTCATCATTTTTATTGTTCCTTGGTATGTATAATTATGTTGTTTTTATGAAAAGAAACAACGAATGAATTGAAAAAGGTTCTTCTCTGACGGTTATTTTAACATTAATTAGGAATTGCTTCCCTGAAGAAACAGTGCTTGCTCATTTATTTCTTGTGACGGTATAAAGTACTTTACCGTTTTTGTTTATCATGTGCAGGTTCAGCACCTTCTTGTCGGCTGTTATCAGTGAGAATCCGGTTTCACTGCTACAGAATTTCGTACCTTCGATAGGTTTGACGTCACGGCTGAGTGATCCTGAAGTGTTTACAACATAATCGATGGAACTTCCCGGCTGGCGGACATGCTGGAAGTTATGTATGTGTCCGCATAAGTACATGTCTACATTTTTATGCTTGCGAAGTACAGCATCCAGACGTTTCTGCAAGTCGGTACGTTCGGAAGTACTCTTGTCTGTGTCTGCATAAATAGGGTGATGGCCTACTACCAGTACCCAGTCTTCTTTGGCTGTGGTAAGAACCGAGTCTACCCATGCAAGTTCCTTGTTCATATCCTGTTTGCAGGCATCGGGATATTTTTCCGTATCCTTACGATATTTATCCAGTAGCGGAGCTGTGTCTACCATGACCAGTCGTACGGTTACGCCATCGTTTTCTTCCACGCGAGTGTAATAGCGGTCGGGCATTCTCCAGCGTGCACTTACGTTGCTGTAGTCGATGACTGCCTGAGTGTTGCCACGATATTCATGGTTGCCGAGGACTGGATACCAAGGAATCATCAAGTCTGGATGGCTGTATATCAGTTCGTAGTTCGTCATCCACAGCGGATCGTTTACGCTGCGGACACCTTCAAAGTGATGAACATCGCCGGCAGCTACTATAAATTCGATATCGACACTCTCTGCCATTTTACCCATCAGTTCGGCAATGGGCTTCTGGTCGTAGTAACCGTTTCGTCCCAAGTCATTGGCTAAGATGAAGTTGACAGGCTTTTCCAGCTTTTCCCATTCTGTCGCATTTTGAGCAAATCCGCTTATAGCGGCAAGAGCTACACATAGAGTGATAAATGTTTTCTTGATTGAAGTCATAATAATTTGTTTTTTATACTATGCAAAGTTCGATGCAGATTCTGAAAAAAATATGAATTTTTGCACCCCTTGAAAAGTTTTTTGCGGAAAAGAAAAGGTTCGAAATTTAAAATATCCCGAACCTTTTTTAGTTGACAAAGTTTAATTTATAAATTAGAAATGATTATTTCGTTCCGTAAGCACCAAAGCGAGCTTCTACTTTCGGAGAAGTATAAGTCTGTCCGTTTATGCTCAAGCCTTCTGTTCCGAAATAAGGAGCCATAGCTTCATCGTTTCCGTTGTAAGCACCTGTCAGGACCGGAGAACCAGCTTGTACATGGAAGTCCCATGCATCCTGATAGATATAATCGGTCAGTGCTACGTCGTTGATCGGAAAGTTGACGAACTTCGGATCATTGGCAGCACATTCTGCTTCGGTTTTGGTAATGATACTGTGTGCATCTACTACACCTTCGTAATAGTTCTTGTGAGCGTAAGCATATCCTTCCCATGAGTAAGCTACGCCCGATTCGTCTTCGAATACTACATCACTCTTCTGAGTTCCTGAAGCGTAGTAGTTATAGTCGATAACTGACTGGCTGCAATATCCTTCGTCCGGATTGTTTGGCAAATCGTAGCTAGGAGTCATGGCTCTGAACTTGCAGTTTACCATCAGGTTATTGAATACGTTGGCAAAGGCATTCTTTTCTACATAAACACATCCGCCCTTTTCTCCGTCACGACGCCAGCCGGCATTGATGATGGTATTGTTGTAGGCCTGGATTTTTGCCATTCCACGGTCTTCGCTCTGACCAGAACTTGACAGCTTCAATCCGTTGGTGTTCGGGCTGAACATAACGTTTCCTGCTACATCGACCACGCAACCTGCTTTTACGTTTACAGCTTCCGCACCGTCGTATCCGTTGGCTGCAAAAATATTGTTGGCGATAATGGCATTACCTCCCATCAGGTAGATACCGTCCGACCAGCCGTTGCGCAAGATAGAATTGGTAATGACATAACGTCCGTTGATGTTATCGGTTGTAATCTGCGGATAAGCATCGTCGCCGGCAGTATAGATACCTGCGCTGGCTGCCGGAGAACCTTCAATGACCTGAGCACCGGTGTATTCGATGATGGTGTGATCTATCAGCATTTCTCCGCAGGTAGAAGTTGCTATGATACCTCCCCACAAGCCTGCCAATGCATTTGTTTCTGTGCGTTCATCTTCCGGAACCGAGAATAAAACAGGGTTTTCGGCAGTTCCTTCACAGTACAAGTTTCCGTTAACGGTAAATTCTATAGGGGCATGGTTGGCACCAACTCCGGCAGTGCTTACAATGATCTGTGCACCTCCCTTAATGATGAGGCTTTTTCCTTCGGGAACTGTGTAATGGTTCGTCAGGTTTACGATAGTATCGCCCGGCCATACGATGACATCATCGTCGGTTTGTTCTCCATTATCGTTGTTTCCCGGATTTTCAGTATTGCTTCCGTTTGAAACAGTTTCATCTTCCGAGCAGGCAGTCATGAAAGATAATGCTACCAAGGCTGTACCAGCCAGCAAATAATTTTTCAGTTTCATTTTGTAATTAATTTTGTTGTTAGTGTCTAATTTATAATTGGATTATAGTTTGTATCTGATGCCTAGCATGAACGACTGTCCGTGCCATTCCTTACGTTCGATGACATTGCCGTTCTTGCGTTCAGAGCTGACACTTTCCGTGTGCGGACCACTCTGAATGAAACGGAGCAGGGGAGTATCCAGCAGGTTGGATGCTTTGGCAAAAAGACTGATACCATTTTTGAAACTCTTCTCTACGGAAGCATCCAGCTGCATATAGCCGTCTTCCCAGATATCATCGTTATACCAGTTGGAAATGTCGCTCAGGCGCTTGCCGGTATAACTGCCGGCGATTTGTCCTTCCCAGCCGTATTTGGTGCTCTTGAAGAGCAGAGACAGATTGGCTACGTGGGCAGCCTGTCCGAACAGCGGACGAGTCTGTGAAACACTTTTCACCTCATTGCCTTCCATGATACGCTTGTCTGTCGTGATGGAAGAATGTGTATACGTATAGTTTGCCTTGATTCCGAACCAGTTGAAGTATTTCATGATGTCTACTTCCACACCCAGGTTGGTGGCATTACCGAAGTTCATCGGTTTGTAGTAAGTATCTTGTCCCTCGTTCAACAGACCGTATTCAATCGGGTTTTGCAATCTCTTATAGAACATGCCCACCATGAACTGTTCGGATGTCTTGGGGAAAAATTCGTATCGCAAGTCGATATTGTCGGCTACTGTATGTTTCAGGTCGGGATTACCTTTTTCCTTATAGTCTTCGTTGATGATGCTGTAAGGTACAATCTCGAAGAAACTCGGGCGGTTGATGGAGCGTGCGTACGAGAAGCGCAGGTTGGCATTCTTGTGTACTCCGTATTTTACGTGGAAACTAGGCAGCACATCAGTATATTTCTGGTTGCCTTCCGGATCGGCATTCTCGGTAGGAAATTCCAGTACATATCCCTGATTGGTATGTTCCACACGTACCCCTGCTATGAATTCCCAGTTGCGATAGGTGTATTTTGCCATTCCGTAGGCAGCACCGATCTTTTCCGAAGCGTCATAGTTCAGCGGGTCGCTGATGTTTCCGTATTTCTGGGGAGTAAACAGAATCTCGTCGTAGTTGTTCCAGTCCTCGCCCTGATACTGCGGATCCTTCACTCCCGTAGCAGAGTTGAATGTATATTCATTGAAAAAGCTGGTACGTTTTTTATCACGATACATACCTCCGGCCGAGAAGTCGAACACAGAACCGTCGTTCAGTTTCAGCTTGTACATCAGGTCGACGTACCCCGTTTTATCCTTGTCGGAATTATGTTCCCACCGGCGGGTGGCGGCTCCCGAAGTCTGTACATGGCTTCCTTGCATAAAAATTTCCGTATTATCAGGCGTTTCGCTGTAGGCTTTCGATATGACAGCCGACCAGTTCAGGCGGAGGGCACCGTCATCCAGAAAGGCATGTTCTCCCTTCAAGGTAGAATTGACGATGTACTGGTGGTTCCATTTCATACGTACCGAACCTTCCTTGTCGTCGTGGCTGTCGCGGACTTCCGCCTCTCGCATATCCATGTAACCGTTGTACCATGTCAGTTTATGGTTGGCATTGATGTGATAGTCCAGTTTGGCATGTGCTCCGATACGCGTCTGTTGGGAAGAATAGTTACGATATTCAGTACCGTTGTGCGACGTTCCCGGCTGGTAATACAACTGACTTTCCTTGCCTCGATAGGTGTTCAGAAAACTTCCGGCAAGCATTACGCCCAGTCTGTCCTGAAAGAAACGGTCGCCGTAAGACAGTCCTGCGGTCAGGTCGGGCAAGGGTTTTTTCCATGTCATGTGCAGATTGTCGGTCGTGAAATTATCCATTGTCACCCGGTTGTCTTCCGGTTTGCCCATCTGTTCGTAGGGCGACTGCTTGACAATGGCTCCGTGATTGAACGACTGAAAGTCGCGGTCGAAATACATGGCGTTATAGCCGGTAGAAACATTGGCTGTAAACTGTCGTTCGGAAGGAGCATCCTTCATGATCAGGTTCACCGCACCACCGATTCCGTCGCCTTCCATGTTGGCAGTAAGCGACTTGGTTACCTCCAGTCGGTCGAGCATTTCCGACGGGAAAATATCCAGCGGAACGAAACGGTTCTTGTTGTCCGGACTCGGAATCTTTACGCCATTGATCAACGTATAGTTGTAACGCTTGTCCATACCACGAAGAATAGCGTACTGGCCTTCACCGCTGCTGTTACGTTCGATGGTCACACCCGACATACGCTGTATCACGTTTGCCACGGTAATATCCGGTGAAAGTTCGATAGCCTTGGCACTCATCACGTTTACCACATTCATGGCCGAACGTTCGATGCCGCGTGCTCCGGCTTCCGTCCGCCCCGGGTTGGTCGCTACCACCGTGACGCCTTCCAGTATCACATCGTCGCTTTTCAGTGGAATGACGATTTCCGTATCCTTATTTCCAATCTCTATCTCACATTTCTTATATCCTACGTAGGAACATACCAATGTATATTTGGGACGTGCTACCGACAGGTTAAAACTTCCGTCCATTCCCGATACTGCACCTTTACCGGGTTCTTCCTTGATAAGAATGGAAGCTCCGATAATTTCTTCGCCTGTCTGTGCGTCTGTTACCTTACCTTTTATGTCTCTTGCATGGATGTTTGTAGTTGCAAGAAGTAGTAAACCTAATACCAAATTTGATTTCATCTGTGTTTTTTTATTTTGACGCTGCAAATGTATGCCTTGTGTTTTTCATGGTGGTTTCGGGGATATTTCAAAAATGATACAAAATGAAAGGAAAGGAATATGTACGTTTTTATTGATGTCTGAAGAGGACGAAAAAAACATGCAGACGTTTTCAGAAAAACGTGGGCACGTTTTAGGGAAAACCTCGGCATGTTTTTTTATTTTTTGTACAAAAACAAAAGAAAACGTCGGCGTCTTTTTGAAAGAACTTGAAAAAGCTTTCAGAACAGGCTGTAGGGCGATTTCGGCTTAATCGTCGGAAGTGGAACCGGTTGCTGGCAGTTGTATGCTTTTTTCTATTTGTTTCCAGTAGTTGCATACATCTTTCCAGTGGTAGTAAGGTGCCATGTCTGTATCCACCGGCAGTGTGACTTCCCGTTCGTTGAGTAGAATTTTAACCAGAATATCGTCATTGTCGGGCTTGCGGAAGAAGATAAGCTGGATGTTTCCACACATCGGGATAATCCGGTAGGTGCGGTAAGTATCGGCTATTTTCTGCCAGTCGGTCGTAGCGCAAGTCAGCTTGTTGATACCCATCAGGGCAGCCAGCGGGGCAAGATTCGTATCGTGTCCGTAACGCAACGTTACACCGTTTTTCTTCGAAGAGATGACTGTATCGGCTGTTTCGATGAAATTCTTCAGCAGATTGCGTTCCAGCTTGTACATACAAGAGCCGCTCAGCGGAGAAGCTCCTTTTTCGTAATACCATTCAAAGTTGTTGCGCTGCCACAGGTCGTAACGTTCACGAGGAGTGAACAGGAAAAAAAGGTCTTTCTGCTGGTAGCTGCTCTGGCTGATGCCGTCGAGTTCGAACAAATCCTCCATCAGCTGTACCGGATCCTTTATGCTGTCCGGCTCGACGAACAGTTGTTTCATCAGTCGTTGCGGGTGAACATACACACTGTCGGCTGCACGGTATACACTGTCGGCGTTGGCCAGATGCATTTCTTCGTAGACTGGATTCTTATACTTTATATAATAAGCGTCGTGTTCGCTGGCATCGGTCGTGATGATCAGCTCGGGATTCAGTCCCTTCAGTTCCACACAAGCGGCCGCCATCGAGAGAAATGCACGTGTCTTGTAGGTCGAGCGGGCATCTACATGCGTACCGTCCGAAAAAACTTGCGGGTAGTTGGCATACATGCGGCGTATCAGCTCTCGATGCTGCTGGGCACCTTTGGGCGTGAGTTCACCGTATCTGCCTTCAGCTTCCGCAGCCAGACTCTCAATAATCTCCAGCGCACGTTTGCCCTCGGCGGTGAGCTGATTCCGTTGTGCCGCTTCGCGCAGGATACTCAAGGGAGCATCGTATTTTTTCTTCTTGGTAAGATAGCGCGATCCGTGGCGGGCAAAGGCAGATATATAAAACGGTGTATATCCTTCGGGAGCGGGAGTAAGCGAAGTCTCCGGTGCCTGATAGGCATAATATTTGCCGGCGGCGAGTGCCGGATTGCTCTGGATTTCTTCGAAGGCGCTTTGTGCAAAAGCCGGAGCAGACAGCAGTCCGGCCAGTAACATAGAAATAACTGTTTCTTTCATTTGATTTTTTCGATTGATTCAGTGTGCAAAAATAGATGCTTTCTGCAAAATATTCCTGCCTTTTTAAGCCGATATTGTCCTCTGGAAGCCGGATGAAACGAACTTGTAACATGAATGTAATCACGAAGAAAGCCGTTCCGAGCAAAGAATACCTGTTGCTCAAAACGGCTTGATATAGTCAATGTTTGTGTTATCGATGGGGCTTTTCCGGTTTTCTACCTCTTTTATTTATAGATAAGATATTTGATAAAGAGATAACCTCCGAATACCTGCAATGCCATTCCAGGCAATCCGATACGGAAATCTTGTAAGGCTGTGTACAGACTGCCGCTCAGTGCCCATTCTCCTAATGTACCTGTTACCTGATAAAAAGCTACAACCAGCAACAGAAGCAGTATGGAAACCTGCTTGCTGCGGTGTGCAATGTATCCGGCTCCGGCAGCAAGGAGTACCGATTTCATCAAGATGGCAGGAAGCACAGCGGGGGCAGGCATTCCGAACAGCCAGGAGTTGATGAGAGGGGAAGCAATGGCTGTCAACAGTCCGGCTTTCCATCCATACTTGTAAGCGCCGATGAGGGTAAAGAAATAGATAGGCAGCCACGTGGTTCCTCCTGCGGGGATGAGGTGGAACAGCTGCGGCAGCACGATATTTCCGGCTACGAACATCAGTGCAGTCAGGTAAGTCTGCACTTCGGTATAGTTAAGCGAATAAAGTTTTACGGTCGATTTCATGATATGTCTTTGTTTTAAATATGATTCTTGTTTCTGAGTTGTGCGACAAACGCTTTGATGGCGGGATACATTTCTTCGGGAGTATTCAGATTCTTGCAGGCTGTTTCCAGCGGACATTTTCCGGTCTTGTCGCGGTTGATGATGAAAGGTGTTTCTTCTGCATAGCGGACCGGGATATCTGCCTCGCGTAACACTGAAAGAGCAGAGGTACTGATGACGTCGGTATATACTTCTTTCATCTTGCCCAATGCGATGAGAGCAGCCGCTCCCTTCCCGATAACCTTGTCGGCTATGCGGGCACCTTGCATGAACGCTTTCTCGTTTTCGTACAAATCGTACAGGTCGGCTACTCCGCGCCGGATGAAGGTACGGATTTTTCCTTCCTTTTCTATTACGCACGAATAGCCTCCCGTATGTAATGTTTCAATCAGTTCTTCCATCGGTTTACAACGTTTCTTGCTTGAGTTGTTCTACATACTGGTCTATGCGGTGCAATTCTTTCGGTATGTCGATGGACTGCGGGCAGTGAGGTACGCACTGGCTGCACCCGATGCAGTGGCTTGCCTGACGCAACTTCGGCACACTCCGGTCATAACCTACCAGAAAAGCGCGTCGTGCCTCGGCGTAATTCTCGTCGAGCTTGCTCTTCGGCATATACCCCTCGTTCACACATTTATTATAATGTACGAGGATACCGGGGATGTCGATACCGTAAGGACAAGGCATGCAATACTTGCAGTCGTTGCACGGAACGGTAGGATAGCGCAGCATCAGCTGGACTGTCTCTTCGAGGAAGTCTTTTTCTTCCTGCGTCAGCGGTACGAGCGGAGAATACGTGCGGATATTGTCTTGCAGGTGTTCCATGTATGTCATTCCACTCAACACGGTCAGCACTTTTTCGGGTGAGCCGGCAAAACGGAACGCCCACGAAGCTACACTGCCCTCGAGGTTGCGTTCTTTCCGACGTGTGAACACGTGTTCCGGAATGTTCGAGAGTCGTCCTCCCAGCAATGGTTCCATGACGACTACCGGAATGTTTTTCTTGGTGACTTCGCTGTACAGATAGTCGGCATTGATGTTGTTGCCCGATGCATGTTTCCAGTCGGAATAATTCAGCTGAATCTGTACAAAATCCCAGTGAACCTTATCGTGCAGGGCAAGTGCCTTGTCGAATTCTTCCTTAATACCGTGGAACGACCATCCCAGATGTCTGATTCTTCCGGCTTCGCGCTCTTTCAGCAGGAAATCCAGCAGCCCGTTGTCGAGGAAACGTCCTTCCAGTCCTTTCTTACCGGGAGCTCCCAGCATGTGGAGCAAGTAGTAGTCGATGTAATCCACTTGCAATTTCTCCATTGAGTTATGGTACATCTTTACTCCGAAATTGTAATCAGAATTCGAGAAGTTAGACATCTTCGTTGCCACAAAGAACTTTTCGCGCGGGTGGCGTTTCAGGGCAATACCCGTTGATGTTTCCGACCATCCTTGTACATATACAGGGGCTGTATCGAAATAATTCACTCCGTGTTCGATGGCATAATCCACCAGTCGGTTCACTTCTTCCTGATCGATGACATTCCCTGTGCCGTCGGGAGCGGGGAGTGTCGGCCAGCGCATGCATCCGTATCCTAACAGAGATACCTTATCTTTATATGGAGGAAAGTTGCGGTACGTCATCTTACCGATTGGTACCGGAGCATTTCCTTCTTTTTCCGTGTCTTTTTTAGGCGAACATCCGTAAAGTGAGGCAGTAGCTCCCAGCGTACTGATACCTACAATCTTCAGGAAGTCCCTGCGGTTGATATTGTGTTGTTTGTCCATTTTCCTATAATTTTTTGAAAAGAGTTAGCATGAAAAATAAATTAAATCACGCGGTGATGTTCGTGCCCTTCCACATAGATGGCGCTAAGCGGACGTGCCGGACAGAGGTTTTCGCAGGCTCCGCAACCGATACAGCGTTCGGTATTGACGGCGGGAATCTTGAGTGAATCCGGATTTCCAGGCTCCGATGGAATCATGGAGATGGCATTTACCGGACAGTGGCGTGCACAGTTGCCGCATTCCTGCTTGTCGGTAAGTGGAATACAGTAGTCTTTTACCCATACGGCATGTCCAATTTGAATGGATGATTTCTCGGCTTTGTCTATCTTGAGGATAGCTCCCGCAGGACAGACTTCCGAACATTTGGTACATTCCGGGCGGCAGTAACCGCGTTCGTAAGACATGGTAGGTTGCATAAAAGTATCGAGTGACTGTGACGGACGCAATACTTCGTTAGGACATGCCGATACACACAACTGGCAAGCTGTACAGTGCTGCTGCATGTTGCGTGCGCTTTGTGATCCCGGAGGAGTAATCGGTGTCTGGCGCTTCGGCGCTTTCTTCTCGATAATGTCTGCCAGTCCGCCGTCCATCTTGATCTTTTCAGCTTTTTCGGCAACTTGTGCCTGAAGGGAAGAGGTCAGCAGAAGCAGGGAACTGGCAAGGAATTCTCGTCTGTTCTCGCCTTTCGGCTGGGCAGCCGGTTGGTTTTCGGCCTTTTTAGAGTAAGCAAATCGGTAGTGGATCGCATCTTTCTTGCATTTTCCGATGCAGTTCATACAAGCCACACACCGGCTGTGGTCTACCTGATAATTGTCAGTATCGATGCACGATGCCTTGCAGTTGCGGGCACACAGCGTACACTTGTTGCATTTCTCCTTGTCAATGCTGATGCGGAACAAAGAGAAGCGTGAAAGGAATCCCAGAATGGTACCTACCGGACAAATGGTGTTGCAGTAAGTGCGGCCGTTTCTCCATGCCAGAACGATGACGAGCACTGCCATTGCTATGGCTATAATAAAGGTAGGCAGGCTTTTCAGCCATACATCCGTGCGGTAGAATGCGTAACTGTCTATCCGTTCCGCAATGGTTGCCAGCAGATTGTTGCCCCAGATCCATACAGGCTGGAAAACATTATTGGCCATTCGTCCGTAAATACCATACGGGTCGAGCAGTGCTACAAAGGCATGTATGCCGGCAATGAAAGCGACAACCAGTAAAATGAGCATGACATACCGCAGCCAGCTCTTGGGCTTGGAATAGGTGTAGGGCATTTTTTTCTTCCCTTTGCCTATGCGTGCCACAATGTCCTGAAAGACTCCCAACGGACAGATGACCGAACAATAAATACGACCGCCTACCAATGTAAGCAAAACTAAGAATAAAATGACTCCGGCATTAAGCGCCAGTACAGCGGGTAAAAATTGTATCTTGGCCAGCCAGCCGAACCAGAGATGCAAGACGCCTGTGAAGTCTACGAATAGTAGTGTAATGAGCAGGAAACAAATCGCTGCCAGTATCCTTCTGATTTTCCGTAGCATGATTTTGATTTTTAAGATTTACTTGTCAAAACTGTTTGATAGCAAAGGTACGAAAAAACTTGTATAGGCGGATATTTGTCACGAAGAAAATGAAAAATATATCATATATTCAGTGAAAGACTGGAAATATTGAAAAACTATAAGCTGGTGCTGGGGGCGGATGGAGGGTTGAATGACAGCTTGTCGGCAGGCGATTTGTTTGTCGGATAGAAGAAGTTCCGAAAAATGCCTTTATGTCTTTTATTTAAAAACAATCTAAATAACTTGCATAGCATGTAGCAATGATATATCTTTGCGGAAAATAATACAAACATGAGGTTATCTGAACTACAAACTGGTGAAAGGGGCGTAATCATCAAGGTAATGGGACATGGAGGTTTCCGCCGTCGTATTATCGAGATGGGCTTTGTCAAGGGTAAAACCGTGGAAGTCCTGTTGAACGCTCCTTTGAAAGACCCTATCAAATACAAAATCATGGGGTATGAAATATCACTTCGCCGACAGGAAGCTGCCATGATAGAAGTGGTAAGTGAAGAAGAAGCACGTGAGTCTATGCAGGAAACACATTTCCATGACCCGATAGCGGAAGACATTCCAGTGTCTGAGGCAAAACTGAAGGAAATAGCAAGTGGTAAGCGTCGCACGATTAATGTGGCACTGGTGGGTAATCCGAATTGTGGAAAGACATCGCTTTTCAATGTTGCTTCCGGCTCACACGAACATGTGGGTAACTACAGTGGTGTGACAGTAGACGCTAAGGAAGGACATTTCGACTTTCAGGGTTATCATTTCCGTCTGGTGGATTTGCCGGGTACTTATTCGCTTTCGGCTTACAGCCCCGAGGAACTGTATGTGCGTAAGCATATCATCGATGAAACTCCGGATGTGATCATCAATGTGGTCGATGCAGGTAACCTGGAACGTAACCTGTATTTGACTGCTCAGTTGATTGACATGAATGTCCGCATGGTCATTGCGTTGAATATGTTCGATGCGCTTCAGCATAGTGGAAATACACTGGATTATAAGAAACTGGGACAATTGTTTGGAGTGCCTATCGTGCCGACTATCAGCCGTACGGGTAAAGGTATTGACAATTTGTTTCATGTAATTATCGGATTATATGAAGGTGCCGACTTCATGGGGCAGAAGGAGGAGATACAGGATGAGGCAATGCGTGAATATCGTGAGTGGCACGATAAATACGTTCCCGACCATAAGTATGGCAGCCATGAGGAGGAAACGCATGAGTTTGACGGAAAAAGTTATATCCGGCACATACATATCAATCACGGTCCGGAACTGGAGCGGAGTATCGATGCGGTAAAGGAGGAGATATGCAAGAATGAAAATATCCGTTACAAGTATTCTACCCGTTTTCTTGCCATTAAGTTGCTGGAAAATGATAAGGACATTGAACAGCGTGTGATAGCGACGTTGCCTAACGGGAAGGAGGTTATGAAGATTCGTGACCGAGAGGCCGAAAGGATCCGCTTGTCGATGAACGAGGATAGTGAGCAGGCCATTGCTGATGCTAAATACGGATTTATTACGGGAGCCTTGAAAGAAACATTTACGGAAAAGAATCAGAATACGGAAATGTTTACCCGTATTGTCGATAGTATCGTGACGCACAGAATCTGGGGATTCCCTATCTTCTTTGTCTTTCTTTATCTGATGTTCGAATGTACCTTTGTCTTTGGAGAATATCCGAAAGGATGGATAGAGTGGATTGTGAAACAGATTGCCGTACTGGCCGAAACCTTTATACCGGTAGGTCCCGTTAAAGATTTGATTGTAGATGGTATAATAGGTGGAGTAGGCGGGGTTATTGTTTTCTTGCCTAATATCTTGCTGCTGTATGTCTTTATTTCATTTATGGAAGATTCGGGATATATGGCACGTGCTGCATTTATCATGGATAAGATTATGCATAAGATGGGATTGCACGGCAAGTCGTTTATCCCGCTGATTATGGGATTCGGATGTAACGTGCCTGCTATCATGGCATCACGTATCATCGAAAGCCGGAAATCGCGTCTGGTGACGATCCTGATTAATCCGCTGATTTCATGCAGTGCCCGTCTGCCTATTTATCTGGTCATGATCGGGGCTTTCTTCCCTTCGAAGGCAAGTCTGGTATTGTTGTCTATATACGTGATAGGCATTTTGCTGGCAGTGCTGATGGCTCGTATCTTTAGCCGCTTTATCGTGAAAGGGGATGATGCTCCGTTTGTAATGGAACTTCCGCCTTACCGTATGCCGACACTGAAGTCTGTGCTTCGTCATACGTGGGAAAAGGGAGCCCAGTACCTGAAGAAAATGGGAGGCATTATCATGGTAGCTTCCATTATTATTTGGTTTCTGGGATATTATCCGAATCATAATGCTTATACTACGACCGCAGAACAGCAGGAAAATTCGTATATCGGACAGATAGGAAAGGCTATTGAGCCGGTTATTGAGCCTTTAGGATTCGACTGGAAAATGGGTATTGGCCTGCTTTCAGGTATAGGTGCCAAGGAACTTGTAGTAAGTTCGCTGGGGGTACTTTATACAAATAATGATGATATCAATTCGGTAGATCTGTCGGAACGTATACCTATTACGCCATTGGTTGCGTACGGCTATATGTTGTTCATCTTGATTTACTTCCCGTGTATAGCTACAGTTGCTGCTATTAAGAATGAATCGGGTAGCTGGAAATGGGCTGCATTTACGATATGTTATACGACTCTGCTGGCCTGGGTTGTGGCCTTCTTGGTTCATCAGATTGGAAGTCTGTTTATATAAATAAAGAATATGAATGTACAAGACGTAATAGTTTATGTGATTATGTTTCTCTGTGTGGTATACACAGGGAAACATTTTCTGAAATTTTTCAGAAAGAGAAAAGCTGCTTCAAGTGGTTGCGGCTGTGGATGTTCGGGGTGCCCTGTTGCGAAAAAGCAATGTTGTCAAGGTGATGAAATCTCAAAAAAATAAGCTTCAGGTATTGCAGAATCGAAAATTAGTTATACCTTTGCAACGCAATCGGGACAAAACGATTACTTTTGGGAAATGGTTCCTTGGATGAGTGGCTTAGTCAGCGGTCTGCAAAACCGTGTACGGCGGTTCGAATCCGCCAGGAACCTCGTGAAAGGTCGACTGAATAATCAGCCGACCTTTTTTTGTAGCGGGAAACTATTATTCATACTAAAATCAATAAAACATGAAAACACTATTTTTATCTGTATGTCTGTTTATTGCATCATTATCAGCAGGGGCACAAACACGTTATTCTCAGGAAATGGCACAGTCGCAAGGCAAGCAGTGGACGCATGGAAAATCATGGGATTATGTAAATGGCCTTGTGGCTAAATCTCTTCTAAATTTGTGTGAGCAGTATCAATATGCAGACTGGACAAGCAATTATTATCTGTGGGCGAAAGAATATGCCGACAATGCCATTCATCCGGATGGTACTTTTAAGAATTTCAAAAAGGGAAATATCGACAATATAAACTCAGGAAAGGTGCTTTTTGCTTTGTATAAGCACGAAATGACCTTGGATAAAAAGAATGGAACTCACAATGCCGGCCGTTATAAGAAGGCGGCAGATTTCTTGCATGATTACTTGGTAAACGATTATTCTCGTATTCAGTCGGGGGATGCGAAGGGATGTTTCTTCCACAAAGATATTTATCCGGATCAGATGTGGCTGGACGGCATTTACATGGGAGCTGCCTTTTATGCAGAATGGCAGGCTAACTTTGATCCAGACAATGAGCAGGCATGGACGGATATTGCCCATCAGTTCAAGACAGTTGCGCGTCATACGTATGATGCAGACAAGCAACTTTTTTATCATGCCTGGTCTGCCAATCCGGAGGATGCCAACTCTTTTTGGGCAAACAAGTCGGAACCTTATAAAGGATGCTCGAAAGAGTTTTGGGGACGTGGCATGGGTTGGTATTTTGCAGCTTTGGTAGATGTTTTGGAAGTGATGCCGAAAAACCATCCGGATTATAAAGAACTGGTTGCTCTTGCCAATACTGTGGCAAAAGGGCTGGAGCGTTGGCAGGACAAGAGCAGCGGCGTATGGTATCAGCTTCTTCAGTACGATCATTCGTATGTGGGTGAATGCGGCATAGCCAACTATCTGGAATCTTCTGCTTCAAGTATGTTTACCTATGCTTATTTGAAAGGCATTCGTTTGGGTATTCTTCCGGAAACTTACAAGGATGTGGCCGAAAAGGCTTATCAAGGACTTCTGAAAACTTTTGTTACCCAGAATTCGGATGGGACTATCAACCTGAACCAAAGTTGTCGTTCTGCTGGATTAGGACCGGCAAAAGATCCTTCTCGAGATGGATCCGCAAGCTATTATTTATGCGGAAGCGATGTAACTATTGTAAATAACGAAGGAAAAGCGATAGGTCCTTTTATCATGGCTAGCTTGGAATATGAGCGAAAAAAATAATCTTATAGAAAATTTAGTATAATCAATTGTAGGGGAGTTGCGATTTTTTCCGCTTCCTGCTATTTTTATCATCCTTCTTTATTGTTTGTCTTATACAATAAGGAAGGATGTTTATTTAGTTGATATCTATATCTTTATCTGCAATATTGAGGTTTCAAAACCTCTTCCCTATGGTTTGTAGCAATCTTTTCGTTGAGAAAATAGCTTAATTTTTTTAATATTTTTCTTTGTAAAGTATTGTTTGTTTCAAAAATAGTTGTACCTTTGCATCGCAATTGAAAATAACGGTTGCCAAAAACAATGGTTCCTTGGATGAGTGGCTTAGTCAGCGGTCTGCAAAACCGTGTACGGCGGTTCGAATCCGCCAGGAACCTCACGAAGCACTCTTAGCTCAGTTGGTAGAGCAACTGACTCTTAATCAGTGGGTCCAGGGTTCGAATCCCTGAGGGTGTACGAAAACGTAAGGCAAAATTTAGAAAAGTTCTGAAAATCAGTCGATTTTCAGAACTTTTTTTGTTTTTGAATATGCAGAATAAGGTAGTTCTCGGAATAAAAGATAGGATTTATTCGTGGGACTTTTTAAGAGGATAAAAAAAGTCCCACGAATATGATTCTATTTCATTATTTATCAGTGTTTTGCATAGATTCATCTTGTGATAAATAAATTAGATTTGTAGAATCAAAAAGAATTGGTTTATGACAAGAGAAGAAAGAGAAACAATGAGTATCTTGTTCTTCATTAAGAAGACAAAGCTTTTAAAAAATGGTGAGGCACCAATTTGTTTGCGTTTGACATTAAATAAGCAAATAGCGGAAATTCGAATTAAACGCAGTGTTCCAGTTAATCGGTGGAGTCAAGCTAAAGGATGTGCTCTTGGGAAAGATAGAGTTGCAAAAGAACTTAACAGTTATCTTGAAGTTGTCCGTTTAAAAATACACCAAATACATAGAGAACTAGTCTTAGATTTGTCTGTCCCTGTTACGGCAAATGCCATAATAAATCGATATTATGGTAATGATGTAAAAATGTTGTTGGATGTTTTTGAGGAACACAATGATAAATGCCGTGCACTTATTGGTAAAGAATATGTGGAGGGGACGGTCAGAAAATTTGATACGACTTTATTATATTTAAAACAGTTTCTTAAGCAACAGTATCACAAGAATGATATTCCTCTTCCAGAGATTAGTCAGGAATTTATCAGAAATTTTGAATTCTTTCTAAAGACAGAAAAGTCTTGTCAGAATAATTCTGCTCTTAAGCATATAAAAAAAATCGGAAGGTAATACGTATTGTAATTGGTAATGAATGGATTAAGAAAGATCCATTTTTTGGACTTCGTTTTAAAGCAGATGAGGTGAATGTAGATTTTTTATCTAACGATGAGTTGAAACGTATCAGACAAAAGAAAATAACAATACCAAGACTGGAGCGTATTCGTGATATTTTTGTGTTTTGTTGCTTCATATTTCTCGTATTAATGCATAATAAACTGATTATAAGTTAAAACAAGCAACAAATGAAATAGGTAATGATTTAGAAACTACTCAGGTTTACCGTTTTGCTTGAATTGTTTATCCAAATCCTCATATGCCAAGGTATAAAAATCCCTGCTATTACCCAAATTACCCAATAAAAACCTCAAGATAAAATAAAGTCCATACTGATGGAGTCGGACCATATACCAAAGAAAAAATAGAAATGCAACCGGGATATTTCCTTACCCAAATTTTTGCAATATGATAGCAACATCATAAGTTTCCAACCATAAGTCATCCTCATTTCTTGCAGCAATCATCGGAAAACGAACTGGGGAACGCACAAGAAATAAGAATGCCTACCCACGGGCAGACTATGTATAATTCAATAAATGGAAGATTATGGAAGCGAACAATGTGGGAAAAAATTCAATGACTGGCTTACGGTGTCTTATGGCAGATTAAGAAATCTCGTTGGCAGATACGGGATACTGGATGAGGACAATTTTCATGATACTTATCTGTTTGTAAGAAAGCAGGTACTGAATCCGGAAAGGGAAATAACGGATTATGAAGCATACTTTATCGGATGTTACAAGAAAGCGTTCATGGCTAAGTTCAGGCTGGAAAGCAAATATGCCCACCTGGATGAATATTTTTTATTTTTCAATTACACTTGGTAGTACACCAAATTCTTTCTTGAAGCATATACCGAAGTATTTTGGATCATTGAAGCCTACCATATATGCTATGTCGGAAATGCGGGTTCCACCTTTCTTATTTAGTAGTTCGTATGCTCTCTTTAGCCTTACGTCTTTTATCAGGTTAGAGGTACTCATCCCTGTGAGTGATTTCAGCTTTCTGTACAGGGTTGATTTGCTGTAACCTAATATATCTGCCAGTTTGTTCTGGTCAAAATCCGGTTCAGAATAATGCTGATATACGCAGTCCATAACCTGTTTAATGAATTCTTCGTCGGGAGTTGTGTAGTCGATTTCCTGTGGTTTGAACACCATTTGTCCTTTGAACTTCTGAATTCTTTTTTCTCTGGCCAAAAGAAGATTGGATATTCTTGCCTGCAATACATTTACCGAAAAAGGCTTTTTAAGGTATGCATCAGCCCCCGATTGATAAGCTTCTACTACATCTTCTTCACTGGTTTTCGCCGTTAACAGAATGATAGGTATATGGTTGTATTCTATATCATTCTTGATTGCTTCACAAAGTTCGTATCCATTCATTTCCGGCATCATCACATCCGAAACCACAAGCTGTATATCCTGTTCTTTAAGAATCTTCATGGCCTCTTTTCCGTTGCTGGCAGTGAAGACATTGTATTTTCTCGACAGGATATTCTTCATCAGCAATACCAGATCCGGATTGTCTTCAACAATCAGTATGTTAAACTCATTGTTCTCAGCGTTTTCAACGAGATCTTGTTCGTAATTTGCTGCAAGTTCACTCTGTTGTCTGTTCTCATTGCATTCCTCTGTCGTGAATTCATCTGAATTGACAGGGAGGTTGATAATAAAGTTGACACCTTCTCCCGGATGATTGTCGACTTTGATATCTCCTTTGTGCAAGACTACCAAGTCCTTTACCAGCGATAGTCCTATACCTGTGCCAGATGTGTTGAATTTCCTGAAGTCTCCGTCGTAGAAACGTTTGAACAAGTTCTTCATTGTACGTTCGGTCAAACCTTTTCCATTATCTTTGACTTGGATTTCGGCTCGCTTACCATCCTCAACAGGGGTTAATATTACTTCTACATGAGCCCCTTCTGTATTGTATTTCAGGGCATTCGAAAGGAGATTATACAATATTTTGTCTATCTTGTCGGCATCAAAAAAGGCTTGAAATTCTTTTTCCGCAGAAATAAACTCAATGGAGATGTTTTTCTGTTTCATAAGTGGCTGGAAGCTTTCAATGTTTTTGGCAATGAACGCCGAAAGATCTTGCTTGGTAACTTGCAATTTCAAATTACCCGTTTCAGCTTTTCTGAATTCCAATATCTGTTGTATCAGCCTGATGAGCCTGTTGGTGTTTTGCGATATTATTTCATAGTCTTTCTTAGGAATTAAGTTGCGGGAGTCTTCCATCGCAGCAGAAATAATTGTGATAGGCGTGAACAGCTCGTGGGTGATGTTTGTAAAGAAACGCAGTTTAGCTTGATTGACCTCATTGGTTTTTTCCTGTTCAATCTTTTGAATCTGCATGGCTGTACGCAGTCTTATTCTCTGTTTGGCAGAGCGATAAATATATGCTACTATGACTATTGATAGTATTATATATATGCAATATGCCCACCATGTCATATAAATAGGTGGAAGAATGTTTATGTCAAGTTCTCTCGTCAGGTTGTTCCATTTTCCGTATTCATCGGTACATTTTAGTTTGAAGTGATATTTTCCTGGGGGAAGATTGGTGTAGTATGCAAAGCGTTTTTCGGCTCCTGAGTATTGCCATTCTTTGTCATATCCTTCGAGCTTATAGGTGTATCTCACTTTGTCTGGTGCTGTGTAGAGCATCGGAGAGAATTCTATTGTGAAGTTTGAATAATTTCCCGGCACATTGACTTCTTTTGCATATCCCGGAATGATGTCCGATTCAATGGATTTGCTATTTATTTTGAAGTCGGTAATGAATACATCGTTTTCCCTTTTAAAGGCGTTGATCTCATCCGGGTAAAAATGTATGTAGCCATGATGTGTGCCGAAATATATTTCTCCATTGTTTGATTGAGACACAGCTCTGGGCAAGAACTGATTGTCCGGCAAACCATTACTTTTATCATACAGTCTGAATATGGAGTTTTTAAGATTGCTTGCCGGATAAAATCTGATTAGCCCGATATTGGTTCCCAGCCATAAAGACCCGTCTTTGTCTTCCGTTATGCTGTTGATAATATCTGTCGGAAAATCAGTCATTTTGTTTATGGATTCAAAACAGTCTTTTTGAGGATTATATACACATAGTCCTCCACCATCGCTCCCGGCCCAGATACGGTTTTCGCTGTCCTGAAACAAGTGCTTGATATTTACGGCAGGTGATTTTTTATTCTGTCTATCGTATTTCTCGGTAGAGATTACTTTAAAGTTTTTCTTATTGAATGTTATTTTGATGATGCCATTGGATGTAGTTCCAGTCCAGATTGTGTTTTCGTCTGTTTGCAGAACGGTATTGTATTCGTTTCTTTCGCTGTTTATAATATGTTCTTTATTGAGATTACGGTTGAGATGGCCTATTACGTTTTTACCGGCAATCCAAAAACCGTTATTTTTAGAATGAATAATTTGCAGAATGTTTCTTTGCTGAAAACTTTCCAATAATCGTGGCTCTGATAAGTTGTTGTTATCAACTACAAAGATTCCTGTGGACCCTATTAATATGTTGTTATCATATTCCGATTGGGTAATACAGTATATTCTGGTGAAGCTGTTGTTAGAGTTTTTGCTACCTAAGGTGTAAAATACTTTTGTTTCTTTGCCGTTGTACATAGCCATTCCGTTGGAGCCGATACCTAACCATACCTGCCCTTTGTTGTCTGTCAGGATGCTTCTGACGGAGTTGGAATGTAATTGGTATGCAACGTTCATGAGTAAATTGGATTGAAACTTGGAGTTTCTCATTTTGATATAGCTGATTCCACCACCTAATGTTCCAATCCAGATATTGCCCTGCTTGTCTTTTATCAAAGAGTTTACCTCGTTAAAAGACAAAGACTGATTTTTATAGGATGGAAATATGTTGTTCCATACAAATTCTTTGTCGTTGGTGTTAGTGAAGCTGATACCTTTTCTTGTTCCGAAAAATAAAATATTAGAGATGGTATCTTCTGTAATCGAATAAATATAATTATCCGATATTTTGTTCTGTGTGTCGTTGGCTATAAAATTAGTATATTTTACTTTGTTCACATCGTAGGCATTGTCCAGTAGAACTATTCCGTATCCAAAACTTCCGATCCAGATACGGCCTTTTGTATCTTCGTATATGATGTGAGCAGAGTTTCCCTGATTTAGTTTGGGATAGTGTATCCATGTCTTTTTTTTATTGTCAAATCTGTACACTCCGTTTGACCAGGTTGCAGCCCATATATTGTTTTTTGAGTCAACATATAAGTCTTTTATGTTGTGACTTAATATTTTGGTATATGTATTCCCGTCTAATTCAAAGATACCTTTTTCTGTACCTATCCATAATCTTTTTTCTGGGGTTAAAATAATGTCTTCTATATTGTTATGTTTGAATATGTCGTTCTGATCTTTGGTGATTTTTCCGTTGATTTTGTTATAGATATTAAGGCCGTTGTTTGTGCCTATAAGAATATTCTTATTCCCATCCTCATATAGGCAGGAAATATTGTTGCTAGTCAGAAGCTCCGGAGTATGTATGTTGGAACGGAATTCTTTAAGATTGTATCCGTCGAATTGATACAATCCGCCAGTTGTTGCTATCCAGATGAATCCGTCACTGTCTTGAAACAGTCTTCTTACCTCTGTATTCGGCAAATTTACCAAATTTGAGACATTTTCAATTTTTATATTTCTGCTCTGTTCGTCTGTTTGTGAATGCAATAACAGATTGGAGGTGAAGAGTAGTAATAACAAAATTATAAAGTGTTTTTTCATCTGTAATAACTATTTATAGTCTTTCTTGACAAAGATAGACATTATAAGCAATAATCAAATTATAAAAGAATATTTTGTTATATACGATATACGAATCAATCATTTTGGAAGACGCTAATATATTAATTTTTTTGTTTTTCTTCATCTTCGGATTTTATTTCAAATTGTTTTTTCTTCTTGTCTTATTGAATTTCGTTTGTTTTTGGGTACGAGAATGTTTTTCTCATGACTGTGAGAATACTTTTTAATAGTTGACTGTTTTATATATTCCATGTTTCTTATTACAAAGCTGGGACTTACATAGCTTTTGCTTTATTTGTCCCTTTTTTCATATCGGCCGGTGTGTAGAATCTTATGCTTCGGTTGTTCATCAGATCTCTGTGGATTTCTCTTGTCACATCATTCCAAATTCCTTCTCCCCACAAGACAGGATTGACAAGCCTTGTTTCCCAGTTTTCCACCGATTCTTTCATCTTTTTATAGACATCAGGAACAGAATCTTTGATGTCTTCAGACTCGGACAGGTCTTTCTCCAAACTGTAAAGTACTTCTCCAACGCCTTTTACTCTGATATATTTGTATTTATCGGTTCGCATGGCTGCCATATCTTCTTTTCTCCAATAGAGGCTGTCATGTGGTGCTCCGATGATTTCTCCGTTTACGTAGGGGATTATATTGATTCCATCCAACGGATTCTTCAAAGAAGACAAATTTATACCAGTTGCCGAAGCTGCTGTGGCAAAGATGTCGAGCGAAGAGGTCAATTCTTCATAGTATCCTTTTGTCTTGCTGCCGTTTACCATAAAGAACGGTACACGGTGTCCTCCTTCGAATTTATTTCCTTTGAAACCTTTGAGTGGATAATTGGTGGACTGATTGTTATGTGCTCCTCCGTTATCGCTCAGAAAGAAGATGAGCGTATTGTCGTAGATGTTCTTTTCCTTCAGTTTCTCGATAACTGTACCAATGCCCCTGTCCACAGCCCATGTCATCGCTGCGAGTTTTTTTCTTTTATGGCCTTCGAAAAGCTTTAAGTCTTCTTTGGTAGCTTCCAGAGGGGTATGGACGGCATTGAATGCAAGGTATAGCATGAACGGCTGGTCTTTTTCGCTTTGCTCGTCTATATATTCTGCTGCATTATTGGCAAGGATATCGGTTAAGTAACCGTCAAATTTCTGTTGCACTCCATTCAGCTGCAGGTTATGAATGCTTCCGGGTTTATCTTCTCTATTGGGTCTGTAAAAATACGAACGGCTTCCGGCAATAAAGCCATAAAAGTATTCGAAACCTCTTTTATTCGGATGGTATTCCGGCATGTCTCCCTGATGCCATTTTCCAATGCAGGCTGTAGAATAGCCATTCTCCTTAAATACGTCTGCAATGGTAATTTCGTTTAATCCAAGCCCTAATGTGTCGCCAAGGTTGCACTCGTATCCACATCTTTGCTGGTATCGGCCTGTCAGGATGCCGGCTCTCGACGGCCCGCTCACACTGGCTGATACATGCGCATCTGTGAAAACTACACCATCATTAGCCAATGCGTCAATATTGGGGGTTTTTAGGTCTTTACAGCCCATAAAGCCGAAATCGTTGTAACCGGCATCGTCTAATAGGATGATTAAGACATTCGGTTTCTTATTTAAATTATCTGAGGTTTCATTTTCGTTAGAACACATGCCTGCGACGGCAAGCATACATAATGGGAGATACAGTTTCATGATATAATGATATAGAGTGAATTAGAAATAATATGCAAATAAACTCTTTTTGGAGTATAACGAAGTGGAATATTCATTCAAAAAGGTTGTAATTCAAGTCAGGCAGATGATTTATAGCTTATTGATGGATGGGAACATGTGTTTTGATTGTTTGCAGAATCATTTTTTGGGTTTTCTAAGATATTTAAGCTGAAAAGGCTTATGGATATTTGTCTATATGATAAACATACTTTTTTGAATTTATTTTCAACTACAACTATGTTTCAATTCCTTAATTTTGCATATAAACCAATTATAAAAAGAAAGTACATATGAAAACAAAGCATCTTTTCCTTTTCTCGATGATTTCTACACTCGGCATGCCTTCTTTGCCAGCCAAAGAGATGGTGCCAGAGCCAGCAGTAGATAAGAAACCCAACCTCTTGTACATATTCCCAGACCAGTACCGTCTGTTTGCTTTGGGAATTTGGAGTGATCCTGCATATAAGGATGCCATTTCTACAATAGGAGACCCTGTACATACACCCAATCTTGACAAACTGGCCAAGCAAGGTGCATTATTTACAAACATGTGTAGTACTCAGCCTGTAAGCAGTCCGCATAGAGCCATGTTGCTCTCTGGCATGTTCCCGGAAAAGAACGGGATAAAAAAGAATTGTACCATTGACAATACAGAAGAACTGCATCACGATATTGTATGTTTTACGGATGTATTGGCTCAGGAAGGCTATGAAACAGCTTATGTCGGTAAAACTCACTGGCACCGAACTCAAGCTCTTTTTGACAAAATGGGAAACTATAAAGGAACTACTGAAAGCCCCGGTGGAGCATATCAGAACAAGTTTGATACATATATACCGGAGGGAAAGAGCCGGCATGGCAATAAGTTCTGGTATCAGCATCTAAATAATAACAGTCATTATAATGCAATAGCCTACTCCAACAGACCCGAACTGATTGGCGGGAAAAGCGATGGGGAAGCCTATCGTCCCAAACGGTTTACAAGTACTGTTGAGGCGGATGTTATTATAAAGTATTTAAAGAACCAGAATAATGAACGTAATCCCAATAAGCCTTTCAGCATTATATGGTCAATCAATCCGCCTCATCCGCCTTATAACCGACTGACTGATTGTGATAGTGCCGTTTATAACAAATACTATAGAGATTTGTCTTTTGATGAGCTTTTATTAAGGGACAATGTTGTGAAAAGCAAGAATCTTCAGAAACAAGAAAAGTTGAAATTATGTGCTCAGGTATATTATTCTTTAATAAAAAGTGTCGACGATGAAATAGGAAGGGTGCTTAAAGCCTTAGAAGAAACAGGCGAGGCAGACAATACCATCATTGTATTTACTTCCGATCATGGTGAAATGATGGGAAGCCACGGAAGGATGAGCAAATCAGTTTTCTATGACGAATCGATGTTGGTTCCGTTTATTATCAGATATCCAGGTAAAATTAAGCCTCATGTTGAAGACCTGATGATGGGATCTACTGATATTATGCCTACCATGTTGGGACTTATGGGAATGGGAGATAAGATCCCTGAAACGGTAATGGGAAATGATTATTCTGATGGTTTGCTTACCGGTGAGTATAAGAAACATTCTAAACCGAAGTCGGCTCTTTATCTGAGTAAGAATAAGAAAGGGGTGCGTACATACAAGTATACGTATGTCGTGAAAGAAGATAATACTTACGAACTGTATGATAATGTCAATGACCCGTATCAGAAAAAGAAAATCAGCTTGGATGATATTGCCAGCCAGGAACGCTCGTTCTTGAAGAAAGCATTAGGCGAATGGCTGACTAAATCGCGTGACGAATGGGCTAACGTGAAAAAGTGTGAGGGCTATATTACTTATCAATAATGTATGTATATGAAAACATTTTGTATTACTTGTTGTCTTGCGATTGCTTCTCTTGTTTTTGCAGTTACAGCTGATGCAAAAAGAATTGATATTATTCCTCCTGTGATGGGCTGGAGTTCCTGGAATACATACAGAGTGAACATCAGTGATACTTTAATAAAAAAACAGGCCGATGCAATGATTGCGTTCGGACTGAACAAACTGGGTTACAAATATATCAATATAGACGACGGCTTTTTTGGATACAGGGACGAAAGGGGTAGACTTCATGTCAACCCCACCCGTTTTCCTAACGGAATGAAGCCGGTTGCCGATTATATACATGCATTGGGACTGAAAGCTGGAATTTATTCAGAGGCTGGAGCGAATACGTGTGGATCTATCTGGGATGCAGATAAAAGTGGTATAGGAGTAGGACTCTATGGCTATGAAAGGCAAGATGCGGATTTATTCTTTAACCAATGGGGCTTTGACTTTATAAAAATAGACTATTGTGGTGCCGGACAGCAACTGGAACTGGATGAAAGAGAACGCTATACAGCTATTGTGGAGGCAATAAATGACGTATCTTCCAAGAAAATTGCAATAAATATCTGCCGTTGGGCATATCCGGGTACATGGGTATGCGAGTTAGCAAATTCTTGGAGAATATCTGGTGATATATCTCCTCATTGGAATAGCATAAAGCCTAAATTCCGCAGCATTTTAGTTTAACTTATTTTATAAGTACCTGAGCAACAAAAAGTTGCTCAGGATTTTGCCATGTCAGATTTTTCAC
>ENA-OOYV01000023-OOYV01000023.1-human-gut-metagenome-genome-assembly--contig:-NODE-23-length-106600-cov-7.504744_pt1 | contig 106600 bp, 116 predicted proteins | sample MGYA00241704_ERZ501380 | MGnify/ENA primary metagenome ERZ501380 (study PRJEB25962, sample SAMEA2042984) | human gut metagenome | biome: human gut; feature: human-associated habitat; material: faeces...
TTTATCATAAACTAATAAAAATTTCTTTCATTAATTTACATCTTAAAGTATACATGGTATAATGTTTATGTAGGAGGTATTTTATGGGATATTTAGCTTTGTATAGAAAATATAGACCTGTTGATTTTAATAGTGTTTATGGACAAGAAGAGGTTGTTACTGTTATTAAAAATGCTATTGTTTCTGGAAAAGTGTCCCATGCTTATCTTTTTTGTGGACCTAGAGGAACGGGAAAGACTACTATTGCTAAAATTATTGCAAGATTAGTTAATTGTGAAAATTTAGTGGATGGTAACCCATGTGGGAAATGTTATAATTGTCTTAATTATTTGAATAGTAATGATATTGTTGAAATAGATGCTGCTTCGAATAATGGTGTTGATGAAATTAGAGAATTAAGGGATAAAATTAATTTAGTTCCTAGTAATTCTAAATATAAGGTCTATATAATAGATGAAGTTCATATGCTTACAACACAAGCATTTAATGCGCTTTTAAAGACTTTGGAGGAACCTCCTAGTCATGTTATATTTATTTTAGCAACAACAGAGCCTCATAAAATACCATTAACTATAGCTTCGAGATGTCAAAAATTTAGATTTTCTAAGATTGACGATAAAAAAATAGTTGAAAGACTTAGAGAAATTTCTAATCTTGAAGGTATTACTATTGATGATGATGCGTTATATGAAATAGCAAGATTATCTGATGGTGGAATGAGGGATGCTATAAACTTTTTAGATCAATTGGTAGCATATTCTAATGATAATATTACTATTGATGATGTTTATAAGGTTAATGGTTCGGTTTCGTATGAGGAACTTTATACTTTATTAGATGACATTAAGAATAATAATAAGGTCAAATTAATAGAGTTTGTTGACTATTTAGATGAATCTGGAAAAGATATTAATAAATTTGTTGAAGAAATGCTCATTTTTCTTAAAGATGTTATTTTGTATAAAAATGCTAATATTTTATCAAGTATTTCTGCTAAAAATGATTATATCAAATTGGTTTCTGATAAATATAATGATAAAGATTTATATGATTTAATAGAAAGCCTTAATGGTGTACAAAATTCTATAAAAATTTCTAATCATAGTTCAATTATATTTATGATTTCAATTCTTAAATATTCTGATTTGAAATTTGGAAGAGTAGCTGTAAATAATGAAAAAATTATTTCCCGGGAAATAATTAAAGAAAAAAATGAAAATATTTCCCAAGATAAAAAAAATATTTCCCGGGAAATAAAAGATAGTTCTATTTCTGATGATCAAGTTGAACTTAGAGTTAATAATTCCTTGGCTTTGGCTTCAAAAAATGTATTAGAAGAGTTTAAAGCAAAATGGAATAGTTTAGATGATTATATTGATGATGAAGAGTTTTCTGTTGTTTCAGGATTACTTAAGGATTCTAATATAGTGGTTGGTGCAAGTAAATATGTAATTTTATCTTGTAATTATCCTTCTACAGCGAGTAGAATTAATAGTAATTTAGAGGTTACTGAAAAATTATTAGAAAAAATTTTTAATACTAAGGTTTATGTTGTTGCCGTTGATAACGATAGATGGAAAGATATTAAAAATAAATATATTGATGATTTAAAAAAAGGAATTAAATATAATGTTAAAGAACTAGAAAATAATGCTAACAATAAGAGAGAAAAATCTTCTATTGATGATTTGATTGATTTAGTAGGAGATAGTATTATAGAATATAAATAATAAAGGAGAACGATAAATATGAATATGCAAGCTATAATGATGCAGGCTAAAAAAATGCAAAGAGATATTGAAAAGACACAAAATGAGTTAGAAAGTAAAACTTATGAAGGTAAATCACAATTGGTGACAGCTGTGGTTGGTGGAAATAATAAACTTATTTCTATTAATATAGATGTTGATAGTATAGAACAAGATGATAAAGAAATGTTAGAAGATATGATTTTAGTAGCAGTTAATAATGCTATTGAAAATATGGAAAAAGATAAAAAAGAAAAACTTGGTAAATATAGTAATATGTTAAATGGTTTGATGTAAAATGTATCCTAATAGTATAAAAAATATTATTGATTGTTTTAAAGATTTACCTGGTATTGGTGAAAAGACAGCAGAGAGACTTGCTTTTTCTTTAATAAATTTTAGTAAAGAAAAATTGACATCTTTTTCTGACTCTATTATTGATGTTAGAGATAAACTAACTAATTGTTCTATATGTGGAAATATTACAGAAAATAATATTTGTGATATTTGTTCTGATTCTAATAGAAATAGTAAGATAGTCTTTGTTGTGGAAAAGGCAAAAGATATTTCTTTATTTGAAAAGATTAATATTTATAATGGTAAATATCATGTTTTAGGTGGACTTATTTCTCCTTTGGAGGGAATAGGACCTGATGATGTTAATATTTCTTGTTTGATTTCTAGAATTGATAAAGAAAATATTGAAGAGATTATTTTGGCTCTTAAACCTTCAATTGAGGGGGAAACGACAATGCAATATATAAAGAAAATATTAGAAAATAAAAATATTAAAATTACTAGAATTGCTACGGGTATTCCTATGGGTACTGATATTGATTATATTGATGCTATGACATTAGAGTTTGCTCTTGAAGGGAGAAAAGACATATAGTATTATAATTATCATATAATTTATTGGTGAGTTATGTTTAATAAATTATTTTTGATTATTAAGAAAGTTATAATTGCAATATTAATGATTTATACTTATAATATTATTGTTTTTCCATTAGGAATTACTATTGCTTTTAATGTGTTTACAATTATTTTAATTGGTATTTTTGGTTTACCAGCAGTAGTTGGATTATGCTTGTTTTCAATTTTAATTTTTTGAGAGGTGAATTATGTTAGAACTATATAAAGATGGACAACCTATTTTTTATAATATGGTTAATAATGCTATTAAAAATAATAAACTTTCTCATGCTTATATTTTTGATTCTAATGGTAATCCTGATGTTATGGATATTGTTTTATCTTTTGTTAAAGAAATTATTTGTATGGATATTACTGATGATAATAATATTAAAAATATATGTAAACGTATTGATGATGGTAATTACGTTGATGTTAAGGTTATTAAATCTGATGGTATGTGGATAAAGAAGGATCAATTACTTGATTTACAGAGTGAATTTAATAATAAGGCTTTTGAAGGAAATAAGAAAATTTATATTATTAGATCTGCTGAAAAGATGAATGTTCAGACTGCTAATTCTATATTAAAATTTTTGGAAGAACCTGTTGATGATATTATTGCTATTTTGATTACGGATAATATTAATATGCTTCTTCCTACAATTATTTCTAGATGTCAAGTGATTAAATTAAATAAGAAGAAATGTAGTTATGATACTATTAGTAATTTATCTGATTTACTTATTAGTTATGGATATAATGACATTTCCGATGATAATAAAGAAAAGATTATAAATGATGTTATTGGATTTACTGAGTATATTGAGAATTATAAGTTAGATACTTTAATTTATACTAAGAAATTATGGCATAATAATTTTAAGGATAGAAACTATAATATTATTGGTATTAATTTGATGATTTATTTTTATTATGATGTTATTAGATATAAGAGTGGTTTGAAGATATTATTTTTTAATGATTACGAAGATAATATTATAAAGATTGCTAATATGAATGATATTGATGTGTTATGTGATAAAATTAAAGTTTTAAATGATACTTTAAATAATATTAAGTATAATTTGAATATTAATTTATTGATTGATAAATTGGTTATAGATATGTGTGGTGATAATTCATGAAAATAGTAGGAGTAAAGTTTAATAATAATACTAAAGTTTATTATTTTAATTCTAAGGGCTTAGATTTAAAGGTTAATTTAACTGTTATTGTTAATACTGATAAGGGTCTTATGTTTGGTAAGATTGTTGAAATAGTTGATTCTAAAAGAGAGAATGATGCTTATCCTGAAGTTGTTAGGGTAGCTACTAAAAAGGATTTTCAACAACATTTGAGAAATATACAGGATGAGAAGAAAGCTTTGGAAAAGTGCAGAGAACTAGCTCTTAAAGAAAATCTTAATATGACTATTATTGATGCTAATTATAATTTTGATAAGAGTCAATTGATTTTTCGTTTTTTGGCTGATGAGAGAATTGATTTTAGAAAATTAGCTAAAGATTTAGCTTCTAATTTGAAGACAAGAATTGAACTTAGACAGATTGGTGTTAGGGATAAAGCTAAAGAAATTGGTGGTATTGGTCCTTGTGGTAGAATTTTATGTTGTAGTTCTTTTTTAACTAATTTTGAATCTGTTTCAATTAATATGGCTAAGAATCAAGGTATTGCTTTAAATCCTACTAAAATTAATGGGGTTTGTGGTAGGCTTTTATGTTGTTTAAATTATGAAAATGAACAGTATATGGAGGTTAGAAAAAATATTCCTGATGTTGGTAAAAAGGTTAAAATAAATGGTAAAGAGGGAAAGGTTATTTCTTCTGAACCATTAGCGGGTAAATATAAGGTATTTGTGGATAATGAAATTGTACAGGTAGATGTTAATGATAGTAAAGAATAATCTTTTAAATTTTAAAGATGCTTATATTTATCAAGATACTGATTATTTTAAATTTTCTTTAGATTCTTTATTACTTGCTAATTTTGTAACTATTAATTTAAGAGATAAAAATATTTTAGATATTGCTACTGGTAATGCTCCTATTCCAATGCTTCTTAGTTATAGGACAAAGGCTAATATTTATGGTGTTGAGATACAAAAATCTGTTTTTGATTTGGGAGTTAAATCTATTATTGAAAATAAAATGGACAAGCAGATAACTATTATTAATGATGATGCTAAGAATGTTATTAATTTATTTGGTGATGATTATTTTGATGTTATTACTTGTAATCCTCCTTATTTTGATACTAATAATTCTTTATTTGAAAATGTTAATTCGGTGAAGGCTATTGCTAGACATGAGAAACTTCTTAATTTAGATGATATATTTACTATATCTAAAAGGGTACTTAAAACTAATGGTAGGTTGGCAATGGTTCATAGGACTGAAAGATTAACACAGATACTAGATATTGCTAGTAAATATGGTTTTATGGCTAAGAAAATTAGATTTATTTATCCTAAAGAGAATAGAAATAGTGATTTAATGCTTATTGAGTTTGTAAAAGGTGGTAAAAAAGGATTAAAGATGATTTATCCTTTGATTGTTTATGATAGTTATGGTAACTATAATATTGAAATAAAGAATATGTTTGGAGATGATGCTCATGATACAAAATAGTTATAATGATACACCTAGTTTATATTTGATTCCTACACCAATTGGTAATTTGGATGATATAACTTATAGAGCTGTAAAAGTATTAGAAGAAGTAGAGGTTATTTTTTCTGAGGATACGAGAGTTACGCTTAATTTACTTAATAATTTTGGTATTAAAAAGAAACTTATTTCTTTACATGAACATAATGAAGATATTTTAAAAGAGAAGGTACTTGAATATTTGAAAAATGGATATTCTGTTGGATTAGTTACTGATAGAGGAACTCCTATTATAAGTGATCCTGGATATAAAACGGTTAAGTATATTAGTGATAATAATTATAATGTTATTGCATTACCTGGAGCTACTGCTTTTGTATGTGCTTTGATTGCATCTGGTATATCACCACAACCTTTTTTATTCTATGGTTTCTTAAATAGTAAGGATTCTAAACGTAGAGATGAATTAGAAATGCTTAAAGATAATGAATATACTATGATTTTTTATGAAGCACCACATCGTATTATGAAAACACTTAATATGATGTTGGAAGTATTTGGTGATAGAGATATTAGTATTTCTAGAGAAGTTACTAAGAAGTTTGAAACTGTATATAGGGGAAAACTTAGTGATGTTATTAGGAATGTTCCTGAAAAAGGGGAATTTGTTATTGTTGTAAGTGGATGTGAAGAAAAGGTTATTGATGATAATTTGTCTATTAAGGAAGCTGCTAACTTGTATATTAAGGCTGGATTAGATGTTATGACTGCGATTAAAAAAGTAGCTAAAGATAGAAAGATACCTAAAAATGAAGTATATAAAGAATATCATAAGGAGGAAAAATAATGAAGTTAGTAGTGGGACTTGGAAATCCTGGAAAGGAATATGAAAATACAAGACATAATATTGGTTATGAACTTGCAGATATGTTTGCTAAAAAATATGATTGTTCTTTTAGGACTGAAAGAAAATTTGAGGCGGATATATTTGATATTAATATTAATGGTGAAAAGGTAATTGTGGCTAAACCTTTGACTTATATGAATTTATCTGGTAATGCTGTTAAAAAGATTGTTGATTTTTATAATATTAATAGTCAAGATATTTTGATAATGCATGATGATTTGGATATGGTATTAGGTAAGATTAAGGTTGTTAATAATAGTTCTAGTGGAGGACATAATGGACTTAAGAGTATTACTAAGGCTATTCAGACTAGAGACTATGTTAGATTTAAAATTGGAATATATGGAAAAAATAGAATGATAGATGCTATTGATTGTGTACTTGGTAAATTTAGTAAAGAACAAAGGGAAGTACTTGATGAAGTTTATGCTAAAGTCGGTAATTTATTAGAGGATTTTGTTAATTGTGATATTGCTAGATTGAAACAAATTTATAATAGTATGAATAAAAAAAATGAATTATAATAAGATACATTAATATGTATCTTTTAGTCTTGGAAAGGAGGAATATTTATGGGGATTTTTAATAATCTATTTGATATTGATAGTAGGGATAATTATGCTGTTACGGGGTTAAATAAGGAACTTAATTCTTTATATATTTATAATTATTTTATTAAAAATAAGAAAAATAATTTGGTTATAACTAATTCTTTATATGAGGCTAATGATGTTTATAATAGATTACTTAACTATACTAATAAAGTTTTATTTTTTCCGATGGATGATTTTATTACTAGTGAAGTTACTGATATTAGTCCAGAATTTGTTATTGATAGACTTACTACTTTGAATAAATTACTTGGTAGTGGTAAATATATTGTTGTTACTAATTTGATGGGTATACTTAGATATTTACCTAATACTAAGTTATATAAGAATAAGATTATTGATATTAATAAAGATATGGATATTGATAGAGATGATTTTATTAATAAATTATTTGATTTAGGTTATGAGAAGAAACCTGTTGTTAGTAGGACTGGAGAAATGGCTATTAGGGGATATGTTATTGATATATTTCCTATTGAGTTTGATAATCCTATTAGAATAGAGTTTTGGGGGGATACTATTGATAGTATTAAATATTTTGATTTAGAGGATCAAATATCTAATACTTCTGTTGATAGTGTTAAAATATATCCTTATACGGAGTTTTTAATTGATGGTAAAATAGGGGATAATATAATTAGAAAACAGAAATATTTACTTAATTATTCTGATTCTGTAAGTGGACTTTGGAATTATGTTTCGGATAGTGTTATTTTTTATTATGATTATAATCAGATTATTAATAGTTATTCTTTACTTAGAGAGAATATATTGGAATATGATAGTGAACTTGATGATAATATTAAGACTAATTATATGTGGAATATTGAAGATATTTCTAATAAACATAATATTTATATTCTTGATATAGATAATTTAATAGATTTAGATGTTAATAATAAGAAATATGTTTCACATAGTATTGAGAATTATTGTGGTAATTTTGAAAAGTTAAAGTTGGATTTAATTAGATATATTAAAAGTGGTAAAACTGTTATATTATGTGTTGATGACAGGAATGTTGTTAAGAGGATTGTCACTTATTTGGAACTTGATGATATTATATTTACTGATGAGAATAATATTATTAATAATAAGATTAATTTTGTTAATAAATATATTTATGGTGGTTTTATTTTTGATAATTATGTTGTTATGTCTGTTAATGATTTGTTTGGTAAGGTTGAAGATAAAAGAAAAGTAAAGAGTAAATATAAGGTTGGTACTAAGATTAGTAATATTGATAATTTGGAAAAGGGAGACTTAGTTGTTCATATTGATCATGGTATTGGTAAATATATTGAGATATGTACGTTGGTTAAGAATGGAATGAAGAAGGACTATATTAAGTTATTATATGCTGATGATGATATTCTATATTTACCTGTTGAAAAGATTGATAAGATTACTAAATTTAATGGAAAAGAGGGTGCTTTTTTTAAGTTAGATAAACTTGGTACTGATTCTTGGAATAAGAGGAAGGCTAGAGTTAAGAAGAAATTAGAGAGTATAGCAGCAGATCTTATTAAGGTTTCTATTTTGAGAGAGGCTTCTAGTGGGTATGCTTTTTCACATGATGATGAAAATCAAATTTTATTTGAAAGTAAGTTTAGTTATGTTCCTACTTCTGATCAACTTAGAGCTACGAAAATTATAAAGAGGGAAATGGAAAAAAATAAACCGATGGATATGCTTCTATGTGGAGATGTTGGGTATGGTAAAACAGAAGTTGCTTTTAGAGCAATATTTAAGGCTGTTAATGATGGTAAACAAGTAGCATATTTATGTCCTACTACTATTTTGTCTAGTCAACAATATAAGTCGGCTTTGAATAGATTTATTGATTTTCCTATTAATATTGCTCTTCTTAATAGATTTACTTCTGTTAAAGAGCAAAGAGAAATACTTGAAAAGTTAAAGGAAGGAAAGATTGATATTTTATTTGGTACTCATAAGATTCTTAATGAGAAGATTGATTTTAAGGATTTGGGGTTGCTTGTTATTGATGAGGAGCAGAGATTTGGTGTTGTTCATAAGGAAAAGATTAAGAAATATAAGAGTTCTATAGATGTTCTTACTTTGTCTGCTACTCCAATACCTAGAACTTTGCAAATGTCTATGTCTGGTATTAGAGGACTTGCTCTTATTGAGACTCCTCCTGAGAAGAGAAGACCTATTCAAACTTATGTTATACCGGAAAATAAAAATATTATTAAAGATGCTATATATAAGGAGTTATCTAGGGAAGGACAGGTATTTATTTTATATAATAATATTGATAGACTAGATAATAAGTTAGATGAAATACATAAACTTGTTCCAGAGGCCACTATTAGATATGCACATGGTAGAATGACTAAGGATCATTTGGAAAATATTATGATTGATTTTATTAACCATGAATTTGATATTCTTTTATGTACTACTATTATAGAGACTGGAATTGATATTCCTAATGTTAATACTTTGATTATTCTTGATGCTGATCATTTTGGTTTATCACAGTTATATCAGATTAGAGGTAGAATTGGCAGAAGTGATAGGATTGGTTATGCTTATATGATGTATAGTGGTAAGAAAGAACTTAATGATTTGGCAGTTAAGAGACTTAATACGATAAAGGAATTTACGGAACTTGGCAGTGGATTTAAAATTGCTATGAGGGATTTATCTATACGTGGAGCGGGTGATATATTAGGTAGTGAACAATCGGGATTTATTGATAGTATTGGTATTGATTTATATCTTAAGATGTTAAAAGAGGAAGTTGATAAATTAAAGGGTGTTAAGATAGAAGAAAATGATGATGTGTTAAATAAACCTTTGATTGAAGTTGACACGCATATTGATGATGATTATGTTCCTGATGATGAGATTAAGATTGAGATTCATGAGATGATTAATAGCATTAATTCAATAGAGGATATTAATAAAATTAAGGAGACACTTAGCAATAGATTTGGTAAAGTTACTGATGATATGGTTATTTATATGCATGAAGAGTGGTTTGAGAAACAAGCTAAAGAACTTAATATTACTGAGAGTAAACAAAATAAAAGTTATGTTGAGATTGTTTTACCTAAAGATGTTTCTGCTAAAGTTGATGGTGAATTGTTATTCTTTAGTGCATATGAGATATGTAAACAATTTAGATTTTCTTATATTGATGGTAAAATACATATTATATTAGATATTGTAAAATTAGATAAACATTTTATATTTTATTTTAATGAATTATTAGATAAAATTATTAAAGATATTAAAGATTAAAGATTATTTCTTTAATTTTTTTGTTTATTGTATAATTCTTTGGTTATTTGACAAAATAAATAGAGAAAGTATAGGTGAAATAAATGAAAACTACTGGTATAATTAGAAGGATTGATGAGTTGGGAAGAATTGTTATTCCAAAAGAGATTAGAAAGAATCTTAGAATTAAGAATGGTGAAAGTTTAGAGATATATTTGGAAAATGATTCTATTATTTTGAAGAAGTATTCTCAGATTGAAAGTTTAAAGAATGTTTCTATTGATTATGTTGAGGCTTTTAATCAGATTATTAAACATAATATTATTGTTACTGATAGGGATAAGGTTATAGCGGCTACTGGTCCTTTAAAGAAGAAGTATTTGGATAAGGAAATTAATGAGTTTACTGAGAGATCTATTGAAAGAAGAGATAATTTTTTTGAGAAACAGAAGAAGTCTTTTCAGATTATTAATGATGAGGAAGAGGTTGGGTATTATACTTTTTCTTCTATTGTTGATAATGGTGATGCTATAGGTAGTGTTATTCTTATTTCTACTGATGTTCCTATCAGTGATGTTGAGGATAAGATGTGTATTGTTTTGTCTAAATTACTTAGTAAACAATTTGTTGATTAATATTATTTATTTTTTGTTCACTCTAAGTCTTTAGTCTTAGAGTGTTGTTGTTAGCCTATGGTAGTCTAACAACAAGATATCAACCATATATATTATATATAAGTATGGATTATAAAAAAAGTTGATTTTCTATTGTAATTATGTTTTTATTGTGGTAAAATATTTTCGTAATGCGATGAAGGAAAGAGTAATAATATTAGTTTATAGAGAGTCTATGGTTGGTGGAAATAGATAATGAAAGTTATTATAAATGGTTCTGGAGCTTTTATATCTAATAGGTATAGACGGTTGTTACGTTATAACTTAATGAGTGTATGTTACATAAAATAAGGTGGTACCGCGGATATTATTCGTCCTTTGACTATCTTATTTTTTTATTGGAGGTTTATATGAGAAGGTTTGAAATTATTGATAGAGATGCTTTTATTAGAGATATACCTAATGGTAATTATGATGATGTTGTTTTACCTAAAAGGAATACTATTAGTAGTGCTGGTTATGACTTTTATAGTGTTATTTCTGTTACTTTGAAACCAGGGGAGAGAAAGGTTATTCCTACTGGTATTAGGGTGATGATGAATAATAATGAATTTCTTGGTATATTTATTAGAAGCAGTTTAGGATTTAAGTATAATGTACGGATGTGTAATCAGGTTGGTATTATTGATGCTGATTACTATGGTAATTCTAGTAATGGTGGTCATATTTTTGTATGTTTAGAGAATGAAGGGGATGAGATTATTGAGATTAAAAAGGGAGATAGATTTGTACAAGGTATATTTATACCATATTTAATTACTGATGATGATAATACTACTGATTTAAGAGAAGGTGGAATTGGTAGTACTAATAATAAGGGAGATGATTTATAATGAATAAAGAAAAATTTTATATTACTACACCTATATATTATCCAAGTGCTAATTTTCATATTGGGCACTGTTATACTACTATAATAGCGGATGCTATTGCTAGATATAAGAGACTTACTGGTTATGATGTATTTTATTTAACTGGTACTGATGAACATGGATTAAAAATACAAAAGAAGGCTGAAGAGGCTGGTATTACTCCTCAAGAGTATGTTGATAAGATTGTTGTTAATTCTAAAGATTTATGGAAGAGTTTAAATATTAGTTATGATAAATTTATTAGAACTACTGATCCAGAGCATGTTGTTTGTGTACAAAAAATCTTTGAGAAGTTATATAATCAAGGGGATATTTATAAGGGTGAATACAAGGGATTATATTGTACTCCTTGTGAGTCTTTTTGGACTGAGACACAACTTGTAGATGGTAAATGTCCTGATTGTGGTAGGGATGTTAATGAGGTATCTGAAGAAGCTTATTTCTTTAAACTTTCTAAATATCAAGATAGATTAGTTAAATTTTATGAAGAACATCCTACTTTTATTGAACCTGAATCTAGAAAGAATGAGATGCTTAATAATTTTATTAAGCCTGGACTTGAAGATTTATGTGTATCTAGAACTACTTTTGATTGGGGAATTCCTGTTACTTTTGATCCTAAACATGTTGTTTATGTATGGATTGATGCTTTGACTAATTATTTATCTGCTTTAGGATATTTAAGTGAAGATGATTCATTATTTAAGAAGTATTGGCCTGCTAACTTACATATAGTTGGTAAGGAAATAGTTAGATTTCATACTATTATTTGGCCTATTATGTTGATGGCTCTTGATTTACCGTTACCTGATAAGGTATTTGGACATGGATGGTTAGTTATTAATGGGGGTAAAATATCTAAGAGTTTAGGTAATTATAAGGATCCTAGAGAGTATATTGATGCTTATGGTGTTGATGCTGTTAGATATTTTGTTTTAAGAGAGGTTCCATTTGGTAGTGATGGTAATTTTTCTGAAGAAGCTTTAATTAATAGAACTAACGGAGATCTTGCTAATATACTTGGTAATTTGGTTAATAGAACTATTGGTATGGCTAATAAATATTTTGATGGTGTTGTTATTAATACTAAGGTTAATGAAGAAGTTGATAATAAATTAATTGAAGAGACTATAGGATTAAAAGATGTTGTTGAAAATTATATGAATGGATTAGAAGTTTCTAAAGCTATTGCTAGTATATTTGATGTACTTAGGGATTGTAATAAATATATTGATGAGACTATGCCTTGGGTTCTTGCTAAAGATGAATCTAAAAAAGATAGACTTGCTACTGTGTTATATAATCTAATTGAGTGTATTAGAATTAGTACTGTATTATTACAAGCTTTTATTCCTGATACTTGTGAGAAGATATTTAATCAAATTAATACTGATAATATTTCTTATGATAGTACTAGTGAGTTTGGTGGATATAAGTCAGGTACTAGGGTTAATAAGGCTGAAGTTTTATTTCAAAGAATTGAGAATTAAGTGTTTACTTAGTTCTTTTTTTTATGTAAAGTTTACTTATTTTTATTTACATATGATGATAATTATGCTATATTTTTGTTGTAGTACCTAATACTGAAAGGGAGACTGGCTATGTTTAATGGTAAGAATCATAGTATGATTTATAAGGTGTTATCTTTATTTTTTGGTGGTATTATTATTTTATTTATTTTTAATCATAAGAATATTATTGATTTTATTTATATATCAATAGTTTGTTTTCTTGTTGTTAAAATTTTTATTAAAATTAATATTAAATAATTATACTATTAGTTAGTATGATTTTTTATTAGGAGGATTTTTATGTATATTGATACTCATTGTCATGTATTTAGTGAATACTATGATGATATTGAAAAAGTTATTTCTGAATGTAAAGATAATAATGTTAATAGGATTATTGTTAATGGATGTGATATAGTTTCAAATAAAGAGGTTTTAGAACTTGTTAATAAATATGATATTATATATGGGGCTATTGGATTTCATCCTACTGAACTTGACGATTTTAATGATGAATATTTTTCTTTTTTAGAAGAGAATATTAATAATTCTAAAATTGTTGCTGTTGGTGAAATTGGGCTTGATTATCATTATGATGATACTGATAGAGAAAAACAAATTATGGTTTTTAGGAAACAATTAGATATTGCACAAAAGTATAATAAACCTATTATTGTTCATAGTAGAGATTCTATACAAGATACATATAATATTTTAAAAGAATATAATTTAAAGGGAAGTATACATTGTTTTAGTGGTTCTGTAGAAATGGCTAGGGAATTTATTAAACTTGGATATAAAATTGGTATTGGAGGTATAATTACTTATAAAAATGCTAAGACTATTAAAGAAGTGGTAAAAGATACTGATTTAGCATATATTTTATTAGAGACTGATAGTCCGTATCTTGCTCCAGTTCCTCATAGAGGAGAGAATAATAATCCTAAATATATACCTATTATTGCTGATGAGATTGCAAGTATAAAAGGGACTTCAAGCCTTGATATTGCTAGGGTTACTACTGCTAATGCGGAGGCCGTATTTGACTTTTCTTGCGAAAAATGATACAATTAATATGTTCTAAAATATTAATGAGGTGAGATTAATGAAGAATGTAACTGTTAAGGTTATAACTATTTCTTCACAGTTATTAGTAGTTACTTTATTTTTGACACTTGTTTTTTCAGGTGGTACTAATAATCAAAATATAACTATTGGTAATAATAATTTTGACAAAATGGCAGATAAGACAATGACTTTATTTAAAAGTGAAGAATTGCTTCTTAGTTCTGTTGATACTAGTGTTGTTGTTCCTTTAGATGATGATACTAAAAAAGAAGAAATAAAAGAAGAAGAGGTTAAAGAGGAGGCTACTGAAGAACCTGTTGTTGATACAGCACCAGTTATTTCTGATACGCCAACTACACCTAGTTCTTCAGGTTTATTTTATGATAGAGAGATACTTAATACTGTAGTTGGTAATTTAACTGGGTATGGTGCTAATTGTTATGGTTGTTCTGGATATACAGCTGCAGGTCATAATTTAAATGAATCTATGTATTATGATGATAATGAATTTGGTACTGTTAGAATTTTAGCAGCAGATCCATCATTTCCATTCTATTCTATTTTTAGAATTAGTAATGTTCCTGGTATGGATGATTTTATAGGAATTGTTCTTGATAGAGGAGGTAATGTTGGTTTTAATAGAGGTACTTTATTTGATTTGGCCTTTATTAATGAGAAAGATCCTGGTATTATAGGACTTACTCCTAATGTTAAATTTGAAATGTTAAGAAATGGTAAATGATATCATTTCTTTTTTTGACAGTTTTTTCTTTTTCTATATCATATAATTAGATAGAGGTTATGATATGAAAAAGATTATTTTTATTACTGTTATTATTATTTTTATTCCTTTTTTGATTGTTAATTTTTATAAAATAGATGAAAAAGAAGAAATAAAAATTAAATATATGTCTAATACTATTATTAGAGTTAAAAGAATAAGCACAGGAAATATTGATTCTATTCCTTTTGAAGAATATATTGTTGGTGTTTTAGCTGGTGAGATGCCTATTTATTTTGATAAAGAAGCTTTTAAAGCACAAGCAGTAGCAGCGAGAAGTTATGCATTTAAAAGAATGGAGTATAATAAAGATAATGATTATGATGTTGTTGATTCTATTATGAATCAGGTGTATTTGGATGATAATTATTTGAAAGATGCTTGGGGTGATGATTATATTAATAATATTAATAAACTTAGAGAAGTTGTTAATGAGACGAGTATGGAATATTTGGAATATGATGGTGAAGTAATTGATGCTTTGTTTTTTTCTACTAGTAATGGGTATACTGAAACGGCTTCTTTGGTATTTGATGTTGATTTGCCATATTTAAAAAGTGTTAAATCTTCTTGGGATGAAAAGACTAGTTCGGCATTTAGAAACAATACTTCAATGGATATTAATTCTTTTTATAAAAAGTTAGGTCTTTCTTATAGTGATTCTTTTGATTTTAAAGTTCTTAAAAGAAGTAGTACTAATAGAATTGTTACACTTAGTATTAATGGTAAAGAATTTACTGGGAAAAGTTTATATGATAAATTAGGTCTTAGATCACTTGATTTTTCTTTAAAAAAAGATGGTGATAAGATTATTATTTCTACTACTGGATATGGTCATGGTGTTGGTATGAGTCAGTATGGTGCTCTTGGTATGGCACAAGAAGGTTATGGTTATAAGGATATTTTGAAATATTATTATTCTGGTACTGAAATTAAAAAAATGGAAAATTAATGTATATTATTTTGGTTTTAGGAAACAATTATATTAGAGGTGATAAGATGAGAAATAGAAGAATTAAATCATTTTTTGTACCTGTAATATATGGTACTTTGGTATTGGCGTTTTTATTTAGTATGTTTTTTGTAGGTAAGTTTGCTAATAATTTATTGTTTTCTAAGAAAGATAATAATATTAAATATGTTGATGGTGAGATTACTGAGGGGGCTAATAGAGATATTCCAGTAGTTAGTACTAATAATACTATTGTTAAGCCATATCTTAGTGATGATGTTAGGATAGCTAAATTTTTCTATGATTATAAGGATTCTACTGATAATCAGGAAAAAGCTATTATATTCTATGAGAATACTTATATGCAAAATTCAGGTGTTGATTATGCTAGTGAGAATGTTTTTGATGTTATTAGTATTTTAGATGGTACTGTTATTTCAGTTGAAAATAATGATATTATGGGTACTACTATTGAGATTAGACATAATAATGATCTAATTAGTGTATATCAAAGTTTATCTGATGTTACTGTTAGTAAAGATGATAAAGTTATTCAGGGACAAATTATTGCTAAAAGTGGATTATCTAATATAGAGAAAGATATGGGTAATCATTTACATTTTGAATTATATCATAAGGGTAAAATTGTTAATCCTGAAGAATTCTATAATAAATCTTTAGATGAATTATAGTTTTATCTTTTTTCATAAATATATTCTTTATTTAATATAATACTATAGGTGAATATATGAATAATAGAATATATAATAGAGTAATTGATGAAGCAAAGTATATTATTATTAATGATAAAACGATTAGGGATGCTTCTTTAGTATTTGGCGTATCTAAGAGTACTGTACATAATGATATGCGATATAGACTTTCTTTGATTGACAAAAATTTGTATGAAAAAGTGTCAAGTATTATGGAATTTCATGCTGATATTAAGCATATTAAGGGAGGAGAGTCGACAAAAAGAAAGTTTTTGAAGAGAAAAGTGTAATATTTGTATTAAAAACTGTTAAATTGTGGTAAAATGGAAATAAGGATGGTGATTTTATGTTTAACAAAGATATTGGTATTGACTTAGGAACTGCTAATGTACTTATCTATATTAAGGGTCAGGGCATTGTTTTAAATGAACCATCTGTAGTTGCTATTGATGCTGAAACGAAGAAACCTTTGGCTGTTGGTACTGAAGCTCATGAGATGCTTGGTAGAACTCCAGGTAAAGTTAAGGCTATTAAACCTATGAAAGATGGTGTAATAGCGGATTATGATACTACAGAAGTTATGCTTAATTACTTTATTAAAAAAGTTAATGGTAAGAGTTTTTTTTCTAGACCTAGAATTCTTATTTGCTGTCCTTCTAATATTACACAAGTAGAAAAGAATGCTATTAAGGAAGCTGCTGAGAGAACAGGGGCTAAAAAGGTTTTTCTTGAAGAAGAACCTAAAGTAGCTGCTGTTGGTGCAGGAATGGATATTTCCAAACCTAGTGGTAATATGGTTATTGATATTGGTGGTGGTACTACTGATATTGCTATTTTATCTTTAGGTGGCATTGTTAATAGTGCTTCTATTAGAATAGCAGGTAATGCTTTTGATAATGATATTGTAAAATATATTAAAGATAAATATAAACTTTTAGTTGGTGAAAGAACTGCTGAAGATATTAAAATTACTATTGGTACAGTATTTCCTGGATCAAGGAATGAAAAGATGGAGGTTAGGGGAAGAGATTTAGTTACTGGTCTTCCACATACTATTACTCTTACTAGTGATGAGATAGAAGAGGCTCTTAGAGAGAGCGTATATACTATTATTCATGCAGTAAAAGGTATACTTGAACAGACTCCTCCAGAACTTTCTGCTGATATTATTGATAAAGGTATAGTACTTACTGGTGGTGGTGCTTTAGTGGATGGTTTTTCGCAGGTTCTTAGTCAAGAACTTAAGGTTCCTGTATTTACAGCAGAATCTCCACTTACTTGTGTAGCAGAAGGTACTGGTATTTTATTAGATAATTTATATATGTTGGAAAGACAATAATTAATATGTAAAAAATATGTAAAAAAGAAATAATTATATTTTAATTATTCTTTTTTTTGTTATAATTATTATAGAAAGAGGATGATTTTATGAATAATATTAAAATTGGTATTGCTAGTGATCATAGAGGATTTACTGCTAAAGAGTTTTTGAAGGAATATTTTGATGAAAATGATATTTATGTAATTGATTTTGGTACTAATAGTGCTGAGTCTGTTGATTTTCCTGTATATGCTAAGAAATTAGGAGAGGCTATTCAAAATGAAGAAATTGATCTTGGTATTGCTATTTGTGGTACTGGTATTGGAATGAGTATTGTTTTGAATAAAATGAAAGGTGTATATTGTGCTAAAGTATCTAATGAGAGTGAAGCTATTTTATGTAAAAGTCATAATAATGCTAATGTTATTGCTATGAGTGAAGAAATTGATCATGAAGTTATGAAAAAGATAGTTAATAATTTTATTGAAACACCTTTTTCTAATGTTAGTAAATATATTAGAAGAAATAATATGATTAAGGAAATTGAAAATGAATAAATTTATTTTATATTTATTTGTTTTACCTTTAGTTATTTATACTATGGATAGTGTTAACTTTAATAGTATATTCAAGAAAAATAAGGCTTTTCAAGCTAGAATATTTTATATTTTAGTTATGTTTTCTTTATCATATTTGGTATGTAATTTTTTGTATGATTTTTTAAATATTATTAAGTAGTAAAATACTTAATTTTTCTTTTATTTTTCTTAGTTATGTGATAAAATACATACATGTGGTGATTTTATGTTTAAAATTGGTAATGTTACTATTAAAAATAATATTGTTTTAGCTCCAATGGCAGGAGTATGTAATAGTGCTTTTAGAAAAATTATTAAAGAAATGGGATGTGGTCTTATCTATGCTGAAATGGTTAGTGATAAGGGACTTGTTTATGATAGTAAGAAAACTAAAGATATGTTATATTTTGAGGAATGTGAGAGACCAATAGTTCAACAAATATTTGGTAGTGATTTAGATACTTTTGTAGAGGCTGCTAAAATGGTTGAAGATATTATGCATCCTGATATTATTGATATTAATATGGGATGTCCCGTACCTAAAGTAGCTATTAAGTCACAAGCAGGAGCTGCTCTTCTTAAGAATCCTGAAAAGATATATGAAATTGTTAGTGCTGTTGTTAAGAGCGTTAATGTTCCTGTTACTGTTAAAATTAGAAGCGGATGGGATAATAATAGTATAAATGCTGTTGATGTGGCTAAAATAGTAGAAAAGGCTGGAGCATCGGCTATTTGTGTTCATGGTAGAACTAGAAGTCAGGGATATTCTGGAACTGTTAATTTAGATATTATTAAGGCTGTTAAGGAAAGTGTTGATATACCTGTTATTGGTAATGGTGATATTAAGGATATTGAAAGTGCTAAAAGAATGTTTTCTTATACTGGTTGTGATGCTATTATGATTGGTAGAGGGGTATTAGGTAATCCTTGGTTAATTAAAGAACTTGTTACTTATTTTGATAATGGTACTATTATTGATAAACCTAGTTATAAGGAAAAAATTGATATGTGTTTTCATCATATGGATTATTTGATGAAGATTAAACCAGAGAAGGTAGCAGTATTAGAGATGAGAAGTCATATTGCTTGGTATTTGAAGGGAATGAATGGTAGTCAAGAAGTTAAGAATGCTATATTTAGGGCTACTAATAGAGAAGATATAGAAAAAATATTAAATAACTATTTGAAAAAGCTGGAAAATAGTATATAATATGTGTATAGGTGATTTTTATGAAAGCGGATTTTTTTAAGAGGATATTTGCGTATTTAATTGATTACTTTATTATTATGATAGTACTTATGGGGATTACTGCTAGTGTTAATGTTGGTAGTGATCTTACTAAGGAAATTAATGATGTAATGAATGATTATAAAGAGGGAAATATTACTGTGGAGGAATATACTGAAAAAGTAATGCCACTTAATTATGAGCTTACTAAACGGAAACTTCCAGTCAATGTTGCAACCTCTGTTGTATTCATTGGCTATTATATTATTTTTGCTTACTTTAATAAGGGACAAACTTTAGGTAAGAAATTACTTAAAATTAAAGTTGTTAATGATAAGGGAGAGAGACCTAGTATTTGGAATATGGTTATTAGAGGATTATTAATATATGGTATTGTTACAACTTTATATAGTACGATAAGTATAAACTTTTTAGATATGGAAAAGTTTAATTATAGTGTTAGTGTAATATCTGCTATTGAGAGTATGATTATTATCGTTAGTATTCTTATGATGTTGTATAAGAAGGATGGCAGAGGACTTCATGATATTATTGCTAAAACTAATGTGATAAGAGAGGAATGATAAAAATGGAAAGAACTGATCAAGAATTAGTTAGAATTGAAAAAGCAAATAGAATAAGAGAAATGGGGATGGATCCTTTTGGACATAGATTTGATAGGACACATTCATCTGAAGATATTAGAGAGCAATATAGTAAATATGAACACGATGAATTAGAAAATTTAGAAGATAAAGTTACTATTGCTGGTAGAATTATGTTTATTAGAAAGATGGGAAAGGCTTCTTTCTTTAGTATTCAAGATAAGACTGGTAAGATGCAAGTATATATTTCTATTAATGATGTAGGAGAAGAAACTTATAATTTATTTAAGACTGCGGATATTGGAGATATTGTTGGAGTTACTGGTAAGGTTATGAAAACTAAGACTGGGGAACTTACTGTTAAATGTTTAGAATATACTCATTTAGTTAAGGCCCTTAGACCTTTACCTGAAAAATTCCATGGTCTTACTGATATTGAAGAAAGATATAGAAGAAGATATGTTGATTTAATTATGAATGAAGATTCTAAGAAGACGGCTTTTCTTAGACCCAGAATTATTAGATGTATTCAAAATTATATGGATGGATTAGGCTTTGTTGAAGTTGAAACTCCAGTGCTTACTACTTTACTTACTGGTGCTAGTGCTAGACCTTTCTGTACTCATCATAATGCACAAGATTTAGATATGTATCTTAGAATAGCTTTAGAGCTTCCTTTAAAGAGACTTTTAGTAGGTGGAATGGAAGCTGTTTATGAGATTGGTAGAGTATTTAGAAATGAAGGTATGGATACTAGACATAATCCTGAATTTACAGAAATGGAAGCATATCTTGCTTATAGTAATTTAGATGGTATGATGGATATGACTGAGGGAATGTTTCAAACTATTGCTAGGGAAGTTTTTGGTAGAATGACTTTTAACTGGTGTGGCAATGAAATTAACTTAGAGGGTCCATGGAAGAGAATTAGTATGGTTGAAGCTATCAAAGAACAAACTGGTATTGATTTTAAGAAAGATATGAGTGTTGAAGAGGCTCTTAAGTTAGCAGAAGAACATCATATTGAAGTTGAAGAACATGAAAAGAGTTTTGGTCATATTGTTAATTTCTTCTTTGAAAAATATGTTGAAGAGACTTTAATTCAACCTACATTCTTATATGGTCATCCAATTGAGATTAGTCCACTTACAAAGAAAAATCCAGATGATCCTAGATTTGTAGATAGATTTGAATTATTTATTGGTGGTAAGGAATTTGCTAATGCATATACTGAACTTAATGATCCTATTGATCAATTAGAAAGATTTGAAAATCAAATTAAAGAAAGAGAACTTGGTAATGATGAGGCTAATGATATTGATATGGACTTTATCGAAGCGTTAGAGTATGGTATGCCTCCTGCTGGTGGTATTGGATATGGTATAGATAGGTTATGTATGTTATTTACCGAATCTGATTCTATTAGAGATGTTATTTTATTTCCTACTATGAAGGAGAGAAAATAGTTATAAAACCAATAAAAATAAGGGAAAACTTGAGTTTTTCTCTTTTTTTTATTTACATTTACTTGTTTTGTGATATAATTATTGTTAGAGGAGGTTAATATGAAAAAGCATAGTTTATTTAAAGTTATTTTAATTGTGTTAGGAGCATTACTTGCAGTAAATGGTATTCTTGCTATACTTGGATATTTTGTTCCAGCATTAGAAGGTAAATATACTATGATTGCACTAGGTGATGTTCTTATTAATTTTGTTCAATCATTTTATTATTTCTTTGATACTGTAGTTTATCTATTAGTACTTGGAGCTTTTTATGGTGTTCTTAATGAAGTTCCTGCTTATAAGAAATTAGTTGATAATATTGCTCAAAAAGTAAAGGGACATAGTGAATTATTTATATTTATTGTTACTGCTTTATTTGCAGTACTTACTTCAGTTACTGGACTTGTTAATGTTCTATTAGTATTTGTACCATTTGTTATAGCTATTATTATGTTACTTGGTTATGACAAATTAGTGGCTATTAGTTCTACTATTGTATCTATGTTAGTAGGATTTATTGGTGGTATATTTGTTACTTTTAGAGATCCTAATAGTTATTATGGATATGGTGCTACTACTATAGAGAAAATGACTGATATTAGTAATACTTCACTTTTATTACCTAAATTAATTTTATTAGTATTAGGTATTGCATTACTTATATTCTTTATTAAAAAACATATTAAGAATGTTAATGATAAAAAAGTTAAGTATGAACTAAATGAAAGTAATGAAGTTAGTGTTTCTGAAGTTAAGGGTGACTATAAAAATATTAAAACATGGCCTATTATTGTTATGTTATCAGTTATATTAGTTATTCTTATTTTAGGATATTTACCTTGGAATACTTTATTTGGTATTAAATGCTTTGATAAGTTTAATGAATGGTTACTTGGAATTAAGATTGGAGAGTTTACTATTTTCTCTAATATTGTTTCTGGTAATATGTATGCATTTGGTAACTGGGCTAGTTTAGGTTCTTATATGTCAATTATCATTACTTTAATTTTATTTACTTTAATTATTAAATTTGTTTATAAAATTAAATTTGATGAAACTGTTCATAATTTTGTTAATGGATCTAAAAAAATGGTTGGTACTGTTTTCTTAGTTATTCTTACTTATGCTATACTAGTTTCCACTTATAACCATAGTTTTATTTCTACTATTATTACTTGGGTTTCTGAGTCTAAATTAGGAATTAATTTGGTTACTGCTAGTATTATTTCTGCAATTGGTAGTTTACTTCATTCTGACTTATATTATACTGTTGCTGGTGTTTATTCACCTTTAATTAGTGCAGTTAGTGATGAGTCTATGTTAGCTACTTATGCTATGACTTTCCAAAGTATTTATGGTATAGTTGGTATTATAGGACCTACAAGTTTTCTTTTAATTGTGGCTCTTAAATACTTAGATGTTCCATATACTTCATGGGTTAAGTATATTTGGAGATTTGTATTAATGCTATTATTAATTGTAATACTTGTATTACTTGTAATGGCTTTGATATAGTTATAATAAAATATCTACTTAGGTAGGTATTTTTTTTGCATTAAAAGTCTATTTTTATTGTTTAAAATTATTAAAATTATTACATTATAATCATAGAATAATTATGAAAGGAGAATATTATGATTGGTAATTTTAATGAAGAGGCACAGACTATTTTGAATAATGCTAAGAAAGAGATGATAGGGCTTGGACATCCTTATATTGGGACTGAACATTTACTTCTTGCTATTCTTAATAGTGATAGTAATATATGTGATAGACTTAGTGAATATGGACTTGAGTATGATAATTTTAAAAGTGAACTGTGTAAGGTTGTAGGTACTACGGATAAAAAGAATGAGGTATTTTTATATACTCCTTTACTTAGAAAGGTTATTCAGAATGCTATTATTGATAGTAAGGAAAATAATGATGGTGAGGTTACTTCAGAACATTTGTTTTTTGCTATGTTAGAAGAGGGAGAAGGTATTGCTATTAGACTTATTATTGGTATGGGTATTGATATTGAAGATATATATGATGATTTTTCTAGTAGCTTGATTAAGAAAAGTAAAAAAAATAAGAAGAAAAAACTTCTTATATATGATCTTGGGGTAGATCTTACTAGTGAGGCTAAAAATAATTTACTTGATCCGGTTATTGGAAGAGATAAAGAAGTTAAAAGAGTTATGGAAATATTATGCAGAAGAACTAAAAATAATCCTATTTTAATAGGAGACGCTGGTGTTGGTAAGACTGCGATTGTGGAAGAGTTGTCTAGGCTTATTGTTAATGATGAGGTTCCTAAGGTATTATGTGATAAGAAAATTATTTCTTTAGATATGGCTACGATGGTAGCAGGTACTAAATATCGTGGTGAATTTGAAGAGAGAATGAAAAAGGTTATTAAAGAGATTGAAGATAATGATGATATTATTTTATTTATTGATGAGATTCATACTTTGGTAGGAGCAGGAGGAGCTGAAGGGGCTATAGATGCTTCTAATATTTTGAAACCGGCTTTAGCGAGGGGGAAAATTAGATGTATAGGGGCTACTACTACTGAGGAATATAAGAAATTTATTGAAAAGGATTCGGCGTTAGAGAGAAGATTTCAAAAGATATTTGTTAATGAGCCTAGTATAGGGGAAACTAAAAATATATTAATGAAGATTAAGAATATTTATGAGAGATATCATAATGTTATTATTGATAATGATATGATTGATTATATTATTAATTTGTCAGAGAAATATATTTTTGATAGAAATAGACCTGACAAAGAGATCGATATTTTAGATGAAGTTGCTTCTAGAGTTGGACTTAGAGGGTGTACTTCGGATAATGAGATTAGGGATATTAAAAGGGAAATTTGTAAATTAAATAAGGATAAAAATAGTTTTATTATTGATAATAATATTGATAAGGCTTATTCTTTGAGAAAAAAGGAGACGGAACTTATGTCTCGTTTAAATGATATTGAATTACTTAGTAAGAATGACAAGAATAAGATTTTACTCGATGATATTGCTAGTGTTATTAGCAATAGAACGGGAGTTCCTATATATGAAATTATTTCTAATACTGGTAATATTGATGATATGAAAAATAGTCTTAAGGATATTATTGTAGGAGAAGATAAAGCTATTGATAATTTGATGGATATAACCAAAAGAATTAGATGTGGATATAATAATAGATGTTATTCTCTTTTATTTGTAGGTTCTTCAGGTGTAGGTAAGAGTAGGTTGGCTAAAGAATATGCTAATATTTTAGTAGGAGCAGATAATCTTATTAGAATGGATATGAGTGAGTATAGTGATAGTACTGCGATTAATAAGATACTTGGTTCTTCACCTGGATATATTGGATATGATGATAATAAGAATGTTTTGGAAGAAATTAGAAATAAACCTAATAGTGTTTTATTACTTGATGAAATTGATAAAGCTCATCCTAATGTTATTAATTTGTTTTATCAGATACTTGAAGAGGGTAAAATTAAGAATTCTAAAGGTAGAGAAGTTAGATTTAATAATGTTGTTGTTATTATGACTTCAAATATTGGTTTTGAGAAGAATGGTATTGGTTTTAATAAGAAGACTGATAGTAGTGTTATTTCGAGTTTGAAGGGATATTTTAATACGGCTTTTATTAATAGGATTGATAATATTATTGTTTTTGATAGACTTGATGATACTTCTATTAAATGTATTATTAAAAAGAAATTTGAATATATTAGAGATAAATATAAAGATATTAATATTGATATTAATGATAATGTTATTGATGAGATTGTTGATAAGTGTGAATTCTATGAGTTTGGGGCTAGGAGAATTGATAAGATTATTTCTAAAGATATTGAGAATTTTATTATTGATGGGGTTATTAGAGGTGATAAGAATATTTATATTGATTCTATTGTTAAAAAAAATATCACTAGTTAAAGTGATATCTTTTTTATTCTACTGTTTCTTTTACATACATATTACTGTCAAGTCTTTGTACTACTTCTTTGTAGGTATTATATACGGATTTATAACTTGGTAAGTATGTTTTTATTTCTGGATTAGAGAATGGTATTACTTTGAATCCTCTCCATGTTGATTGGTTGTAGTAGTTATATATCAATTCGTTTTCTACATTAGTTATTTTTATACTTTTTTCTTTTCCTTTGACATTTTTTTCTATTTTTAGACTTGTCATTAATCCAGTTGTACATTTATAGTTTGTACATGTTGATTGGTTTTGATATTGGGCTGATAGGAAATTACCTAGAGAATATATTACTAAGGTATTATCTATCCATGTTACTGGTTGTATTACATGGGGATGGGTTCCAATTATTAGATCTACTCCTAGTGAGGCTAAGTATGAAGCCATATCTTTTTCATATTCAGTTGGATTATGAGTATACTCTACACCCCAGTGCATGGCTACGATTAGGACATCTACTTTGTCTCTTACTTTTTCTACATCTTGTTTTACTTGTTTCTTGTATTCTTGATATTTGGTATCTTTCTCTGGATTATTAATATTATCTATATCAGTAGGCCATACATTTACTAAGTAATCATTTGGTACTTTCATACCATTTGTTCCGTATGTATAATTTAACATGGTATATGTTATGTTATTTTTTTCTTTTATTTTTATTTCGTTTCTTTCTTCTTCACTACAATAACTTCCTGCGGTTAAAACATTTTCTTTTGAGTTCCAGTATTTACATGAATTTTCTACGGCTTTTTTACCACTATCCATAGTATGATTAGTGGCTAGACTTACTAGATTAAAGCCTGCATCAATCATGGCATCTCCAGCTTCATATGGAGAGTTGAAAGTTGGATAGTCTTTTAATCCTAATTCTGTTCCTCCTAAGATTGTTTCTTGATTGTAGTAGCCAATATCATAGTTTGATACTATTTCTTTGATATTGGTTATCATTGGTTTGAAGTCATAACCGTTATAATTAGCATGTTTATTGGCATCTTTATATACTGATGAATGAATTAGGTTGTCTCCGACTGCTATTAGTGATAGTTCATAGTGTTCTTCTTTTTCTTCGGTATTTGGTTTTGCTTCGTTAGTAGGAGTTTTTTCTTTTGTTAGTAGTTTATATGTTGGATAGGATAATAGTCCTATTACTAGTAATAATACTAGGGTTATTTTAACACTTTTTTTTAGTTTTCTTTTTCTTCTTCTTTTGTTCATTTTACCACCTATTATTAGTATATCAAATGTAATATGTTTTGTAAATGAAAAAAGCTTATATTTAGATAAGCTTTAGTCTATTAATCCCCATCCTGTTACAACATATCTTCCGCCTTGTCTTTTAGCAGCAGGAGGTGGGTTATTATATAATTTGTTATTTACTACTAAACTTGATGATTGTCCGCCATCTAGGTTAGCGGCATTATATGCACCATATCTTTGTAAGACATCAACCATATCTTGAAGGCTAGCACCATTTATATAGTTTTCACCATCTACCACTAGAAATAGGATTATTCCATCTTTTGTTTGTCCAATGGCTACTCTTGGTGCTTGACCCCATGGATCTCCAACTATTTCTAGTGGTTTTCCATTTACTATTAGGAATGGGCCAAATATCATGGCGTCATTTACGCCTGCTGCTAATGCTTCATTAGCGGTAGCGTTAGTCATTAGTTTTAGTTTGCCGTCTTTTGTTAGACCTATTACATTGTCTCTAGCGGTATCAGCAGTATCTTTACCCCAAGTTATTTTGCCATCTTGGATTACGATACCTGTTGGTATATCAGAACCATAACCTTCATCTTGGAAGCCTCCACCATTTATACATACTGAGCCACCATATCTTTGACACATGGTTAGGATTCGTTCTCCTTTACCACCAATATTGAATTGTTTAGTTGATATTAGTCTTACTTTTTCTGGTTTATAGATGGCTACTAGGTAACCTTTTGATGTTCCTATTTTTAGATCTATTATTTTATAGGAGTCATCTGGGTTGTCTCTTGTAAATAGTTCTTCTTCATATTTATCTTTATATTTTGATTTTTCTTTGGTGTTTATTATAACATCTTCAGTATTAGCATCTTCATTTATGGTTACGAAATAACTACTACTATTTATTTTATCAATTGTTTTTTGACTATAGAAGATATTGGCAAAGTATTGATGGTGCATGGTTTTTAAAGCGGTATTTACATACATATTTCTTACTTTGTCCCATGGACCATACATTACTACAAAGCCAGTTATGGCTAATAAATCTAATATTATAAATAGAATTGTTGTTTTATATATTTTTTTCTTTTTTCTTGTACTCATATTATTCTACCTCGTATGGACTTTCTATTGTTCCGTCTCCTTTTGTTAGTAGTGATTTATCTAGTGCTATTGTTGGAACTATTTTTAATGTAGTAGTGGATACTTTGGTATATACTTTATAATCATCTTGCATTACATATACTAGGTTACTATCTTTTGATACTCCTGTTGATAAGAAGTAGTTAGTATTATTATTATTTAATATTATGTTACCAATACTTAATACTGATACTTTGGTATCAACAGTAGTTGTTAATACTTTACTATAATCGTAGTTAGTGGTACTACTATAGATACCATTAGCGAATTTATTTTCTTTTATTTTATCTTTATAACTTAAGGTATTTAGATATGTTTTATTTAGATATTCTGCTAAGGTACCTTGTTTTGTATCGTTGTGGTAGTAGCCGTTATTTGAATATTTATATTTTACTTCTTTATTATTTACTTTTAAATAGTTATCTAATGATAATTTTACAGTATTATCTTCTATACTATAGATTCTCCATGTATCATTACCTACTTTTACATAACTTCCTAATAATCCTTCTTTATCTTCAAAGGTATATGGGTTATCTTTGGTACCATTTCCTTCTTTTAATGTTATGGTATTTTTTAATGTTATAATGGCTTTTACTCCTAGGATATCTGAATCATCAGTACTATTTGTTTTACCTGTTGAATCTATATACATTAAATTTTTATCTTTATCTATGTTGGTTAAATAGAAATATTCATTATTATTCATAAAGCCTTTATTACCACCGGTATTTACATAGTCATATACTGATGGGGCTGTTATGTAAGTATCTTCTAATTTATCTTTACATGTAATGTTTTTAGTATCGGTTACTGTATCTTTACATGTTTTTGAGAATGTTAGATACTTTGAGGTATTATTTAGATTTGTTTCTAGAATACCTGTGTTTTCTTCTTCTCCTTTATTTAACCATTTACTTATGGATGTTTTTTCATATGTTGTTTCTGTACCAGGATTTAATGATGTTAAAGCATTATCTGATACTAGGGTTACTGATTTGTCAGAGTTTACTTTTACTATTCTCCATAATATATTAGAGTATTTTACATAGTTATTTTCTACTTCTCCAGTAAAGTAATAGTCTTCATTTATTTGTTTAAATGATTCACTATCTTTATTGTTATCTTTGATATTGTCAGCGAGTACAGTTATTTTTTCTACTTTGTTGTTTGCTATATATAGTTTTAGGAATCTTGTTCCATAGAATATACAGCAGGCAAAGATAAACATAGCACTTATTAAATTAAATATTTTTTGAAAATTTAGTTTTCTTTTTTTTCTTGTATTATTTACTTCTTTTTTCACTTCATCATCCCTTCTTTATCTTTTATATTATATCAAATGATAAGTTTTTTTACAATATTCTTAGAAGAAGATACATAATAAAAATTTAAAAATGTATAATATATTAATTTACTTAAAATTAAATTAATGCTATAATGTGAATATGGAAGTGATTATATGAATTATAATTTAGGTGATATTGTTACTATGAAGAAGGTTCATCCGTGCGGTTCTTATGATTTTGAAATTATTAGATTGGGAGCGGATGTTAAGATTAGATGTGTTAAATGTTCTAGGGTTATTATGATACCTAGAGTGGAACTTAATAAAAAGATTAAAAAGGTGGTATGTAATGAAAAAGAAAAAGATTAGACTTCATCCAGCATTGGTATTTTTGATACTTACTATTGGTATTATGATTATTAGTAGTATTGGTAGTATTCTTAATTTAGAGACTAGTTATTATGTTGTTAATGAGGCTACTGGTGATTTGAATAGTCAGGTTGTTAATATTAATAATTTGTTTAATAGGACTGGGCTTCAGTATTTGATTAGTAATATGCTTAATAATTTTCTTAATTTTGCTCCTTTAGGTAATTTGATTATTGGTTTACTTGGAGTAGGAGTTGCTTATAAGTCAGGATTTCTTAATTCTTTATTTAAGATGATTAGTGAGAAGGTACCTAGAAAGTTTTTGACTTTTCTTGTGGTATTACTAGGTATTATATTTTCAATGTTTTATGAGGTTGGATATGTAATACTTATTCCTCTTGCTGCGATATTATTTATGAATCTTGGTAGACATCCGTCAGCGGGTATTTGTGCGGCTTTTTCGGGTATTACTTTTGGGTATGGTGCTAATGTTATTATTAATAGGTTTGATTCAATGCTTACTTTATATTCTGGTAAGGCTAGTAAGGTACTTGATTCGGCATATAATGTTAATTTATATGGTAATATTATTTTTACCGCTATTAGTATGATACTTGTTGCTTATGTTGGTATGGTTGTTACGGAAAAATTTATTATTCCTAAACTTGGTAAGTATTATTTTGATGATGAAGAGCCTTCACAAGATGGTGTTCCTAGTAAAAAAGAAAGAAAAGGTGTTATTCTTTCGTTAGGGGCTACTTTTATTGCTTTGTTATTACTTGTTTATTGTATTATTAAGGGTCTTCCTTTTTCAGGGTTATTACTTGATTTGAGTCAGAATAAATATGTTGATATGTTATTTGGAGAGGGTTCTTATTTTTATCAGGGCTCGGTTACAATATTCTCATTCTTACTTATATTTAGTTCTTTAATATATGGTATTAGAGTTGGTACTATTGATGATAATAGGGATTTGGTAGATGGTATGAGTTATTATCTTAAAGATGTTGCTTCTCTTCTTGTTCTTATTTTCTTTGCGGCTCAGTTTTGCTTGATATTTAAAGAAACTAATATTGGTTTATTTATTGTGGCTTCTTTATCTGAACTTATTAATAAATTTCAATTTACTGGTCTATTACTAGTTGTTGTTACTTTCTTAGTTGTAGCTATTTCTACTTTCTTTGTACCGATGGCATCTACTAAGTGGGCTATGATGTCACCAGTTATTGTACCTATGTTTATGCAAAGTTCAATGACTCCGGAGTTTGCTGAAGCGGTATTTAGGGCTGCGGATAGTAGTGTTAAGGGTCTTACTCCGATATTTAGTTACTTTGTTATTTTGATTGGATTCTTACATATTTATAATAAGAGAAAGAATGATGTTATTACGATATCTGATGCTATGAGTTTGATGGTACCTTATGCGATAGCTTTTACTGTTTTATGGCTTATTATTATATTGGCCTTCTATATAATTGGTATTCCTATTGGTATTGGTACTGGGGTTATGTTATAAATAAGAGTTATACTTTATGTATAGCTTTTTTATTACTTTAAAAGCCTAGGTCTTTTAAATTGATTATGAACCTGTAGTTTCATAATCAATGGTTTTTAGTATGTATTTATGCTTATTTATAATAGATATGGCTGATATATTATGATAGACAAGTATTGGCTAGCAATAACACTGGAAGACGATAGGCTGAAAGTGAATAAAAATAATATTTAATTACTATTTTTAAGATTGTAATATATGGCTTTTTTTGATATAATAATTAGGAAGAAAGAAGTGATATATATGAGTTTAACAGCAGGTATAGTAGGTCTTCCTAATGTAGGAAAGAGTACTCTATTTAATGCTATTACTAAGAAGAGTATTTTGATGGCTAATTATCCTTTTGCGACGATTGATCCTAATGTAGGAGTAGTAATTGTACCAGATGAGAGGATTGATGTTTTAAAGAATATGTATATTCCTGAGAGAGTTATTCCTACTACTTATGAGTTTACTGATATAGCAGGATTAGTTAAGGGAGCTAGTAATGGAGAAGGACTTGGTAATAAGTTTTTATCACATATTAGAGAAGTTGATGCTGTTGTTGAAGTAGTTAGATGTTTTGATGATGAGAATATTATTCATGTTGATGGTAGTGTTGATCCGATTAGAGATATTGAAGTTATTAATGTGGAACTTGTTTTATCTGATTTAGAGATTGTTACTTCTAGAATTAATAGGATTGGTAAGAAAGCAATGACTACGAAGAATAAAGATGATGTTAAAGAAATAGAATTATTAGAAAGAATTAAAGAGGCGTTAGAGAGTAATATTCCGGTTAGAAAGTTAGGTTTAGATGAAGAAGAGAAAAAATTAATTAGTTCTTTTAACTTGATTACTTTGAAACCTATTATTTATGCTTTAAATGTAGAAGATAATGATATTAATACTGGTAATAATTATACTAAGTTAGTAGAAGATTATGCTAAAAAAGAGGGTAGTGAGACTGCAATTATATGTGCTAAGTTAGAGAGTGAATTATCTGAACTTGATGAAGAAGAGAAGAAGTTATTTTTAGATGATTTAGGTATTAAAGAGAGTGGAGTGGAAAGACTAATTAATAAGACTTATGATTTACTTGGTCTTGCAACATTCTTTACTGTTGGTAAGGATGAGGTTAGGGCTTGGACTTTTAAGAAAGGTTCTAAGGCTCCAGAATGTGCTGGTATTATTCATTCTGATTTTGAAAAAGGTTTTATTAAGGCAGAGGTTATGTCTTATAATGATTTAGTTAATGCTGGTTCTGAACTTAAGGTTAGGGAACTTGGTAAGGCTAGAATTGAGGGTAAAGAATATATAATGCAAGATGGAGATATTTGTCATTTTAGATTTAATGTGTAGTAAGAAAGGATAATTATGAAGAATAGATGCGATATTGATAAGAAGTATACTTGGGATTTAGATGTTATTTATAGTGATATGAATTCTTTTGATAAGGATTATGATAAAGCTAAGAAGCTTATTAAGAAACTTGGTAGTTTTGAGAAGAAGATGATAGTTAATAGTAGTAATTTTTATAAGACTATTAAGTTATATTTTGATATTGATAGAATTGTTACTAAGTTATCTATTTATACTAGTTTATCTTTTGATTTGGATACTTCTGATAATAGTAAACAAGAACTTAGTGAGAAGGTATCTAATTTAAGAAGTGATTTTAGTAAGTGTAGTTATTTTATTGTTCCTAGTATATTGAAACTTGATAATAAGACTTTGAAATTGTTTTATAAGGAAGAGAAACTACTTAAGGAATATAAATGTTATATTGATGAGGTATATAGATATAAGAAACATACTTTAGGAGACAATGAAGAGAAAATTATGTCTAGTATAGGTAAGATTATTGGTACTTGTTATGATACTTATGAGTTATTTAAGGATTGTGATATGTCTTTTGGTAATGTTATAGATAGTGATGGTAAGGAGATAGAACTTACTAATAGTAATTATTCTTTATTTATTGAAAGTAAGGATAGAAAGGTTAGAGAGAGTGCTTTTAATACTTTATATAGTGAATATAAGAAGTATACTAATACTTATGCTAGTTTAATTGCTACGAATATGAAAGAACTATCTACTTTGGCTAAGATATATAAATATGATACCGCTATCGAGATGAGTTTATTTGGTGATGATGTTAGTATTGATGTTTATAATAATCTTATTGATAGTGTTCATGAAAAGATTGGTTATATTTATGAATATTATAATTTAAAGAAAGGTATTTTAGGTCTTGATGAGCTTCATTTATATGATATTTATGTTCCAATAGTGGGTGAATATGATAAGAAATATGAATATGAAGAGGCTAAAAACATTATTATTAAAGTTCTTGAAGTATTTGGAGATGAATATGTTAATAAGGTTAAAGAAGGATTAGATAGTAGATGGATTGATGTTTATCCTACTAAAAACAAGAGAACTGGTGGATACTCTGGTGGTATGTATGATACTTATCCTTATATTTTACTTAACTATCAAGATAAGTATAATGATATGTCTACTTTAATTCATGAGATGGGTCATTCTATGCATAGTTATTATTCTAGAAATTATAATACTTATCAAAATAGTGAGTATAGAATATTTGTAGCAGAGGTTGCTTCTACTGTTAATGAATTATTACTTAGTCATTATATGTTAGAACATAGTAATAGTAAAGAAGAGAAATTATTTATTCTTAATAATTTAATGGAATTATATAGGGCTACAATATATAGACAGACGATGTTTGCTGAGTTTGAGAAAGAGATATCTAATGTTATTGATAATGATGGGGCTTTGACTGCGGATAAATTATCTAATATGTATTATGACCTTAATAAGTTTTATTTTGGTGATAATGTAGTAGTTGATGATTATATTAGATATGAGTGGGAGAGAATACCACACTTCTTCTACGACTTTTATGTTTATAAGTATGCTACTGGTTTAAGTGCCGCTACTGTGATTGTTAATAATATTTTATCTGGTAAGGAGGGAGCAGTAGATGGTTATATTGAATTCTTGAAATGTGGTTCTAGAAAGAGTCCTATTGAATCTTTAAAATTAGCTGGTGTTGATTTAACTAAGAAAGAAGTTGTTACTTCGGCTTTAGATGAGTTTAAAAATATATTAGATATGTATAAAAAAGAGACAAATTAATTGTCTCTTTTATCTTTGTAATATGCATATATAAGAGAAAAGATAGTCCGAGACTTTAGGCTCGAACTGATATTAACTTAATGTATACTTATTTAAGACTATTTATTAAGTTTGTAGCATTTACATAGTAAGTATCGTCATTGTTTATTCTTAATACGATAGAATTATTATCCAATATTAAGATTTCTCTTTTTTGAATGATACCATTTTTATCATATTCTATTGATATTGTTTCGTAGCAAGTATTAGTATCTCCAAACCAAGGACCATTATTTGATAATTCTTTCCAAGTTGAATCTATTTTGTTCATAATACTATTATCTAATTTTGTTTTATTGTTATCACAATCTATTTTAGTAATGGTATATGAGTTAGAATTTAGTATTTCTTTTGTCCAACTACTTTTATTTCCTTTTATTAATATGAATGCTATTAAAATTATAAATATTAGAATAGTTATACCGATTATAGTATATTGTTTCTTTGTCATTTTTATCCTCCTTATACTTTAATTTTATATTATCATTTACTTTTAAAAGTGTCAATAATTTTACTTATATCTCTTTCTTTTTTTTGTTAAATAATGTATACTTGTAGTAGGTGATTATATGGAAATATTTGATTTGAAGAGAGAATATAAATTACTTGATGATAAAATAAAAGAACTTAGGAGGTCTCTTTGACTTAGATAATAAGATTAAAAGAGAAAAAGAAATTAATGAACTTATGTTACAACCTAGTTTTTGGGATAATAGAGAGACTGCTGATAAACTAGTTGGAGAACTTAAGTATATTAAAAATATTATTACTAATGTTAATGTATTATCTAATAGTGTTAATAGTGCTTTAGAAATGATTGATGATAGTGATGATGATGTTAGACTTTTACTTGAAGAAGAAATTAATGAACTTAAGGCTAAGACTTACAAGTTAGAGATTGAAACTTATTTAAATGGTAAGTATGATAAGAATGCTGCAATTATGGAAATACATGCTGGAGCAGGTGGTACTGAATCTTGTGATTGGGCTCAAATGTTATATAGAATGTATAGTAGGTATGCTGAAAAGAATGGATATAGTATTACTTTACTTGATAGGCAAGATGGTGAAGAGGCAGGTATTAAATCTATTATGTTTCAAGTTGATGGTATCTTTGCTTATGGCTATTTAAAGGGAGAAAAAGGTGTACATAGACTTGTTAGAATTAGTCCTTTTGATGCCAATAAGAGAAGACATACTTCATTTGCTGCGGTTGATGTTATACCAGAAATTGATAATGATATTGAAGTTAATGTTAATGATAGTGATATTAGAGTAGATATATATAGAAGTAGTGGTCCAGGAGGACAAGGAGTTAATACTACGGATAGTGCTGTTAGAATTACACATATTCCTACTGGTATTGTGGTTACTTGTCAAAATGAAAGAAGTCAAATTAGAAATAAAGAAAAGGCTATGGAAGTACTTAAGAGTAAACTTTATACTATTCTTTTAGAAGAAAAAAAGAGTGAAGTAAGTGATATTAGAGGAGTGCAAGTAAGTAATGGTTTTGGCAGTGCTAAAAGAAGTTATGTTATGCAACCTTATAGGTTAATTAAAGATAATGATAGTGGGTATGAGTCTAGTGATGTTGATGGTATTTTAGATGGAAATATTACTGATATGTTAGATTATAATTTAAAAAATAAAAAGGAGTAAATATGGGTATATTTGATTATTTTAGAAAGAAGAAGATTGATAATATTGTTGATGCTGTTAAGAAAAAGAATATTGGTAAAAGATATTTAATGCTTCTTTTAGGATGTTTGATAGTGGCTTTTTCTTTTAATTTGTTTTTTCTTAGATATGATATTGTTTGTTTTGGAGTAAGTGGTATATCAATTGTATTAAGTGAGTTTGGTGTTAATCCTTCAGTATTTATATTATGTACTAATATTGTTTTAATGATTGTTGCTTATTTTGCTTTAGGCTTTGATAATATGAAAAATCAGTTAGTAGGAGCTCTTTCTTATCCAATATTTGTTTCACTTACTAGTATGATTACTAAATATATTGATTTAGGTAATACGGAAATGGTTGTTATTGCTATACTTGGTGGAGTAATGGCCGGTATTGGATATGGACTTATTTATAAAAGTAATTTTTCTACTGGTGGTACTGATGTTATTATTGAGATAGTCTGCAAGTGGTTTAAGTTATCTATGGGTAATGCTAGTCTTATAGTTAATGGTATTATTGTTATAATTGGTAAGATTGTCTTCTCATGGGATATTGTTTTATATGCTATTTTAGTATCTTACTTAATATCGGTATTTACTGATAAAGTACTTCTTGGTATTTCTAAATGTAAAGCTTTTTATATTGTTACTGAAAAAAAGAAAACAAATATTGTTAAAGAATTTCTTTTATCAATTGATGGTGTTGGAGTTACATTAATGGAGGCTGAAGGAGGTTATTCTAAGAATGATGAATCACTTCTTCTAGCAGTAGTTCCATCAAAGAGTTATTTTATTGTTAAAGATGGTTTAAAAGAAATAGATAATAAGATGTTTTTCTTAGTGTGTGATTCTTATGAAGTAAGTGAAAAAGGTGATTTTTCATGATGATAGATAATATTAAAAAAAGAATTAGAAGTAAAAATATTTATAAAAATTTCTTTATGTTTATTATGGGATGTTTAATAGCAGGTATATCTGTTAGTGTATTTTATAATCCTAATAATGTTGTTACAACAGGATGTACAGGGTTATCTATTTTGATTAATAGATATACACATATTGATTTATCATTAATTGTACTAGTATTTTCTTCAATATTACTTGTTATTGGTTTTATGGTGTTTGGAGTTGAATATGGTGTAAAGAATATTTTAGGTACTATTTTATTTCCAATATTTATAAAGGCTACTAGTATAATTAATAATTATGTTTCTTTTGAAAATACTTCTTTATTTTTACTTATTCTTATTGGTAGTGTTCTATCTGGTATTAGTTTTGGTATGATTAAGAAGTCTGGTTATAGTTTAGGTGGCTTTTATGTTGTTTATGATTTATTAAATAGTAAATTTAAAATATCAGTAGGTAAGGCTAGTTTATTTACTAATATTGTTATAATTATTTTAAGTTCATTTGTATTTGGGATAGATAATTGTATATATGCTGCAATTGGTTTATATATTACGGCTTATATTGGAGATAAGATTATGCTTGGTATATCTAGTAATAAGGCTTTTTATATTGTTACTGGTAAGTATAAAGCTGTAAGAGAATATATTATTAATGATTTAAATCATACTGTTACTATAGTTAATGCTAAAGGTGGTTATTCTGATAAAGGAAAGAAAATGCTTTTATGTGTTGTTTCTACTACTGAGTATATTAAAATGAGAGATATTATTAGAGAAATTGATAAAGATGCTTTCTTTCTAATTACTGATAGTTATTCTGTTGCTAATAAGATATAGTATGGGAAATTATGTAAAATTTATTTTTAGTATTTTAAAATTAGTTAATTAATGTTATAATTGTTTATGATGTGGAGGTATGTTTTATGGAGTTAATTAGAGTAAGTGATGTTCAGAAGACTTATAAAACAGGTACTGTTGCTTTATATGATTTTAATTTAAGTATTAAAAAGGGTGAATTTGTATTTGTTATAGGTGCTTCTGGTAGCGGTAAATCAACTCTTATTAAGATGTTATATAGAGAAGAAAAACCGGATAAAGGTTCTATTATTATTGGGGGTATTAATGTTGCAAAGTTAAAAAATAGAAAGGTATACGTTTTAAGAAGAAAACTAGGTGTTGTATTCCAAGACTTTAAATTACTTCCTAAACTTACTGTATATGAAAATGTTGCTTTTGCAATGGAAGTGCTTGGTTATGACAAAAAAGAAATTAGAAAAAGAGTTCTTGAGGTACTTGATTTGGTAGGACTTAAAAATAAAGTTAGACAATATCCTGATCAATTATCTGGTGGTGAACAACAAAGGGTTGTTATAGCTAGGGCTATTGTTAATAAACCTAAACTTCTTATTTGTGATGAACCTACTGGTAACTTGGATCCTGATACTTCAATGGAAATTATGAAAGTCTTAGAACAAATTAATGCTATGGGTACTACTATTATAATGGCTACACATGACAGAGATATTGTTGATAGAATGAAAAAGAGAGTTGTTATTCTTGATCATGGAAGACTTGCACGTGATATTGAGAAGGGAGGCTACTACAATGAGAGGGCTTAGGAGTTTGAAAAGATATTTTAGAGATGCTGCTCATGGAGTATTTAGAAACTTTTCGTTATCACTTGCTTCTATTTCTTGTATTACTATTACCTTAATAGTAGTAGCAGTATCTTTAGTTTTATCTATGAATGTACAAAACTTTTCAGATTCTATTAGAAAAGATGTTACTGTAGTTATGTTCTTAAAGGGAGATACTACTAAAGAAGATGAAACTAAAATATTAAATGAACTTAAATCTATTACTAATATAGAGGATAGTTCTATTATGTTTAAAAGTAAGATAGAGTCTGCAAATGAATTAAAAAATGGCAATGAAATATTTGCTTCTACTGTTGATAGATGGACTGAAGAAACTAATCCACTTCTTGATAGTTATATGTTTAAAGTTAAAGAAATAGAGAAAATTGATGATACTATTAATGAAGTTAAGAATTTATCTTTTACTAAAGATAAAATTAATAATATTAATTATGGTGAAGATATTGTTCATCAATTAATAGTAGTATTTAATGTAGTTAAGAAAGTATGTATAGTAGCAGTTGCTTCTTTAGTACTTGTTACAGCATTTTTAATTGCTAATACTATTAAGCTTGCTATATATTCTAGAAAAAGAGAAATTGAAATTATGAGATTAGTAGGTGCTTCAAATATATCTATTAAAATTCCATTTATTATTGAGGGATTATTTATAGGTATAATTGGTGCTGTTATTCCAATTATTATTACAATATTTGGTTATACTACTTTATATGATTTCTTTGGTGGTAAGTTATTTAATTCTTCACTTGCTACTTTAGTTGCTCCTATGCCATTTATTTATAATGTATCTGGTATATTACTTCTTATTGGTATTATTGTTGGTATGATAGGAAGTTATCAAGCAGTAAGAAAATACTTGAAAATATAGTATTTTCTTTTTTTATTCACAGGTGTTGTTGATAAATAAAAATATAGGTGTTTTGACCTATATTTTATTCTAGTTTTATATAATCATTGATACTATATTTATCTTCAGTAATGTCGTAGAAGATATAAGTATGTGGTGGATTATATGTTAAATATATAAATCCTAAGTATGATAATAATATTACTGGTATAGTTATTATATTTAATATTTTTAATTCTTTTTCTTTTAGTATGTTATAACTTACTATTTGAGTTATTATGTATACTATTAATAATAATGATATTGATATAAATGGAGATTCTCCTATTAAATTATATAATGGTAAGTATATTACTAAGTATATAGGTATTCCTATTAGTGAAGTAAAATATAATTGAAAAGGAAAGTTGTTATGTTTTATGTTATATTTTTTTAGTAAGATATAGTCTATTATTCCATATAGTAGTGTTGATGTAAATAATATTTTCATATGTTCCCAAATACTTTCGTTTACTGGGAAGATAAAGGAAAATATTATATTAGGAAATATTTCATAAGCAAAGTGCGATAGGAATGATAAAATAAATATTCCTATGACCGCTAGTATCTTTATTTTTTTTAGATTCATAGTTCCTCCTATACTTTATTATATTATTAGTATGGTTAATTATTTTTAGAATATAAATTATTAATTTTGAGATTATAAGCTCAAAATTATTTTTTGAAGACTTTAATGGCTTCAAAAAGAAGTGAACAACGAAGTGTGAACTTACTAAAATAATTATAAAGGCCTTTATTTTTAGGCTATTTTTTAGTATAATATATTATGTGATAGTATGAAAAGAAGTTATATATTTATTGGTGGATTTTTAATATTTATTTTAATTATTACAATAGTGGGAAGTAATATAGTTACTGGAAATACTAGTATAAAGAAAGAGAAGGATATACTTAGTGTTCAAAGTAATAAAGAAGTATATTTTAATGGATATGGTTATAGTTTAGATAATCCTAATGTTATTATTAATCCTTATGGTAATAGCCCACTTACTGGTATTGCTATGTTTGAAACTAGTGATTATAGTGAAGTTAGTATATCTGTTAATGGAGATATTAACTATACTTTTGGTAAGAATAAACATCATATTATACCTATATATGGATTATATGCTGATTATGATAATACTATTGTATTACAAAGTGAAAATAAAGAGAAAGTTATTAATATTAAGACTGATAAGTTACCTGATGACTTTGGTGAAGTTTTATGTGATGGTAATTATTCTTTTTACAATGGTAATTATCCTTATGCTAGTGATAGTAATGGTAACGTTAGATGGTATTTAAATAAAAAATATTATGGTGATATTACTGTATATAAAGATAATATTATTATTGGTAACGATAGTTATACTGAAGATAATCATAGTACTGGTATATATAGAATGAATCTTTTAGGTAAAGTATATGGTGAATATTTACTTAGTGATGATTATTATGGTAATAGTATTTATGATGATGGTAATATTTATGCTTTATCTAAGAATATTGTTATGATAGATAGTCAGACTGGTACTATTAGTAATTTAGGTAAGAATGATAATTATAGTTATATTAATGTTATAAATGGTAATGTTATTGTTGGTAAGGAAGATAAATTTTATAATGTTAAGGATAAGAAGTTTAGTGAAGTAGAATCTTCTGAGAAGAGTAATATTTATTCTTTTTATGATGGTATTAGTGAATATAAAATTGTAAAAGGAGTTAGATATGGTAAACTAACTACTACTAATAGATATGATAAAGATATTTCTATTATTAAGTATGATAAATATGATGGTAAAGATATTAATATTAAGATGGATGTTAATAGAATTAGTATATATAATAATACTGGTAAAGAGGTTTACTTAATACTTGATAAGTTATTTGATAAGAGAATATATGAAGTTAAAGATACTAAGTATGTTAATTTAAATGGATTAAAAGGTAAATATACTATCTACTATCGTATAGATGGTAAAGTATATAAGACTGATTATTATATAGAGGTGTAATATGGATAGGATTATTTTACATATTGATGTAAATAATGCTTTTCTTAGTTGGACTGCTGTATATATGCTTAAAAAAGGATATAAATATGATATTAGAAATAGATATGCTATTATAGCGGGTGATGAGTCACAGAGAAGAGGTATTGTTCTTGCTAAAAGTAATCCTTGTAAAAAGAAGGGGGTAGTTACCGCGGAGGCTATCTATTCTGCTAGAAGAAAATGTCCTTATTTAGAAATATATAAACCTAATTATAAGTTATATAAGTATTTTTCGGATAAGATGTATAATTATTTATGTCAATATACTGATATTATTGAAAGATATAGTATTGATGAATGCTTTCTAGATTATACTGGCAGTATGGAACTTTTTGGGGATCCTGTTAAAATTGCTTATAAAATTAAAGATGATATTTATAGAATGTTTGGTTTTACTGTTAATGTTGGTGTTGGTAATAATAAATTACTTGCTAAGATGGCTTCTGATTTTGAGAAACCTAATAAGGTACATACTTTGTTTAGCAATGAAGTAGAAGAAAAGATGTTTCCTCTTAAAGTTGATGATTTATTTATGATTGGTAAAGCTAGTAGTAAGAAACTTCATGAGATGGGAATTAACACAATTGAGGAACTGGCTAATTATGATGTTGATATGTTGACTAGAAAATTTAAGTCTATGGGTAAGATGATGCATGACTATGCTAATGGTATTGATAATAGTCCTGTTTATTATGAAAGAGAAGCTGCGAAAAGTATTTCTTCTTCGACAGTACTTCCTTATAACTATCATGATATTAGTATGATACATGATGTTATTCATAATTTGTCTTGTGATATTGGTAAGAAATTAAGATACAATAAAATGTATGCTGATACTATTGGTATTTGGCTTAAATATAACTATTTTGATAAAGTTAGTAAACAAGTAAAATTAGATTTTAGTATCGCAACTGATGATGAAATATATGATAATGCTTGCAGAATATTTGATAATTTATGGAATCATGATGATGGTATTAGAAGTGTTTGTGTATTTATTAGTGGCTTTTCTACAGTGAGAAAGAAACAGTTATCTATCTTTGATAATTTTAATAATAATGAGAATATGTTAGATAATGATAAACTTCAGAGTGTTATAGATGAAATAAGAGATAAATATGGTGATAAGGTTATCGGATATGTTAGTGACAAGGATAATAGAAGGTGATTTTGATGGATTTTAATGATAGAGAGTTAGTTGATGATATATATAATAGTTGTGAAGAGAAAAATGATAAAAATTAATATAGATAGGAGATATAAATAATGAATGATGTTATTATAAATGGAATAGTTAATGATTTGGGTATAAAAAAAGATAGTGTAATTGCTACTTTGAAGTTATTAGGAGAAGGAGCTACAATACCTTTTATTGCTAGATATAGAAAAGAAGTTACTGGTGCTTTAGATGAAGAACAGATTAGAAGTATTAATGAGGTATATGAATATCAAGAAAATTTATTAAAAAGAAAAGAAGATGTTATTAGATTAATTGATGAGAAAGGTTTACTAACTGATGAAATTAGAGATAATATTTTAAAGTGTGAAAAATTAGTAGAGGTAGAAGATATTTATAGACCATATAAAGAAAAGAAAAAGACTAAGGCTACGGAGGCTATTAAGAATGGATTGGAACCTCTAGCTAAAATTATTATGTCTTTTAAAGATATTGATGTTAAAAAGATAGCAGAGTCTTATCTTAATGATAATGTTAAAAGTGTTGATGAAGCAATCACTGGAGCTAGTTATATTATAGCGGAATGGATTAGTGATAATGCTAGTTATCGTAAATGGATTAGAAATAATATGATGAATCATGGTATTATTAAAACTAAACTTAAAAAGAATAGTACTGATGAAAATGGTATTTATGAAATGTATTATGATTATGAAGAGAGAGTTAAATTTATTAAACCGCATAGAGTACTTGCTATTAATAGAGCTGAAAAAGAGGGGGTACTTAGTGTTAATGTAGTAGTTGATGATGATTATATTATTTTATATTTAGAAAATAAAATTATTAAAAATGATAAAGTTATGGCTAGTGATATTGTTAAGACTGCGATTAGAGATAGTTATAAGAGATTAATTATTCCTAGTATTGAGAGAGAAGTTAGAAGTGAACTTAAAGAAGTTAGTGAAGAGGCCGCTATTGAGGTGTTTGGAGAAAATTTAGAGAATTTAATTCTTACTCCACCAATGAAAGATGTTACTGTACTTGGTTTTGATCCGGCATTTAGAACAGGATGCAAGCTTGCCGTTGTTAGTCCTACTTCTAGTGTTCTTAATATTTCGGTAATTTATCCACATGAACCGCATAATAAATGGGAAGAATCAAAGAAAACTTTAAAAGATTTATTTAAAAAGTATAATATTGATATTGTAGCTATTGGAAATGGTACGGCTTCTAGAGAAAGTGAGAAATTAGTAGCTGAGACTATTAGTGAATACAGAGATAAAGAAATTAAATATATTATTGTTAGTGAGGCTGGTGCTAGTGTTTATTCTGCTAGTGACTTAGCTATTAAAGAATTTCCTGATTTAACAGTTGAAAAAAGAAGTGCTATTAGTATTGCTAGAAGATTACAAGATCCTTTATCTGAACTTGTTAAAATTGATAGCAAGAGTATTGGTGTTGGTCAATATCAACATGATGTTAATGAAAAGAAGTTAGATGAATCTCTTGACTTTGTTGTATCTAAATGTGTTAATAATGTTGGTGTTAATGTTAATACTGCTAGTAGGTCTATACTTAAATATATTTCCGGTCTTACTAAAAGTAATATTGATAAGATTATTGAATATAGAGAAGAAAATGGAAAAGTTTTATCTAGAGATGAACTTATGAAAAAGAAGGTACTAACTCCTAAGGCATATGAACAATCTATAGGTTTTATGAGAATTATTGATGGTACTAATCCAATGGATGTTACTTCTATTCATCCAGAAAGTTATGGTACTGCTAGTAAACTTCTTGATATGTATGGCTTTGGTATTAATGATCTTGGTAGTAAGAAACTTAATGATGTACTTGGTGCAATTAACATTAAAGAAGTTAGTGAAAAACTAGGCACAGATATTTATACTTTAGAAGATATTATTAAATGTTTTTCTAAACCTAATAGAGATTTTAGAGATGACTTTGACAAACCTCTATTAAAAAGTGATATTCTTAAAATAGAAGATTTAAAAGTAGGTATGGAATTATCTGGTACTGTTAGAAATGTTGTGGATTTTGGAGCATTTATTGATATTGGCTTACATGATGATGGACTAGTACATATATCTAAAATGACAGATAAGTACATTAAACATCCTAGTGAAGTTGTATCAGTTGGAGATATTGTTACTTGCTATGTTGATGATATTTCATTAAAAAAGAATAGGGTAAGTCTTAGTTTAATTAATCCTAATTCGATTAAAAATTAATTATTTTTGCTGTTTTTTGTGTAAAAAATGTAATTTTTTTAAGAAATTTGCATAAAATAATTGACAGATAGGCAATTTTATAGTATCATTATTATTGCCTACTGATGCAGGTGTAGTTTAATGGTAGAACCTCAGCCTTCCAAGCTGACTGCGTGAGTTCGATTCTCATCACCTGCTCCATAGTGAAATCTGCTCGAACTTTTCGAGTTTTGATAAATAACTAATCTAGAAATGGATTAGTTTTTTTGTTGTTTGGAAAACTATCCTACTTTAAAAAGAAAGGATGGAACCTATGGTAAATATTATTAAAGAAGAAATAATATTAGATGAATCACTAAAAAAGAAATTAGAGTTTATATGTGATTTTGCAAAAGTAAAACCTACTATTATTAATGGAAGTATTAGAAAAATTGATAAGACTAATTTAACTTATATTGAACCACATAGAATTATTATTAAAGATATTACTTTTCTTATTTTTAATTATTCTAATGAAATATTTATAGAGAATTTATCTAATAAGATTAAATTATCTGAATTAGAAAACTATTTAAAATCGATCTAAATGCTACCCTAGTAATAAAATTAAAAATATGATAAAATATATTTAAGAAAACAAATATAAAGATTTTTTTGAGGAGTCAGTAGTATTTAGACTTTATTAAATACTATTGACTCTTTTTTTAGAAAGGAGTTGAAGTTTTATGAATGATGAAAAGAAAATTGCTGGTTTATATATTAGAGTATCAACTCATACTCCTAAAAGTGAGAAAAATTGCTAAATTAAAGGCTTAAAGTTGTAATAAATCTCAATATTTTGCTCTTTATCAACAACAATTTTACCTATAAGGGCTGATAATAATTCTCTACTTGGTTTTTTAATCTTTAAATAGGCTTGAATTACATTTTTGTATTGTTCTTCTTCCTTTGAATTGATTTTATTCTTTAATTGGTATAATTTAAGTTCTAAATCGTGTTTATCACTCTTCATTTTGGTTTTTTCTTGGGTTAATAGGTTATATTGTCTTAAAAACATCTCTTCATCTATTATACCTTTTAACTTATCTTTATAGATTTTATCAATATATGTGTCTTGTGATGACAATTTATTCTTAATTTTAGTTAATTTACTCTCTAACTCGGCTTGTAATTTTAATGTCCTATTATTATTTCTAAGTATTTCCTCAAAATTACTTGTTTTTAGGTATTGGCGACATTTTTTTCTAATATCTTTTAATACTTCTTCCTCTAAATCAAAATAATTAGTCTTATGATTGCTACAAAGATGATATTTTGAATACTTTTTATAGGTAGAACATATACAATAAGCTTTTTCTACTTCTTCGCCATTTGCTTTTGTATATTTTGACCTATCAATACCTAATCTATGCCCACAATCTTTACAATACATAAAACCTCTTAATAAATATGGTAGTTCTTTGCCATAATTATTTCTATTCTTATCACTAATATTTTGGACTATATTAAATGTTTCCTCATCAATGATAGAGGGACAAGCACCTTTAACAACTATCCACTCATCTTGTTTGTATCTTCTTCGTGATTTTGTCTTATAACTTGTTTTATATTGCTTTCCCTGTGCTAAATTACCAATATAAGTGGGGTTTCTTAATATATCTCTCACTGTTGATGTTTGCCACATACCATAAGTGATTTTAGGATTTTTATATACTTTACCTTTATATACACTTGGACTTGGTATTTTCTCATCAGTTAAAGTATTACATATTGTTGTTAAGCCCATACCACTTTTAGCCATTTCAAATATTCTTTTAACTATTGGGGCTGTTTCTTCATCAATTATTAGTTCGTGCTTGTCATAAGGCAAGTTTTTCTTATAGCCATAAGGTTCGGTTGCTCCCATAAACTTACCTAACTTTTTTTGTGATGATAAGGTGGCTTTTATCTTCTTTGAAATATCTTCAACATACATTTCGTTAAATAAAGCCTTAATCATTATTTTGTTATTGTCCTTATTCTTATCAAAACTATCATAATCTTCACTAACTGAATAATACCTAACATTTCTATCTGGAAAATACTCGGTAGCATAATAAATACTTTGAGGCATATTCCTACCTAATCTACTTGTATCTTTTGAGATAACCATATTTATTTTTTTCTTTTCTATATCTTCAAGTAATCTTTGAAAATCTTTTCTATCAAATTGAGTTCCACTAACTCCGTCATCAATATATGTATCTACGACCTCTAAATCATTTTTAATTACATACTCCATTATGTAATCTCTTTGGTTAGAGATACTATCACTTTCACCTCTACCTTCTTTTACATCTGCTATTGATAATCTTAAATATATACCTACTTTAAATGTTTCATTAGTCATAATTTTTACTCCTTTCGCACCTAACGAAACACATTTTTAATATACATCTATATTATACCATTTTTACCCTTATTTTAAAAGGCTTTTAGGCTATTTTATGCCTATTTTTCAATGATATTTTCGTTATAAAATAATATTAAAAATTGTTCCATAATTTCTTGTAATGTTTTACCATTTTCATTAAATACACTTGTTATATTCATAAGTTTTAAACTTCCTTTCAAAAATCAAAACTTATACCGATATAAGTAGCATTATCTATGCCTTTTCTTGCTTAAGCACCCATAGAATACCAACTATAAGGACATAAAACGAGCAACAAAAAAAGCCCCATTTTTAAAATATGGGGTGTTGAAAATAAAGGGAAAAGCACGAAAAAAGTTCATTATTTCGGACAAAAATAAGTAAAATACAACGAAAAAAAGTTGCTGAAAAACTATTTTTTTTTACTCAAAAACTTAGTATGATGAAATCACAAAGCAAGTCGACAAGTTTTGTAAATACACGAAAGGAGTTGAAAAATATGTTAGATGAAAAAACTAAAGAACAATTACAAATACTTGATGAGAAATCTAAACGAGTATTAGATATTTGTGATATAAAACACGAGTTAGTTGCTACAATGTTAAAGAAAGATACTTGTAATAAAATATCACAAGAAGAAATTGATAGATTTAATAACTATTTAAATGTTATTGTTAAAAGTAATAAATCAAGTAATAATTTGAATAATCGTATATCAAGTATATATGAATTAGTTAAAAACCATTATAAAGATTATCAAAAACTTAACTCTATAATGGTGTCTAATAACAATAATTAACTGATTTTAAACTAAAAAATCGCTATAAATTAAGTCTTTTATAACTTATTTTAAGTATAAAAGACTTTTTTGTGCTATAATATTTGTCACCAAAGGGGGGATTATATGGGAAAGTATCATAATAAACTTGATAAGAAATATTTTAATAAATCTATCTATATTAAAAAGTTTGAAAGTGCTTTTGGTGTAAAGATTAAAGACTACCCCCTACAATATGAGTTAATATTTGAAACATATAACACTTATATTGGTGTAAATAATATTTTATTTTCAATGAATTATATACCTATTAATCAAAAAGTAGATAGTTTAATACACCTTATTAGTTCTTATTTAAACAAATATAAAAACAAGATTAAAAAATGTTATGATAGTGAATGTATCTTGATATATGAGAGTTTAGAAAATACACTTGATGAATTAAATGAGATGAAAGAATTATACACAACAAAAAAGATAAAATATAATCTTAAAAGTCTTGAAAAAGATACCGAGTATTTTATGAATATACTTGATAATCTTAATTTTGATAAATTAGTTGATAGTAAAGATATGCCATATATTAAAAAGCCAAATGATAAACTACCTAAAAAAGTTAATTTAAAGATTATAGATAATTTAGATATAAAGTCATCAACTTTATTTGATGAAGAAAAGCAAAAAGAACTTAATGATTTATTTATTCAAGATTATGAAAAAAGAACAGGTATAAATCTTAATGAAGATACAGAACAAAGACACTTTATATTTGATATTTTAAATAGAATAAAAGACTTGAATAATTCTATGGTAGATTATTACATATATAACGATAAATGTCTTGTAAACTTATTTAACTACTATTTAAAGGAGTTTTTAAATCAAGATATAACTTATGTAAAAGATATTACTTATATTAATGTATTTAATAAATTGAAAGATATAAGTGATTTAATAGAAAATAACAATATAGATTTAGCATATTCAAATATTAAAGAACTTATAGAGCAATTTAAAGACTTATACGAAAGGAATAGTTAATATGAGAAAGATAAATATATTAGATTTGCTATGTGATGATTATATTAAACAAAATGAATTAGAACAAAGTTATTTATCATCTTGTATTAATATTGAAAGTCTTGATAAAGATATAAAGTTATATGTAATACCTTATTTAGAAAATATATATAAACTATTTGATTTAGACTTTGACTTTAACATTAATTCTAATGATGAAATAGAAAAATATAAAAGTCTTTTACTATTATTAAGTATATCTAAGGGAACAATAGATTTAATATCTTCTAATCCTAATTTATTTAATACTTACAAAGATAAATATGATATTAAAACAGCTTATGAAGAAATAACTTTAAGAGTATTAATTGGAAATATACTTGATTTAAAGAAGTCACTTAATAAAATAGATATATTTAAAATGAAAGATATGTTAGATAAGTTCTTTAACATATTAAATAATATATAATCTCTATGGAGTGGACTTATATTAAGTCTATTCTTTTTTACTTGATTAATTATATTTATACATATAATTATATATAGAGTAATTAATATTTTTATAATTTATTCTAATGAAAGATACTATTAAGTAAATTAATAAAAATAATATATATAATATATATTAAGTAAAATATATAAATATAATAATTACCTTTGCATAAGGCAATATTATTATAAATTATATTAAATGCCTTTTGTAAAGTATAAATTATAACAAATAAAAATACCACCCTATAGAGTGTTTATATATATTAAAAGAGTGATAAAGATGTTTTAGTCTTCATCACTCTTATTTTGTTATTATTTTAATTTTTTGTTAAAAATACCTAAATTATGTGATATAATTGTCATGGGAGGTAAAATATGAATCCAGACGATGAAAAAAATAAAAAACCTCATACATTTTCGGATGAGGAACTTGACGAATTATTAAAAGAAGATGAAGATGTTGAAGATTTGCCCCAATCAAAACAAAGTCATATCGAAGATTTAGATGAATTAACACCTGAAGAATTACAAGAATTAAAAAATCATTTGGAAGCAACAAAATTAAATGTTGACATAGCAAAATGGCTTAATGATTTATCTATTCGATATAATCAACCTTTTACTCCTGTTATGGAAAAAAAAGAAATTGAAAATTTAATTCGTAAAACATTGGGACAATTTGATAGTGAATTTACCGAAAGAGTAATTGCTAAAATGAAAAGACAAGATCAAATTGATGAAGAAATTGATAAAGAACGAAGTTCATTAGGTAAATAATCAATAAGGTGGGGAAACCCACTTTTTATTTTTCTAAATCTAATTTAGAGCACATATGCCTTTTATAGAACTCAATAGGTTTTCTAACTTTATAAAGTCCCGCCTTTAGAATAAACACCACCATTTTTAGCCCTATTTTAGACACTTTTAGCACCGAGTAATATAAATATACTAAAAAGATATTTTCAAAACAGGAAGATAGCGGAAAATGGCGTTTTTTAGGTATATTCTAATTTAATTATTCTTTGATTTTTTCGTTTGTTTCACTATATAACTATTATATACATACTATCAATACCCTTTTTGATTTTTTTATTCATCTTGCTACTAATATGTAGGGAGATGATACAAAGTGAAGTTTTATAATTTACAACAAGTTAGTGAGATTTTACTAACACCTATACCTTATTTAAGAACACTTATAAAAGAACATAAGTTAAAAGGAAAGTTTATAGGAAGAAAATATATAGTTAGTGATGAAGAATTAAAAAGGTTTGTAAGTTCTTTGGGGGTTAAAAATGAAAGATAAAAGGATTAGTATTGATTTAGATATTGAAGATTTATTAGGACTAACAGAGCCTAATAAGAATAGTCTTGAATATGATTTAAACTTTATTATTGAGAATGGAATTGATGAATACATAAAGCAACAACAAGAACACGAAAATAAAAAAAGGGAGTTTATAGAATTATTTAAGGAGTGTTTTGATGAGTTATGTGTCTTTATGGAAAAAGATGACAAACGAAGAGTGCCTATATCTTGTTTTACTTGTATTAAAGGTATGGACTTACGCGACCAATACGGAAAGCCTAAACGAAAATAAAGAGATAAGTTTTAAATTGCTTATCTCTCTCATTTTTTTAACTATTCATAATATCATTATATATTTTTGTTTGTTCTACATTATTCTTTTTAAACTCTAATACGAATAAAGTAGTTAATTCTTTTAATTCTTTTTCAACAAGTTTTTTATCTTTCTTGGCAACTTTGCCCTCTTTTAGTAATTGTCTTATAACTATAATTTCAATAATCATATTATTCATATCTTCGGTTATGTTAAATCTTAAATCTTCTAACTTTTTAGTCATTTTTTTCACTCCTAATCTATATTTTACATATTTTTTTGTATATTTCAAAATGTGCTTTTATTAGGCTTTTCAATGGTTTAAATGTGTTTCTCACTTTAAGGGGTTTCAACTGAAGACCAAGCAAGAGAAGGTTTTAGTTTACCAGAGCAAGAGAAAAGACTTCGAGCAATGTGTGAATATAAAAATTATGAAATATATAAAGTCTATAAAGATGCTGGTATAAGTGCTAAAACTGGTAATAAAAGACCTGCATTTGAAGAACTATTACAAGATATTAAAGATAAGAAATGTAATACTATTGTTGTATTAAAATTAGATAGACTTACAAGAAGTGTTTATGACTGGGAAAATATTATAAAGTTTTTAGAAGAAAATAATGCTTATTTAGATTGTGCTAATGATGATATTAATACTACTAATGCTAACGGAAAAATGATTTCAAGAATACTAATGAGTGTATCTCAACAAGAAATAGAAAGAACTAGTGAAAGAACAAAAGTTGGATTATCAGGAGCAATTAAAGCAGGACATATTCCAGCAAGAGCACCACTAGGTTATAAACATGTAGATAGATTATTAGTACCAGATCCACTAACTAAAGATATTATTATGAGAATATTTAATCTATATTTTGAAGGTTGTACTTATGTTAAAATAGCAAAAATTTATAATGAAGAAAAAGTATTAGGTAAAACTAATTGGAGAGATACAACTATTTTAAAAATAATATCTAATGAAATTTATAAAGGTGATTATGTATCAGGTAAAAGAAGTGGTAATTCAGTTTATTATGAAAATGTTGTTGAACCATTAGTAAGTAAAGAACTATGGGAAAATTGCCAAGTACAAAAGAAAAAGAACTCTAGAAATTATATGAGAACTCAAACTTATCTTTTCTTACAAAAATTAAAGTGTCCTAAATGTGGAAGAATACTTGCAGGTGGAGCAACTCATAAAGTAAAAAATGATAAATGGTATTTTTATTATAGATGTGAAGATTGTAAAAATAATATTAAAGAGAATAAAATTGAAGAAGCAATAATGCATATTTTAAATGATGTGTTTGAATATGATTCAGTTGTTAATGAATTCTTTTTACCAGTACTTAAAAATAAATTAGAAAATCCTAAAGATGAATTAGAAGAAGAAATTAATAAACTAAATAATAAAAAGAAAAGATTAAAAGAAGGATTTGTTAATGAATTATTTACAATAGAAGAATTTAAAGATGAAACTGAAAAATTAGATAACTTAATCAAAGATTTAGAAGAAAAGATTATATCTAATCAACAAGCAGAACAATTAAATTTTACTGTTGATGATATATTACTTAAAAGAGATATGGACTATATTAACAAAATCAAATTACCACTTACTTATCATGCATTTGAAGAATGTTGGCCTGATTTAGATAGAGATGATAAAGCTGATATAGTAATGAGATACATTGATGATATAGAACTTGAAGAAATAAATAATATGTATGTTGTTAAGAAAGTTAATTTTAGAAGTACTTTCTATGAAGATTTTAAAATGTTATTTAATCAAGGTTATATTGATTGTAAAAGAGAAATGATTATTGACTTTAATGGAATACAAACTTCAGTTCCAGTAAGATATAGTGAATTTACTAGTATTAAAGATATAATGCAAAACTTTTATAGATTAAACGAATGTTATGAGGTTAATTTATATAAAGGTACATTTTATAAAGATACTGAAAAATTAGATATTGGACCAATATTAAAAGATGAAATACCAGTAAGAATTTTCCCATTACAAAAAAATAATAATGGAAATGAAAATTGGTTATCAATGGGAATGCTTGTTACAAAGAATAGCCCTAATGATATAAAGGTAAACATTAGAGATGTATTTGAAACAATACCCGATAATGTTACCGAAGAAGATTTTTAAAATGCGTAGCACGTTTTGTTTATGAAGTAAATGAAAGTGGCGATAGCAATTTAAAAATTAATACTTTATGAAGTTTTAACTATTTACGAAGTTTATAGTTATTACGAAATAAAGTAAACGGATTCTAAGGTGGTAAACCTTAGCCCACTGGATATTTTGTATGGAACGTACAAAATTCCTAGGGGGTTAGAAATTTTGGATGTCCAAAATATCCACTTTAGTGGTCACTTCTAGAAAGGAGGAAAACTATGTCAGAACTTGCTTATTCATTGCATTTAGGTAGTGATAAAAATAGGAAAAACATATCTAAACAAAATGGTAAAAATAATTTAAGCGGAACAACATCATTACCAAATAATGCTATTCAAAATATAAGACAATTATCAAAGGTAGATAAACACAATTATAGAAAATATGATAATGAACAAGACTTAATAGAAATAGTAAGAGGTACTTCATCTCCACTTCATGATGTAAAAAAACTTTATTTAAGTGAGTTTGAAGAAGCAAGACTAGAATATAATTCAAAACAATCTAGACCTAGTAGAATGATAGATAATTATTTTGAAAATGTATCTAATAATGAGAAAAAGGATCTTGCTTGTGAAATAATACTTGAACTTGGAGATAAAGAATATTGGGATACTAAAGATGAAAATTTTAAAAAGAGAATGTCAGACGTCTATAAAAAACAAGTTGATGATTTAGAAATGCTTGTTCCAAATTTTAAAGTAGCTAGTGCTATAATTCATTATGATGAAACTAGTCCACACTTACATATTGTTGGAGTCCCGATTAAATATAAAAATAAAAATGGTATGGAAAAACAAGTTGGTAAATCAGATGTATTTACAAAAGAATCTTTAATAAGGTTACAAGATAAAATGAGAACCTTATGTATTGAAGAATTTAACCAAGTTTATAGTTTAGATTCTACTTTAAAGCAAAAACAAAAAGGTAGAAATAGAGATATTCATGTATCTGATATGGATAACTATATTGAAATGAAAAAACAAATTGAAAAGAATACTGAAAATTTAAAACAAGCAAATAAAAAATCTTCAGAGTTAAAACAAAACTCTAAAGATATAAAAAATAAAATTGATAAACTTAAAACATCGAAACTAAATAAAGATAATTATATTTTATCAAAAGAAGATAAAGATTCTTTTATCGACTTTATCGAACAAGTAAATAATACTAGTAAAGAATACGATAAAATACAAACTTTATCTAACACACTAATTAGTGCCCATGAACAATTAAAGGATAAAAATAATAAGATAAAAACTCTAACTGAAAATAATGAAGCACTTAATTTAAGAGTAAAAAGTTTAAATGATACGATAAAAGAAAAAGATAACGAAATATCATTTTTAAAATCTAAAATGCAAGATTTAAAAAATACTATTGAATATTGGAAAGATAAATTTGAAAAACTAATATCTTTCTTACATGATAAACTTCATAGTTGGTATGATAAAGATGATAAATATATTGATGTAGTCAATGATATGTATGAAGATAATGTATTAGATGATGATGATATTGAAGACTTAGATTTAAAAAAATCAAAAGATGATTTTGAAAGATAAAGAGTAAGTATGTTAAAAGTAGACAAAATATGGTATAATTTATTTATTAGGAGAGTGTATTTATGGATTTAGAAAAAGAAATTAAAAAGATACAAGAACGAAATAAAAGAGTTGAATTAGATAAAGCATGGGAAATAAGTTGGACTAGAAGAATATGTATTATGATTTTAACTTATATTGTTGTTATTATATATTCTTATGTTATAAAGGAATTTGATAATATATTTTTGAGTTCGTTAGTACCCGTAATTGGTTTTACTTTATCTACTTTATCTTTAAAATTAGTTAGAAAAATTTGGGAAAATAAAAATAAATAAATGGAGTTGATTTAATGGCTGTTGAGTTATATAAACATAATGCATACGCTTATGAGCAAATAGAAGAAAAATTAAAGACAAGTAATAGAACATGTGTTATTCATCCAACTGGTAGTGGTAAATCATTTATTGCAATTAAATGGTTATATGAAAATAGAAATAAGAAATGTTTATTTCTAACATCTCAAAAACCTATCATAGATCAAATTATAAGACATATTGAAAGTTGTGGCTTAACACTAAATGATTTTCCATATCTAAAATTTGACTTATACCAAAATATAACAGAACAAGTTGCAAAAACATATTCTACTGATTGCATTGTTTTAGATGAATTTCATAGATGTGGTGCACCAGAATGGGGTAAAGGATTAGATGTTTTATTAAATAATAATTCTAATGCAAAAGTTTTAGGATTTTCTGCAACACCAATAAGATATTTAGATGACTGTAGAAATATGGCTGAGGAATTGTTTGATAATAATATTGCATCACAAATAACTTTAGTAGAAGCTGTTGCCAAAGGTATATTACCATTACCTACATATATAAATGTACTATATTCATTTGATGAAGATATACAAAGAATTCAAACAAAAATAAATAAATTAGCATCTGAAAGTGATAGAAAATTATTTCAAGAAAAATTTGATTCGGCAAAAAGATTATTAGAAAAAAGTGAAGGCTTGGAAAAAGTATTTTCAAAAAACATAACTAAATCAAATGGAAGATTCATTGTTTTTTGCAGAGATGTGGAACATATGAATAGAATGATTGAAGAATCAAAAAATTGGTTTGGATCAGTAAATAGTAATATTGATATGTATAGTGTTATTTCAACAAATAAAGATTATGATAATCGTAATTCTATAGAAAGTTTTGAAACCTCAAACAATGATCATTTAAAACTATTATTTTGTGTAAATATGCTTAATGAAGGATTACACGTAAATGATATAGATGGTGTTATAATGCTTAGACCAACTATTTCTCCAATTATTTATTTACAACAATTAGGTAGAGCACTCTCTGTTGGACATAATGAACATCCTTTAATTTTTGATATAGTAAATAATAGTTTAGGAATAAAAGATATAGATAAATTCTATGAACAAGTTAAGCGACAAATCCAAACAGGAACAAATAATCCAGCAATTTCTGGATACAAAGATATTGATATTGGAAGTTTTAAAGTAATTGATGAAATGTCTTCAATGATAGATTTATTTGATATTATAGATAAATCATTAACAAAAGAAACATACGAGAATTCTAAAGCAAAAAAATTATATGATGATTTAGTTGAATTAGGCCATCAACCAAATAGAAATAATTCTAAGGAAGAATCATCTTTATATACTGCTTTAATTAGTCATGGTAGAGAATGGCTTACAGAAGAGCAAGTTGAAACCTTAAAACAAATGGGAATATATATACCAGAAAAGTTAAGTCAAGAAGATTTATCAGCAATTTTGTTTGAAGAATTAATGGAATTAGGTCATCAACCTAGTCAAGCAATCCCTGAGGAAAGTAATTTATATAGTAGATTAGTGCAAAGAGGTGCTAAATACTTAACAGAAGAACAATTGCAAGAATTATCAAACTATGGTATTTATATTCCAAAAGCAATGTCGCAAGATGAAAGAGGTAATCAATTGTTTAATGAATTAGTTAAATTTGGACATCAACCTACTAGAACAAGTAAAGATAAGGCTGAAGCAAATCTATATGGAAGATTACAAAGGCATGGTAGAGAATGGCTTACAGAAGAGCAATTACTAGAATTATCTAAACTAGGAATATCATTACCAGAAGCAAAGGACGAAAGTAGAGAATCTGAAGAATTCTTTAACGAATTAATTTCATTAGGACACCAACCTAAAAAATCTAATCCAGATGAAACAAATTTATATAGAAAGTTGCAACGTAGAGGTAGTACATTATTAACTCCAGAACAAAGAGAAAGGTTATCACAATTGGGTATAGCAGTACCTATTAAACTTGAAGAAAGTGATTATGTTGAACAAGCATTTTGTGGTTTGGTTAATTTAGGACATTATCCATCTGCAACTGTTAAAGAAGAACATGCTTTATACATGAGAGTTTATAAGTGGAAAGATAAATTTTCAGAAGAACAGAAACAAATATTATCTTATTTAGGTTTTATTCCTGAAACAGAAGTCGTTGATATTAATCATATAACTCAATATGTTTTGACTAGATTAAACCAAGCAACTGAAAAAGGTAATGCAGAAATGATAAATAATTATCAAAATATTTTAGGAATAATAAATCAAAAAAATAATGGATTAAATGGTGCAGAAAACAATCCACATCATTTATAATAAATTAAAAGAATATTAAGGGCTAGTACAGACTTATTATAATATATAAGGAATACTATGCTCTTTTTTAGTGGATAGGAGGCTATTATGGATTATGAAAAATTTAAGAAATTAATAAAACAAGAAATGATAAATAGAAATTTATGGAAGGATACATATACCTTCAAGATAAATAACAATATAAGAGGCCAATCAAAAAGCATATTTATACTTAATGGTAACAAAAAAATATATATTGCAAAGTATTTTAATTATACAGAAGATATAGATATAAAGATTACAGATAGTGAATGGAAAAATATAAATTCAATAAATGATTACTTGAATTATCTTGAAGAAAATTTTGATGTTCAAATTGAAGAAATATCAGAAGGATTGGCTTTAAAGAAAAGATGCTTTACTCGTTATGTTATTGCATCACATGACACAAATGATGTATTCCCTAATGTCTATTTTAGTATTGAAGAAACAAATTTTAATTGTTCTATTGGTGGTATTTTATTAGAAGAAGCAATAAATGGAGTAACATTGGAAGACTATTTACGAAATTTAAAATGTGACAAATACAATAAGGTTATAGAATGTGAAAGATTTTTAAAAATTATAAGTAAAAAGATGTGTGAGTATTTTTCAAAAGATTTTGTTCATAGAGATTTATCGCCAGATAATATAATGATAATCGAAAACAATAATACTAAAGATTACAAAATTATTGATCCTGGAGTTGTTAAAATTGTAAGTAGAAACTCTACTAAAGGAAGAGTTAAGTTTTGTAAAGATTTATATTCATCACCAGAACAATATCTTGGATATGGATCTAATGTTAATTTTACAAGTGATATATATATTCTTGGCATTGTAGCATATGAATTTGTTACAGGTATTAACTTAATTAATAAATTCTATAGGCCTGATATTTTACCACATAATGAGATTAATACAATGTTGGATAGAACCATAGAAGATTGGTTTTATGATAATATAGATGATAATCCATCAATTGATAGATTATATACTATTATAAAAAAAATGCTACAATGTAAAAAAGAAGATAGGTTTAAAACAATTGAGAGTTTTGCTTCAGTAATTGAAACATTAAATATAGAAGGAGATGATGTAAATGACTAAATATTTAATTCAACATGGCCCAGCAAAAGGTTCCAAAATTGAAAAAGCAATTGTTGATAATTATTGTGATGGTGTTATTTTTTCACCAAGGGAAGAAACTATTGAATCGATTCAAAGTTATTGTAGTAACCATTTTCTAAATAAAAATAATACCTTCTATGATCCGCAGTTTTACTATGCAAGATATGATTCAAGTTTATATAAAAATTTAGATAAAAATGGTACATATCCATCAGAAATAAAAAGAAGAGATTGGAGAACTAGGGATGAAAATCTTTTGAAATATTTTGACAATCACGCTGTGGAAACTTTCTCTATATCAAATCAATTAATTACACCAGGATTATGTATTGATAGTTTAGATTGGAAATTTGATCATACTTTAGATATATATAATTATTGTGTAGAAAAATATAAACAATTTGATTCATACTATTTATCATTAGCTATTGCCGAGAATATGTTTCATAGTAAAAATGATATTGATGAACTGCTGGAAGATATTAATGATGAAATAGAAAATAAGGATGGTATTTATTTTTTTATCGTTCATGAAAATACTGAAAATAATAATAATATTAAAAATTACGAATATATGGATGAAGAAACACTTTCAAATATATTATATTTTCTGTATAAACTTAAAAATATGAATTTTAAAATTTTATGTGCCTATAATTTCATTAATGCTATTTTGTTTAGTATGATTGATGTGGATTTTGTTTCAGGTGGTTGGTTTAACACTTTAAGAAAATTTTCAAAGGATAGATTTGAATCTGTTGATACATTTGGAATAAGAAAAAAAAGATATACAAGTATTCCTTTACTAAGTTATTTCACTGGTGAACTTGCAGATTTAATTTCACAAAAGATAGACATTTCTTTTATGGTTTCTGGAACACCTTACGATACAAATTTTATTAATGATTATGACAGTTTATCATTTGTTGATTATGAACAAGAATTTTGGATTTCAATACATAATGCTATTCAAGAGATTAATTCACGACAAAGTATTGAGACAAAGATAGAGTATGTGGCAGAATTAATAAACCAAGCAATATCATATTATGATTATATGATAAATGAATTTGTAGAAGAAAAAGAAATTAGTAACAAATTAAGAAATAGTTCTGCACACTTAAATAAGTGGATGTTGGCAATTGATTTATTCAAAAAGAAAGCACTAATAATTTAAATAGTGCTTTCTTTAATTTCCGCATATTGCATTAAAGTTATAAATTTAATGTACGATTTTATATTTTGATTTTTTGTTGCTTTTATTAAAATCTTTGACTTCTTTCTATCTACTCCGATTAATCCAATATTATTTTCTTCTAAAATATCAGAATGTATTTCTTTTATTTTGATGGCGGCATCCATTGGAAAAACTATATAACTATAATCAACATAATTTTTGTTAATACATGCTTGATAAAAAGCTTTATTATAATCGGTAAGCTTGGCTTCATAACCAAAAATTTTAACTTTTGGAAATTCATAATCTATATTTCTAATATAATTATCTTTTTCGTCCTTAATTATTAAATTAAGTGAAATTAGGGTATGAATACAATTAAAAAATGTATTTTTACTTATACCTAAATCATTAAATAAAGTTTTTTCAGATATAGGTCTATTCTTTTTTATTTTCATAAAAATTTTTGCGTTTGATGGTTTTAATAATGCTTCAATTTGCTTTGAATTAAATGGGACTTTTTTATTTCCTAAAATAAAAGCAATATCTATATTCCCCCATCTTATTGGTAATTCTCTTAATGATATTTTGTTCTTTTTATCAAAATAATTAGTAATGAAAGTATCAACTAAATCTTTTTCGTACCTAAAAAGTTTCTCCATCTTTCATCACCTCTCTATTTTATATTATACCACATATTTAAAAAAATTATTTTAAATTTTGATTTTCTTTCAAAATATTGAATTTTATCAATAAATAGTGTATATTATTATCGAAATGTGCCTAGGAAACTTTAGAAGCCTTAGGTCTTTTTCATTTTTATAAGAATTATTTATAAAATTAGTAAAAGTCATGGTATAATGATTGTAGAATTAAATTGTTTATTTATTTGTTGTGATGGTTTCGGACTATCTTAACTATCGCACCAGATTGATAGGAAACTCGGAAAATTTACTTCTGAGAGTAATAAATGCTAACTAGAAATAGTTAGTTTTTTTGTTATGTAAAGGAGTTGATTATATGTTAAATATAGAAACAAAAGAATTAAAAATAAATGATAAATTTAAAAGTAACAAATTAGAACTCGGAATAATTACTATTAATTTATCAAATATAAGAAGTACAGATGGAACACAGCTATATAAAAATATTTTTAAAACAAGTAAAGTACCAACTTAATAGTTTTTTAATATAAATATTTATACTAATTTAAATTATTATTTATACTCTTGTTATATTAATTCTTTATATTATATTATTATATTATGTGTTACAAAATCATCACCCCTAGATGGACATTTTCATCACACCCTGATGGACAAAATCATCACACTGTGACATTTGTTATTATTCTTTCTTCAAAATAAAAAGACTAGTTATATTTCAAACTAATCTCACTAATAAATTGTAATTTATTATTTATTATTTATTTCTTTTAACAAATATTATTCCAAGTATTGCTGTTATAACAATAACCATAAGTGGAGCTACTTTGAAATATACCCATTCAAACGGATGCCATAAAGTTCCAATTACTGACCACTCTGGATCACTATAATCCCATGATTGATATGGACTTCCTAATATTGCTAATAAGATAAATAATATTATTAAACATACATCAGCAACTATTAATGTATTAACTAACATTTTTCTTTTTTGATTTTGTTTCATTGCTAATTGTTCATTAATGACTTCTAACTTTTCTGATATTACTTTTAAATCATTTTTTTCTTTTTCTTCTATACTTTCACCTAGAATTTCACTAACGGGTGTTTCTAATATTTCTGATATAGTCATTAACATTTCAGCATCTGGTACAGATAAACCTGATTCCCATTTTGAAACTGTTTGTCTAACAACATGTAATTTGATGCTTAATTCTTCTTGTGAAAGTCCTTTATTTTTTCTTAATATTTTTAAATTATCTTTTAACATAATACACTTTCTCCTTTCATCAAATTCAGTTTATTATAAAAATACCCGTTGCCGCAAGCAATGCTTTTTAACATAACGATAAATTGTAATTTATCTTTCTATCTTTTTTAGAAACAAAAAATAAAACATAATTCCATCTATTAAAAAATCATATTTTAGATTTTGGATTTTTTATTAATTTTAATTTTATACATTACATCATAATCAATATCAATTAAGTGTTATACAGATTTATAATTATCTTTTAAATCTGATGAAAATTCTATACTTATACTAGTGCATTTACGTTTTTCTTTATTATAAATATTACTATACTTATAACTACTCTAATATAGGTAAATTTTTATCAAAATTTCCATAGTTTTTCATAGGCTTTGAATCATACATACCAATTACTATATTATCTTCATAATATTCATTAGTACTTTCTCTTTTCTTTATTCCCATACCATAAAACTTATATGCAGTTCCGTTTTTATAACCTAATTCATATGTAGGATCTGCAAAATAATATGTACCATCTATCTTAATAACAGACCAAGCATGTCCTATAGAAGCCCCTTTAGCTTGACCAATAGCAATAGTACTTTCAATACCAACTTGTGTTAATAATTGATTATAAGTATAAGCAAAAGAGTGACATATACCACTGTGATTAACATAAACATAATAAGATTCAGTATTTTTAAAATCATTTAAAGAATTATAATTATAAGAAATAGCTTTAGATAAATTATGATATATAATTTGAGCCTTCTTACTATCAGATAAATTCTCAGTAACACCATTCAAAAACTTATTAGCTTCTTTTTCAAAATTACTAATTAACTTATCATGTTCAGTCTTAGAGTTAGAAGAATAACTCCAATTTATAGTTTTACTATCCTTATCATAAACCTTGGAAAAATCATAAATACCATCAGCAAAGAATACAGGAAATTGATAATCTAATATTGAAAAAAGAAAATCAGCATAATTTTTATTAGGACATTTAATACTTGTCTTATAATTCAAGAAAGCATCAACAAATTCAAGGTAAAAATCTATAAAATCATTATCAAACCTATATAAAGTTTCTTTAGATACCATATAAAAATTATATTTATATTCACCATTAACAATCTTTGAATTCATCTTACTAGGTAAAATATTCTCATCCATTGTTCCAAAAATATCAGAAGGAGCAGTAATGCTAGCATCAGCATAAGATTGCATAACCTGTTTACCACTCTTAATATTATAAGGATACAAATATAATGTACCCATACTTCTAGGATTTAATATCTCACCATAAACAGTTACTATCTCATTATTATAAATAGATTTATTAAAATTATCTTCATTATCTTCAAGCATTCTAAGTTTAATTACATTTTCAAACTTTTCTGGATGATCAATATAATAAGTTAAAGTTATATCAAGAGGCTGAATTGACATAAAATACCAACCTTCACTATCCCTTTTAATAGAGCCAACTAAAACAGCCCCTGATGGAGTTTCTATCTTAACTTTTTCTTTAGACTTAACATCTTCTTCCTTTAAAATCTCTTTAGCTGGATTCTTAACTTCTTCACCATTATCAGTATTATTAATTTCACCCTTAATTTTAGTAACAAAATCAGTCTTTCTATTTATAAAAATAAAACCCACTATTAACATAAATATAATAATTAAAAATATAACTTTTTTCCCTTTTTTCATAATTCACCTACATCTACTCATTTAATTTTTTGTTTATTGCAATAACTATTTAATTGTTCCTTAAAATAAGTATCTTCATAATTAACATTTGCTTTTTCTTTTAAATTATCTGGAATTTCATCTTCTTTATATTCTTTTAATTCATAAATTCCAGTATTATTTTTACCTTTCATATATATCATAGTTAAAGCGCCTTTTTTTGAATCAACTGAATTTAGTTCATTGTTATCTTTATCAATCAATCCATAATTAGCTACAACATAAACATATATTTCATCATTTTTTACCTCAAAATCTAATATTTTATGACTTTCTGCATAAATATAATTACCATCATTTTTAAACTCATCATTTGCTATGTCTATAAGTGATTGTCTTACTGACATTTCTAATACATTCCTGTTTGGTTCTTTATTTATAGTGTGAGTATATTTAACTGCACTACAAGCAAAAAGTATTACCCCAAAGATTAACAAAGTTATTAAAGAATGTTTTAGATAATCTTTTTTTGTATATTTTTCACCGGTCTTACTTTCTATATATTTTTTTACTCCAATTATATCAGCTGCTGTAAATACCGCTGTAAAAATAACTGCTCCCGTCCAATCTATTGGTCTTTTAAATATTAAATCAAATAATATTGCAAAACCAAATAGCATTAATGCACTTAAAGCATATACTCCAAATTTCAATCCTTTTTTCATTATATCTCCTCCTTTAAATTCCTTATTTTCAATTATAGATTGATACAATTTTTCAGTTGCAAAAATATAATCATCTGCTATATCATAAAATCTATTACCTTTTTGTTCTTCACTATTAATGATATTAATATACTTATCAGTATCAAGTGTATCAACAGAAGATTTTTCTTGTGATAACTTTTTACACATTATTTTTGCTCCATTAAGTTGTTTTACTTCGTTTTCAATTACAGAAATTTGTTCTTTAAAAACCTCATCAAGATTTTTAACTCCATTAAATATTAGACGAATATTTTCAATAGAAATATTGCATTTTCTGAATATCAAAATCTTTTCTAATCTTTTTAAGTCATCTTCACTATAATCACGGTATTCATTATCACATCTTTTTGGCTCTAATAGTCCCTCCTTTTCGTAAAATCTAATGTTTGCTCTTGTAATATTTAACTTTTTTTCTACTTCTTTTATGGTCATTTTTTCACCTCCTCGAATACACTTTAAGGTATAAAGTTGGTTTATAGTCAATACTTTTTTTCAAATTTAATTACAAATTACATTTTTAATTAAATTTTAAATAATATAATGCATATTTTCTCATCAAATTACAAAATTGTAATTTGTTATTAAATAGTAAATTCAATTGCTACATTGAAAGTTTCGTATTTTCCTTCTTCGTATTCATAGTCAATTCCTTTTATAATTCTGTAAGTCCCTTTTGCAAGTTTACCATATTTATTTTCCCAATCAAGTTCAATTTCTTTACTTTCTTTTGATAAAAGTTGAAAAGCAGGCATATCGAAATTTAATTCAACATTTATTTTATGCCATTCTCCATCTTTTTTAATCTCTATTTCATAAGGATTTCCATATTGGAGCACTTTTATTTGTTAATGTTCCTTCTTTAATAGTCGTTATACCATCATTTTGTGAAATTTTAATATCAGACTTATTTCCTATATCAAATTCATTTTTTTGCTTTCCACAACCAGTCATTCCCAATACCATAACCCCACATAATAAAATAGTTAAAATTGTTTTTTTCATAATCAATCCTCCGTTTCAACAAATTACTATTTATCTGTCACTTCCATATATAATTATACCATCATTTTGGTAAATTTTATTGCTAAATTAAAACATCCAAGATTCATTCAATATTTCTAGTATATATCCAACATTTGGAAGTAAAATAGAACCTTGCAAGCCCTTTAATTAAAAGGGATAAATCGAAAGTATGGTAGAATTCTTCCATATTTTTAACTCAATTTTGCAAGTGCAAAATAAGAAATGATAGCACTATAAATCCTTTATTTATAAAATGTAAATTAGTGTAGTGCTATCATTCCCTTTATCCTGCTTAATAATTATCATCACTTTTTTGTTAAAATTTAGTATTTTCATGGTATACTTATATCAGTTAGTAGTTTATTACTACCTATTATACAGAAAAATAAAGGTTGTCCGACTTCAACCTTTATGGCTCCATAAGGTAAAATCGTCGCACCAATGTGACATTAGATTTAAGTCAACTAGTAATAGTTGATTTTTTTGTGTGTTATGTAAATGGTAAAATAAAATGTAGGAAATTGGTAAATTTAAATGTCGGTTTTCCTACATTTTTTTTAATAATTCAATTAAGGCATATTTTTTTCTATAATTTAGTTTACCATTTTTAATAATATCATCTATCAATGATATATAATTTTTAAAATTTGGAGCAATATCAATCATTAGTTTTATTTTGTCTTTTTTATCATCATTAGTATCCATAAGAATATTTACTAATGAATCAAATTTTTTTAAGTTCCCACTACTTAATATTTCATTAAAACAATTAATAGATGATTTCACTCTATATACTTCTTGCTCTTCTTCTGGATCATCCATATTCTCTATCTCTGAATCATCAATATCATTATATAATAGCACCATATTTTTGCATAATAAATTAATGAAATTATAATCATATACATTATAAATATCATTTAAGATATAGGTTGTAATATTTTTTTAATAGTAATAAAAAATATCAAGTGTTGTACTTGATATTAGTCTTCTTTTTCTTTTGTTACATCTACCCATGCTGCTCGGTTAGTTATTTTTTCTAATTCTTCAATCGATATTTCTATAGCATTATTAGTAGCTCCACAAGCAGGGAATACTGTTTCAAAATTCTTTAGTGATTCATCTAGATATACTTCTACACCATCATTTAATGCAAAGGGGCATACTCCTCCTACAGGATGGCCTATTTTTTCTTCTACTTCTGTTGCTGCTACCATATGAGCCTTTTCTCCAAAGGTATGTCTATATTTAGCGTTATCTATTTTAACATCTCCTTTTGTTACAATAACGATATATTTATCTTTTAATTTAAATGATAATGTTTTAGCAATTCTAGCTTCTTCAGTACCAAGAGCTTCTGCTGCTTCTTTTACAGTAGCACTAGTTGTTGGTACGGTTATTATTCTATTATCCATATTATATTTTTTTAAATATTCTTTTACTTTAGCTGCAGACATATTATTACTTCCTTTCTATGCAATTATTATAACATAGTTTTAGTTATTCGTTTAATTATTTTTATTTTGTTAATATTAATAATGGTGATTTTATGAAGGTTAGACTTGGATATGCATGTATTACTAATTGTATTAATGATAGTAGTTCTAGCCCTTATACTTATAGTGAATATTTAAAAGATGAAGATATTGATAAGTTGGATAGAGTTATTATTTCTAACTTAAAATCTTTAAATAACATAATTGATTATAATATTAAGAATAACATTCATTTTTATAGAATGTCTTCAAAAATTATTCCTCTTGCTACTAAAGATGATGTTAAATTTGACTATACTAATAAATACAAAAGTTATTATGATACTATTGGTAAGAAAATTAGTGATAGCAAAATGAGAGTTGATTTTCATCCTGATCAGTTTTGTGTGCTTAATAGTGTGAAGAGTGATGTTGTTTCTAATTCTGTTAAGATATTTAAATATCATTATAATCTTTTGAATATGCTAAATGTAAATGATAAAATATTAATACTTCATGTTGGTAGTAGTACTTTTGGTAAGGAAAATTCTATTAGCAGGTTTATTAATAATTTTAATAAATTACCTATATATTTAAGAAAATGTATTGCTATTGAAAATGATGATAAAGTTTTTAATGTTAATGATGTTCTAAAAATATCCAAAGTTACTAGTATACCTATTGTTTTAGATTATCATCATCATTTATGTAATAAAAGTGATTTTTCTTTTGTAGATATTTTTAATAGTTGGGGTAATAGGAGAGTTAAGGTGCATTTTTCTTCTCCTAAAAATAAGAGAGATTATAGAAGCCATAATGAATATATTAATGGTGATGATTTTATTAATTTTATAGAAATACTTAAGAAATATGATAGAGATATTGATATTATGTTAGAGGCTAAAGGAAAAGACGATAGTTTATTTAGATTGGTTAGATATATTAAATATAAGACGGATTATAAGTTTATTGATGATACTATATTTTTAGTTTAATTTAAAAAAGTAACAACTTAATGTTACTTTATTAGACTTATTAATTCTATTATTATTCCCGATAGGACTCCTAATGCATAGAGTAATAGGATAATTGATAGATTTTCTTTTTGGTTTTTATTATTTTTAATTAATACTAATAGAGAAGAACCACTACTTGTTAGGAGACCTCCAATTAAGGCTCCTAATGATATGGTGCTATTTAAATATAATTCTGTTAATATTACACTAGCAGCACAATTTGGTATTAATCCTATTAGACTAGTTATGAATGGAGATAATATACTATTATTTAATAATATTTTTGATAGATAATTGTCTCCTAGTAGGGTGAATATAGTATTTATTATTAGTGTTATGATAAATATAAATAGTGTTATATGCAAGGTGTGTTTTATTGCTGATAATAATATACTATGATTGCAATCACAATGTTCTTCATCACATAATTCATAATTTGTTTCTTTATCTTTTTTCTTTTTGTTTATTATTTTATCTATTATTAAACCATATATTATACCGAAGAATATTTTTATTAATAATATTTTTAGTATTAATGATATTTCTACTTTTTCGGATATCATTATTATCAACATTTCATCACTAGTAGATAAATATATTGATATTAATGTACCTAGTGTTATTATTCTTGTTATATATAGATTAGTAGCCATTACAGAGAAACCACATTGTGGTATTACTCCTAGTAGAGAACCAATTATTGGTCCTATTTTTTTTGATTTGGTTAAAATGTTTTTTGTTTTATTATTTAATTTATGTTCTAATAATTCTATTATTAGAAAGGCTACTAATAAGAATGGTATTAATTTTAATGAATCTACAATTGTATCTAAAATTACTTCTTTCATATGTTATCACTCCGTTTTTAATTATAACATTAATATTATTTTAGTACAATTATATTTTATACATTTTTCTTTTACTAGATGGAGTTTTTGGTAATGTTATAATTTTATCTTGTTCTTGATATAGATATTCGCTTAGATAATTTAGTACTATATTTCTTATAATTATTTTTTCTGCTATTTCTAGATTATTTTCTTTTAATGATTCTTGTATTAATTTTATTTCTTTTTCTTTTGATATTGTTGCTATTTTTAGAGCTTCATTGGCATAGTATATTATTGTTTCAAAAAATTCATCATAGTTAGAAAATGATTGTACTTTAATATCTTTAGTTAATTCTTTGAATATTGACTCTACATAGTTATATATTTCATTGTAATTTATACTTCTATTTGATATTAATTTTGGAGTACTTAAATCTTTTTTCATATCTATATATGGTAGTGGATAAAGCTCATGGAAATTAACATTAATTTTTACAGATTGATATTCTTTTATACAGTTTAAATTAAATAAAAGTAGGGTGTTAATACTCCAAGAATCAAATACTTCAGATTTTATTTCTCGATATATATTTTCATAGTTTATATATATTCCATCATATGCTTTTGATAGCACTTCATAATCAAAAATTGTATTTCTTTCGGTTATTTCATAAATATAGTTTAATGATTGATAATATGATGGATATTTTTTTGATAGTTCAAGTATTTGATTAGAAGTATTTATTGTTAAAATATTAGCATTTTCTTTTAGGGTGAAAATAGTAGCTTTTGTTAAATCTCTATATTCTGATATTGATCTTGCTATTCCTCTAGCATCTAGTAGGTAATCAAACCACGGACATATTTTTCCATATGGTAAATTGAATTTTGATGCCCAAAGACCTCCGGTTGGTTTAAGACTAAAATTATCTAATGGTCTTAGTATATTACGAAATATATCATTTGATATTATTGGAGTCCCTATAGTTATATACTTTGTTTCTTTCATATGTAAAGTCACTTCCTTTTTAAGTGATTATTATAATACTTTATTTTTTTATATTTGTCAATTATATTGCTTTTTATTTTAAAAAGTGCTATTATTTTGGTGGTGGTTTTATGGATAAAAAGAAGAATATTATTATTTTGGTTGTTACTTCTATTATTTTTATTTTGTTATTAATTTTGTTTATTGTTAGTATTAATAAAGGAAAAGAAACTATTAATGAACTTAAGCCTAATAATGATGCTAATATTAAATCTGCTAGTAAAGCTACTGTCAATAATGAAGTAAGTAATAAGTCTAATGATAAAGATGAAGATGAGACTATAACTAGACAAGATAATAATGATAGTAGTGTAGATATAAAAAATGAAAATGATGTTATTCAGTATTTTGAGAATAATTATAATGATATTAATAGTAATAAGGTTAGTATTAAAGATAAAGCTAAAGAATATTTTATTGATATTGTTGATTTTATTTTTTATGATAAAGAAATAAAGGGATATACTTTTAGTGAACTTAGTGATAATACTAAAATAAAAGTTATTGCTTTGGCTCTTAAGATAGATAGTAAAATAGAAGAATATATTCCTGGATATAAGAAGAGTATATCTAGTAAAGGAAATAAGATATATACTGATGTTAAAGATAGATTAGTTAGTAGTTATTTAGATTTATCTGTTAAGATTTGTTCTAATAATGAAGAAGGCTGTAATAAAGCAAAAGATATATTTAGTGATATAAAAGATAATTGTAAGATTGGTTGGAGTTTTATAAAGAAATTGGCTAGTGATGGTGGTAATAAATTAAAAGATTGGTATGAAATTTATAGTGGAAAGAGATAAAATTATAAATTAGGTCATAATATTATGTAAATAGTTAATTTTTTGTAAAAAGTTCTTTACTTATTAAGATAAAATTGTTATAATACTTGTGAGCGAAAGCTCCTTGCCTAGTAATAGGCCGTTAGTCCAAAAGGAGGTGTAATAATGAAAAATTATGAAATTATGTTTATTGTAAGACCAGATGTTGATGAAGCTACTGTTAAAGGTACTGTTAAATCATTAGAAAAGATTTTAACTGATCACAAAGCTAAGATTACTTTATCTAAAGAATTAGGTCAAAAAGAATTTGCTTATGAAATTAAGAAATTTAAATCAGGTTATTACTTTTTATACAACATAGAATCATCTGATGATGCTGCTGTTAAAGAATTTGATAGAGTAGCTAGAATTGATGAAAATGTTGTTAGACATCTTGTTATTAACCTAGATAAATAAGGAGAATAAGTATGAATAAAGCATTATTGATAGGAAGATTAACTAAAGATCCTGAACTTAGAGCTACATCTACTGGTAGAAATGTTTGTCAGTTTTCAATTGCAGTAAATAGAAATTTTACTAATGCAAATGGTGAAAGAGAAGCTGATTTTATTAATTGTGTAGTTTGGGATAAGCAAGCTGAAAATCTTGTTAAATATCAAAAAAAAGGTAATCAAATAGCAGTAGACGGAAGAATTCAAACAAGAAATTATGAAGATAAAGATGGTAAGAGAGTTTATGTTACTGAGATTCTTGCTAATAATATTAGTTTTTTAGATTCTAAAGGTACTAATACTAGTAGTAATGATTTTAATAGTTTACCTGAACCTCCTAGAGAAGATAGTGTAAGCTCTTCTTCTAATATGAATAATATGGAAACTGTATCTGTTGATAAGGATCCATTTGAAGCATTTGGAGATTCAATTGAAATTAGTGACAATGATTTACCATTCTAAAAAAGGAGGATAAACATGGCTGAATTTCGTAAAAAAAGAAAAAAAATATGTCATATGTGTGCAGGAAAACCTGTTAATTATAAAGATGTAGCAATTATATCTAAATATATTAATGATAATGGTAAAATTTTACCTAGAAGATTTACAGGTACTTGTGCTAAACATCAAAGACATGTTGCTCAAGAAGTTAAAAGAGCAAGATTCATGGGATTTGTTCCATTTTGTAAATAATAATATAGTCAGTAATGGCTATATTTTTTCTTTTTTTAATGACATTGTTATAAAAATATTGTATAATAGATAAGTAAGAGGTGGGATATATTATGAAGGTTATTTTTATTAAAGATTTAAAAAAACAAGGTAAAAAGAATGAAATTAAAGAAGTTAGTGATGGATATGCTACTAATTATTTAATTAAGAATGGATATGCTGTTAAATATACTAAATCTAGTGGTGATAGATTAGAAGTAGAAATAGAGAATAATAAGAAGAATGAAGATAAAAATATAAGAGAAGCAAATGAAGTTAAAAAGAAAATTGAATCTGAAAAACTTTCTTTTGAAGTTAAAGCAGGAAATGATGGAAAAGTATTTGGCTCTATATCTAGTAAACAAATTTGTGAGAAACTAAGTGCACTTGGTTATGACGTTAATAAAAAGATGATTATGATGAATGAGAGTTTATCTTCACTTGGAGCGTTTTATGTAGATGTTCAATTATATAAAGGGGTTATTGCTAAGGTTAGGGTTGAACTTATAAAGAAGTAGGTGAGTTATGAATAAAGAATTACCTAAAAATATTGAAGCTGAGAAGTGTTTACTTGGCTCAATGTTTTGGTCTAGAGAATCTCTTCAAAGAGGATGTGAAGAGGCTGATAAAGATATATTTTATTTAGATAGTCATGGTAAGATATTTGACGCTATTAAATCATTGTATTTGAATGATACTCCGGTAGATATTACTTCAGTTACAACATATTTAATTAATATAAACAAAATTGGTGAAGTAGGTGGAGTTGAATATCTGAATGAAGTAGTTAATTCTGTTGCTACTGGAGCTAATATTGAATATTATATTAATTTAGTTAGTGAAAAGTATACTTTAAGAAAAATGATTGAAGTAGCTACGGATATTGTTAATAAGGCCACTAATGCAGAAGTTAATGCTGCTGATACTATTGATGAAGCGGAGAAAGATATTCTTAATATTTCTAAATTTAGAAAGACAAGTGAATTTAGAAAAGTACAGGATGTACTTAGTAAAGCTCAAAGTGATTTAGAGTTTTTATCTAAAAATGGTGGTAAAATTAATGGCTTGACTACTGGTTTTGGTGAACTTGATTCTTTGACTGAAGGATTACATCCAACACAGTTAATTATTATTGCTGCTAGACCTGCTGTTGGTAAAACGGCTTTTGCTCTTAATTTGGCTTTAGCTGCTGCTAAGAGTACTAAAAAAAATATTGCAATATTTTCATTAGAGATGCCTGCTGAACAACTTATTATGAGAATGATTAGTTCTCTTGGACAAATTGATAATAAGAAACTTAGTACTGGTAAGTTAGAAAATGAGGATTGGAAGAGATTTAATGAAGCAATTAGTATACTTGCTGATACTAATATTTATTTTCATGATGCTGGAGGGGTTACTCCTGCTGAAATTAAGGCTAAATGTAGAAGACTCGCTACGCAAGGTGATGGTTTAGGTCTTGTTATAATTGACTATTTACAGCTTATTGATTCTTCTTCTAGATATTCTGGCTCTAGACAACAAGAAGTTTCTGAAATATCTAGAGCACTTAAAACTATGGCACTTGAACTTGAAGTTCCTGTAATTGCTTTATCACAGTTATCAAGAAGTGTTGAAAAAAGAGAAGACAAAAAACCAGTTCTTAGTGATTTGAGAGAATCTGGTTCTATTGAGCAAGATGCTGATATTGTTGCGGCACTTCATGCCCCTGATGTTGAAGTTCCTGTTGGTGACGAGGTTCCTAATCCTATTCAACTTATTATTCTTAAACACAGAAATGGTCCTACTAAAACGATTGATTTGTTATTTAAGAAGAAGACATCAACATTTTTATCTATAAAGAGGGAGAGTGATAGTAGTGGTAAATAATAATAAATGGGGATTTGGTGTTATTGTTTCTCTGATTGTTATTTCTTTAGGGATATTTTTATTGGTATTTTTTAAAAATGTTACTATTGAACCACAAACTGTTTATACTGTTTACTTAGATGGTAGAAGTATTGGTAATATTGTTTCTAAGAAAAGTTTTGAGGATTATATAAATGTTAAAGAAGAAGAATTAAAAAATAAGTACAATGTTGATACTGTATATACTCCTAAAGGAGTTGAAATAAAAAAGAATTTTACTTATGATACTTCTGTTAATAGTGATGAACAGATATATAATAAAATTATTGATAATAAGAAATTTACTATTAAGGGTTATGAAATTAAAATTGTTAGTAAAGTAAAGAGTGAAGATTCGGAAGAAAATGAAACTAAGACAACTAATATTTATGTATTATCTAAGGAAGTTTTTGATGATGCTTTGGAAAATACTATTAAGGCTTTTGTTGATAAAGATCAATATGAGAAGTTTTTAGCTGGTACACAAGAAGAGGTTAAAGATTCAGGTAGTATGATAGAGAATATTGATGTTGATGATGAAATTACTTATAAAGAAGCTTTAATTCCTACTGATCAAAAAATATTTGTTGATAGTGATGAACTTAGTAAGTATTTATTATATGGAACACTTGATGAACAGGAAACTTATATAGTTAAAGCAGAGGATAGTATTGAATCAATTGCTAGTAGTCATAAGCTTAATGTTCAGGAATTTTTGATTGCTAATCCAAGTTTTACAAGTGCTAATAATTTACTTTATGAAAATCAAAAAGTAAATGTTGGACTAATCGATCCTATGGTATCTGTTGTTGTAGATGTACATAGTGTTGGAGAAGAGGAACGTGATTATGATACAGAAATTCAATATGATTCTAGTCAATATGTTGGTTATCAAGAAGTTATTAGAGATGGTGAAAATGGTTTATATAAAGTAACTAGAAAGAGTCAGTATATTAATGGTCAATTGGTTTCTGGTACTGTTACTAGCTCTACGGAAATTAAACCTGCTATTAATAGGATTATTGTTAAGGGTCAAAAATATGCTCCTAATGTTGCTGATTTAAGTTATTGGGCATGGCCAACTGACAAACCTTATACTATTACTACTTATTTTGAATATCGTTGGGGTTCTTTCCATGATGCCTTAGATATATATGTTGGTTATGGTTCTTCAATATATGCTGCTAATAATGGTGTGGTTGTTAAAGCTGTTGGTGGTTGTTCACCAGGTTATACTAGGTGTAATGGTGGAAGAGGTAATTATATTATAGTTAATCATAATGCAGGAGGTTATTATACTATTTATATGCATTTAAGGGAGATTAATGTTAGTGTTGGTCAAACGGTTGCTAGAGGACAAAAAATTGCAACTATGGGAAATACAGGATATGTTGTACCTACACCTAGTTCTTATAATCCTTATGGTGGTACACATTTACATTTTGGAGTTATGGTTGGTAGCTCTAGTGGAACTCCTGTTAATCCTCTAAATTTATATTGATGAAAATTTGTGTTTTGTCTTCTGGTAGTAAAGGGAATACTACTTATATAGAATCTGAAAAGGTAAAAATACTTATTGATATTGGTAATAGTGCTAAATATGTAAAGGAAAAATTAGAGGATATTGGCGTTGAGCCTGAAGAAATAAATGCAGTACTAATTACTCATACTCATGTTGACCATGTTAAGGGACTTAAGGTGTTTGAAAATAAATATAATATTCCTGTTTATATTACAGATGTTATGTTAAAGAGTTTAGATTATTTAAATAATTATGTATTTTTAAAAAATGAATTTGATATTGGAGATATGCATATTATTGCTATTAAGACTTCTCATGATACTCCTGATTCTAGAGGTTATATAATCATAAGTGGTGATGACTCTATTGTTTATATTACTGATACTGGATATATTAATAAGAAGTATTTTGATATTTTAAGTAATAGAAATGTTTATGTTATGGAGTCTAATCATGATATTGAAATGCTTAATAATGGTAGTTATCCGTTTAACTTAAGACAAAGAATATTATCTGATAAAGGTCATTTATCTAATTATGATTCGGCTAAATATTTGTCTTCTTTTATAGGAAATAATACTAAATGTATTATTCTTGCTCACTTATCTGAAGATAATAATACTGAGGAGCTTGCTTATAATACACTTATTGAAAGACTTAATGATAGTGACACTCATGTTGATAATATTATTATTGCTAAACAAAATAAAGAGACGGAGCTTGTTAAGTTATGATTAAGATTATTTGTGTTGGAAAAGTTAAAGAAAAGTATTTAAGAGATGCTATTTCTGATTATGAAAAGAGGATTTCTAAGTATTATAAAATAGATATTATTGAAGTGAATGACTCTAATATGAAAGAAGAAGCTATTAAAATTAAGCAACATATTAAGAGTAATGATTATGTTATTACTTTAGAGATTGAAGGTAATATGCTTACTTCTATAGAACTTGCTAATAAAATAGATAAAATATTTATTACTAATCCTAATATTATATTTATTGTTGGGGGCTCTGATGGTTTAGATAAAAGTATAAAAGAAATAAGTAATTATAAATTATCATTTTCTAAATTTACTTTTCCACATCAGTTATTTAGGGTTGTATTGTTAGAACAGATTTATAGATCATGTAAAATATTAAATAATGAAACTTATCATAAATAGAATCATAGTTATTGATTCTATTTTTTTTATGTGGTAAAATTATCTAGTAGGAGGAATTTTTATGTATTGTTCAAATTGTGGTAATAAAGTTGATGAAGATGCTTATGTTTGTTTAAATTGTGGAGTTATATTAAAAAAACGTGAAAATAAAGTAAAAAGTAAAAAAAATAATATAAAACTTTTTAATGTTGTTACTTTGGTTTTTAGTATTATATCTTTTATTTTGTCTTTTTCATTGTTTTTTTATGATATAAGTGAGGTTGGTATGTATACTAAAGCTTATGAAAGAATTATATATGGATTAGGTTTTGTTAGTACTACGATGTTCTTTACGATTATTTCTTTGATTTTTGCTCTAGTTAATAAAAAAAGTAATATTGGTAAAATTGGATTGGGATTAACATTAATTTCAGTATTTTTAATACTGACTGAAATTTTTGTTATTGTTATATATTAATGATTTATAATTTTGATTTTAGAAAAAGTTTAGGGCAAAATTTTTTAATAGATGATAATATAGTTGATAATATTGCTAATGCTATTGATTATAAAGAAAATAATATGGTTATTGAGATTGGACCTGGTAGTGGTAATTTAACTAAAAAATTACTTAAGAAGGCTGATTTTGTACTTTTATATGAAATTGATACTAGGTTAAAAAAAATTCTTAGTAGAGAATTGTTGGAATTTAATAACTATGATATTATATGGGATGATTTTTTATATCGTGATGTTAAAGAAGATTTAAAGAAATATAATTATAAAAATATTTATATAATAGCTAATTTACCATATTATATTACCACACCAATTGTTAGCAAATTTGTTATGGAAACTATACCTGCTAATGAGATTGTTATTATGATACAAAAAGAGGTGGCGGAAAGATTATCTGCTCCTGTTGGTACAAAAGAATATGGTCAGATAACTGTTCTTCTTAATTATTATTTTAATATAGAGAAAATTATTGATGTTGATAGGAAGGCTTTTTATCCGACTCCTAATGTTGATTCTGCTGTTATTAAGATGATAAGAAAAGATAATCTTGAAGATCTTACTTCTTTTGAACATTTTGATAAATTAGTTAAAGATTCTTTTCAATTTAAGAGAAAGACAATTAAAAATAATTTAATAAATAAATATAATTTAGATATTGTTTCTAAAGTGCTAGAAAAATATGGTTATGATCTTAGCATGAGAAGTGAAAAGATTCCATATTATGTTTTTGTTGAAATTTCAAATGAGTTACTAAAGTAGCTCTTTTTTGTTATATATTTTTTTTTATATCATATTATTTTATGGGTGATAGTATGTTTAATATTGGTGATTTAGTTACTAGGAAATCTTATGATAATGATATTATATTTAAAATTATTGATATTAAGGAAGACATTTATGTTTTAAAAGGGGTAGTAGTTAGATTATTTGCAGATAGTCCTGGTGATGATTTGAAAATATATAATTCTAATTCTATTGATGATTTTTCCCCAGAAATTGATGGGTATAGGTCATTAGAAAGAGATGAGTATTTTTATTTACCTGGCAGAATTCTTCATATTGATGGTGATAATGAATATTTAGAAAAATGTATGAATTTTTATAAAAAAAATAGATTAAAGGCTTATGGAGTTTATGTTGATGAAAATAATCTTATTGAGGTTGTAAATGATAATTTAAAAAAATATAAACCTGATATTTTAGTTATTACCGGTCATGATGCTTATTATAGAAAGAAAAGAAGTGGTAATAATTATAAAAATACTAGTAATTTTGTTTTGGCTGTGAAAGAAGCTAGAAAATATGAGAGTTCACATGAAAAGTTATTTATAATAGCAGGTGCTTGTCAGTCTAATTATGAAGAACTAATTAAGGCAGGTGCTAATTTTGCTTCAAGTCCTAAAAGAATTAATATTCATGCACTTGATCCTGCTATTATAGCGGCTTGTCTTGCTTTTTCAGATAAAAATAATAATATTGATTTGATTAAAATACTTGCTAAAACTAAATATGGTGCAGATGGAATAGGGGGGATTATTACTAAGGGTACTATGTATATTGGGTATCCTAGATAATTATGACTATTGAAAAAATTAAGAATAATATAGATAGTAAACTAGGTGATAATGTTAAGATTATATATAATGGTAGTAGAAATAAAAAAGAAGAATATTCAGGGATAATATCAGAGACTTATAATTATATTTTTATTATTAAAACTAATGGCGATGAGATTAAAAGTTTTAGTTATAGAGATGTTTTAACAAATACTATTGAACTTTTTTTTGACAAATTGTAAAATTTTATGTAAAAAAACTTGCTTTTCTTTATTAAATAATATAAAATGTAATTAGAAAGTATTATTTCTAGAAGGAGTTGATATTCATGGAGTTAAAACTAAAAAGTTTTACCAAAGTTGAAAAAAGAGAGGATTCTAAATTAAGAGGATATGCTAGCGTTACAATTGATGATTGTTTTGCTGTAGAAAGTATTAGACTTTTGGAAGGTGTAAAAGGTCTTTACCTTGGGTTTCCTAGTAGAGAATATGTAAATAAAGAAGGAGAGACTGTACATAAAGATACTTGCCATCCAGTTAATCCTGAAACTAGAAAACAATTTGAAGATTTAATTTTTGCTGAATATAATAAGAGCAAATAAAAAAACTACTGAAAAGTAGTTTTTTTCATATTTTCTTTTTCTCTACATATAATTTTTTAGGAGGAATTGTATGGATAAAGTAAAAGAGGTTGATAATGGTTTTAATCATGGTATTACATTAGTAGAAAGAAAGAATATAGGTATTAGTGGTGTTAAAAAAATTGAAAGTTTTGATAGTGAAGAATTTTTGATGGAAACAACACTGGGGTATTTGGTTATTAAAGGCAGTGAACTTGAAATTATTAAGCTTGATACATATCAGGGAAATGTTAGTATTAAGGGTAAGATAGATAGTATAATGTATTTAGATGGTAATAATAAAAAAGAAAATGAAAATTCTTTGTTAAATAAATTATTTAAATGATACTTAGAATTCAAATTTTTTCACTTTTATATTCTTTTTTCTATGGTATAGTATTTTATATTTTGCTTGAAATTAACCATAAGATATTATATAATGGAAAACTTTTTTATAGGATTATTATTTCTTTTTTATTTGTTATTGTTAATTCTTTACTTTATTTTCTATTTTTGATTAAAATTAATAATGGTATTTTACATATATATTTTTTCTTTTCTATGTTTACAGGTTATTTGTTATCTTTTGTCATTTATAGAAATTTGATTGTAAAAAAGAGTAAGGTGTGATATAATGACTTGTAGAAAGGATGGTATTATGGCTAAGAATAAAAAGAAGATAAATAAGAAAGCTAAAACTAGAATATTTTTATTTTTTATTATATTTGGTTCTATTATAACTTCACTTAGTTATAGTTTCTTTTCTAATGTTAGTAAAATTATTGAAATTAAAAATGAAAAACAAGCTTTGAATGATAAATTGGTTACATTAAAAGATGAAGAGGATAAACTTAATTCTGATATAAAAAAACTAAAGGATCCTGAGTATGTTGCTAGATATGCAAGAGAGAAATATATGTATTCTAAAGATGGAGAACTTATTATTAGGCTTCCGGATGATGATAATACAAGTAACTAAAAGAAGATACTATTTTGATTTAGTATCTTCTTTTTTTGTATCTTTTTTGGTCTTTTTATTTGCTTCTTTTGCTGTATCTAGTTTAGTATCTTCTTTTATTTCTTCAGTATTTGTTTTTTCTGGTAAATGTCCATGTTCTACTAGATAATCTATCTCTTCTTTTGTTATTGTTTCTTCTTCAAGAAGTGTGTTAGCTATTAGAGCTAATAAATCTTTATTTTCTGTTATTATTTTCTTTGTTTTTTCATAGCAGTTGTTTATTATTGAACGCATTTCTTCGTCTATTTCATGAGCTACTGTGTCGGAAATATTTCTATTTTTTGTATAATCTCTACCTAAGAATGTATTTCCATCTGGTTCTTCAAGCATCATTGGTCCTAGGGAACTCATTCCATATTCTGTTACCATGCTTCTGGCAATTTTTGTTGCTTTTTTGAAATCATCATGAGCTCCTGTTGTTATTTCATGGAATGTTACTTCTTCAGCAACCCTTCCTCCAAGCAATCCACAAATTGACTCTAATAATTCATTTTTTGTATAATTGAATGATTCTTCTTTAGGAGTCATCATAGTGTATCCACCAGCATGGCCTCTAGGAATGATTGTGATTTTTTGTACTTCATTAGCACCATCTAATTTTAATCCCATTACTGCATGGCCTGCTTCATGGAAGGCTACTAATTTCTTTTCTTTGTCTGTATATTTCTTTGTTACTTTGGCAGGTCCCATTAGAACTCTGTCTGTTGCTTCATCTATTTCGGCCATTGTAATAGCTTTTTTATTTCTTCTTACTGCTAGTAAAGCGGCTTCGTTAAGTAAGTTCTCTAGGTCTGCTCCTGAAAATCCTGGCGTTCTTTTGGCTAGATATTCTAGAGTTATACCTTTATCTAGTATTTTATTTTTAGCATGTACTTTTAATATTTCTATTCTAGCATTTTTATCTGGTAAACTTACTGTTACTTGTCTATCAAATCTTCCTGGTCTTAATAATGCTGGATCTAGAACATCTGGTCTGTTAGTAGCGGCAATGATAATTATTCCTTCGTTGGCACCAAAGCCATCCATTTCTGTAAGTAATTGGTTAAGTGTTTGTTCTCTTTCGTCATGTCCTCCACCAAGTCCTGTACCTCTTTGTCTTCCGACAGCATCTATTTCATCAATAAATATTAAACATGGAGCATTCATTTTTGCTTGTTTAAACATATCTCTTACCCTTGAAGCACCAATACCTACGAATAATTCTACGAAATCAGAACCACTTATATAGTAGAATGGTACTTTTGCTTCTCCTGCTACGGCTCTAGCAAGTAATGTTTTACCAGTACCTGGAGGGCCTACTAATAATACACCTTTTGGTATTCTAGCGCCCATGCTTGTAAATTTCTTTGGGTTTTTTAAGAAGTCTATTAATTCTTGTACTTCTTCTTTTTCTTCAGTTAGACCGGCAACATCTTTGAATGTTGCTTTGCTTTCTTCAACTAATTTGGCTCTTGATTTTCCAAAGTCCATTGATTTGTTTCCGCCACCAAGTTGTTTGGTGAATACCCAAATTATTAAACCTCCTAGTATTATGTAAGGAACTACATTAGCAATAACCATTAACCATGATGAAGCTTCTGGATCATTTATGATTGTTAATTTGAAATTATTTGTTCCTTCTTTAACTGTAGTTATTTTTGATATAAATTCTTCTGATTGTGGAATATATAAAACAAACATTTCGTTATCTTTATAATCTTCTGTTTTACCAGTTAATTTATATGTTTCAGTTCTCACTTTTGGTGTTATTGTTAATTCTGTGATTTTACCACCATTTAAATCTCTTAAGAATTCATCATATGTTATTTCATGTACTTCATTATTAAATAAATTAAACATTACTAAACAACCTATGAAGAATACTAATAGAAATACATATGGTAATAGACTTTTTTTAATATCTTTTTTATTCATAATTTTCATCTCCTTCAATACACTTTATTATTATATCATAGTTTTCATCTTTTTTATAACATAAATTACTTTTTTTTAAGTTAGGTATCCATATTATAGTGTCATTGCTATCTACTAGTAGTGGATAATTTTTTCTTTTTGATAATGGAATTTTATTTTCGATGAATATTTCTTTAACTTTTTTTCTTACATTACTTGTTTTAAGGGTTATATAATCACCATCTTTTCTATTTCTGAAATATAATGGAAATTTTATATTGTTACTTTTTATTCGACAAATATTATTTCCATCTAAGTTTTCATCTTTTTCTTGTTTGAATATAAAATTATTTACTTTTAATTTTTTTTCAAATATTATTTTATATTCTTCATTATTAGTTGCTTCTTTTTCTTTTATATATATTTTGTCATATTCTTTTATTAGTATTTTATTTAGAGGTAGATCTATACTTATATTAGGTCTAATATTTTCTATTAAAGATAATATACATTGAATATGTTTTTCTGTTACTATATCACTTTTGTTTTCGTAGTAGTCATTTAGTATGTAATATAATATATTTTTCTTGATAAAACTGTCTTCTTTATTTAGTTCTTTAATATAGATAGTATTGCTTTTATAGATGCTTGGTATTTTTTCTTTTATTACTCTGTCTATATAATCGTTATATTCTTGAAGTGTTTTGGAATATTTTAAAAATTTAAGATGAATATTTTTATCTCTTTCTTTTAGTAATGGAAGAACATTGTGTCGATACCAATTTCTAGTATAATCTGTATTTGTGTTAGAACTATCAATATAATATGTGATATTATGTGATTTATTATATTCTATAAGATCTGCTTTTGTATATACAAGTAATGGTCTTATTATTTCATAATTTGGTAATTTACTTATTCTTTTTATACCGGCATATCCTTCAATATTTGATTGTCTTTCTATTTTCATAAGAATAGTTTCTATTAAGTCATCACCATGGTGAGCAAGAAATAATTTATTGGAATGATATTTTTTTAGTATTTCTTCATAAAAGGAGTATCTTATTTTACGGGCTTCGTTTTCAAAATTATTTTCTTTATATTCTTTTATGGTCATACTTTCAAAAATTAAATTATGCTTTTGGCAGTAGTCTTTGAGATAATTTTCTTCAATTATGCTTTGCTTTCTTATATTGTGGTTTATATGACATACTACTATTTTGTTAGTCTTTTTTTCTAATAAGTCTAGTAAGCACATTGAATCAGGACCAGCGGATACTCCTACTACAATATAATTATCGAAATTTATGTCATTTAATATTTGTTTCATAGTGCCTCCTTCAAGCATATATTATATCAGAAAAATGAATATTTTTAAATATTGTTTTGACTTTTATTTGATTTTATTATATAATTCTATTTTGTGAGGTGAACTTAATGCAGACTGATGATGAAATACTCCCGTTTTATTCTTTTTTTGCAGGTGTATTTCTTACGAAACGAGAAGTTGGTTATAGTGAATTATCTTTTTTAATGGACGATTTTACTAATAAAACAGGAATTTATATTAGTGATGATTGTGAATATTTTTCTGAGCTTGATTCTTTTTTTGAATTTAATGATAAATGTTTATTTGTTAATTGTGATTATGATACTGTTATTCATATAAATGGGTGTTCAATGACACTTAAGAATTATTTATATAGTATAACTAGTGATGAAGTGAGAAAATATTTTAATATTTGTAAGAAAAATAAATTTAATTTTATTAAGATTAAAACAAAAACTAAAGTTTCATAGGGAACTTTAGTTTATTTTTATTAGGTAATATTTCTTTTTTCCTCTTCTGATGATATGGTTCTTTTTGTTATTTGTTATGATATGATTTTCATCACTAATTATTTCTCCGTCTATGGTGATAGCGTTGTTTGATAGAAACTCTCTTGCTTCTCTTCTTGATGAGGCTATATTATTATTTACCATAATATTTATTATTGTATCTTCGTTTGATTCAATAGAAGGCATACCTTTAAATACCATTTCTATTTCTTTATCGGTTAATTCTTTTACATTTCCTGTAAATAATGCTTCTGATACTTTGATGGCATGTTCAGCGTCTTCTTTACTATGTATGTCTTTTACTACTTCATAAGCAAGTGTTTTTTGGGCTATTCTTTTTTCTGGACATTCATTTTGTTTTTGCATTACTTCTTCTATTTCTTCTTTTGATAGGAATGTAAATACTTTTAAGTATTCATATACTTTTGAATCATCTGAATTCAATAAATATTGATATATTTCATAGGGGGAAGTTTTTTCTTTATCAAGCCAAAGGGCGTTTCCTTCACTTTTACCAAATTTATTTCCAAATTTATCTAGTATTAATGGCATTGTAAAACCGTATGCTTCTTTACCTAGTATTTTTCTAATTAATTCTATACCTGTAGTTATATTTCCCCATTGATCTGAACCTTCTACTTGCATAATGCAATTTTTTTCTTTATATAGATGTAAAAAGTCATATCCTTGTAGTAGGGTGTAAGAGAATTCGGCATAGGTTATACCTGTTTCTAATCTTCTAGATATTATATCTTTATTTAACATATAATTTACATTTATATATTTTCCTATGTCTCTTAAAAAATCTAAATAAGTATAATCTTTTGTCCATGTATAATTATCTACTATTTCGGCTTGTCCATTAAATAATTTATCTATTTGATTTTTAATTGCTATTATATTTTTGCTTACTGTTTCATTAGATATTATTTCTCTTTCAGCTGTTGGTCTTGGATCTCCGATTCTACCGGTTGCACCTCCACATAATAATATTGGATGATGTCCATATTTTGCTAATCTTTTAGCAGTAACTAATGATGAATAATGCCCTATGTGTAGTGAGTCTGCTGTTGGATCTGTTCCCCAGTAGAAGGTTATTGGTTCTCCATTTAATACTTCTTCTAGATTGTCGTTTGCAACATCTTTTATTAGTCCTCTCCATATTAAATCATCATATAATTTCATATTTATCCTCTCCTTTTTTATATAAAAAAAGATGATACCAAAAGGACGAAATTACTCGTGGTACCACCTTTATTTACAATATTTTATATATTTCTTAATAATATTATATTGTCTTAATATGATAACGGTTTTTACCGATTAAACTCTTAATATTGTAATTCATTATTTTGGTATTGTTAATTTCCACCTAACATTAACTCTCTATTTAATACTATTTGAAATAACTACTTGATATTCGTCGTTGTTTAATAAATATGTCTAAATTGTATTACATTTTATTATTATTGTCAATAATGAATTATGATTTTTTTTAAATTTTTGTTTATTCACTTCAAATCTATGGTTTTGAAGTGTCAACTTGAGCCTACTAAAGTAGTCTTAAGTTGAGATATCAACCATATATATTATATATTAGTTAATAATATATACTTAGAAAATGAGTTAATTTAGTATTATTAATTTACTTTTTTATTTTTTTATTATATAATAATTAAGGAAATGAGGGATAATCTATGATAGATAGACTAGAGGCTACATTAAAGAGATATAATGAGATAGGAGAAGAACTTGCTAGTCCTGAGATTATATCGGATATTAAGAAAATGACTCTTCTTTCTAAAGAAAGAACAGGGTTAGAGAAGACTGTTGAAGTATATAAAGAATATAAAAAAGTGTTAGAAGATATTGAAGAAGCTAAGGAATTATTAAAAGATAAGGATATGGTTGATTTTGCTAAAGAAGAACTTACTAATGCTGAGGAAAAGAAAAGTAAGTTAGAAAGTGAACTTGAAGTATTATTAATACCACATGATCCTAATGATGAAAAAAATGTTATTGTGGAAATTAGAGGAGCTGCTGGGGGAGATGAGGCTAATATTTTTGCTGGTGATTTGTTTGATATGTATAGTAAATATGCTTCTAATGAGGGATGGAAAATAGAAATACTTAATGCTGTTGAAGGTACTGCCGGTGGGTATTCACAAATTGAATTTATGGTTAAGGGCGATTGTGTTTATTCTAAACTAAAATATGAAAGTGGTGCTCATAGGGTACAAAGAGTACCTGCTACTGAAAGTCAGGGTAGAGTGCATACTAGTACTGCTACTGTTCTTGTTATGCCTGAGGCTGAAGAATTTGATTTTGAGCTTGATGAATCAGAAGTTAGAATTGATATAACAAGAAGTAGCGGATGTGGTGGACAAGGTGTTAATACTACGGACAGTGCTGTTAGACTTACGCATATTCCTACTGGTATTATTGTTTATTCACAAACTGAAAGAAGTCAGATTAAGAATAAAGAACTTGCTTTTAAAATACTTAAGACTAGACTTTATGATATGAAACTTAGGGAGCAAGAAGAAAAAGAAGCCGCTGAAAGAAAAGTTAAGATTGGTACTGGAGATAGAAGTGAGAAGATAAGAACTTATAATTATCCACAAAATAGAATTACTGATCATAGAATTGGATATACTTCAATGAACTTAGATAGAGTTATGGATGGAGATATGGAAGATTTAATTGAGGCTTTAATTAATGAAGATCAAAGAAAGAAATTAGAAGGAACTATTTAATAAGTTTATGAATAAAGAAATAGAATATTTAAAAAAACATTTAAAAGGTAAAGATATGGAGACTGCTATTAAAGAGTTAGAATGTGGTATACCAGTGCAATATATTGTTGGAAATGTTGATTTTTATGGTAATACATTTAAAGTTAATAAGAATACTTTAATACCTAGATTTGAGACTGAATTATTAGTAGAAAAAACTATTAAATATATAAATAAGTATTTTAATAATGAAATTAAAATACTTGATATTGGTACTGGTAGTGGGTGTATTGCTATTACTTTAAATAAATTATTAGATAATAGTATGATAACTGCTGTTGATATATCTAAAGATGCTCTTGATGTTGCTAGAGAAAATAATAAAATTAATAATACTGATGTTAATTTTATAGAGAGTGATGTTTTTTCTAATATTAATGATAAGTATGATGTTATTATTAGTAATCCACCATATATTAGTTATGATGAAGATATTATGGATCTTGTTTATAATAATGAACCACATATGGCATTATATGCTGATGATAATGGGTTATATTTTTATGATAAAATACTTAGAGAATGTAGAAAGTACTTGAATGATAGGTTTCTTATAGCTTTTGAAATAGGTTATAAACAAGGAAATGATATTCTTAATATTATTAATAAATATTTTGATAATGTTAATATATCTTTAGAAAAAGATTATAGTGGTAGAGATAGATTTATATTTATTTGGAATCATTAGTTTAATACTAGTGATTTTTTATATTGACTTTTATAGAAAAAGTTTATATAATACTATTGATTTAGATTTTTTGAATTGTTTATATTTTTTGGTGTCAGCAAAGGTGCTGCAGGAGGTATAGCAATGAATAACAAAATTAAAGAATATCTAAATCAAAATAAATCTTTGACATTTAATAGTCTTCTTTTTTCTTACATAGATGAAGGAGGCTATAAAGATGCGGAGATTTATAAAAGGGCAGGTATAGATAGAAAGTTGTTTTCTAAGATAAGATGTAATAATAATTATATTCCTAAAAAAAATACTGTTATTAAGTTATGTCTATCTTTATCATTAGATAAAAATAGGTTTAATAATTTACTTTCAAGTGCTGGATATAGTTTAAGTAAAAATAATAATTTTGACTTAGTTATATCTTATTGTATAGAAAATGATATTTATGATATTAATATTATAAATGATTATCTATATACTTATGCTGGTGTTATTTTATAAAAATAACATTGTCTCTTTTAAAGAGACCCTTTTTTTAATCTTTGTTATATAATTGTATACGAAAGCGGAGGTAATATATATGAAAACAAATATTTCAGAATTAATGAATATAATAGCGGATGAGGAAAAGAAATTTACCAATATAACTTCTCATATTGAAGAAATGATTTTCAATGAAACTATTATCGAACTTGATGGAACAGCTAATGTTATTAAAGATTATAAGAAAGACTTTGATGAGGCTTTGATGGAACAAGAGAATATTTTGAAAAAGATATCTAAATTAAAAGCTACTTTATATGAAAAAAATAACTCATTTAAGTTATCTGATGGTAGAACTATTCAAAGCGCTATTGTTGATAATACTTATCTAAGGAAGTTAAAATCCTTTTATGATGATTTATTAAAATGTAAAAGTGCTAAAAGAAGAGTTACTGAGGTTAACAATTCTTATTTTGATTGTGTTGATGTTAATTATAATGCTGATGAAATAAGAGAAAAATCTAAGACATTAGAAGAACAAATACAAAGAACTGACTTTGAAATATCTAAGTTAAATTCTATTGAATTTGAAATTTCTTTGTAATGTAAGTGGTCTCTTTAAGTTATTTTAAGAGTTAAATTGGGATAACTATTTCAAGCCATTACTATCTATTTTAAATCTTTATATCTATGTAATCGATTGGTGATGAAAAATTTATAGTTTAGATTTACTTATTACATTTATATATGATTATTGTTTACAATTAAAATTGTCTATAAAAAGTTATTTATTTGGTGATATTTAGCATTTGAAGTGGATAGGAAAAGAAGCATCTTTTTATGGTGCTTCTTTTTGTTCGTTTAAACTATTTTCTTCTTTGAAGACAGAATCTAGATCTTTAGTAGTTCCATTTAATGTTGGTTCTGTTCCTTTTATATAGAAGAACATTTCTTTTTTTGTATCATTATCATTTGCTATTATACCTGTTATAGGGTTTACTAATACTCCTACAACATTAGAAGGTATATTATACCATGTTGTTTCTTTATCTTTGAAATATGCTTCCATAGTATCTATCCATATATTTTTATGATATGAATATTCTTTTGATTCTATTTTACTATTATCATCATAACCATTCCAAATACTTAGAACAGCATCTTTATTATAACCTATTATTAATAAATCAGTATCAGTTGTTCCTGATTTAATACTATATTTATGAGTTATGTTAGGTAATAATGATATTAGAGTGGGATAGTTATAGTCAATAAAGTTTTTATTATAGGTATATGTTAACATTTCGTTTAATATAAAAGTAAGACTTTGATTAAGTATTAGTTCTTTTTCTTCTTTATTTTCATATAAAATATTTCCTTTGGAGTCTACTATTTTCTTAATAAAATGTGGTTCTACTTTGTATCCTAAATTAGCAAATGATGAATAACTTGTTGTCATTTCTAATAAACTTATTTCTTCAGTACCTAAGGCTAGAGATGGAATTGCGGTTAGATTACTAGTTATTCCTAATCTTTTAGCAGTATTTATTAACATATTTTCTCCTAGAAAGAGATGAGTTTTTACAGCATATATGTTATCTGAGTAAGAGATGGCTGCTGCCATTGATATTGGGCAATTGGCATAGGAATTATTATAGTTATTTGGGCTATATGTTTTATCTCCGGCAAAGGTAAAGGTTGTTTTTTCACTAGTAAATGATGATGATGCTGTAAAGCCACTTTCTAGAGCAGTATAATATAATAATGGTTTCATTGTAGAACCTACTTGTCTTTTGGCTTTAGTGGCTCTATTATATTCACTTTTATTATAATCATTGCCTCCTATCATGGCTATTACTCCTCCAGTATTAGGATTCATCATGATAGCGGCTGTTTCTACTTTGGTTTCATCATTTATATAACTATATACAGCTTTTTCTAAATCTTCTTGAGCTTCTATATCTAGAGTTGTATATATTTTTAAACCTCCTGTTTTAGTTATTTCTTCTGGTATGTTTGTTAATCTTTTTAATTCTTCTAATACAGAGTCTTTGAAATAATTAATACTTGTGATATTGCTTTTTTCTTTTTTACCTATAATAGTTAGGTTAGTATTTATAGCGTTATTATATTCTTCAGTAGTTATCTTTTTATTTTTTTGCATCAACTTTAAGACTATTTTTTGTCTTTCCTTGGCCTTAGTATAATTTTTTACTGGTGAATAGTTATTAGGAGATTTTGGTATTCCTGCTAGTAGGGATGCTTCTGCTAGGGTGAGGTCTTTTGCTGATTTATTGAAATAGTATTTAGATGCGGCTTCTATTCCATATACTCCACCATAGTTAATGGTATTTAGATAACCTTCTAGTATTTCATTTTTGCTATAATGTACTTCTAATTCAGTGGCTAGAAGGGCTTCATCTATTTTTCTTTTCCAAGTTTTTTCAAAGTTTAGAAAAAGATTTCTAGCATACTGCTGAGTAATAGTGGAGGCTCCTTCACTTTTGTCCTTTTTGATAATATTTGTTATCATTGCTTTTCCTATTCTTAGATAATCAAAACCAATGTGCTTGTAAAAATATTTATCTTCTGTTGATAGAGTGGCTTCTACTAGATATGGACTTATTTCTTTTAATGGTATCCAATCTTTATCATCATTAAATACTAATTCATTTTTAGTATCATATAAATAGAATGATTGTGATTTATTTATTTCTAATTTTGGTGTTATAAAAGCATAGGTAAAGATTACTATATGGATTAATATAAATACTAGTAATGGTGATAAACTTAATAGTATTATTTTCTTTGTTTTTTTCTTCATTTATATCCCTCATTTTTGTTGTTTTTGTATGTCATTTATTATTATGATAAAAATTGCGTAAAATATGTTGTATTTTTTTTAAAGATATGATATGATTTCAAATGAAATGTTTGGAAGTGATATTATTAGAGTTAAAATTAATGGTTATTTAAAAAATAATACAGAAAATGAACTTATTACTTTTAATGAAAAAGGTATTAAAAATAAGGAAAAGATATCTTTTGTATTTGATGGTGTTAAGTATTCTATTAAGATTAATGATAATGATATTTTACTTGTTAGAGATGGTAATGATTTTATTAATAGTTTTTCTTTTAACGAGAAACATGGTAAAAGTAATTATTATCTTAAAGAACATGGTTATTCTGTTGATATGGATATTAATATGAAGATGTTTGATGTTAATGATAATAAGATTTATATTAAGTATGTTATTGCTGATACAGAATGCGAATATGAATTACTAATTGAAATGGGTGATATTTTATGAGTATAAAAAATAAATTACAGTATATTATAAAAAAGAGTTTACCAGTAGATATGGATGTTAATAAAATAGTTATTGAGATTCCTAAAGATAAGAAAAATGGTGATTATTCTACAAATGTAGCCTTTTTACTTACTAAGGAACTTAAGTCTGGTCCTATTAATATTGCTAATGATATTATTAAGAATATTAGTGATGATATGATTGATAGAATAGAGGTTGCTAATCCTGGATTTATTAATTTCTATATTAATAAAGATTATTTACTTAATAATATTAATGTTATTAATGATATGGGAAAGAACTATGGTAAGAGTGATTTTGGTAAATTAGAAAAGATTAATATTGAGTATGTATCTGCTAATCCAACTGGTACTTTACATATTGGTCATGGTAGAGGTGCTGTGTATGGTGACTGTTTATCTAAGATAATGTCTTTTGCTGGATATGATGTTACAAGAGAATATTATATTAATGATGCTGGTAATCAGATGTATAATTTAGGTGTATCTATTAAAGAAAGATATAAGGAAAGATGTGGAGTAGAATTTGCTATTCCAGAGAATGGTTATCATGGTAAAGAAATTATTGTAATAGCGGAATCTTTACATGATGAATATGGTGATAGTAAATTAGATGAAGATATTGAATTCTTTAGACAAAAAGGTCTTGATATTTTACTTGATGGTATTAAGAAGGATTTAGATAAGTTTAGAGTTAATTTTGATGTGTTTACTAGTGAACAGTCTTTATATGATCGTGGTTTTGTTGAAAATACTTTGAATAAACTTAAAAATAGTGGTAAATGTTATATTGATGAAGGGGCTTTATGGCTTAAGACTACTGATTTATATGATGAGAAAGATAGGGTATTAGTTAAGAGTGATGGTAATTATACTTATCTTCTTCCTGATATTGCATATCATAGCGATAAATTTAATAGGGGTTATGATAGACTTATTGATGTATTAGGTTCAGATCACCATGGTTATATTCATAGACTTAGATCTTCACTTGAATTTGTTGGATATGATTCATCTAAGATTGATATTAGAATTCTTCAGATGGTTAGACTTCTTAGAAATGGTGAAGAGGTTAAACTTAGTAAAAGAACCGGTAAAACTATTACTCTTAATGAGTTAATTGAAGATGTTGGTGTTAATGCTGCTAGATACTTCTTTGCTTCTAAGAGTTTAGATACACAAATGGATTTTGATCTTGATTTAGCAGTTAAAAATAGTAATGAGAATCCAATTTACTATATTGAGTATGCTAATGCTAGAATTAGTTCTATTCTTAGAGGAAAAGAAATTTCAAAAGATATTAAATTTAGTACTATAGAGAGTGATAGTGCATATACTATTTTGAATAAATTATTAGAATTTGAAGATGTTATTATTAGTGCAGCTTCAAAGGGGTTACCACATTTGGTTGCTAATTATTTATTTGAACTTGCTGGATTATTCCATAGTTATTATTCAGTAGAAAAGATTGTTACTGATGATGAAATATATACTAAGGAGAGAATAGCCCTTATTAATGCAGTTAAAGTTGTTATTAACAATGCTGCATATATGTTAGGGTTAATTCTTAGAGAGGAAATGTAGGAGGAAATATTATGCTTAGTAAAATGAGTAAAGAAAATCTTGAAATGTTATCTTATGCTAAAATAGCAGAATTATATTTAAAGGAAAATAAAAAACCAATGAATACTGCTGATTTATTTAAAGAGGTATGTAAATTACTTGAGTTATCTGATGAAGAGTACCAAGAAAGAATTGGTGACTTCTTTGAATCACTTACTACTTCTAAAGAATTTATTTTACTTAATGATGGTAATTGGGATTTAAGAGCTAATCATTCTGTTAAAATTGATATTGATGATATATATGAAGAAGTTGACTCTGAAGAAGATGATGAAGATGTTATTGATGATGAGAACATGAGTGAAGAAGATAATTATGATGATGATTATACTGATGATATTGATGCTGATTTAATAGATGATGATTATGCTGATTTAACTATAGTAGATGACGAAGAACTAGAAGATGAAAACTAGTTCTTTTTTTTTTATTTTTTCATAGTATTAGATGGAGGCTATATGAAAAGAAAGATTAGAATTGGAATACCTAGAGGATTACTATATTATCGTGATTATATTTTATGGAAGACTTTTTTTGAGGGGATTGGTTGCACACTTATTTTAAGTCCTCCTACTAATAAGGGTATTATTGATAAAGGAGGTAATATATCAATTGATGAGTCTTGTCTTCCTGCTAAGATTTATTTAGGACATGTTAAAGAACTATCTCAAAAATGTGATTATATACTAGTACCTAGAATATGTAATTATGGAAAAGGCAATAGGGTATGTATGAAGTTTAATGGGATATATGATGTTGTGAATAATTTATTTGAAGATAAAATACTTAATTATGATATTGATTATATAAAGGGTAAATTTGAATTATTTGGTTTTATTAAGATGGGAATTAAATTTAATAAGAATATTTTTAAAGTTTTATTTTATTATATTAAGGGTAAAATTAAAAATAGAAAATATTATTTAAGTCTTGTTAATAAACAAGATAAGATTCTTAGATCTAATAAAATGAAGATTCTTATTGTAGCACATCCTTATGTTGTTTATGATGAATATTTATGTGGTAATATTATTCGTTATTTTAAGGATGAAGATATTGATATTTTATATTCTGATAGGCTTAATAGAAAAATTGCTATTTCTTATGCAGAAGATTTTTCTAATACTTTATATTTTCTTTATTCTAAAGAGAATATTGGTAGTTCTTTCTATTACAAAGATTGTGTAGATGGTATTGTCTTTTTATCTTCTTTTCCTTGTGCTTCTGATTCTTTAGTTAATGAACTTGCTATTAGAAAGTTAAAAGATGTACCTGTTATTAATATTATTATTGATGATAGTACCGCTACTAGCGGGTTAATGACTAGACTAGAGAGTTTTGTGGATATTATAAAGGCTAGGCGAGATAATGGATAGGGTTATTTCTTTTCCGCATTTGGGAAATTATTATATTGTTTTTGATTATTTTATTAGAAAGGCTACTAAATGTAAAGTAATTGTGCCACCTGCTACTACTAAAAGAACTATTGAAATTGGTAGTAAGTATGCTCCTTCTTTTGTATGTGTACCTTTTAAATATAATCTTGGTAATTATATTGAGGCATTAGAAAAAGGGGCTAATACTTTAGTTCAAGGTGGTGGTGGATGCAGATATGGATATTATGGAGAACTTGAAGAAAAGATATTAAGAGATTTAGGTTATGACTTTGAGTTTTATAATATGATTAGAGATAATCATATTTCTCTTAAGAAGGGATATAAGTTTTGTAAAAAAATGAATAAAAGGGCTAATCCTATTAGTACTTTTTATTATTTGATTAATAGTTTAGTTATGATTATTTGTATGGATAAGATAGAAAAATATATTAGACTTAATATGGGATTTGAAGTAGTAGATGGTTCTTTTGAAAAGATAGAAAAAGAATATTTGGATAGTTTTAAGGATAATGGGATATTTAAAAATATTTATAACTATTTTAAGTATAGAAAGAAATTTAGGAATATTTTAATTAATAAACCTACTAAACCTCTTAGAGTTGCTATACTTGGAGAATTATATTCTTTAATTGATGCTAATACTACTTATAATAGTGAAAGAAAGATTATGAAAATGGGAGTAGAAGTATATAGAGATACTGATCTTACTTATTTACTTATTACTAAGAGATTTATACTTAATAGAATGATTAGGAAGGGTAAGAAATATATTAAATATCATTTAGGGGCAGATGCTAGTGGTAGTGTTGTTAAAAGTTATTTATATGGATTAGAAGGATTTGATGGTATTTTACATTTTAAGAGTTTTGGATGTACTCCAGAGATATCTGCGATGAGTATTATGCCATTTATTAGTGATGAATATGGTATTCCAATAATTTATATGAGTTTTGATGCTGAAGATAATGAAGTTGGCGTAGATACTAGACTAGAAGCCTTCTATGACATGATCAAAATGAAAAGGAAACAGACTTAGGTTTCTTTTTTTTAAGCAAGTTTACACCCCAAATATGATAGTTTATAATTTATAGACTTATAGGCTATAAATTACTAGGAAAGATTATAGCTTTCCTAGACAAATGAAAAAATTTTAATATAAATATTTATAAAATTATTTGTATCTTAAAAGAAGTGTGATATAATAGATATGAGTAAGAAGGTGTTTATAGTGGGAGAAGTATTATTTCTTTTATTTATAGTTATTTGTATAGGACTTATATATATAGTACATAAATATTTTGGAAAGTATGAATTTTATTTTTTAGGTGTTATTTATACAGTTATTTCTTTTTTAATGTCTTTTAAATTAATAAATATATTTGGTTTAAATATTAATCCTAGTATTATATTTAGTAGTGGTTTATTAGCTATTTTATATTATTTTATTAAGAGATATGATGGTAAAGAATATAAGAAATTTAGTATGTTAGTATTAATTACTAATGTTGTACTTTATATGTTTCTTTTATCTAATGCTTTTATGATTCCTTCGATATATGATAAAACTTCTTCTTTATATCAAAGTTTAGTTTTAGATAATTTAGTTATGTTTATTACTTATCCAATAGCAATGATTGTTACTTTATATTTAGGTGGTTATTGTTTTAAGACATTAAAAGAAGAAAAAGAAAAGAAAAATATTAAGATTATTGCTACTATTGTAGGACTTATGTTTATTGATACTTTTATCTTTATTTATTTTAGTTATGCTTTTCTTATTAGATTTGATAAGGCTATTATTATTGCTATAGAGAATTATTTTATTAAGAGTATTATTATGATTATATATGTATTTATTATTAATAAAATACTTAGTGTAAAGAAGGTGAAGTAATGAATTATATATTAATTTTATTAGAAGTTATTTTTACTTTCTTTCTAATGTTTATATTTTATAAAGTTGGTAAAAAGAATGGTTTATATTTATATATGGTATTAATGTCTAGTATAGCTAGTATTATTATGTTTAAGACAATAGATTTATTTTCTTTTCAGGTAAATCTTGGTATTCCTATTATTATGGGATTATTTATATGTAATAATATTATTATTCAAAGATTTGGCATTGATGAAGTTAAGAGAATAATGACTACTAGTGGGATAGCATATGTAGTAGTGGGAATTATTGTTTCACTACTGTCACTTACTATTAATAGTGATTATGTACTTACTAGTAATGAGGTTTTTAATAGTTTATTTGGTTATGATATAAATAATATTAGAATTTTTATTGGTGGTTTTGTATCAATTATGTTGATGCTTTGGAGTAGTAGTTATGTTTATTACTATATTAGAAGGAGTAAGAATATTCTTTGGTTTAGTAATATTGGTACAATGTTATTTATTCAAATGTTAGAAAGTATTATCTTTGTTATTATTTCTTATATTGGAGAATTTGATTTTACTTTGTTATTTGGAATGATTGTTATTAGATATTTAATTAAAATTATGATTGGTATGATAGGACTTATTCCTGTATATACAATTGTTAAGATGAAAGATAAGTAGGTGTATTATGAGAACAAGAAAACAAGAATTAGTTAGTGATGATTTAAAACCTTTTGTATGTAATATTATGAAAGAATATAGAGAAAAGTATAATTATTCTTTAGAGGATTTGGCTAGGGCGCTTAATTATAAGAAGAATAGACAGACTTTACATAAGTATGAAACTGGTACTCTGAATATTCCTTATGAGATATTTTTTGATATTGCTAATATTTTTAATATTAACTCTGATGTATTTGATGAGATTCCTATGACTAAGGATGAGAAAGATTTGTTTGAGAAGAAAATGATTCGTAGCTATGTTAATACAATGACTGGTAATAATAATATTACTTCTAGAGGAGAAAAGATTGTTAATAGTTATAGGAATGCCTCCTACGAGCCAGTTAGTAAGATGTGTGATTTATCTATTAAGTTGATGGATGATTCGATGGCTCCAATTTATTTGAAGGGGGATAGGGTATTCTTTAGAAAGAAAGATAGTTATAATAGTGGTGATGATATTGTTATTGCTGTTAAGGGTAATGTTTTATCTGTCAGAAGACTGTATAAAAGTGGTAAGGCTATTATTCTTCAGGCTATGAATCCTAAGTATCAAACTATTGTTGTTAATGTCTTTTCAGAAGATATGATACTTGGTAAAGTAGAGACTTTAAGTAGAGAGATAAAGTAATTTATTTCTTTTTTTGTGACAAAAAAAGAACTTCGTTAAGAAGTCCTTGACACTTTATTAGTTTAGTGCGTCTTTTAATTTGTTTCCAGCTTTGAATCCAGGAACTGTTCTAGCAGCGATTTTTACTGCTTCTCCAGTTTGAGGGTTTCTTCCAGTTCTAGCTTCTCTTTTTTTAGCAGTGAAAGTTCCGAAACCTACTAATGTTACTTTTCCAGTTTCTTTTAAACCGTTTGTAACTCCTTCCATCATAGCTTCTAATGCTCTACCAGCATCAGCTTTTGTTAAATCTGCTTTTTCAGCAATGAAATCTACTAATTCTGCTTTTGTCATTTTTATTACCTCCATTATTTTTTCTAAGCAATATATGTTATGCTTACTACATAAAGATACCATAATATCTCAATAAAATCAAGTATTTTAAGGAAATTATAGTAATTATTTTACGAAAATTAACTACTTGTATAACTTTTTATTCATTGTTAATAATATTATTGTAAGTTTTCTTTATTTGTGGTATAATAAGGCTGTTTTTTGAGGGGAGATGTTAGTATGAAGGATAAAACGAGAAAGGATATTATTATAATTATTAGTTATATTGCTCTTGTTATATTTGCTTTGGTTAATTTTAGTAAAATTTTTGCTTTTTTAGGAAAGGTTATTAGTATATTTTCACCATTCTTACTTGGTATTATTCTTGCGTTTGTACTTAATGTTTTGAATAATTTTATTGAAAAGAAGATTTTTGGTAAGATTAAACCTAGTAAGATTTGGAATAAGATTAAAAGACCGCTATGTATTACACTTAGTTTGATATTGGTATTTTTAACAATTTTCTTTGTTATGAATTTACTTATTCCACAACTTAAGAATTCGGCTTCTTTATTTACTGATACACTTCCTGCTTATAAGGAGGATATTATTGGTATTTTGAATAAGTTTGATGTTGATGAGTCTACTGTTGACAAGGTTGGGGAATACTTAGATAATTTTGGAAAGGTTATTACTGATTATATTAAAGGTAATTCTAAAGATGTTATTACAGTTACTACTGAGGTTGCTACTTCGGTTATTAATATTATTAGTAAAGGTATTATTACTTTGGTATTTGCTATTTATATGATTGCTCAAAAAGAGACTCTTAGTAGACAGATTAATAAAGTTATGAAGGCTTATTTAAAACCTAAAACTATTAATAAGATTAATACAGTTGGTACTCTTGCTAATAAAACTTTTTCTAACTTTGTCACTGGACAATGTTTAGAGGCTTTAATTTTTGGTAGTTTGGTATTTGTTGGTATGCTTATATTTAGATTTCCATATGCTTCTACTATTGGAGTATTACTTGGATTTACGGCTTTAATACCGATCTTTGGAGCATTTATTGGTACGGCGATTGGATTTATTCTTATTATGATGGTTAGTCCTGTTAAAGCTATCCTATTCGTGGTATTTATTATTGTTCTTCAACAAATTGAAGGTAACTTGATATATCCTAGAGTTGTTGGTAAGAGTATTGGACTTCCTGGTATGTGGGTTCTTCTATCGGTTACTGTTGGTGGTAGTATTGGTGGAATACTTGGTATGCTTATTGCTACACCATTATGTTCTTTATTATATGCTTTATTTACTAAGATGGTAAATGATAGACTTAAGAGTAATAAGATTGTTACTAAAGTAAAAGAAAAGGCTTAACTTGATTGTTAAGTCTTTTTATAATACTATGGCTATCATATTTGATGAACCTTTATTGATTATTTTAGTTAGTGTTTGACATAGTTTATATCTTACATTGTCTGGCATCATTGATAGTTTGGCTTGAATTCCTTCTTGAACTATAACATCTAGACTACGACCAAATATTTCGCTTTTCCAAATATCTGTTCCTTCTTTATTTTCAGTTAGATAGTTTATTAGTTCTTTACTTTGTAATTCACTTCCTATTATTGGCTCAAAGGTGCTTTCGACATCTACTTTTATCATATGAATTGATGATGCTTTGGCTTTTAATTTAATTCCATAACGAGAACCTTGTTTAATTATTTCTGGTTTATCTAATTTCATATCATCTAGAGTAGGGGAAGCGATTCCGTAACCTGTTTGTTTTACCATTTTTAGGGCTGATTTTATTTGATTATATTCACGTCTAGCAATATTTAATTCTTGGAATAGTGATAATAATTCAGCTTTAGATGATACTGAAATACCCATGATGTCATTTAATGTTTTGCTATATAGTCCTTGTGGTGCTTCTAAATTTATGGTTACCTCTCCTGTTGAAGGATCAACTTCGGATATATATGATTTAGCTATATATTCTGATTCGGTAAAGTTGTTATTTATTTTATCTATATCTTTTAATTTGTTTACTTCGGTTATGGCTTCTTTTATTTTGGATATATATTCTTTTTTTAAATAGTGGTCAGGTGCTAATATGGCTATCCATTCGGGCATATTTACTTTTATTTGTTCTATTGGAAATTCATATAGGGCTTCTTTTAGAATATTATACATATCTCTTTCTTGCATTGCTTCAATACTTATTGGCATTACTGGAACATTATATTCTTCTTTTAGTTTGTCTGCTAGTGCTTCGGTATCTGGTAACATTGGATGAACACTATTTAATAATACTATATAAGGTTTACCAACAGTGTTTAATTCTTCAATTACTGTTTTTTCAGCTTCAACATATTCACTTCTTGGAATGTCTCCGATGGAACCATCAGTTGTTACTACTATTCCGATGGTGGAGTGTTCTTTTATTACTTTTTCTGTTCCTATTTCAGCGGCTTCAGTAAAAGGAATTGGTTCACTATACCATGGGGTCATTACTAAACGGGGTCCGTTTTCGTCTTCATATCCTTTAGCGGCTTTTACTACATAGCCTACACAGTCAATCATTCTTATATTAGCACTAAAGTCTTCTACTTTTATTTTGGCAGCAGTAGCTGGAACGAATTTTGGTTCTGTTGTCATTATTGTTTTACCCGCAGCAGCTTGTGGTAGTTCGTCTAAACATCTTTTTCTTTCGTATTCATCTTCAATATTAGGTATTACTAAATTTTCCATAAACTTTCTTATGAAAGTTGATTTTCCTGTTCTTACTGCTCCTACTACACCTAGATAGATATCTCCTCCTGTTCTTTTACCAATACTTTTTATAACTTCTATTTTTTCCATTAACATACCTCTTTTCTTTTTATCACTAAACTATATGTTATTTATTTGTAAATATGAAAAAAGAAAAGAATTATTTTTTTCTTTTCAATACTTCTTTTAAAAAATAGTTATATAAGTTTTCAGTATTATCTAAATCTTCGGGATGAAATTGAACTCCTAATACGAAGTGATTATCATCTACATATTCGATGCCTTCTATCACATTATCTTTAGAGACTGCTGATACTTTAAAGGGATAATTTACTTTAGATAGTGCTTCATTATGTCTTGAATTTACTGTTAGGGTGGGGCCAAATATTTTATAGAGAATGGTATTTGGTTTTATTTTTATGTCATGAGTTTTTTCTTTGTTATTGTGATTTGGTATTTTTATTAATGCTTTATCATTAGTAGTGTTTTGACTATAGAGACCTATTATTTGATGTCCCATGCATATTCCTAGTACTGGGATATTATTATTTATGGCATAATTTAGTATTTGAAAATGATAGTGGTATATATCACTTCCTCCTTGAAAGATAATACCATCACATAGAGATAGGATATTAGTATTTAATAAAGAATTATCATAGTTTAGGATACCTATATAGTTACACTTGTTATGTAAATATTTTAAATTATTTTTAGTTATTATTTGTACTAGAGTATCATTTATTTTATCATCTCTTGCTATAAGACCAATAGTTATATTACTCATTTATCTAAGAATTTATCTAAATTTTTTGGTACATTGTCATTTAAGATAGTGTTTATTATTTTTTCTTCTTTTTCTTTAGATACCTCTCTACCTGTCATTTTGGCTAAGTCATTTATTACTTCTTTTAAAGTTGTCTCATCTTTCATATTTCCTTTTTGTAATTTATCCGCTAAGGAAAGTATTGTTTCTTTATTTACATTAGTTTTCTTTTCTACTTTTTTAAAAAAATTATCTGAAAACATAAAAAACCTCCTAGTACATTATATGTTAGGAGATTCTTTTTTGTTAATTAATCGTTTTTATTTTTGTATTCTAATTTTATTGGTGTTCCTTCAAAGTCAAAATTTTCTCTTAATTTGTTTTCTAGATATCTCTCATATGAGAAGTGTATTAATTTATTACTATTTACAAATAAAGTGAATTTTGGAGGAACTGTTCCTGTCTGCTGAGCAAAGGATATTTTTAATCTTTTACCTTTATATGAAGGTGGTGCTTTCATCATTACTGCATCTCTTATTACTTCATTTAAAATACTTGTTTTTATTTCACGATGTGAATTTTCATAGGCTTTATCTATTTCTGGCATGATAGTAAAAATTCTTTTCTTAGTTAATGCTGATACAAATGTTACTTTAGCATAAGATAGGAATTTGAATTCTGCTCTTACGAGTTTAGTAAATGCTGCTATATCATTTTTATCATTTACGGTATCCCATTTATTAACTACTATTACAATTGGTTTTCCTTCTTCAAGAGCATAACTTGCGATATGTTTATCGTGTTCAATTATTCCTTCTTCAGCGTTTATTACTAGAAGGCAGACATCACTTCTTTCAATTGCTTTCATTGACCTTAGTACAGAATATTTTTCTATTCTTTCAAATATTTTACCACTTTTTCTAATACCTGCCGTATCGATAGCAACATATTTCTTTTTATTATAAGTAAATTCGGTATCGATAGCATCTCTTGTAGTTCCCGCTATTGGGGATACAATAACTTTTTCTTCATTTAGTAGAGCATTTACTAAACTACTTTTTCCAACATTTGGCCTTCCTATTAAACAAAATTTTATGCGGTCGTCTGGTTCTTCCTCTTCAATTATTTCGTTAAAGTCTTTGGTAATACTATCTAGTAAATCAGATAATCCTAGAGAATGTTCACCACTTACTGGTAATACTTCTTCAAAACCAAGTTCGTAGTAGTTATAAATATTTTCTTCTCTTTTAACATTATCTAATTTATTTACTACTACTATTACTCTTTTTCCTGATTTCATTAATATATCTCTTATAACATAATCGTTTTGGTTTAATTCTTCTAATCCATCTACGACAAATAGTATTATTTCTGCTTCTTCAATAGCTATGTTTGCTTGAATTATTATTTCATCATTAAAATCTTCTTCGGATACATCTATTCCGCCAGTATCGATTAAATGAAATTTGTAGTTATTATGAGTTACAGTTCCATAGATTCTATCTCTAGTTACTCCAGGAGTGTCTTCAATTATTGAAATTTTTTTTCCGATTAATTTATTAAATATTGTTGATTTACCAACATTAGGTCTTCCGACTATTGCTACTGATGGCACTTTCATGTAAATCACCTCTTCGTTTAGTATTATATCAGAAAATAAAAAAAAATACTATACTTTTATTTTTAGTCCTTCATTTATTACTTTATAAGTGTCATTATATAGTATTTCTGATTTTTCTAAAATATCTAGGTATTTTCTTTTATTTATAGGTTTATTTAATTCTAAGTAAAAATTATTTTGGTAATAATAAATATTATCTTTATTATTTTGGGTTATATCAAAATAGTCTATTTTATAAAGAAATGGGGTATCAGTATGAATAGTTATTTTTATTTCTAGTTCATCTTTAGAAGAAAAGATTCTTTTGATATTCTTTATTTCTATTATTGTTCCATAGTTTATATCTTGATATATTTCTAATATGGCTAGACCATATAGTTTGTTATGTTTGTTTATTCTTTTAATTACTCTTTTAGTTATATTTTGTATTTCAGTATGGTCATAAATATTTATTATTTTACTTGGTAGTTTTATTTGATAGTTATCTTTACTTATTTGTGATATTATCATATTTCACTTCCATTATAATTTATGAAAAAAGATGAAAAGGGGAACTCTATTATAGATATTTCTCTATTTCATCATATACTTCATCTTTACCAGTTTTTGTTATACTAGAAAATAATATAATATCATTTTCATTATTTAGGTTTAATTCTTTAATAATAACATTTTTGTTTTTTTGATGATTGTTTTTTGACACTTTGTCTACTTTTGTACATACTACTGTTACTGGTATGTTGTAGTATTTTAAATAATTGTACATTAAAACATCATCTTCAGTTGGCTTGTGACGAAAATCTATTAGTAAGAAGACCATTTGAAGATTACTTCTTGATTTTAAATAGTTTTCTATTATTAGACCAAATTTTTTCTTTAGAGAGTTTCTTACTTTAGCAAAACCATATCCTGGGGCATCTACTAGATAGAATTCATCATTTATTTTATAGAAGTTTAATGTTTGAGTTTTCCCAGGTGTAGCAGATGTTCTTGCATAGTTCTTTCTATTGATTATTGAATTAATAAAACTACTTTTACCAACATTACTTCTTCCTACAAGTAGGAATTCTTTTTTTTGATCTGTAGGATACTGACTTTCACGTACTGCTGATATTATTAATTCGATTGTATTAATTTTCATAATTTTCTCACCGAAATAATTTTATCATAAGATATGAAAAAAAGCAAATTATGGGTTATTTGCTTTTTCTTCATTTGGTAAGATATCTTTAAGATTATCATCTTTTTGATCATTATTTTCTTCATTGTTATCATTGCTATCATTGTTATTTTTGTCATTGTTATTACTAGTGTTATCATTATTATCTTTGCTTTTATCATCATCTGGTAAGATATCATCTAGTGGGTCTTTAGTATTATCAGTTACATTATCTTTTGTATCATTATCTTTACTATCTTCTTTTGACTTTTCAATATCTTGACTAGGCTCTGTAACTATTACTTTATCGGGATTTTTAATATTTCCTGGCTGGCCATAAGAACTATCTAGCTTATCACCATTTATTACTTTATTTATTAAATTGATAGTTTTATTCAAGCTTTCATTATTTATATTCATAACGTATAATTTTTGGGTTGGATAAGAATATGTATAATCTAATTTTCCTTCTCCTGTTATGACATTTGATGTTACATTCCATCCTCCTAAATTAGTAAGTTCTTTTTTTATTAAGCTAGTTATATCTTTATCAGTTAGATTTGTTTGGAAAGTATTCTTAGTATTTTTAAGAATAGTTGGATAGTTGTAAATTATTTCACTACTAGTGGCTTTTCTAATTATGGCTTCAATTACGGCCTCTTGATTTCTTCCACGATCTATATCACCACTAGGTAATGTTTTTCTTTCTCTGGAAAAAGCTAATGCTTGCTTGCCATTCATATGGTTATATCCTTTATAGAATTTATAGTTATCTATATATGATACGAATGAGTATTCTGAATAAACATCTACTCCTCTAAGGGAGTCTATTATTTTTTCTACTGTTGAGAAGTTTACTCTAATATAATAATTTATGTCAATATTTAGCAAATTTTTAATAGTATCAATTGACATGTTTACACCATAGTTTCCAGCATGTGTAAGTTTATCTTTATAACCTTTTGTACCCGCTAGCTGAACATAACTATCTCTTGGTATTGATGTTAATAGTACTTGTTTAGTTGTGGGGTTGACAGTTAGTAATATATTTACATCACTACGTGATACTGTTTCAATATTACCGTAGGTGTCAATACCACTTATGTAAATAGTAAATGGATCTTTAGTTATATCAACTTCCTTGGTATCACTTTTTACTAAACTTCTTATTTTTATTTTATATATTATTTTATAATTATCTGTTCCAGTTTCTTCTGCTTTTATATTATAGTAACTTTCATCTATCAATAGTGAATCAATATTATTGTTACTTAAATCGCTAAATAGTTTATCATAATCAGTATATTCTTCTTTATTCATAGTTACTTCTTTATCTAGTTTTTCTAGTACTTTATTCATATCCTTTAATTCACTATTTATATAACCAATACTTTTATTACTTAAATCTTTTATTTTGTCATATGGGGAATCTTTATCTACTAATACTAAATATGTGTCTTCATTATAATGTATTTTGGAAAAAGAACTAAAGTAGTTTTTGGTTATACCTAGATAGTATGATAATAATAAGTATATTAGTATTATGAGGATACTTAGTATATAACCTATCTCTTTTTTCTTTTTATTTAGAACTAGAAGTAATATAGTAAATAATATTATTACTACTGATACTATTATGAAATATAGTGTTGGCAATATATTTATTATTTTAAGAAATATTATAAATGTTATTGTTATTGTTGAAAGTATAATATTCAGTATGTTTTTTTTCTTTTTATTTTCTCTTTTATTTTTTTTCATTTAAAAACCTTCTTTAATTAAAAATAGTTATTTTAATTTATACTTTTTTGCTAATTTTTTAGCTTTGATATTTAATTTTTGTGGATTGCTTTCTGATTTTTGATATAATAGCATCTCATCTTGAACTTCTAAAGCAATTCTATATGCAATTTTACTTTTTTCTGTAATTTGGGAATTTAAAGAATCAATATATTCTTTTGCTTGATCACTATAATTTTCTATTAAGTATACTCTTTCATATAACATAGGAAGTATTTCTATATCATTTCCCGTTTTAATTTTTTTTCCAAGATATTTATAAAGCATTAATCCATGAGTAAATTCGTGAATATTTATTAGGATAGTTTTTTCATCTCTAATAAATGGGGCACATATTTGTATTTTTTGTAATTTTTCATTTTTATCTAGTATATAACTACAACCTATGAAATCACGATTTTCTTCCTCTAAAAAGTCAAAAAATACTCCATTATTGCGTAAATACTCTAACGCTTCTGCATCATATAAATTGTGTTCTTTTAAAAAACGTATAAATTTTTTGTAATAATTTTCTTTCATAATTAGACTCGTATAATTAATCTTATAGAAATATTAATTAATTTCTATTATTGATTAATCCC
>ENA-OOYV01000027-OOYV01000027.1-human-gut-metagenome-genome-assembly--contig:-NODE-27-length-102924-cov-3.493132_pt1 | contig 102924 bp, 159 predicted proteins | sample MGYA00241704_ERZ501380 | MGnify/ENA primary metagenome ERZ501380 (study PRJEB25962, sample SAMEA2042984) | human gut metagenome | biome: human gut; feature: human-associated habitat; material: faeces...
GAGCTTAAAACAAAAAAAAAGGTTGATCTTATTGACCAACCTTATCCATAGCATTCTTCATATCCTAAGGAAGCATTTCCTTCATAGGCGGTGGTACCATCTAATTAGCTTTCCTTATTATATTTTTTAATTCGTTAACTTCTTTTTGTAAAGCAATTATCTCATCATTCTCTTTTGCAGGCTTATCATTTATTCCTAACCTATTTAGGAGAGCCTAACACTTAGCCATCTCTTCATCGCATTTAGCTATGGCTTCTTTTCTTTGTTTATATGTATCGTATTGATTACGTACTATATTTATAATTTCCTATTTATCTGTAGATATAGTAAGACCTAATGCACTATCAGTAATCACTGATTTATTCTCAGGTATAGTAAACTTTTTAGTTTCTCCATTGCACTATATAGTTATATCTACTATTCTTTTCCTAGGCTAATTTGGCATTGGGAATTGCCCAGGTGGTAGCGGTTCATCATATACTGCACTTACTTGAGTAACAGAACCTTCATTATACTCAGTAGTCTTTTTGAATGTGCCAACTACTTCGATTATATATACTTTATCCCCTATACTTAGTTGATTGAATAACATAAGTTAGTTTTATAAGGGCTCAATTAAGAGCCCTTTTGTTTATTATTACGCACCTGGTGCGGTTATATTTGCAGGATAAGCATTCACTAACTAATAGACATTATTACATTTATTATAATATATTAAATATCTAAAGTTTAGTTGTAGGTCACCTGCTTGTACATCTTCTTGTAGAGCGTTGCGAAGCATAGATTGATTATTATTTTCACTGTTACCATCTGATAAACCTACTGGTAATGAAGCGCTAGCTTCAGCAGAAGACTGCCTTACATCCAGAAAGAATAATCCTTCGTTTGGTAAACTTCTATACTCTTGATAATTAACGTCATATCTTACTTCAGTAGAAGTAGCTACTACACCAGTAGTTTTAAGTACTGGAATTCCAGATATAGTATTTAATCTTCTACGACGCCTTCCAAATAAAAATGGACCCCAAAATGGGAATAACGGTTGTACATTATAGAAAGGATACATAATTACCTCCTTTCTTTATTAGCAACCACAACCACAACCACTGTTATAACCTACGCCATTAAAAGCTGCGTCACCAGCATAAGCTCCCATAGCAGCAGCTCTAAATATTTCAGGATTATAGCATGACAATTGTGGGTAAGGAACGCTTACTGTATTAGGTAATTTACATTTAATACCATCCACATCTGACTGTAAAGAGTTCAGTTTAGTTACAATCGGAGCAGTAGCAGAGCTAATCATATTACCAAAAGTAGCTGTCTGATGTTCCTGACTCAACTGAGTAAGCAGTGTAGAGTTTCTCTCACGTAAGCTATCAATCTTATCAAGCAAAGCCTGATTCTGCATAGCATCCAACTTAGCGATTATAGATTGAGTATTAGCTGTGCCACTATCACGAAGAGCTAAAGTATTACTGTTCATAGTATTAACTAAGTTGTTAGTCTGATTACATACAGACAACTGGTTTTCATAACCCATCTTAGTAATATTGTTATTTACAGCATCAATAGATCTCTGAGTAGTGCAGCAGCAATTAGCTAACTCAGAAGCAAGAGTTGCATTGCCAGAAGTAATAGCATTGATTACTTCACAGCTAGACAATTTAGTATCACAAGAAATCTGACTTACACCAGAATTGATAGTATTAAGAGCTGTCTGAACAGAATTAATATCACAATTCAAAGTAGTAGCTAAGCTATTGATGGCATCTTTGTTACCATTAATAGCCTGCATCAACAGATTAGTATTAGCGTCATTGTTCAGTTCAGTAGCAAGAGCACCAGCGTTACGTCCGCCAAAACCATTACCACCAAAACCGCCCCAGCAGAAGAAGATCAGGATGATCCAAATCCACCACCAACCGCCGTTTCCACCGAAACCACCGTTGTTCATCATAGCCATCAAAGCAGCGGGATCCATATTACCTTTATTAGCATTCTATATTAAAGCAGCAAGACCAGCATCTATACCACGATCCTGCACAATAATTCTATCTTCTAACATAATTGATTTAATTTAAAAATTGATTTTTATTAATATCTAACGTAGCGAACTGCTTTGCCACGTCCATATTCTGAATAAGGTTCGTACTCTTTTTCTCTTTCGAGCATACGTTCATAGTCATCTTCATAATCTCTAGCTCTGCTAGTAGAGTATACTCTACGACCACCACGCATCATACCGCCTTTTCTACCACCTCTACGGAATAAGCCAATACGTTCAAATTCGTCGTCATCATCTTCTTCGTATTTATCACGCTTTTCAACTTCTTCCTCATAGCATTCCATTTCAGCTTGTCTGATCTTATCACACATAACGTAAATATAGTAATACCACATCTTACCTTCATCAATGTCTTTATCATTGATCCAAGCCTTTGCCAATTCAACAAAATGCTTAGTACTATTAGAGTTAGTCATACTTATAATTACTTTATAGTAATCAGAATAAACCATGTTAAGTGCTACGAACCAATCATAACGGTTAAATCTGCTACCCAGATTTATTCCGTACTGACTAGCTAATGCGGTAGTTTCCTCTACAGACCAATGTGGTCCACGAGTACCATCCTCATTCTCCATTTTACTTACAGCTTTACGGGCATGTTCCTCGTTGAAATGAGGACCGTGTTCTGCTTCGTAAGCCTTTACACGAAATATTCTATGCATATTATTATTGATTAATATTATTGAATATATTGATTTTACTTAGGTAACTCAATTACACGAGTATTAGTTACCTTGATTATTGGGTTACTGTTAATTATCTGATATTTTTTGGTACATATCTTCTTCCAATCAAAGTGGAAGAACCTAACGAAACCGTTACGATATTTATTTTTGTATTCTTTCTTTTCTTCTACAAACAAAATCTATTGATTCTTAATATCTAATGTGGCTTTAAGGATTGAATCCTTTCTACTAACTATGATAGTTGTTAATGGATTAATTTTAAGTTCTTCGTCGAAATCTATTAGCTTATGTTTTATAATAGTTCTAACTGAATCTTTAATCTCGGTATTGATTACATTTATATTAGTTAGGTTCTTGTCTTTGATTTTAAGCTTTTTCTAAGCATCCTTAGCTTCTTTTAATAAACTATCATTACTAGTATTTAGTTCTTCTATAGTAAGCTATAGTACTCTGTTTAACTATTCTTTCTAGGATGCTAATTGCTCGTAAGCTCTAACATTGTTAGTTATTCTGTCAATCTCTTTATTCTTCTTTTGTAGCTAATGGTTCTAAACAAAAACAGTCGCAATAAGTAAACTAACTAAACCTACTGCGACTGCTCTGAAATTCCTTGTAAACCAATTAACTAACTAATTCAGTATTGGAATCATCTGGTAATTCTTTATCTAATGATATATCTAAATATTTCTCTCCTTTTGCTTTTATAACCTTTTTGAGGATTTTCCATATTTTCCATTTAGGATATAAGTCGCTAAATGATTCTAGTAACGACCAAAACTCAACTAAGGCTATCATTCCTGCTACTATTTCTACAGCGTGCAAGTTAATAGAGGTTACTACCAGCTAATCTATTATTGATGCACTAGTTATTGCTACTGCTGCATCTCTAGTCTTCCATATAGTTTTCCATGCTTTATGTGATTCAATCTTAGGATGCCCATATTTTTTAGAGACTTTATAACCATAGATAGCATCAAGTAGTATCAATATACCGACAGCAGTGATAGGAACCCATACAGGTGCGAATATAGAAAGTAGCCCAGTTATAACAGAAGCTATGCATTTATCCGCACTACTGAACATGTTCTTAAATATTGACATAGTATGTTCTCCTAATTGTTGGTAATTCATAGATAGTAGCTGATAATAAAAATCAAATAAGCCCTGACAGATTAAAAGGGGAGTAAAATCTGAGAGGGCTCGAAATTCCGTTTGAGATTATAATTATATAACGATAAGGTTTATTTAAGGTTTCTGTTTTGAAAATCTTCTTGCATAAACTAATAGCTCTTTATAGCGTAATATCTTCAGACTCATTGTCTGAGTTACTGCTGATTTACTCACGACTGCAACCTTTGTTTTGGTTAATTAAAACCAGTTTTCTTCAGATTCCATAGAACCCAATAGTTCATAATCCTCATCATTTAACTCTAATGTAGCTGGAGCAGCTGGCAATGCCGGTTCACCATAGAAGGTAATTCGCGTCCCGACAGAAGCATCGGAATAGTCCAACCCAAAGCTAGAATACAAACTGAACAAACCCGCACCAGACCCATTGACTGAGCGACCGCCGATTAGAAGAGTTCTAGGTGTAGCTGTAGCATTAGTCCAGTGATAATCACAATAATAAGTTGTAGCACTAGCTCCATTTCCTACTACAGTTGGGAATAGATCTGCCTAATTATTATTAACGAGTTTTTTTACATATTGACTAGTAATTGTACTTTCTTTAAAGTCTTGTAATTCATAACCTGCTGCAATTAATTGCTCTGCAGTAGGATTAGTTCCTCCTTCAAATGTACCAAACTTAGTATAATCTTTGCAGATGTATACACTATTATCAGTACCAGCAACTACTACATCAATTACATTCTTCCATACATGACCAAATGGATTCTCAATACCACGGTATCTAGGAACATTAACTACCTTAGTACCAGTAGATGCGCCTTCTGCATTAGTATTAGTATGAGTATATTCGATTATACCAGTACCATTGCCTAGTGATTTAGTAACCCCACTGTGTACAAAAGAATATGTAGTAGCTCCATTTACAGTTACAGTTCCTGTAGTTATACCTTCACCTAAACCACCTTGATGATAACCTTCTGTAGTTAAATTAGTATTAAACGCTTTTTGGCTATTCAATGTAGCATATTCTACTACGAATAACCAAGTAAGGTCTCTATGTGCGCCATAGGTATAGATATTCCAGTTGTTAGTACGATTATTCCCTCTAGCAAAGGTTTGGAATTGGTTTCTAGTTTTATTTACTACAGGTTTCAGTTTAAGTGTTGAAACAGCAATTGACCTAAGCGTATTCTGTGTATCTACACTACCCGTATTAATAACGCCCTCATACGCTCCAATGTATTTCTTTTCTACTTTGGTATAACCGGGGAGATTATATTCGCTCATACGAATCTCAACCGTATTGTCTGGAGTAGCTACTAATAATCTATAATGCTCTGGTATTTCTACCATTATTTCAGGAGCTCTACCACTACTGTCATCAGTTATAGTAACGCCATCTTCCCACTTATTCCAGTCATCTGCTTTTAAATACCTCTTAGTATTGTCATCATTATTAATAGTACAACCTCTCATCTTACTCTGGATAGGAAGTGTTCTATGCATTTCCATATTACCAGTACGTACACCATCAGGACTAGAACCATTAGCTAAGTCAAACTTAACACCATACCACAGTTCATTCTCATTTCTACTGAGCTTACCAATCTCTTCGTCTAAAGTAACTGCAGCACTTATAGCACTAGGACTACTAGCTAAGTAATTAGTACTTGATAAGTCAGGCATTTCGTTACCTTCAGTTAAACCTACCTTATCATTTACTTTAAGTATTGTACTTCTAAGCTCTGTAATATCAGCATTTAAAGCTGTTTCTAAACTATCAATGTTACCTTGTAGTTCTGTGTCCTTAGCTTTAAGTTCTTTCACTGCATTCTCTCTTGCAACTTTTTCATCATTAATTGCATCAGGAAGAGTTTCATTAATAGCTATTTTCTCAGCACCGGTCATTAAACCAGCAACAGTATTAGTAGCAGGAGTAATAGTAATATCAGCCAAAGTAGATTCTACATACTTACCACCGCTCTTTTCTACTCCAGTAAGGCTAATAGTAATGTTATTAACATCTGTCTAGTCTAATTGGAATGTACTCAGCAAGTTATCAGGCATAGAGTTAACTACATTCTCCATAGCTTTACCCTTACCACCATCATAAGCAGTACCAGTAATATCACCAATAATAATAGCATTAGAGTCAATATGTACCCATTGTGAACCAGACCATCTAAACTGATAACTTACTTCACCAGGAGTTACATTAACATATATTTTATCTCTCTCACCTACAATAGGAGTTTCGTGTTCAGCATCTGCATACAACTGTATATTCTGAAGTACTCCAGTAGGAGATACAGTATAAGTAGCATATGCATCCATCACATCATCAACGTATGAAGGTAACTGACTAGCAGGTACTTTACCATTACCATCAAGTTCAGCAAGACCATTAGGTTGACCCTTCAATGCTTTGAAGTCTTGTAAGTCTTCATTAACATCATCAATCTTAGTATCCAGTCTATCTACTTGAGCTTTTACAGCAGCATCGCCTTTATTAATAGCATCTACTATACTAGTACCTTTAAAGTAGTTATTACTACTATTATCAGGCAGAGATATAATATCACTATTCTTATCATAGTTCAAACCAACAGATTGAACAATCTCTTTAATGTGAGTCCATTGGTCTACATTAGCATCTCTATTTAGTGGTATCCATTTCTTAAGATCAGGACTATATGACTTAATAACATTACCAGTACTGTCTGTTGCTAAGTCAATCCAGTAAGAAACCTCTTTAGGATTTGGAGCATACTTAGATGCTATGAAATTAGGATTTTCTTGTTTAACCATATTTGCAAATATTTAATAATTAAATAATCTCCTGTTCTGGAGTATTCCATTCAGGTGAATTAGTAATATCTTGTTTATCTCATCATTCTTTAAAGAATCCACTAGGAGCGCTTACTTTATTAAATACTACACTATCAGTAGTAGCTAATGATAATTGAGCTCTAGTAACTACATGAGGATTATCTCTTCTAGAGGCATGAGTATCAATATCACCTTGTGCTTTAGTAATTAATTGTTTAAGTTCATTAATCTGAGATTGCAGGTTATTATCCGCATTAGTTCTATTCTAAATCTCCTGATTAATTAACTCAGTAAGATCAGTAACTTTACCATCTACATAAGTCTTAAGTTCATTCTTAGCTTTAGTGATTTCACTATTTATATAACTTCTTAAATCACTAATTTGCTGGTCAATCTTACTATCTAACTCTTGTATATTCTGAGTTAATTCAGTAATCTTTTGTTGAATAGAACTTAAATCTCCACCTATTACTTCAGTTATATCTTGACGTATCTCTTCAATACTAGAATTGATATTAGTAATATCTTGATTTATATCATCAATGTTATTATTGATATCTGTAATATCCTACTTAATACCATTAATTTCATTTCTAATATTACTAATCTAAGTAGTTAATTCTTCTACTTTCTGATTAATATACTACCACAGTTTATTAACTTCCTCTTTCAGTTCATCTTTAAATTCAGCTAATTCATTTCTGATTTCAGTTATAGCTTCATTAATAAACTGTTCTATCTAATCAAGAGCTCTATTAATATAATCAATGATAGCATCTACTTGCTTATCATTCAGATCTAGTATCTCCCATGTATTAGTATCATTACGATAATACCTAATACAACCGCCATAGTAATTAGAAGTAACGTCAATCCAATAATCTACTTCTAGAGGATTAGGCTACGTATCTGATGCTCTAAATCTAACTATCTCTCTCTGTAACATATATTATGCTTTAAATGTTGTTATTTTATCTTCTGTGCCATCATCATATACATCGATATGAACCCATGATACACCATCCTCTAAACGTACTTTACATGGCAACAATAAAGGTTTAGCCTTTATTATCTCTCTTATTTCTTCTGCAGTCTTATCATCACATGTGAAGTCCACAGCGTTCCCTGTTAGGTGCCCGCTAACATATACATTCTTCTTACTCTTTACTAAAGGACACAGGTTACAACGCATACCCCTTTGATGCATATTACCAATATTGATATGCATTGGCATTCGTAAAATATCAGTACGTAGACACAGTAATACATGTAGTAGCTATGTACTTAAGAACATCCATGACTATTCTCCAAATCTACTATATATGTGATTACATACTAATTCCTTTACATCAAAGTAAGGTTTAAGCTGTTTAATTATTTCTTCTCTCGGCATCATTGTTATTCATCATTAGGGCATCACCAACTAGATTGGCTGCTACGTTCATACCAAATTGTTTAGTATCATTATCTATCTCACTTACCTTCACGTTGATTTGAAGGAGCAGAAGATATATCTGCTCCAACAATTCTCTATCTGTCATATGTGCTAAGTACGGATTCATTAGAAACTAATAGTTTGATCTCCTGTTTGTAACTAGAACGATTTAACTAACTTATACCTACCATTCTCACGTACATATATATTCCCTATATTCCCAGCATAAATAGTTCCTCTATTAATAGCTAAACCATTAGAAGTTTTCCATGTGAATGTATTAGGTACCATAAAACCTAAATATGCAGTTTCACCTTCTACTGGCGTCTAACCAGAAGGGAATAAGTAACCAGTACTATAAGTAATACTAGTTAAAGTAAGCTTATTGTCAACTACCTATTACCCTGCTTGGATAACATTTGTAAATACTTGAGCACCACTCTCTGCTTGAGTTAAAGTAATCTTAGCACTTCTCTAGTTAGTTGTTAAGTTCTATGCTACAGTTATATATGTAGTGTTGGTTGTAGTTCTTGCAGCATTAACCCAACTTGCGTTTGACGAGAATTCGTAGTTTAGAGATTCTGTAGTTTCACTACCGTCGCTTTTAAGTACAGTCTTATAAGAATTCACTGTAAGCGTCTCATTCGTTTCTGCTGCAGTTACACTTAAATTCGTCGGAGTTACGTTAAACGTATATGTAGGAGTATGACCGCTTTGAGTTATCTTTATAGATTGAGTCTTACCAGATTCATTCTATGTAAATACTAGAGTAGTACTTCTAGTATTAGAAGTAGTGTTTTTCAATATCTCTACAGTTATTTTTCCAGTTGTAGATACAACTACCCAATCAGTACCACCAGAAGTTAAACTATAGCCTATATTACTACCATTCTTAGTAGATACTGTTCTTGGTATGAAAGAGGCATTACTATATGAAGCATCATATGTATTTGGTGTTATTGTAAATACATATACATTTTCAGCAGGCTTAGCACCTTGACTAACATTAACAGTTAATGTATTACCAGAACCACTCTGAGTTAATACTACTTTTCCACTTCTTGCAGATCCACTATTATCGGATGCACTAATAGTAACTTTACTACTAGTAGTAGAAGTAGTTATCCAGCTAGGTTTACTAGACACACTCCAAGATTGACTACTACCATTCTTAGTAGATATTACAGGTATATTGGCAGCAGTCCCATTAGCAGAGAAATCCCACGGGAAGCTTGCGCTAACGTCTGATGTACTACCACCTTCCCAAGTGAATACATAATTATCTGCAGGTGGTACGTAACCACTTTGTGATATTGTAGCATAATCTCTATTACCAGATTCATTCTATGTAAAGTATACATTTGCAGATCTAGAAGATGTAGATGAGTTAGAACTTATAGTAAATCTACCATTACTATATGTTGCCCATGAAGGTAATGTACTACTATCTATACTATATCCTAAACTGATCTGATTACCATTTACCAACTTATATGAAGTAAAGCCTATATCTCCTGTACCACCACTAGCTCCAACATTAACTTGCCATGGACTAATTGTAAATACATACTCAATAGTAGATTCAGCACCTGCTTGAGTAACAGTACAAGTAGCTGATTTACCACCGTGAGTTGCTTTAATAGTTGCAGTTCTACTAGATGTAGATGTATTCTCTCCTAATGTTAAAGTACTAGGTGAAGAGCTACTGCTAAGACTACCTAAGTTAGTAGATAATGTAGGATTGCCTGTTTCTTCAGTAACATCACCACTCTCCCAATATGCAGTTCTCTTAGCACTAGCTGTAATAGTAGAAGTACCACCACTACTAGATACACTAGTAGGATTAGCTGATATAGTTATTACCCATTCTCCATATGAGCTAATATCATCCCCACTCTATGATAAACTAATAGTAACTGTTTTATTAGACTCATTCTAAGTTATAGTGACTGTACCTGTTCTATCTGAAGTGATTTCATTAGCAGAAGCGCTTACTGTAGTTCCACTTAAAGAGAACCCACTACCAGATATAGTAGTAGACTTTAATGATACACTAGTATCGCCACTCTATTCTACCCCATCTAATACTTTTCTCTTATAAGAACTAACGGTAAAAGATTTACTACCACCACTAGCTCCAAATGACATACTAGTAGGTGATACTGTTAAGTAGTAATTCCAAGTCTCTGTTTTCTTACGTATATCATCTATCTTTACACATTCATTAGCTCCATAAGTAGAAGCATTATCAATAATGATTAATGAATTAATAGCTAAAATCTAGGTCTTAGTAGGACATTCTGTCCCACTCTTACCTAGACTAAGCTTACTTAATATCATAGAATATGTTGCTATTTCATTACTCATGCTGCTTATTCTTTAAAGTTTCTATTTCAGCTTTAAGCTTTTCAATCTCATCCTTAAGCATCTTAACTCCTTCAATAGCTAATACACCTAACATCTCATACTCTACCTTCTTAACCTTAACATACTCTTCACCATCTTTAGTGAATGATTCAAATTGTTCAGGGTTCTTTACTTCAGACTTAAGAGTATCACTTTCAGTTACTATATCTTCAAAACCTAATTCCTCTAAGTTCTATGCTATAGTACCTATTTGCTTCTAATCATTCATTATAAATGATACAGTAGGTATAGAGCATATCTAGTCTAAAGTATAGTCTAATGGTTTGATATCTGTTTTCAAACGAGCGTCAGATTCTTTGAAGAAGCCACTAACCGCAGATACCTTACCGGAAGACGTAACATTACCTACTGCTATATTATCATAAGAGTATATAGCCTATTTAGGAGTTATAGTTACTGTTCTAGTAACTCCAGAAGTAGGCATAGCTGCATTACTTATGGATTCAACCATGTTACGAAGATCACCACTATGATATGCATGAACTATAAAAGTTTCATACTACTGTGGCTATTTAAACCATAAATAAATACGATTATCGTAATTAAATACTTTTATATCCCCAAAGCTGTATCCATTATTAACACCAGTAGCCTGTAATATTTTATTTTTAGGTGGATAGTTATAGAACTATATTACTGTATCAAATGGAGTACTAGTACCGTAGTAAGAATTACCAAAAATTCTTGCTGTAATCATAGTAGAATCACTAGCTGAATTCCTTAACCTTACTAAGCAACCATTACCGTAATTGTATACTGTTTTTGGTAAATAACGCTAATCTAACTCATTAGCATAATTACCTTTATGGAGTAATTTATAATGAGTATCTCCATAATAGAAAGTTGCTCCTTCATCTAAACTATCTACTCTACCTAATGATATACACGGATGAGTTGTCAGTTTATCATTATATAAGTATGCACCTAATGAATTTGTATATCCTACTTTTGCAGTTTGCGCTCCACTATTAATAAACTAAACATAACTAGAAACATCAGTTCCATGCAAAGTTAAAGGAGCTACTGATGAAGTTTGATTTATCGTCAATGCTCCAGTCATAGTATCTCCAGCTTTCTTTACAAAAGCAGATGGACTAATACCACCAACTGTATCAGCATTGCCTGCATTAGCTGGTTTGCCAACGCTTACAGTCTGTGCACTACCTCCAGATGGAGTTACTGTGAAATTACCAGCAGAACCATTAGCAAATGTATAAGTAGTATTAGTATTCTATGCAGGGATACCTAAAGCAGTTATATCAGCTTTAGTTACAGCTGCAACTTGTTTAACATGACTAGTTGCGTCTGTAGCTACCTTATATAACCCTAAAGTCTTATTTGCAGCTTCTCCTGTAGGATGAACGTATTTATTTGCTCCTGTAGATATTCCATCTAATTTAGTTTTATCAGCAGCAGACATTAAACCACTAGTAGACTATGTGGCGTTACCGTAAGTAGTATCTTGCCCTGGTATACCTAAAGCAGTAATGTCGGACTTAGCCACAGCAGTAACACTAGCTACATGACTAGTAGAATCAGTAGAGAACTTATAGAATCCAGATGCTTTACTAGGTGCAGAACCAGCAGGATGTACATAGTTATTATATGTAGCTCCTTTAGTTAGAGTAAGAGTATCACCACTAATAGATGCAGTAGTAACAGCATTACCAGAACCAGCTACAGTTACTTTACCAACCTTCTTAGCTAATTCTGTATTCATAGTAGACTACAGATTGTTAATATTAGTCTGTAACTGAGCATCACCATCCTTTCTAGCTTGAATCTCTACATTCAAATCGTTAGTAATCTCGGATGAACTGCTCTCGATAAGCTCTTCTAATCTATCTACTTCAGTAGTTACTCTATTATCTAGACTAGTAATTCTATTAGGTATATTAACGTCTAAGTTCTACTTATCACTAGCAGTCATTACACCAGCTGCAGATTGTGTAGCAGCAGGTATAGTCTATGACTTAGTAATAGGATTCGCATATGAATTACTAGCTGCAGATAAATCGGATTGCTTATAATTAATAGTTACGGTAGAGGCATTTCTAGACGTTGCATCTATACCAGTAACTAGGTTATTAGGTAGTGAATCAAGCTTATCACCTGGATTCTCTATACTACCAAATTCGTCATATAAATCATCTAATCTACCTTTATCTATTGCAGACATAGCACCTGCATTAGTAGTTGTAGCTGATGGTATATCTATATTATCGTCCTGTAATAGACCATAATTTAAACCATCTTTAGCTGCATACTTATAGTTAATCTTAACTAATTCACCAGTACTAGTAGTAGGAGTAAGATATGAAGTAAGTTTAGTAGGCATACTATTTAAAGCATCTCTATTAGCTTTACCTTTATCTCCAGAATACGCCGTACTAGGAGTTTCACCTAATGCCAAACTCTAACTAATCTCTAAGTATTGAGTACCAGTCCATCTATATGTTAAGTTAGTATCCTTAGATACATATATCTTACCAGTTTCACCAATCTGAGGGAATTGAGCTTTAGTAGAGAACTCTAATACATCATCTACATAAGATGGTAATTGAGCTGCAGGAACTTTACCAGTTGAGTCTAATTCAGCTAAACCACTAGGTTGACCTTTAGTACTAATGAATGCATTTAAACTATTAGTAATAGTAGTGTCGCCTGCTTTTCTATCTTCAATTTCTTTCTGTAAAGCATCCTCTAGTTTATCGGTAACTCCATCAAACTTATTCTCAAGTCTGTCTATCTCTGCTTCTCTATCTGCAATCTCTTTATCGATCTTATCGTCAAGATCCTCTATTCTATTACTTAGATTAGAGTCAGCTTCCTTTAGATCTTCAATCTATCCAGGAATAGTAGTATTAAGCTCTACATAGTCTTCTTTACTCATTAGACCATCCATAGAAGCAGTAGCATTAGCTATACGTATATCCATATAGATATTGTTACCACTTTTAACAGTATTCCAAGATACACAAGGAGTACTATTCTGCCTAAAGGTAATGCCGTTAGTTACTAAATCATAAGTAGATGTATTAGTACCATCTTTAAACTTAATATTAGTTAATGCTAAATTACCTATATATACATACTGACCATTATCTGTAAGTACTTTAGTACCATCACCAGTAGTCTTAATAACCGTAGTAGTATATTGTTCCTTACTATAGTTCAATGAACTATCTACAGTAATAGTATCAAATACTACTTGAGATATATTATCTGTACCTTCTTCTTTAATAAAGTCAGGAGATTCAATGTATATAGTACCACCAACTATAGCTACTTCAGTTGCTAAGTCTAATCCATTTCTATTAGAATTAATAGTATAGATAAGCTTACCTTCCTCTATAGCTTGCTTTAATGCGTCATAATCTTCTTGACTTACTTTACCATCAATGATAGTAGGATCAAAGATATACATAGTCATATCTTTAAACTCTATCATTCGGATCTTACCATTTCTTTCACCATCTTGGAATGGAATCATTTCCTATCCTGTGACAGCAGTACGTTCTGAAGCTTGACTAATCTTTAAACCTTTAATTCTTGCTATCATTGTCAATCAAATTATTTTCTTTCTACTATTCTAACAGTACTACACCGTTATCTTCCCATAACCAAGGATCTGCATCCTCTGTCAACAATGCTAATACATAAGGATCGTATAATCCTCTAAAGTATCCATTACCACAACCACACTTAATACAATACGGTTTGAGTTTCATAGGTATACCACTATATAACTATGGTTTAACCTAATGTAAGTATCTCTTTAGTATTTCAGAATCTATAGGAGTAGTAACACTAGATGTGTTACTAAACTCCAATAAATCTGTCAATTCATTGTATACTATGGTTGCTACAACATCTCTATTGTTCCTAAGTATATTAGTTTTAAGTATAGAGTTTGTTTTACTGTTTATATATTCTTTTGCTTTATCCATAGTAATTATGCGTTTGCGTATGTTTTAGTAGTAGCACTATTTTTTTTGAATACCAAACCTACTGTTGGGTCTAAACTAGCGGAATAGGTGTTACCTCCTGATACTTTTTGTACATATATGCTACCATCTCCAGATATATATATCTATGAACCATTACTACTTCTAACGTATATTGTTCCTGATTTGGGAGTTGTATTCTAAGATCCGTATATATCTATTAGATAGAAATCTGTATCTGTAGTTTGAGGCACTCTCAGTCCACTGAAACTATCACCTGCTAATACTACTTTACCATTAGCACTATCTCCTACATTAAGTTCATTAATTTCTCCAGAGGAATTCCAAGCGATATTACCTTTTGCTAACTGTCCACTACCATTAGAATTTAAACCAAACCACTCAGTAAATGGAGACTGGGCCTAACCCATACGCATGCCAGTTGAATCTAGTTTAAACTAATAATCACTTGTAAGCTATGATATGTTATTTTTCTTTATATAGGTACCAGAAGTAGATAATGCGCCACTGCTTGAATTATTAATCATACTTAATCCGCTACCATCTAACGTAAGCTTAGTATCAGACGTAGTTAACTACAACTAACTATTCTCAGAATCAGCAGCTAAGTGTATACCTCCAGCTCCAAAGTAAGCTTCACCATTCTCAAAGTCTAACAAGAAATTAGGTCTAAATGAATTAGAGGTATTCATAGGATCTGAAGTATTAATCAAATGATACTCAGAACTATCACCACCACTAGCATTCTTACCTCTTTGTGAGAACATTAAGTTGTTATTGAATACAGCTCCACCTACTAATGAGTTAGGTGCAATAAGTAAGTCAGTATAGATTGCCTCATAATTCTCTAATACAGTCCATGCACCAGATGTATCTATAGCAGGAGATTCATTATTCTACTGAGTACCAAGCCACGTCATTACTGATTTTAAGAAATAGTAGTTACCATCACTAGTATCATATACGTAAGGTGCTTTCTCCCCATCATTAATATAAGGAGTGCTAGTACTATATATACCAGCAGGATATGCTATAGGTTGTGAACCTACTGGATCTGGAGTAATTATACCACCCATAGGATTAGGTTTAGACCATGCAGTTTCCATATTATCATTAATAACTCTACACTGAATAAACCATATATAATTATACTCATCTCCATTAGTAAGCTCAGGAACATCCATAGACCAACCTGTAGGATTTCTCTTCCATTTCATAGAGTCACTCCAAGTTTCACCAGTATAAGTAGTTTCAGTACCTTTACAGTATCTAACTTCGTAACCTACTCCAGGAACACCAGAACCACCATTATCACCAGTCATACCAGTCATATAGTATGGATCACACCATTGTTCCATTAATGTGTTATCTCCACCATTAATAAGAGCAAATGTAGCCCATAATACTTTACCGCTACTTAACGCTGGTGCAGTAGAACTCCAACCTGCGGGATAACGTTCAGCTGCATTTAACTAAGGAGCTATTTCCCAACTGTTATTTCTAGCAAATCTGTATTCATAGTAGTTACCATCCGTGCCTTGAACCTTACCTACATTTACCCATTCACTACCATTCCATACCCATAAGAAACCGTCAATAACATAACTATCTCCTATCTCATTACCACTATTTGGAAGATCATCTGTAGAATCTAAAGTACCTTTAATAACAACCCCTTGACCTGTTACTTTTACTACAGCCCCCCATTCTATTACAGAACCTGTTTCACCTTGAACTAATGCTACAGATTTCCACCATATACCTGTGGACATATCAGGAGTAAGTACCCAACCATCGCCTGGATGATACGGGTCATTACTAGTAGGCTTTTCAGGTTGAGTAGAACTCTACTTAAATGCTTCTACTTGATAATTAAAGTTATTACCATCAAGACCAGGTACACCTGTAATTAAATAAGGCCCTTGCCAACCTCTTTCGTCTTCAGGCAGAGATTCATCAATTACTAACTTATTATCAAAAGTAACTAAAGCTTGAATACCCCATATGGCTTCTTTACCAGTCACAGAGGGCATACCTACGCTCCAAATACTACCAGGGTTAATATTCAATCTATCTGGATCTCTAGGCTTAACATCACTACCAGATGTCTTAGTATACATTACTCTAAGGTGTTGACCATCTTGACCATCATCTCCCCATTTAGCCCATAATGACGGAGAACTAAAGTTACCCCATTTGTGAGTATCACCTTTATACTTTCTTTTACTAACCCATTCATATTTAAACTCTTCACTTACTCCCTTAGGATCATCTGTCCAAGGTTGTTCACCAGGAGCTGATTGAGGTATATATTCATCCTGATCTGGATTATTATCTGTAATCTCTTGAGGGGAAGCTGGTAATTTAGTGCGTTGATAAATATATTCTACTCCATCACCATCTTTACCATTTACTCCCCATTTAGACCAAATAGTAGGACCTTCCCATTCACCCCAAGTACCATCAGCTTGTAAGTTGTGTGAACAAACCCATTCACATTGATACTATTCACTAATACCTGTAGGATGATCGGTCCAACCTTGTCTAATAGCTTCAGTCTGACTATTACCTGTAGGCTTAGTAGGTATAACTAAGCTAGTTATAGTAAGTTTATATACGAATTCAATATTACTACCATCAGCACCATCATGCCCATCTGCTCCTGTAAGGCGTACAGGTGTACTCCAAGGAACTACAACAGTGCCTTTACTAGAGAAAGTAGCAGTAGACATCCACACATAACCATTAGGATTACTATCACTACCAGACCATCCTTCAGGATATGTAATAGTATTAGTATCGTAATCCCAACTACCGCCTACAGGAGTATCAGGTCTCTCCATAGTTTTAGTAGACTTATATGCTATTACTACTCTAGTAGTATCTCCATCTATACCTGGTACACCGTCAATTCCGTCCTTGCCATCTTTACCATCTTTACCATCTTTACCGTCCTTACCTGCATCTCCGGTTCTACCTGCTGGTATACCAAATGAAAATAAGAATTTATCTTTGTCTAAAGATACAGATGCTGTAGGAGTACTTGATTCGTATACATCCTTAATTGCAGCTTTAAACTTAGAATTACCTATAACTATATCAGCTACTGATTCAAGTGGTAATTTATAGTTATTATCTTTCTCTGCAGTAACAATGTATTCACTACCTGTAGCTTCAAGCTTCTCTTCTAAGTCTAATATCTTTACGCCATCACATTTTTGTAACATATCTATCTATTTTATAATTTACAATAACCATTACTGCAATTTCCTGTACTGCAAGTATTATTAGAACAAGAGTAACAAATACCACTAAATAAAGTAGCAGAGTTACGCTCTTTCTCTAAGTGAAGACACTTGTCATTCTCTGTATTGAAACAATCACCTTTCTGAGTAAGAATAGCATTGTTACAGCAAGTACTAGCTGCACATTTTGGCTTGATAGATATCTCAAGTAATCTACAGATATCTACATATAATTGTAAAGCATCGCGATAATAATCAGATGCTAGAGCATACTCAAGCAACTATCTCTTAAAGACTACTAACATTATATTCTGCATAGTCTAATCATCTAAACAAGTTGAACAGTGAGTATGTAATTTCCTAATTTCTGCCATATACACAATTGAAGGATTATAGTATATGCCATGAAAATGTATTTCTTCCTGATCCGTAAAACATCTTAATGTAACATACTTCATATTCCAATCTAACTCTAGAATATCATCACTAGTTACAGTTACATTATTATCGGAATCAATTGTAATATTCTCAGAAAAGCCAATGTTATGTATAGGACTGTCTTCAAGTATGTTCTTTAAATTCCATACTTCATCTATATAAACTTCCTTACTATAGTTACTAAGATCTACTTCAGTCTCAATCTTAAAGGTCAGTTTATCACCATCTATTTGTATATTTGTTAATTTGTCCATATATCAACAATAAAAAAAGTGGAGAGTGGAATATTCCACAACTCCACTTCTGTAGTTTGTAAAAGGAATCTTATCCCAAATTCAATCTCTCTAACGTGGATTAGGCAATTGTCTTACCAGCGATAAATGACTGAATACCTTTATCTACAATAGAATCAACTAAACTAGGACAATAAACTTCCGTAGTCAACGGAGTAGTCTTGATATACTGATTATCATTGCTCAAGTACAGGTTATCGTTTTCGATGATAGCATAGTCATATTCTGCATCTTCTACTACTTTACGAACCTGTTCAACAATAGGATATGCACCAGTAAATACATGACCTTTATAACCCATATTACGTACTTCTGCATCACGTACTTGCTTCCAATAACCCTTACCAGGATTACCTGCAGTCTTTTCAATCTTAGCACCAGCAACGGCTTTAGGTTGATTAGCAAGCAATGCACCAGGAATAGTTTCATACAGAGAAGCTTCCATAGATACAACGCTATATTCATTCAGAGAATAAACACCTTCGTTATCATCCTTCGGCATGGCAGTTAAAGTAAGAACAGCAGCAGAAGCAGAAGCCTGTACTCTACGATTCTTGTGTGCGTTAATCTTCTTCAAGAAAGCATCTACCAAGTCTTTAGCTGTAGTAGTCTCAGCATATACTTCATAAGTGTGAGTAAACTGGAAATTGTTTACTTCAAAATCCTTATAAACAATACGCAAAACGTAACGATTGCCAGCAATAATAGTAGCGTTAGTTAAAGTGATTACAATCTTTTCTTCAACAGGAGCTACATATTCACCAATTACTGCAGATGGTTTAGAAGCTTTCTGGATTTCATTAGAGAAATCAATATTAGCTTTCTGTGCTACAGAACCATCAGGCATAGTAACATTCATCTTTTCACCTGCTACACCTACATACAGAGAGTTAGCATTTACTGCATCAGCAGCAGTTTTAATAAGAGCTTTATTTTCATCAAACAAAGCAACATCACCAACAGCTAATGCATCTACTGTAGTATAAGAAGCAGGAGCTTGTTTTCCGATTAATACGGAGTGTACTGATTGTAACATATTAAAATATTAAAATTAAATTAGACATTAGCGCTTAGTCTATTCGCTTACCTTCTACTTTACTCTAGGTATTTCCACGTTAGTAAGCGCCTTTAATTATTCATCCTAAGATTTCTTAGAACTAGTATTAGGTATAGTCTGTACTATCATTTGAACTGCTAGATCAACTATATCCTAATGTGTATTTTCTGGTAGATCTGTATACTCTTTAGTTAGATCCTAGAGAGTACCTAAGTCCTTAGCTTTTCTTAAGTAAGTAAGCTCATAAGAACTTATATTATAATTACCATCAGTATATAATACAATTTTATTGTCAGTATATACTCTAATAGGTTTTGCTTGATTATAACGTAATCTATGATCTGATAGACTATTACTTAGTCTGGAGCTTACTGTTTCTATTGTAGCCTCTATTACATCAGATTCGCGAGTAATTAAGTTATTGCATTTATTATCCTTTATACTTATATACACATTTTCACCAAGTGCGAACATATAATCTTCAGGATAATCAGCTTCCCATTTATTACCTAATTTACTAAAGCTATGAGTAGTATAGCTCTTAGTATTCACTAAAGTACGTATGTTATCAGTAATCTCTTGATTTCTCTAGAATACTCTAAAGTTCTGTTTAACATATTCGTCTTTAGCTCTATTTATAAAATGAAACAAAGTATCTGAAGGAAACTTAATACTATCATTATAATTTGTTATAATATTATTTAGCTACCTTTCTACATTAATCTAAAAACTTCTTTCTGTCATAATTATTCAGATACTTGGTTTAACTAAAACTTAGAAGATTGTCTCTGAGATTCTATATTCTCTAAAGCAATTACTACAGCTCTATTAATAATCTCATACATGACATCCTCAGGAAAATCTAACTCTTGTTCAGGTTTAGTATAATCAAACTTAGTTGGTTTCTTAACGTAAGTAAGATCTACTCTGTAGAACTCTGTATTATTTTCTACTCTTGGAGCATACATAGGATTCTGCATTAAAACAGGATCTACGTATACTAAGAGTTTATCGTTTTCTAAAGTAGCTACTGGATTCTCTACCCAAGGTATATTATTGTAAGTCTACTTAAAAGGCTTTACTAACTCATGACTAGTAAGTACACAGTTAGTCTAGAATTGTCCATACTTAAGTAATACGCTAAGTATAGTCATTCTATTATCTTCATCATGAACATCTTCTAATGCATACTCATTGTAGTCTGTATGTACAGCATGAAGATTAACATCTGTAGCTATTAACTTCTCTATCTCAGATAAGTTAGATACAGAACCTTCTAAACCTATCCTTAAAGCATTATTGCCAGTAATCTTATTACTTAAGATTTCTAACTATGCTTGATTAAGAAATAAGTCTACTTCCTCGTCTAAAAATGCGGGGCATCCACCATAAGCAATACCTTCTGCATTCTTATCCAGAACTACCTTGAAAATTATATGAGAATCTTTATTAGTCATTACTTAGATTTAATTTCATTGAGTATTGCTAATTTAATATCTTGATTCTTTTTATCTTGCAAATAAGCAATAACATCGTCGATACCATTACCAATCAAATCTGTACCAAAGAAATATTGAGTACGATTCTTTCTAATAATGTTTTTAGCAATAGCCTCTTCAATAACAAAGTTAATTTCTTTATTCGGGTTTTCTACCCATTTCAGCATAAACTTCTCAGGAGAAGTCTCAACTTGTTCTGTAAGTTTAGCTTCAACTAATTCATTTGACATTGTATCTGATTTCATACCATACAGACGTAAGCACTTACGCATATCTTCAATAGACATTTTATCGAGCTCACGATAAGCTTCACGTTTAACTTTATTAACACGATTAGCTTGTTCAGCTTCTGCATCTTTATTAATCAGTACATAATCTTTAGAAGGATTCATGTTAGACAAGCCGTCTGCTACTCTTTTATGACCTTTAAGAAACAAATATTGCAATTCATCTAAAGGTTTCTCAGTATCAAGAATCAAATCTCTCTTACCGATTTTAACTGCAAAGGTAGTCCAAAAATCACTATTAGGAGCTAATTCACCTTCTTCTTTATTCAAGGCTTTTTCCAATCTACGAGCATTTTCAGAACTCAAGCCAGTATAGATATTACCAGATCTAGTCCAGTACGGACCCACATAATCAAAAGTAGTAGGCCATTTAGTAAGCCCTGTCCAAGGATTTACTTTCATTATTCTAACGATTACTTCCATAATACTTTGTATTAGATTTATCCTGTTATTAAGCGGCGGAATTCAAAGAATAATTATTATATTCTTCTAATGTTATCTTTCTTATATAAACATTTTGTTTCTTCCACAATTTCGGAATATCTGGTTCGCTGTATGTCCTAACTAAAGTTATAGTAGTATTATAAAACCTAGCACAATCTGCTTTAGATCTAAACACATTGATAACGTTGTTATCCACATCTAGTATAGCTACAGGTTGTTGACATTTTTCAACTAAATTCATTATATGATTATGCAACTTATCTGTAGTCTTACCTTTTCGTGTTTCTGACATCTTCTTTTTAGTTTCTTCAGACGCCTTTCTTCCGATAGCTTTTTGACGAATTTTATCTTTAGTTTCTTCAGAGTGCATTCTACCAAATGTTCCGTCTCCGCCTTCTGTTAAGTTATAACCTTTTTCCCTATTCATAGAATCGTATTGTTTAATCCAATACTTTTCTTTTTCTTTCAACTCTTCATACGTATCAGCAAAATCAATTATTTCTAATGTAAAATTTTCTTCTCCGTATTTAGCCATTGAACGATGAATAGGAGCAGGTTCACCGATGCGAGCCTCATACCAATGATGGCGATACCTCGCACCAGCGCCCTGATTAGTTATTCCTATATAAACTTTTCCTGTAATCTTATTAGTGATTTTGTATACGTCATTACTTTTCATATAATATATCTTTTTGTTAGTATATTATATATAAACGTACAAAATACAAAAAGTTACTCGAAAATTAGTTTATTTTTATTTAATTAATGTTCGACTTACTCTAAAATGAGCTCTCCGCAGGCTCTGGGATCTCTCAACATAATACCCATTTCCCCAAGGAAGAATACGGTATAACCATCCTTACCATTAGATCTCAAGGTATCCTTAGACTTAGCATAACCAGACGGAGCAACAGCACCACCAGTATACCAAGTAACGAATTCACGATCCTTACGAACTACCTTAACGATGTTAGCTTCACCATCACGACGACCAAGATCCAAGAAAGTCATACGATATGATTCCTTCGGTTTCAAGGTTACAGGATGCAACTCACGATTGTAAGTAGGATCGTCATACAACGGGAAATATTTCAAAGTCAACTCGATGCCATTAGTCATCTTGTAAGTCTTGAACTGACCACCGAAAGTCAAGTTATCACCAGAACCAGTTACAAATACTGTATCCATTAAGTTCATAGTAGCTACCTTTTCTTTCAAGATACGGTCAAATTCACGCATACCCATTTCACCAGTCAAGGCAACAAACTTACGTTCATTAGTACCCAGACAGTTATAAGACAAGTCAAACAAGAAGTCTTCCAACATCTCACCAGTTAAGTGAGTATAGTAACGTCTATTAGACGGAGCAATCTGTTCCAACAGACCAGCGCCAATAAATACCGGACGGCCGTTAGTACCTTTCAGATTACAAGAACCATCCTTGTTAACATTAGTCTTCATATAAACAAGCATACGCTCACATCTCTTGTACCATTCACGTAAAGCTTTCCATTCCTGATAATCAGCCCACAGATAAGAAGTCTTTCCAGTAGCAGGATCTTTCAAAGCAATTGCCATTACTGTAGAATAAGCTGAACCAGTAATATCATAGTTAACACGAATAGTAGTAAGATAGTTGCGCATCTTGAAGTGAGTATTGTAGTTCAAGATATCACCCTCTTCACTGTATTCTTCGTATGCAGAAGCAAGACGAGATACTTGTCTTCCAGCTTCAAGATATTCAGAAGGAATATAAGAAGTAGGCTGACCATCTGCTACAAAGCAAGTATATACCCACAGATTACCGTCTTGATAAGGAGCACCTGATACACGTACTTGGAATTCACGATTATCAAACTCTAAAATTGCGCCTGGGCCAACAGGTTTTATTCAATATAGCTTGTTAGACTATACCCGTAACATTCGAGTTTGTAAATGTTACTGCTTATATTTTCATATAAGATTAGACTATATCTTCTTCCTATAAGGAAGTTCCGCATTTCGACTCACTTGAGTCTACGAGATCATTCTCTAGTCGTTGAACCTTCAAGTATTCAGAATCTATTCTAAGTCCTTTAAATAAGCCTTGTTTAACATATTTACCAGTATTAGCGTAACTTGTTATTAAAGCTTTAAAATTTTTCTTAGAACATCCAAATTGTTTTGCTACATTTGTTATACCTATAATTGAGAATGTTTTACCATTATACACATTTGTAAAAGTATACACTTTAAAATTCTCAGGTCTAATATATTTACCAGCATCGTAAGAATAATGTGCATTTTCGTAATTATCACACCATTCAAGGTTGCTAAATATATCGTTAGATCTGTTGTAGTCTTTATGATTTACCTGTGGTTTATTTTCAGGATTCTCTACAAAGGCTTCAGCTACTAACCTAGCTACTCTATATTCGTATCCTTTACCATCTTTAAACAAACACACTCTTTTATATCCATCTAATGACAAACGAGGTTTTAAACACTTGCCTCTTCTTAATGAGTAAACATCACCTTCATTAGATATTTCATAAAGATCTTCCCAATTTTTTATAGGCTTCCAAATTACTTGCTTGGTTGCTGATTGTCCATTTTTGTTTTTCATACTCTATATATTTAAGTTTAACTCTTCGGTCTAAATATCTTTAGGAGTTTCCAGCAATTAACGGAATTTATTTTTCAATACATTTCTGTAAAGCTTGGCTTAACCCAAGGTCAACCAATTATCCTCTAACCACAACATAATAGGAGTGTTACCCAAACCTGCAGTAGAAGTAGGAGTAATAGCTGCGCCATTCCATTTAGCGTCTCTAATTGTTACGGCTCTGTCATTATCAACCATTACAGACCATTCAAAAGAAGGCTGATCAATTGTCATTACATTGCCAAGACCACCTGTCAACATATCCAAAGAAGTGCTATAACCACTATCTTTTGTACCAAATACGTAAGACAAGATAGTAGACACCTGATACGGATTCTGCTGAGAAGCTACTGAAATCTTAGCAGTATCAATCAAGTCGGAGAACCACTTTCCTTTGTATAATTGAAGGTTATTAAGAATATTGTTATCCATAAAAATACTAGTAATTTAATTTTTTAATTATTTAATTTTATTATGCGACACGTAGTTGTCGTGCGAAAGCATCCCAGATAGATGAGTTGCTATCGTTATTTATCACTTGCCTTTTAGATTTCTTAGATACTCCACTATTTCTAGAGAGTGTATTCTTGAAATTATCAATAGCATCTTTTTTACCTTTCTTCTTAGCTATATCAATTAAGGTATCACCTTTCATTGTAAAGTAAGCAGAAGTGATTAAATTCTTAAGGCTTTTAGCATAATCTTTCTAGTATCTAGTAATGCCATCTGCATCCGGTTTGAATATGTATTCCAACAGGGCTTTCTTATCCTTCTCAGGAATATCAATTCCATAGATACTATCCATGCCTTTTATTTCTGTGACAACGTTATTAAAGAAGTCACGTTGTTGCTTTTCAGCCTCTCTAGCCTATTTTTCCTGGTTGGCTAATAGCTCTTCTTTACGTGCAACTTTAATGTCTCTAAGAGCCTCTAAAGCATCTGTAGCCTCATCCTCCAGTAAGCCAGCTTCTTCATATTTGTTAAGTTTCTTTTCAATTTGTTTTGAAGTAAAGCCTTTCTCTTTTAGAAATTCTTTAATAACTAGTTTTTGATTTACTTCATCATCTTCTATCTCGATATTGTCAATATCAAGATCAGCATCAATACTAAAATAATCTTTAAGCTTACCTCCATTATGAACAAATTTATCAAGCTTTTCTACTTCCTCACTAGCATACTGAGGAGTAGAATTTTCTTCTATTACTTCCTTAAAGTAATCAATCAGATCTTCAGCAGTTCTAGGCTTTTCATCATCTTCTACGTCATCCCATCCTAATTGTGATGCTAATGAATCAAAGAATCCTACGATTATTTCTTCATCGCTTGTATCATTTCCACCATCGGTATTATCACTATTAGATTCTTGTTCCCCACTCTTATCCTCATCTTTATTAGTTTCTGTATCTTCAGATTTGGATTTCTTTTGAGTTTTAGTAGTTTTCTTAGGTTTAGATGCAACATCTTCATCTTCATCATCTTCTTCAAGATTTTCGTCTTCAAGCTCATCATCTTCTACTTTAGTTGTTTTCTTAGGTTTAGGATTACGTAATGCCTCTAACTCTTCATCAGTTAGTTCTTCTGCTGCTGCATCAATTACGTCAGTATCGTTATCTTCTGTTTTAGTCTTAGTACCTACATGAGGGTTTAAGGTATCTAATATAGCCTCAAAACCATTCAATGTGTTCTTTGCTTCCATAATTATATATAATTAGATTTATTTTTTTAATAGTTTTTAGTAGCTCCTAACTCGTAACATCTTTTTATTAAAAATTCAATCACTTCATGGGCTTCTTCTTGTGTAAAATATTTTTTATCTTCAAACAATTTAATAGAGTTTATCTAGTCTTCTGATAAAATATCTTCTATATTATAAGAATCCTATGGTGGAGGCATTATAACATCTGGTAAATAATAATACGAATGTTCATCTATATACTTATCTAAAGTATTGACTCCCGTTACATAAGTATGTAATTTATTATTAATTTCTGCTCTCATTGTTTGTAAAATATTTATTTGCTCCTATAGCTCCAACTCCAAGAAGAGGAACTGTATTAAACCATTTAGTATATGATTTTAAAGATTTAAATTGATCGCTAGCCTTTTTAACAGAATCCATACCTTTTGGTAATTTATCTAATGCTGTCTTTATTAAAGAAGGAGTAACAACCTAATCTCTAGTATCTATCATTTTATTAGCATACATAAACTCTCTTAATTGATTCATATATGCTTTCTATTCTGTAGGACTAGAAAAATACTTACTAACAGAATCAGAATATGGTTTAATAGCTGAGCTCATCCACTTATACATGTTACTAGAGCCTACTGCATCTGGAGATTGATTTTTTAAAAAGTCACTAAAGTGATTAATTTCGTGTGTAGTACTACCATAAGGAACTCCTCTATCTATATTGAACATATAGTCATATTCTCCTATTTTAGGAAAATCTCCTCCTTCCTTATGTCTAGTAGTAGCAGATCCTTGCGTTTGCATTTTACCTCTAGCTTCTCCTAAAGATAGACTTCCTTTAGCTTTTGGCAATAATTCTGGCGATTCGTTATATGTATTAATTATATCTGCATATATAGAAGTATAATCATCTCCATATTTATTCTTCACTTGTTGTGCTCTTCTCATATAAGAGGGATCATCCATTAATCTCTCTGCTATATTATATGTCTCGTTATTTAAACGGGTAGCCATTTTTGCTTCTTTATTTTGCGCTCTAAGTATTCTATCTATCTAATCTGTTCCAGTTCTACGTACTGTAGGTGTAGCTCTTTTTATTGCATTAGGAACAAATGGCATTACTGTTAGTGCAGCTAATCCAGCACCTAACCAATCCCTATTCTTTACTGCATCATAAGTATCTTTAGCTGATATAGCATCACCAATAGGAGTCATATTAGCAGCATCTTCAAGACTGAACACAGGTTTTAAACCTTCTTCTAAAGGTCTACCGCTACTACTTCTACCTGTAGCTTGATAGAATCTTTCCTTCTCAGGATCACCTGTCTGACCACCTTCAGCAAATGCTTCTACTTTCCAATCCCAATAGCCTTTACCGGGATTATTTTCCCGGTAAGACTTTAGGTTCTGCATTCTCTATTTAAATGCTTGTCTATCCATATTAGTACTTACATGTTTCTAAGTACATCTTTAATAGATTAACTAAACTTTCAGGATCTGATGAATGTGCTCTAAGACATATCATTGGTTCTTTATCTGTTTCACAAAACTTATCGTGTAGTACTAAATAATAAGTTAAAGCACTACCGTCTATATTACTAGTGCACCACCAATAACATCTATAATTTTCATTCAGATCTTCAGGGTATTTCTACTAAAGATATTTCAATGTTTCTTCACTATCCATAATTTTTCAATTATTTCTTTCCACCTTTTCCACCTTTGGATTTCTTTCCGCCCTTGCAAGCCATAATTAATTCCTCCTATTATTTAATTGTTTTAAGATACTGTTTCCAATTTTTCTTATTAGCCTTATAAGTCTTCTTTCTGTCTTTAATCTTGTACTTATCAAGATCCTCAGGCTTACGTGTTTTCAGATAATCAAAGTTATCGTCATTAGCATAAGCTTCCATCTCATAAGGAATAGTATAGTAAGCACTAGATGCAGGGTATATAATTGGGTTACCTTTAATCCATTCCCACACATAAGACCAATAATAACTTATCCATCTCTTTTTATCTTTAGCTTCATAGAGATGAATATTTTCATGATTCCAAGTAGTAGGCTTAATCTGAGATTCAGGTTTTCTACTTAACAAGTAACCACACCAGCTCATTGCAGAATAACCACTAAATGGATAGTGATCCATGTGTTTATATTCTACTTTATCTGCTTTTACTTTAGTGAATAACTGCTTAACTATCCACCATGTTTCTTTAAACCAATTCATAATTATTTACTCTTTTTAGCTTCTGCGTTTGTCTTATTCTTAAGTGCTGTCTTAGCTTTTAATCTTTCTCTCTCCATTGCTGCTTTATCTTTAGCTGCTTGCAACTTCATTTCGTGATCCATTCTTTCTCTTTCAAGCTGATTCTTCTTATCTTCTATCTCTTTCTTCATCTTCTGCTCTCTAATCTTAGCATTGAATTCAAATTGTTTAGAAGCTTCATCAGATGCTTGCTTACGTTCAGCTAAAGCTTGCTGGGCTATTTCCATGACATCAGGTACACCATTCTCATTCTAATCCATATTCTCAGTACCTCTGTAAGCATTAAGTTGAGCTACAGTAATCTTAGTAGCATTATCTTGATCTATCTTATATTTTTCAAGATCCATTTCTGCTTCTTTAATCATAAGCTCTTCTTCCTTAATCTCATTTTGCATTTGAATAGCTTGCTGTTCACGTTCTGCTTGAGCTTGTTCCATAGCTTGTTGCTGCTCCATACGTTTCTGTTCAATCTCTTCTAATCTAGACTTAATCATACTAATATTATCCATAGTAATGATTTCAGCTATATCAAGTAAACTAGCACCATTCTGCATAGCAGGCTGCATAAGTTGTTTAAGAGCTTCTACTTGTTGTTGATTCTTAGTAGTATCATCAATGAATATATCCATATCTTCATAGAAAAACTCATCAGAAAGAGTTATAAATGCTCTAGTAGCATCATCAAGGATATAATGTAAGCATCTTTTATTATCTTTCCATGCTACTTTAGAAGTATCTAATAACATAGTAAGAGCTTCTTTCTTTACTTGGTTATGGACCCAGAACCAAGGTTCAGTAATATGAGCTGACTATACTATAGATCTCTCTACATTACCTACTAATTCATTAGATGCAACAGAACCTTCACGCTATTTACTTACTCCTGATATTTCTGATACCATAGCTTCAATCTTATCCATAAGATTAATATACTAATCAATAGTATTAGCCATAGTAAGATCTAACGAAGTGAATTGATTAAACTGAGATGGCTTACCGCCTTCTCTACCAGGTATATCCCATCCTTCTTCGTATGGGTTAATAAATGCTACACCAAGAGCACCTAAGTAATGCATCCATTTATTCACATCTATACCCATAGATTTAGGTATCTGAGTAACATCAATAACAGGCACTTTACCTTTATCTCTAGCCATAGCAAGTTCTAGTCTGTACCACAGTACAATATACATATACTGCAACGGTTTCATCATACTTACCAAAGATCTAGGAGCACTATTAGTATTATTGTATACAACTCCTGTATAAGGTAATTTTTGAGAGTTAAGATTATCAGCAGATATGTGTTGGTATTCTAGTGGCTATATACCTATATATAAATCTTCTCCAACTCTATAACCTTCCCATACCTCTATAATCCAAGTCCATTCAACGTTCAACTCCATACCAGTAACCTTGTAGGACTCGTCTACTTGTAACTCATCAATTTCTCCAGTATTAGGATCTTGATAAGTAACGAAACCTATTTTCTTAAATGACTTCCAACAGCAATGCCAAACATTAATGTTATCAGACCCTTCAAACGGATTTGAAGTTAACCCATTAATGGTTTTTGTCTTTAAGTGAGGGTAATCCATAGATGTCTTACGTACTTCAGGATTAATGCCTCCCCTGCTTACATCATCTATCATTTCAAGCAATTCATTTAATTGCTTTTCTGTCATTTTATCATAGAATCTATCATAAATTTCTGTAGCTGACATAATCATCTTACGGCAACACCAATCAGAGTCATGAATGAATTCTAAGTCTGCGCTCTAGTCATAACTAAAGTAAAGAGGATTAACTCGTTCTAAATAAGGATTACCATTTATAATACCAACATAGTATATTTCTTCTCCAGCTATCAACGCGTCCTTCCAACCTTTATAAAACTCATGAACTACATTAAGTTTATTCTTAAGATAGTTGAGACTATGGTATGCTGTTACTTCTGCTATATCTTTATAATCCTTACTTAGATATTTCTATATCTTTTCTGGAGGTAATATTTCACCATTCTATAATGCTTGTTGATATCTCTAAGCCTCTTCAGGACCTAATTGACTCATAATAGTAGCCATTACATAATCTTCCAGCATTTGTTTAGCAGTATCTTGTACTTCACTAGTAGCTATATCACTAGTACGTACTACTCTAAAATTAAATGGTCTTTTTGTTTCTTCACCTAATAATAAGTCTATTTTAGGCTTAATTATATTATAATCCTATGCTGTAGCAGGGAATCCATCTTTCTATTTAAAAGGATTTGTAACGTATAAAAGATCTTTCTCATTATAGATACTATTGTATAGATCATAGTAAGTCTACATCTCCTCATATCTAGTACGCCCATTTCTACCACCTCCACTATTAAAGCCTGACTTACCTATTATATAGTCAACGCAGGCCTCTTTCCAATCTTTAGTCTTTTTAGACATAGGAAGTTTTTGCACAGGAAATGAACCAATATTTCTACTTATCATATTCTGTTAATTAAATGTATATACATCGTCATCGACTTGACTGAAGTTATCGTCATAACTCCAGCTACTATAAGTAAAGAGAGGGCCGTCGAATAATAATCTCTCTCTGTTAGTTTTCTTCTTCTCTTTTACAACTACATTATATAGTTGTTCACGATAAATCATTACCTGCATCAACGCCATCACACGGTCAAAGTTACCTATATCATTATAACCTATAAGCTCTTCTAATAGCGGTTCTGATAATATATCGTGTAGGTTTTTATGCCCTGGAGATTTCTCATCATTTAACCAATCTTTGATGAGTCCTTCACCCCATTGTTTAATTTGTTTATTCATGTGGCAACCTTTCTTTCGTTGCACTTTAGAATTGCTGATGATATCAGATATAATGTCTGGCTAATCAGCCAAAAGATAGTCACAATGCTTAGCAGTAAAGTATGGAAACAAACCTTTACGCTCATTTTCATACATAATTCTGCCATTGTAATAAACTGCGAGTTTACGTAAGTTTTCATAATATTCCTCTGCTGTAGCAGGTCTTCCTGTATACTCAGCTACTATTATATCATAGTAGTTTTCAAAATTCTAAAATCTCTTATATACAAAAGTAGAACCTAATGAATTAGTACCAGATTGATCATGATCATAAGGGTCTACTCCAAGTATATATAAACCAATAGGAGCATCCTTTACAGGATGTTCCCATATAACTATAGAACCAGTAGGATCATCCTCTTTGGATAAAGGATAATGAGTAATATCACCTTGTTTTTTTATTACCCATTTAAGACTACCATCTGATTCCCATACTAAATCACCTATCTATTTATGATTTGATAATTTCTTATTTGTACGTATTTTAGCTAGTTGTTCTTGTAACTCTTTCTTCGGGAATATATTACCATTGAATTCTAGACATGCTTCAGCTGGAGTAATACAACGTTCTGCTACATAACGGTCTACTGCTACAGAACTAGTGGCATTCTCTATTACGTCTTTACGCTATTGTAATACATATTCTAAAGCTTTATGTCTTATAGTATTACCATCATTATCCATATACATACGATTTCCCTATTCATCTCGTATGTCCATGTTTGTATACTGAGGTATGAAGAAACCACATTTAGTATCTCCTACATTCTCATCCCATATGTTATCAAGCTCTAAACAGTTATAACCTTTAGGCTTATAAAACATGTCTTTAAGAGTAAAGAAGTTAGAATCTTCATCCCCACCAGTACCAAATGCTATCATAGTAGCAAATGCTCTACCGTCATTCTCTACAGAGGGTCTAGCAATTTGCCATGCTGCACCTAATTCTTTAAATGAACCAGCTTCTTCAAATAAAATAAGGTTAGCTTTCTTACCACGTACTACATCAGGATTGTCTTTCAAAGTAACCCCAATAATTTCAGATTTATAACCTACTTCTATTTGATTACCATACTCATCTTTCATACTTACTGCAGCGCGTTTACGTAATTGAGTATTTACAGCTCTTTTCTTACCCCATGCAGTATGTTCATCTATAAAGTCTAAGTAGTCCCAAGCTTTAGTAAGGATACCATCATCTGTTAAATATTGCTTATTTGAAGCATATACATATGATTTAGAGTTAGGTATAAGATAGTAATTACGACATAACATAGCTGCTCCTTTATAACTATTATGTGTTGGAATAAAATCTTTAGTTACATACAGATGATTTTCATTATCTATGCATAAACATCTCTATTGTTCATACTATCCTGTAGCTCTAATAGCTTTTATACCTATTCCGTTATAATTGTACTTTCTATTCTTACGTATTTTTTCTAATTTTCTAGGTAATTTGAATATGTCTTCTTCTGTAGTAATACAAAGTTCCCAGTGTGGTAATGTATCAGATTTGTATCCATTGCTGAATTCAACTCCTATTTTTCCTTCTATCTTTTTTGATTTGTGAACTCGTATGCCTAAACTTCTAAGTACAAATACAAGATCATCTATTAGTTTTTCAGAAGTAGAAACAAAGGTAGCGGCTCCGTTAGTAATACTTCCATCCGTATCCATTAGACCTCTTACTAATTCTAATCTATTCTCTACAGAAGAAAATTTATAATTTTCAGGTATAAATTTATCGTAAGACTTAACTTTTACTCCTAAGTCTTTTAATTGTCTATTTAATTCATTATAACCTTTCTTATTAGAAAGAATAGCATATTTAAACTCTGCCCATTGATCTTTCTTTATTGTATAATCTGGTAATCTTCTAGATAGTTCCTCTACTACAAACTAGTCATTTGTAGCAAATTGAACTTGTGTTCCACATATGTAACCGTCTCCTAATAATACCCCTAATACATAGGGATCTACTGTTACTGAGCGTTCTTCAAAATGTAAAGGGTTTAATTTTGGTACTTTATATGGGTAATGTTCTTTACCTGTACTTCCTTGAGTAAGCTTACGTTTGGCGTATTCTTTTGTAGGCATAATATAGAACTTCTTTCCATTTCTGCATGTAGCCCATAAATGATTAGCCCCACAACGTACTACTCTGCCATCCTAAAATTCTACCTCATATACTTCCTGTACTCCTTGTTCTACTATATCTCCAATACGTACAGGTTGCCCATTAGGGTTCATAACGTAGTCTCCTACTTTAAGAGAACCCATCGTAACAAATCCTGTCGGAGTTAATACTTCCTCAGAATAAGGCTACTCGTAACCTTTACGTCTAGACTTAAGTACACATAAATGTTTGCCTTGTTTATGGGCTTCATTTACGGCATTAAAATAGTAATAATCATAGTCCCAAAAATCAGGAAATGTAACCAACTATTCTGATACTACTTCCCCATTTACTATACTATTGACAGTACGATTAATAGGACAATAATTTAAATAAAAATAGTTATACCCACTAATGAAATCGCCATCATCAGCTGTATAACCATTAATACAACGTTCCTTTTCCTCTGTCCAGAAACGCATATATTCTGCCGTACCTTTAGGGTGTGGGCAGTACTGACCAGTCTTTATATATGTTAAAGCTGGCTATCTGAACTTATCACTGTTTACTATTTTTTTATTGAAATCTACCATAGACTATTAAAAAGGGGCGCGTTTCACAACGAACCCCTTTCCTAATTATTAACCTAAAATTCTTTTAATATGAACATCTAATTAGAAATAGGGAGATTTCCAGTAACTGTAACCTAGTTTCTTAAGCTAGGGTTTATACGCCGTGTGTTTAGTACTCCCTACCTGGGCTAACGTTTACCCCAGACTACCTGTTCGCGATAATTACCTATCCAACAAGTTTCCTTCTGCTATTGTAATTTCAAAGGACTAGTATCTTTTAAATCTTTTTATATCTTTTAGGATATATTTTATAAAGAGTATCTTCTCTATGCAGTATATAATTTATAGTTCCTTTGCTAGATATATTATATTTAGTCATAAGTTGCGAATAAGTAAGCCCTTGTTCTTTGTCTCTTCTTATATTTTCAACTGTATCTTTATCGTATTTTCTACGTACATAACCACAATTTATAGAAACTAACTCTATAGGAATATCATGTTTATTATCTTTTATTGTACCAATAGCTATGTTATTATAAGAATTATCATATCTATCACCATTTAAATGTCTAACTACTATTCCTTCTTTATATATATCATTGCCGTATTTTTGATAGGCTTGCAGTCTATGAAACATACAATGGACTTTTTTATTTTCTTTACGATTTCCTATTCTTATATCAAAGCAAAAGTAGTCATAATTACGGCTTTTAATTTTGCCTCTTACTATTTTTCCATTTCTATTTAAAAGAATTCCTTCTTTTGTAATAGTGTAACCCTTAATAAGGGCTAATTCTTCTGGTCTTATCATACTATTTATAAAATTTATTTGTCCTCCCGTCCGGTTCTGCTCCAGATCTTCAACTTTTAGAGAGTTGTGTGCTAAGCATCTCATACACCACAGGAGAGTATACGTGGATATTCTTACCCTCCACGTAAGGGCCCCTTCAGGGTTAAATTAATGATATCTTAAAATTAAAACCAGCTCTTGATACGCTTAGCTATTCTTTTATACCAAGGTTTTACTTGCAATCTAGCTGCTTCACATTCAGCAATTGCTTCCTCAACAGTCTTGGTATCATCAGTCAAATCTACTATAATTGTAGGCATTTTTGTATTTTTATCCATAATCTCAATTTTGTATTATTAAACGTTGTTGTTATTTTTTAGTGTTTATCAAATGTTATACTCTAACATTTTGATTAGGAAGTTCAAATAAATTAATCTTAGCATCACCTTTTACTTTGCTAGTTTCAAGTTCACCAGACTTAACAGCTTTCTCTAAGTAATCTAGAGTAACAAATGTATCTTTTACTTTGGCAAATCCTGCATAATACTTCTCTATTTTCTTTTCATCAAGTTCTTCTAACAAAGAATCTTTATAGTATTTATTGAAAGTATCTAGCTTTAATCTGATACTATCTAGCATATCTAAAGTACGAGTATGTTGTAATCTAATAAAGCTATCTTCTGCTTTCTGTTCATCTTCAGTAAGCTCATAATCTGTATTTCCTAAGAATTCTTCTTTTAGCTTACTCTCTATTTGATCATATGGAATACTCAGTACATAAGGACTATCCCATTTATTCTTAAATACTATATAACTAAGTATTGCAGTAGCGTGTTGTTTATCAGCTTTATCTGATTCCCATATTTTCTTAAATGCAGGTATAGCTAAAGCGTTTTCATGTATTACTACTTTTCCTCCTATTATATCAAATAGTTTCATAATTATGATGTATTAGTTATCTGATACGTTTGAAACACATTCACATTTAGAGAAAGTGCTGCTTATTTTCTGTCCTTCATCTTGCATCTTTGCAATATGATCTTTAATAGCTTTATCACTAATTACAGCATAAATAAAAGTTTTATCATTAAGTTTATATGTTTTTGCTATTAAATCGCCCTTAGACACTTTTACATTTTCAGTAGTTCCATCTTTTTTTGTGATACTGTATTCTCCATCTTCAGGAACAATCCATACATAATCGAAATAGAAACTATCTAAAACAGTTACCTCATTTGTATCCGGATTATAACCTACCATGCAACTACTATTATTGCCATTTACGTATTTATTCATAATCAATCTATTCTATAATCAGTATAATATTCTTTTTGTAATCTAGCTAATATTATTCTAGCTTGTTTTTCTGAACAATTAGGATTTGTGTATTCAGAATTATTCTGATACTTGTTTATCACTGTCTGATAATACGCTATCTCCTGTTCTAGACTTTCCTTTGTTATATTCATAAATAGTTTCTTCTACTAAGTCTTTTAATCTATCTTTATAGGAACACAGTTTTGCTATAGCTTCTTCATTAGAACTATATAAATTACGATCTGTAATTATCCCTTTAACTATATTTCTGTTATTATCTTCTATAATGGCTCCAGTTTCATCTTCGCTTAACCAATAAGCGAAGTTTGTTCTTTTAGCTAGCTCTCTAGATAGTTCTCTAATTAAAAGAGATATTTCTTTCTTTAAATCACTAATAGCATCAAGTTCAGCTCTTCTATCTAATTCTGCTTCGGAAGAAAGTTGTATCTTATCAAGTATGTCATTACAACTATTTATTTTTTCTTTAATACGCTCATCTAGAGCTTTAGATAAATCTTCAACAGTTGCTTTTCTAAAAGTGTGCTTACTTATCCACAACATTGCTATTGCATTCCAAGCAACCTGAGCTAAGTGATGACAACCAGTATCTTCATCAACAGTATTACCTTTCTCATACTCAAGTAAGTGCCTTAGCATGGCGGCTTTGTATCGTTGGTAACCATTATCTAAGTTCTGCCAATTATTATCACCATACTTGATAGAACCGGCTGTGTATACTTTTACGATGTCTTCAATTTCTTCTAGGGGCAACAGATCCCATCTTAATTTCTTGTCTAAGAAATCATTCTTCTTTCCTTCCATCCTCTTTGTTTCTTAAATAATCTATCATAAATTGACCTACTTTACCTGCTATCCAACCTAGCAAATAAGCATAAGGTTCATTACCTTGATCATATCCTTGTCCTACTCCTCCTATTATATCCCATATTACATCAGTGGCGTGTGTAGATTCATGAGCAGCTACTTCTATAGCTGTACCATCTAATTTATCTGGAGCTTCTATAAGAATAAGTACTCCTTTATCTTCGGTTCTCTTGTCTCTTACTATAAATGTAACTCCATCTGCACTGACCGGACTAATAGGGGAACCATTATTCTCTTTATTTAGTAAATCTTTAATAGTAGGATAGAACAAGAACTTTCTCTTCATCTCTTCAAAACAATCTATAGTAGAAATATATAGATCTACAGGATATATATCAAGACAGTATTTCCTAATCATCTTTTATTATTTTATATATATTAGCAATCGCTCTATTACTAAGTAAGTACACATACAAAAATACTTCATCTGACAATCTATAAGTTGAATCAGGGGTAATGATTTCATTGCTACCTTCTTTAATTTGTATTGTACATTCATCTTTCTGACCTATTGGATAAGACATTTTGTAATATATCATGAGCTCTACTAATTCTGTTAGAATGTCATTTTGTGGTATCTTTGTTATCCGTATCTTCTTTCTTTCGCTCATATACCTTCTTAATCTTGATTTTACCTAAGTAAGTGAATAGCATTGGCCTTTCATCACCTTCTGTTATTCTTCTATTAGCGAACATAAAAGGATGATTACATATAACCTTTATTACCTAACTAGGAAGTTGATATTTATTACTTAGTTCAGAATATATACTCATTCCAGTTTTTTTCATTTGATAACTCTATAATATTATAATATTTGTTATTTAAGAAAGCCTGCAAATCATTAGTATTATCTGAAAATGTATTAGTTCTAATAACATTAATTGCTGCAAATAAATCTTCAATCTTTATACCTTCTTCTGAACTTGTAGCAATGTCACCTTTAAATTCTAGAATCTTTTCTAATGTATTAATCTCTTTCTTACTATAGTTCTTTTTAGGTTCAGCAATAACGTCTGTATTTTTACTAAACGTATTTACTAAATCACACGAATCTTTAAAGATAATAAAATGATTATAAGGTAATACTTTCTTGCTTAGCTTAGCCCAAAATCTCTTAAACCAATTATATTTTTTACATAATAAGACACAGCCTGGTTTAAGTGTTACATATTGTATATTCATATTATTCTTTCTCCAATCTAAGTACGATAGTTAGCTGAACTCTATCTCCTATTATTTCAGGTATTAATGCAGGATTAACCATCCATTCATCATCAGCTTTACCTTTTATTATCAGACCTTTATCTCTTAATTTCCCTATGTATCTACTTAAGTTATCACTAGTAATGCCTGTTGCAGCTTTTAGATAACGTCTGTTTTCGGTACTTATTACATTCTTGCTGTACCCAGGGAGCTTAGGAGTATTAATATCTATATCAATTAATAAAACCATCAAGTCTTGCTCCCTAGTGGTCAGCTAAAGTACACCATCAAGTGATTTGAGGAATTCTCTGTAAAGATCTGTTTTCTTAACAGTCTTTACTAATTTATTCATTGATAATTTCCTTTACCTTTTTAAGAATTTGATTCATATTGAAATATACTGTATCTGCTTCAACCTTAACGCAAGTAGGAATCTCTTGATTATTATAGGCTTCTACTAAAGCATCATGGTCTTTCTTATATTGAGCTTCTAGTGTATCTACTAAATCAGATAATGCACACAATTTATCAATTGCAGAAAGCTCTTCATTTTCATCTTCGATGACTAACAGATTACCTGATTCTACAAACTCTTCTGCTGTTTCCTCATCCATACACATATAACGTGAACACTTCTCATTATCATTTTCAGTTGTCATACTGAATTCATACAAATTAGTGTCTTCATTATAAGTAAGCATATCACCTTTTTGTGCAGATGCAAATTCTTTAATTACTTTATAGTTCTTCATAATAATTATTATTTAGTTGTTTAATAGTTGTTACATATATCTAAACGGTAAATGTTAAAATAGTATCTATTCTTTAACATTTGTTAACTTATATTTAAGTAATGACATGAAAAAAGGCTAGATCCGCAGACCTAGCCCCACAACAACTATTAATACGCATTAATATTTAGTCTTTTCTTGCTATAATATCGTAAGGTTTAACTAACTGACTATCCTTAAATAAGTCAAAGTCTTTAGCAAATTTCTTATTAAATACTATTGTATCTCCTACTTTAAAGTCTGTTATATTTAGACTTTCTGGAATAGCAAGTACAATTCCTAATCTCCACTCTGACTCTACTTCTTTTACTTCAGTCTTAGTCTCAAACTTCTCATAACCATCAACATCTTTTTCACCTGTACCAACCGCTTCGGTTATTTCTTTCTTTAACTTAATAGGTTCAAGAGGTTTAACTAATACATCTTTCAGAGGAGTATAACCAATTCCATTAATTACTGTTTCTAGTACTTTATCTTCCATAATATTCTTATTTATATTCTATAACGTATTATTTGTTGTTTTGTTTCTTTAATCTCAATATATTTCCGCCATTAGAACAGCAGTATCTCCTAGCTAAAGTAGGACAATTTTTATCTAAGTAATAGCAACCATCACAACTACCTATAGGATTAGGCTCTACTATAAACTATTTGTTATCTATTGTTACTGGTATTCTATTCTTTACGATCTTTGCTAATTCCTAGTCGTTCAAAGTCATTGCTTTATTCTTTTTTACATTTTTTAAGTATAAATCCTTGAGTACATAAGGCGGTAATTCTAGAAGGACAATAGCAATTGTATAGATCACAACCTTGACACATACCCTTTATTTCATTCTCTACTAAAGTATAAGGTTTATTACCAAAATATACTTTCTTACCTAAGTAAGCTACTTCTTTAACTTGTTGTTGTTTATTCATAATATAAATATCTAAAGTAGGAGACTATAATCAGTCTATACTGTCTTAGACTGTCTTTACTGTTATAGACAGTAACGTATAAACTCTTATAAAAGTTTCTTTTATGATAAACTTTTTAACATTTGTTAAGAACAATTATAGCTATTTAATAGCTAACTTTTAACATTATTTATGAATTAATTTACATAATTCATCGGCTAACTTCTTGGCATCTGGATGAGCTGCACCACTACAACGTAACTTAAAGAAACCTTCCCAATCGCTCTCAAAGCCTGTCATTACTAATTCTGTCTTAGTTGCATTAGGTAGTACTGCTCTTGCTTGTTGAGGTTTCCATCCAGAGTTAATTAGATTATTATAACTTTTTTCAGCTCTAAACAGAGAGTCTATTAAATATTTAGTATGTGTCATAAATATGACATTCCCTCTAAAACTTCCATCTAAATTTTCTCTATAGTAATCACTAGGGTACATACATCCACCAATAGAGTCTCTAATTATACATTCTGGAAAATCATTTAGCCAAGATGGTATAATAAAAGTGCATTCATTACCAAACTTATCCTTACTATAGTTACAATATCTCTGTGACTCCTGTGCAAAGCTAAATACTCTGTGTCTAACAAACTCATGACTTACTCCTCTATCACATATAAATTTAGCTGTAATACGCTTCTCATGATGTTCTGTAGGCTCTACTTGATAGCATAATAGTTCTTTTAAGTTATTTTCTATTAATACTCTAAGATTAGTAGTAATATACGCTTTGTAACTGATCGTATAATTATCCTCTGTGAGTACTTCGTAAGGTACTAAATTTACCTTAGTATGTGGGTTACTTTGTATCCTACTGAGATTCGGATCTTCTCCATCTATAGTAAGATAAATAGTACCATGCTCCAACATAGCCCCATGACCAAGCTTAATCATACGATCTACAAACTCTTTAGCGCTATTCTCTGTTATCTTATCTTCAGACTTATAGCAAGTTCTACCTGCTAATTCTATCATCTTATAAGGGTCTTTTTCCTCAATAATCTGTACACTAGATTCTATTAGTTTCATATTATATAGTTATTTGTTATATATTCTATAACGCAAATATTAAGAATAATTACAGATATTTAACATAAATTAAACATATTTTAAAAATAAAATATAAAAATTTTATAAAAATTTTTTGAGAGAGGTGGTGCGTGTGTAGAATTAAAAAAATATAAAATACCCCCGCGTGTGCGAAACAGCAAAGATTCACTCCCCTCTATTAAGTATCGGCAGGGAACACCCCGTACTAATTTGGTATTGGCGTTCCCTTTTATCGTGTATTGTGTAATTCTTAAAATTGTGTAATTATGAAATGTAATGTAACAAGTTTTGTTAAGGTTGAGAGAGAAAACGAAATGCCGTACTTTATTATTAAAGCAACGGGAGTTGAGGGTGACGAGAGTGCAAACGTAGTAGATGAGGACGGTTGTATTAATCCGTTCGCTATGATGTCAAGGCGTTTTAACTTTACAAAAACACTATTTCCGTCAACGGACAAACAAGTAGAGCAATTAGAAAAACTCTATGAGGTGGACAAGGACGGAAAAGTGGTTAAGGGTGCGCCTATACGGTTAATGTCGGTATCTTGGGCAACGGGTACGGAGTTTTACATTCGCAAAGAAGGCTCTGTTACTGGTGTCTATGAAACGGAGGAGGAAGTAACGGAGAAGGTTGTTCGTAATGGCAAAACCATTGAAGTGACTAAAACGAAGTACATACCGAAAGTGTTTAAAAGTGTTAATTTAACACTGTTTGAAAATGCTGACGGTACATGCGCCGAAAACGGTGGAAATGCTGATGCCTTATGCAAAAGGACTTTTGAAAGGGGACTTGAATCAGGTGCTTATATTCCATGCGAAACTACAAACGACATTACTGAAGTAATCGCTTAATATATGGCGATTCTATCCAACAAGCACGGTCTACAGATTATGTAGACTTTGCTTGCTTTGCAAATCAACATTTATTATCAACATAACAACTTTGCATATGTATTCATTAATACACGGACTATTAAACATTATATCTGTCCTATTTTGTTATTACATTATAGGAGGAATTAATGGTTTAATCTTTTATCTCACCTTTAATGTGTTTCACATTCTATATCTTACTTTAAGATTAGATGATGAGTAAGAGAACAAACTGGAACAAGAGAATAGCATAGCAAAAATAATGCGCTTGTTCTATTATAAATATACAATAATCAATAAAACCTATATATATGAGGATAAATGGAAAAATCACAGAAATAATAACCTCAAGAGCTCTTGTTAGTTTTGGAGGTTTTGTAGAACTTGAAGGAAAAGAATTTGAAGATATGAAAAATATCTTTACTTATCTTTCTAAAGAATATGAGTTCTACTGTAACCATGTTGTTCTAAAGTGTGTATGCTTTAATTCAGTATTCTATATAGGTTTTAATGATAATAAAATCTGTATAGGAAACGAATATCATAAATTAGAACATGAAGACAAAAGAGATATAATTCCTGTTAATTACAGAATTACTCAACTACACAGAAAGCTAGCGCTGTAAAGACTGGCAAATTTAAGATTGCACATGAAGATTGAACGCTGAAGCATGTGGTAACTAAAAAGGAGAGATCTAGTAGGTTCAAGGTAGTTCCGCTTAGTGTTTGCCTACTAAGTATCACTACACGGTCAGATGGGAGAAGTATTTACACTATCGTCCTTTGGAAGACTGACATTTAAAAAACTCAATAACTTCGGAGTAGCATAAGCTACGGAGTTGTGTAACAATCCCAAGACATTGAGGGCACCAGTTTCTTATATGTTACGCGTGAGAGGTCGAACATACTCCTTGCGATATAAGTTTTAGGTGTAAAATGCAATTTAACTATTAACTAAATAAAATAATCATATGGATAGAGATACAGAATTAGGTATGTTATCAGTAATAATCATGATGGTAGTATTATATCTATCTATATGGTTATTTAACTAAGATATACAGATTTATTCGCAAAGTAATTATTCTATGAAATGCAAATTATCCTCATATATTGTGAAACATAGTTTAACCACGTTAAAGTATAATAATATAAGTTAGGTATGCCCTTATAAATACTTAGGTAGCGCTAAGGACTATATTATTATACTTTTCTTCTTAATGCAGCCGAGTGCCGGTGACAAGCCCGACAGAATGCAGAGTCAAGAAAAACATAATCCTATTTACTATGCACAAGTAAAGACAGATTATGAATCCACGTGGTAGATGCAGTTGTAGGTTCCAACTGGTGCACATCTTTTAGAGACAGCAACCAAGCTCGAAGTAAGCAGAGCGAAGATAGAAGCTATACCTCGATAGGCTTAATGAGGTGCTTAACAGTCTGACACTAACTGAACAATAAGTGTCTGTTCATCCTCAAAGAGGAAAATGTTGAACTCTACAGACATGTAGACAGCTCCATTAACTCTAGCTGTAATAAAGAGTTATTAATAGAGTAAGAGAATAGAAACGTGTATATCTACGTAGTTCTTAGCATAGTTTATAGTGGTGTTTTCCATAGCTATATTAATGCGCTTACTCTATTATTTTTATTGCATTAACTAACAAATAAATCAATTATATGGAAACAAAAGTAACACTACTCATTATTTATCTATTATTAGGTATACTTGGTTCTATACTTTTTCTTATAGATATATATAAAACGTATAAAGAACTATCACTAAGCGATGTAATAGTATTCTTAGTAGTTGCTCTTACAGGTCCAATTACTCTATTATGTTTATTAATAAAATATCTTGATAGATTTAAAATACTAAAAAAGTAACCAATAAATAATATCAAATTATGAAGAAAATAACTTGTATTCAACGGTATGTAATAGATAGGCTCATCGATGATGCGAAATTATCTATAGGTAGTTTAATAGATGCAATGTCTAAAGTATGTTCAAAAGAACAGTTTAATAACATACTATCTATTCTTATTGAAACACCTATTCCTTGTACAGACATACCTAAATTGGAGCGTAAGGAAGACTCAGGAAATAAAACAAACTTAGTAAGAATGAGTATGTTTATACCTGAAAAAACTAACACTTCAGCTAAACTAGACATAATAAAAATACTAAAAAAACAATTCAACTTTAGTCTTAACCAAACTAAAGAATATGTAGATAGTTGCATAGGAAAGTATAGTATACTACCCAGTGCTATTCTACAAACGGAAGTAGATGAAGTTACTAAAAAATTAGAACCTTACAGTGTAATTATATCTACAGCGGGGTTTTATTAATAAGTTAATGCAGTAAATATTACTGCATCTATACTGTGAGAATCAGTATCAACTTTGTGGGGCTTATATTTAGACAATGTATGATAATAGTTGCAAATGTTATTATATAATCTAATATTAGTGCAGATGAAATCAAAGATAGTTCGTATTTGCGGTATTGCGGGATACGAACAAGTCAAGTCATTATAAGACTGGGTAGCGTAATACAAAAAATCCTAGCTGACCTGTAGCTAGGTATCTTTAAGGTGAGAATCCTTAACAATCCTGTGGGGCTTATATCTATTAAAAGAACTTACAGCAGCTTTTATATTAGCTTAGCTGGACTTTATGATAGTATTAGTGCAGACGTTAAAATCAGGAACAACTATATTAGATGGCAATATTACCTTCTTCCAGTCGCAAATACTATATAGCTTAATATAGCCAAGTTTGTTTCGTCCTTAGATTTATAGTATGAGCCATTTGTTTATTTAATCATCGTTTCATTCTTAATTGTACAGATTGATTAATTAAACATAACAGTAGGCGTACTGTTGTCAGTATATTTATATGTGAATATAGATATACTGATTGCACTCATTAAGGCAGCCTTCACGCGGCGAGTGTGTTAAGTAATAGGTTAATAAATCTTCCAGTTTGTACCTATGAAAACTAATGCCTTTTATAATTAGTAATTAACATTAAAATCAATTTAATATGAAAGAAGAAAAACTTACAAGATTAAAAGTTCTAAGAGTAATGTCATATGATCTCTTACATTTCCTTATAAGGGAAAAAATACTTAGTGTATTTCTAACTGAATGCTTAAATAATAGCTATTCTTGGGTTCTTAAAAGGAGAATAGAACAAGGAATATTTCAAAATCGAAGTATTACATTACATGATATGTATGAATTTGAAAATTATTTCACATTTAGTGTATCTACTACTTTTACTGAAAGTGCTTGGTGGAGATATGCATTTAAGTATAGGGAGGAGTATTTATGGAAAGTCTAAATAGTATTACTAAATCTATAGTAAATATTATAATATTTGTGCTTATAATTATATGGGTAGCTAATAGACTATCTAATACACATGTTAATACTGCTACAGAATTTTTAGATAATTATAAGAATTGTGTAATAGTAAGAAAAGATAAGAGCACAAATAACTATATACTCACTATTAAAAATCCTTATACTCAAGATATTAGGTATCGAATTACTAATGTAACTGTTCCTTCTGGATTATGGTATAATTATTCTATAGGAGATACTATTGGTAAGAAAAAGCAGATATATTTTAATCAATAAAAGTAAGTAGTTATGAAAAGAGAAGAAATTAAATCTTACAAAGATGCTTGTAAAGTAATAGGTAGAAAACCCAGAACTTATAAAGATAAGCATTTGAATCTGTATGAACAGCTTAGTACAATTATAGCTGCTCTAAATTTCATTAGTAATGGTAATAAACCTTGGACACCTAAGTTCGATTATTACTATATCTATTCTTGGTTAAATAGGAAAGCTGGATATAATAAAACTGCGGGTTTGTTCGATTTGAATTCTAACCTTGGGTTAGTCAGTTCCAATGGTAGTGTCGGGACTTCTCTGAAAATAAAAGAGAGAGAGGATGGAAATTATATAATAGAAAACTTTAAAGAACTACTCCAAGATTGGTTTTGGGGAGATTAATTACTAATTTTAAAACATTATCAAAATGGAAAATGAAATGATGGCGAGACCTAAACCGCCAAGAATAATAGTTTGGGTAGTATTAATAACTCTTGCCTTAATAGGCATGATGGGAGCAATAATTTACGCAGAGCGTGAAAACATTGCTAATTTCTTAAATGGTGTGAACCAAGAAGAAGTACAAGAAGATCCTCAAGTTATCATTGAGGAACCTGTAACAACAATACAGGATATTCTCGACATGAGAGAACAAATGAGAGAAGATAGAAGAGTTGATAGCGTATTCTTAGCTATGCCGAAGGTAGTATTAATTGATATTTTGATGCAACATGGTACATCGTTGTCTATAAAAGACATGATTTACATATATGAGTCAAACACATCAACGTATAATACAGTATTATCTGGAGCAAGAGCTCAAAAATACCTTGATGACTCTATAAAAACTAATCCCTTACCAACGGTTGTAAATGACTCTATTCAAAATTAAAACCAAACCTTCTTTCTGTTTTAAATGAATATTAGAGTCTAGTATACTCAGTCTGTGAAGATAGAGTATACGTCCTCAGAAAATGACAAGCATGTGGGGCGTAAGTAGCTAAGCAGTAATGGTATAGTATCAGCAATGACCATTACGCCGAAACTGATTGCTATAATCGTGCGGACGTTAAAATCATGTACTCCAATAAGATTTAGTTTGACAGCTATTTCTGCTTATGAGTTAAAACTATAGTGAGAGTCATAGTAAGTAACGATTGTAGTCGTTTATCTTTGTCTTATAACAAATGCTATAAACTAAGAGTTGGCACTAACTTAATTAAATCCTGAGTGTCCAGGCGTCATTATTAATCAATTTAAACGTTTAAATTATGGGAATATTATCAAAATTAACTAGAACAATGCGTATTAGAAAAATACGCAAAGAAGCTAGGCAAAAAGCTTATGAAGCATTGTGCCTATCACCATTAAAATACTCTAGAGCAATAGCTGAAATAGATTGTATTATTGATGGTCACAAATGGAGTAGTGAATTTGATCCTAAAAAGGAAATAGCTAAAGGCACTACTAAGAGAGTATACTGCAAACATTGTGGAGTATACTATCATACTCACACTTATAAAGAAGACTTATAGTATTTAATCAATAAAACTTAAACAAATGAAACTTTTAATTATTGGATTTAAAGATGGAGTTAATGATGAACTCATCGAAAATGGTGTAATTGCTCTTCAAGGTATAATGGGTATAGATGTTAAAGCTACTATCTATACTGAAGATGAATTTCTACCTACTAACAAAAATAAGAAATCTATTCGTAAGAGCGATTTTATGATTGCTATAGAAAAGATTATTGAGGTATGTGGAGAAGAATCAGATAGTATAGCTTTCCGTAGTTCTTTTTATACTCTTGTCTTGAAAGGAGTAATAGAGAGACCTATTCTTGAAGTACTATCATATGGTCCTAAAACTAACAGAGATCTTGAATTCCTTTCTAAAAGAAAAGAAATGGAAAATATTGTAGAATATGCTCGCGTAGCTTTATCAATGATTTCATAATGGGAAAGACATTCAAAGATAGTAATTACACCATAAAATATGGTAATACTAAAAAAACAAGATCGCATAGAGCTAAATTACAGCCTTATGATCGCAAATCTAGAGATTATGAAATTGATAAGTAATCAAAAGCTTAAAGCAACAGTAAACAATCTTTTAAAGAACGATTGTCCGTTACAATGTAATAAAAAACATTGTGATGTATGTCAATTCAGAAATGACAAATCTGAATCGATTCTAACAATAACTACCAATACTCCTTCGCCAGAGGTATACGGTAGAGATATGTATTATTAACCCTAAACAAGTTAGTATGGTGCAGTCAACCCAGAACTATTATTATCAACCAGATCCCTAATGGAAGCTTAGTAATAACTAAGCTACTAAGCAAGAGTACAATGGACTATACAACGGTCAACCAGTATCTAATATTGGTCTAAGATGAAGGAAAAGGGTTGCCTATGAATAAGAGATACGAATAAGTAGGATAGTAGTTCTTTTAAAGAAATTAAAGAAATTGACTGTTAGGTCTATGAATCAGTCGTATGGACGAGGGTTTGATCCCCTCCAGCTCCACTCACTATGACGTCTAAGGTGACTTCTATTGCTAGCGTTTCCCTCGAAGTAAAATGATAGGAAACGCATATGGGGCTGAATGAATTTGACAGCGACAATGTGAAGTAGAATAGGTCAATAAGCAGATAACTGGCAATACAAGTTATGTTATGAACTATAGCCGTATTGCGGCGTAAGTTCAAAACGGCTAAGCTAATGTCGTAGAAAGCTGGAGTAAGGATAGTACTCAGATGGTAGAGCGGTGAGATAATATCAAAAGCTGGTATCGGAGGTTCGAGTCCTCCCCTTACTACAAACTTAATTATCAAAATTATGAGAACAGTAAAACAAATTAAAGCAACAAAAAGAAACTTTTCTATTTTGTATCTTACTAGTGTTTTAAAAATGTTAGATCGTATAGAGTCTTGGACTAGAAATTATTCTATAAAACAAGCTATAAACATGACTAGAAACGCTGCTAAATATGCTATATTAGAGATAAAAGATACAAATTATGAACATTCTTTTTATGGACCTCAAACAGATGTAAAGTATGAGTGTAAAGAAAGCAATCAATGATTTAATTCCACCTGAGTGGGATTATGTTCTTAGAAAGAACAAAGTTCTAACAAAGTTCATAGATTATATGTATGAATTTTGCGTACCAACTTACTGGAGAAATAACAAGTATCATAGAAAAGCAGTTGAAAGAATTCGATTTAAATTCAGTCGAGGAATTCTAGATTGCATTGATGCTATAAATACTCCAGAAGGATATCATTTTTGGAAGAAAATTGAATTAGAAATAGAAACATATAAAGAGCAAATACGATGAATAAAATTGAAATCATTCCTTGGGTTAAGTTTAATGATCCAGGAGTAAAACAAGAAATCGAAAAACTTGCAGAAAAGTCTACATCTAAAATGGATTTTCTTTCAAGAGTAAAAGATCAGTATAATTTATCATTATCTGATGCTAAAATTGTTGCAGACAAATTCTTTAAAAAGGAGGTATAAATGTTAGAACTTAAAAGAGCTGGCTTATATATAGCCAATGGAAAAAACACAAGTGTTTTAGTAAGAGTTGCTGGTGAATATCCTTATTTACGAGTAATTAGTGGCGTTCTATTGAACGATATGGAAAAAGACGGCACAGTTACTGTCTTAAAAGAAGATGATCCTGAATTGCAGGATATAGTATGTAATCCAAAGAACTATATCTTTGATCTTCCATCTGTAAGTAGTTCTATTAAGAATGAAAATGGATTAAAGACTACTGAAAAGAAGTCTATCGAGTTTACAAATGAGCAATTCGATGAATGGGTTAATAAATATATTAACTTTACTAAAATGTACCCAGAACAGTACAATGTCAAAGCTCAAGTAATGATTATCAGTGCAGGATTTAGCATATCTCAAGCTGATCTTATCATTCAACAAATTCAAACAAGACTTCGTTTACGTGGTATTATGTAAAGTATTATGAAAGCATTTGAGTATTTACAAAAAAATATTAAGAAAGAATATTCTTTCTATCCTGGTACAATTATATCTTTAACTACTAAAGATGCAATTACTCCATTTAGACTTAACGAAAAGGAGTATTGTACTGGAAGAACTAAGATAGGTAATCAGTATTATAATTTCCTAAAAGATGAATCTAGTGATGGTGCAATCTTTAGTGGATTACCTGATAATATCTATAAAAGAGTAGAATATCCTATACTTAATACAATAGCACAAAGAATCCAAGACAAGATTATGGTATTTGCTGTTAGTCATGCAGAGATGCAACAAACTAAAACTGAGTTAGTTCAGTTAAGAATAGCAAATAGTACGATTATGAATCTCAAATGTCTTAGTTCAGATGATAGAATTCTCTGGGCTAATTGGATAAAAGAACTTTACTGGGAGAGAAAAAAGATACTACACAGATGGTATCTAGAATATGTTTTACCATTTTAATTACTGAATAAGGATTAAAGTCATTGGGTTGGCTTTAGTCCACTAAAATCTAGCGAACTATGAAAGAAGAAGAAAAGCTTCTTGTAGAGCAAGCTAGAGATGGTTCCGAAAGAGCTTTTAGTACACTTTATAATACTTATAAAAAGACTGTTTGGTATACTGCTTTTAAAGTAGTAAACAACGCAGATGCAGCAGATGATATAACATCCCAAGTATTTACTAAAGTATATTTAAAGCTTAAATCTTATACACATCACTTATCATTTGAGATGTGGTTAAAGACTATTACAGTTAATACTGCAATAGATTATATAAGAAGGAACAAAAAAGAGCAATTGAATAACTATATTGATGAAGAAGATTCTACAATTCAATTAAATGGATTAGAGCATAGTCCAGAAGATAATCTTATATTTCAGCAAAATATAAATATTGTTATGGATTGTATTCCTCGTCTTAAGAAGAAATATAGAGATTTAATTTATGCTCGGTTGGATGGAAAATCCTACCAACAAATTTCAGAAGAGCTTGCTATTCCAGAAGCGACTGTAAAGACGTGTTTGAATAAAGCAAGACAAAGACTGAGAGAGATGTTTAACAAATATTAACCAATACTTACAAATTATGGCAAATTCATTTGGTCTACTGTGTCTTGCAGTAGTAATTGGATTCATTGCTTCTATAGTAATGAAGGATGCCAAAGCTTTCGGCAAATTGATGGCCATCATGCTGATAAGCTTGCTTGTAGGTGCAGGAGTAAAGGAGTTAGTAGACATTACTAATGATGATATTACTTCTGAGAAAACTGCAGTAGTTTCTACAGAATCTACTCCCATGCACAGTAGTATTTCTCCTTTTGTATTGGAGGATACTGTTGCTATTCTAGATTGTGCAAGTAAGGAAATAGTAGAGCGTGACAGTGTAGAAATTGAAGCAGAAGGAGTACCTACAAAACAGAGAGTGAAAAGTAGTTATATAGATGATTCATGAGAGTATATTACTCTCAATATTATTTATATATATCTACAAGTATTTAATCTAATTTACGCGTAAGGAGCGCATCATTATCAAAATGGCAAAGAATAATAAGAATGCAATTAAAACTGCAAAGAAACAAACTAAGACTGTAGAGGAAAAAGTAAAGACTCAAGCAGCAGAAGCTGCAGTTGAAGCGCCAAAAGCAGAAGAAACCAAAGTTGAAGAACCTACTCCTGCTCCTGTAGAAGAGAAAAAGGAAGAAATTGCTAGTCCAAATGGAGAAGTAATTAATCCAGAAGTAGTCGAAGAGGCCAAGGTTGAAAAGCCTAAACCTGCTACTCAGGTAGTAAATACGTCAAAAGCAACATCTTTAGGTGCTGCACTTTCTTCAGCTGGAGGTTCTACAGACCGTATTGACAAGAATCATGCAATTGACCTTGCAAAGATGGTATATCAGGAGTATGTAAATAATCCGGATACTCCTAGTAGCATTCGACAGACTGCTAAAAAGCAGTTTGATGTAATGACTGGAGTTGCTTTGCTTCAGTATTTTACTCAGCTAGAAGAAGACTTCGAGAATCTAGGAGTGCGCATTAAACCACATATGCGTGAACAAGCAGAAAATGTTCTTACAAACTATCTTGGAGTTAAAGTAAAGACTACTGCCCAGGATGATGGTCAGTTATTGCTTCAATTTGAAGAAATTCCAACTGAGACTCGTAAGACTGTTGCACAGGACAATAAGGCTAAAGAAAAACCTATACCAGAACCAAGTCCTGAACTTCCTGAAAAAGAGAAGTTAGAAGCATTACGTACAATTTTCGCTCAAACTAATAAGGGTGGAATTGGAGGTAATCTCTTGAGTGGTATTGAATGGGCACGTAAAGCATTCTCATTTGCTGCTGAAGAGAAGAAGTCTGTTATCTTTGCAAATATCCTTCACAAGGGTACTGAAGCTACTATGATTAACTGCTTACGTGGTATGGTTAATGGTAAGATGGGAGCTGAACATAGTATTCTTGGAGCTCATGCATTATTGAAAGCTTGGTGTCCTACATTGAGTGAACAAGAAGTTGCAGAATTGACCGCAGTACTTATGTCTGCTGCTTCTAAGAAGAAAGTTGACGATTGGAATGAGAAAGCCAGTCCATCACAAGGAAAGCCGACTTATGACGGAGAACTTACAGTAGTAAATCGCCAGATTTTAGCAGCAAATGCAGGAAACGTAATTGATGCTATCTTAAAGGGTAACATTGAAGACGTTGCTGTAAAAGTTCCAGATAGTCAGCTTGACATGATTGTTCATCCAAATTCTATCCGTAAAACGCTTATAGCAGCATATGGAGATTCTGAAAATATCCTAAAGGATAAACTAAAAGAACTTGTTCAGTATTATGCTAAACCTATTATGCGTTTGTCTTCATATGTAGACAAGTCAGCATATGCTGAAGCTAAGAAGTAATCAATATGAAGCGTTTTAATATGTTAGTCACACTAGTAATGGTGTGCCTAGGAGGATTTATAGGATTTGATCCTAATTCTCCGTCTCAAACTGCAAACGCTGAAGAAACTCGAATTCGTTGGGTAGACGTACCTAAAATGCCAGTAGACGTACTAGGCTTGAATGAAGAGAAATCTATCAACATTGACTTGCAGGAAAAGACTGTATTATTTAATGGAGACGTTGATAATACTACTGTGACAATTAAAACGGATGTTGAGACACGTCCAGAGTATATAACTAAGGTAGTAGAAAAGGTAGTATATTTACCTGAAGATATTGCCTATAGAAGCAAATTTTTTAATCGTTTAAAGCCGATTAATAAAGAACTGCCAGTGAAAAATTGGTAACTGCCGAAGAGAAACGCAGACCGCTACTAGAACTATACAAGCGGTATACAAGAGCTATAAGTATAAATATTCATTATTTGAGCCTAACTAAGCCGTGTAATGTGAGTAATACAGGATACTGAAATGTATTAAATAAAAGCTAACACTTTTATTTATACTATAGTATGATAACTTGTTGTGTTATAAAATTACTCTATAACTGAAGAAGCAACAGGAGAATGGGAGAGCGTGCATAACCCATAAGCGAGAACCGTACTGGTGGCTAAAAGACGCAGATGTGGAAGGAGCAGCTATCGCATCTAAACAAAGCAAGGGGTATCGTTCACCTCTATACACATTCGTTGACCAATATCACTGGTGAAATCACGAAGGAATGTGAACACGTGCTGTTTATACGTTGTCATCTTAACTGAGAATCGACTAGCATTCTAGGGTGTCTCCAAAACCCCCTTGGCCCACTACTTAAGTGTGTACGAGCCTAAAGAATATTGCCTTAGTGTTCTATATTATATCTAAAGATCTTCTGTTGTATAGAAGTGTAAAATTCAATTGGGAATCGGGAAAATCGATGGCAAGATTAGTACTTGGATATGGTATATATGAAGGAGGAGGATAATATAATAATGAGCAGAAATTAATTAAGACATGGCTGAGTGGCTATGATCCGTATAATATCTTTTTGTATTAGAGTTATATGACAGATTAACCGGATTGGGTGCAAAACCCTTACGCAATACAGTGAACGTTAGAGTTAGCTGTTTGGGAGAAATCCCTATGGAAAGTAAATTGCGTGTCTTACAGCTTAAGAGATTTCATAATATAGTTGCAATTACTATAGTGTTTAGAAATAAGCATAATGAGGTTTAGGTTATTATATTATAAAGTGACTTGTTAGTAATGTCACTATAAAGCTTAGTGTGCTTTGCACCGAGTAATAAACTAACTAGCGCTTGAAGTCCGCGAAAAGACTATTAGTGGTTGAATATATGATCAATATAAGTATATTCATGGGAAACAAAGGAAGGTGGAACTGAGTCCACCCATAAAACTCAGACAAAGTAAGTAAGGTATCTTTAACCAAGATTCGCTAGAAATAATTAGGTAAGAGCTATGCACTCCAGCATAGAGCAGGATCTTACGATGCGTCTTAAGAGGCCGACACGAAGTAGAATGGAAGTAATCTACGTATTGCCTTGATTAGTTAATGTTATATAAGATGTTATATACTTTAGTAAGTCTAATCAATGAGCGCCTACGCTGAAACGAACAGCTAAAACAAATAAGGAGAGTGTAAACATGTTTAATTTTTAAAACAATAGGGAAGTTCAATGGTAGTACCTTGACAAAGTATAAGCCACCCCGCTATTGAAGTAACTTGCTACATGAAATTCTGTAAACTAATGTGCGCAACACATTAGCTAAGGAGATCGCTGAGACGGCTGGTACGTTTCTCATTAGAGTGTACTAAAACGTTTGTTGAATGGTTGGAAATACCATGAGTAGAAAATAGTAACCTGAGATTTATCGCAATGTCAGAAGTGAAATGTCCAAAAGTGGGTGCTGTGAAACATCAGCAGCTTTTGTATTAGTAGTTTTAGTAACGTTTCTCAACAGAAACGACCCTCATTCGCCAAGTCTATTTTTAAGATAAGAATGTTGTAATAGCTTATATGCCCGTAGATAGTATCGTACTATTGATGATGGAGCTCTCTACATCTTTGCATCAAATCGCGTTGTAGAGTACGGCAAACAAAGGGAAACGGTAGGTGTTACGAGTCCCCTTTAAGTACAATCTCGAAACCCAAAATTGCAAATATTAACAGATATTAGCAGAAAATATTATGTTTTAAAAAAGTAGAAATAAATAAGTGAAGAACGGCTGACTTATCTGTCTAATAAGTAAAGTCCTACGGGGAATGCCGAGTAGTGAAATATTGCTACGTTCTAGTAATGAGTTTTATTATACTTTAACTTTTTTACAGTACTAACAAATTTTATCAGAACATTAACCAACGTTGTATTACCATATGCATCATTGAGATTGATTAACCTCATTCAAAGCTTTTTAAAGCGTATCCTTTAGGTACAGGATAAGGTTAGAATAAAAGGTAATACATTAATTTTTAATTTTATTTATTAACTGATTAATTTCTCGTTAAAGAAATCAATCTTAAAATCAAAAAGGAGAAATAAATATGAACGAAATGAATGCAGTGATCAATCCTGAATTGATCGGTAAAAACAGAGCTATTCTTGAATCTTGGAACTTAATTGGTAAAAAGATTTTTGTTGTTCGGCGGGAGCCAGCAGATCTTATGTTCAATGATCGTAAACGGGATGGTGATCCAACTTTGACGATGAAACCAATCATGAAGTACATCATTGAAGGTACTAATATCTTCGGTGTACGGTTAGTTCCACTTCCTGATAAGACTACTCTTGTAGTAGAGTTGAACAACAATCCAACTCTGCAGTTTAAGATTGGACCTGCTAAATTCCGTGAAGTTACTATGGAAACTATCACAGAAGCAGTAGAAAACAATGAGAAGAATTCTTCTCTTGGACGGGAACCGATTTTGTTCGACGATTTGATCTCTCTTACTGAGCAGGTTAATAAGTTGAATGCTCTAGAGAAAGCAAAAGCTGAGGCTATTGCAGAAGATATGCTTAATCAGGCTAAGTTGTTAAGCGATCTTAATGACATTCATTTGACGGAGTGTGATAAGTATTATACTGAACTTGGCACTCCTATTACGAAATAATTTGAGCTATGTCAAAAGTAAGACTAATCTCCAAATCTCGAGAAGACTTACTAAAGCTTTTATTAAAAGATAATCGTATTAGTAGCATTGTTCTTTTGAATAATGAGATTCCAGAATCAATTGTTATCAATGACGATGGGTCGGTAACATTTGGTAGAACACCAAAACATTGGTGGAATCAAATTTTTCGAGATTACACAACTCTGTCCTTTACAGATTTGTGTTTTAAAATGCTTAATGCATTTTCACGGTATTTACCAAAAGACAGTAATTTACCACGAATTCTGACAGAAGAAATCATTACTAATGCTATTAATAAGCAACAGTATGATTTTGTTATTGATCGATTTGTTATGTATGCTTTTCTAGGTGTAACAGAAGGTGACTACAAATTGAGTATCCTACAGCTGATAGATGAGAACCCACAGCAACAGCAAAAAAATGATTGTGGTCGAAAAAAACGTTTCCGGGGTGAAGGTATTGCATATCTTGATCTTGGAGGAGGACAAATTCCAATTGGAGTACGTCTAGAAGAAGATTAATTATTCATGAATAAGTATTAGCAGATGGACGCTTATTCATACTTTGGATTGAATAGATTTGTTTAATAAAGTAGTACAAAGTATAACTAAGTTAGTAGATTAGATGTAAATATCTACTTACTATAGTTATATAGAGAATGAAAACATTAAACATTTATATATAAAACCGTAGAGCCCAAGACGATGGGTCGGGCATCTTGGTTTTATGGCCTTGTGGCGAAATTGGTAAACGCGTCGGACTTAAAATCCGATGATCAGAAATGGTCTTGAGGGTTCGATTCCCTCCTTGGCTACACAGGTAAGCGATTTCTAATATACGATATTTAAATCAAGTATTAACTAAATAATATCAACTATATATGAAATCAATTACAAAAACTATTAAGCCGAACATGTTAATCGATAAGCGTGATAAATTAACTAATGAAATTTCTCGTTATTGGAAAATTATAGCAACAGAAAATGTACTTAAAAAAGGTTTAACACGCAATTATGACCTAAAATCTCTATTAATTCATATTAGAGCAACATATGATGAATTAGTAATTGTTAAATTACGTATTCAGTGTGCAAATATGGGTATTAAGTTAAAGGATTTATCTAGTGATGCAAATATTATTAATATCTATAAACTATCTGCTTTAAATGAGTATATGGTTAAGTTAGATGAAATGATGAAACATCACACAATTAATCCTGTACTTAAAGCTAAACGAGGGAAGAAAGGTTTAGCAGTAAATGAGGAACTTACGTATAACTATTTACGTGCTAAGAAGAATGAATGTTCGTTACCATTAAATGAATTACGAAAGAAAATTGCAGAATTTAATGACAATACTGATTTGAATGAGGAAGAAACTCCTTTATTCTTAGCAGCATAAAAATCATATTTTTTAAAATTTAAAAAAAATAATAAAGTAATCTTAAAGGGATAGATAAGTAACAATCGACGGTAATACGCCGAATGTGAGGTGTGTCGGAGGCATCTATCCCTTATTTTTTAATCTTTAAAAACAATAACATTATGAATAAGACTGATCAACAGAAAAATAATAAGTATATCAATTACTGGACAGAAAATGGTAAATCTTCTAAAGAAATTAATAGAGCGATGAAGATTGCAATTATAACTACTTATAAGGATAGTAAAGGAAATTTACGTACTTGTACAACATACCGTCATCCTAAATTAAGTGATTTAACGTTTGAATCTTTACCAGCAAAAAGTTTTGCTCTTACAAAGGAGCAAAAAGAGGAAAGATTCAATAATGCTAAATATAGTGATAAACATGATAAGTTAGTATCTAACCTATATGGAAAGATAAATAATATCTTTAAGAAGCAAGCAGAAAAAGCAGCACATGAGGATAAAATTAACAATATTATGTTTAACAAAAAAGTACATACTTTAGTAAGTAAGCAGAGAATTAAAGGTGAATATCCTAATTTGCTTATTATACAAAGAAAGAATAGTAAAGGTTTACCATATGATTTTAGTATAAATCCATCTCGTAAAACATTAGAAGAACTTCGTAAAGACGGAGAAGAACTAAATAATACATTTAGTAAAACTATGCGAGATTATTGTGGTATCGAAATTTGGGAAAAGTCTCGATATGAACTAAAAGGAACCGGTGTTCCAACGAATTATCGTTATTGTATCTTTAAAAATAAAGAAATTACTAAAAGTGCAGCATAATGAGAAAAATTGATAAATTAGATGTTATACATATCAAAAAGAAAGCTGATACGTATATTAAAAAGAACACTGAAATTAGAGAAGGACAAGCTCTGTTTTGCGCTTCTTATGATTTGTTCCCTAAATCAACAGATAAATTATCTGGAACACCATGTGATTGTTTTTATGAAGATAGCAGAATGCCTATCTTTTTAGAAGAATTACAAAAATTAGACGCTGAATAGCGTCTTCGGTCCTATAGCTCAATTGGATAGAGCAACAGACTTCTAATCTGTAGGTTTTGCGTTCGAGTCGCAATAGGATCACTAACTAAACTTTAATGATATGCAAATACGTGGAAAAGCGGTATTTGTATTCGATATCGAAGTATTTCAAAATATCTTTCATTGTTCTGTAAAAGATACAGAAACAAATACTATTTATAAATTTGAAATATCAGAAAGAAAAAATCAACTAAGAGAATTAGTTAAATTCTTTAAACAGGTAAATAAGTATATTACTTGGGGAGAATATTATACTACAACTAGACAAATAGAATCTAATATTATATTCTGTGGTTATAACAATTTACATTATGATAATCCAATAATCAATTATATAATTGAATATGAGGATACTTTAATGAATCACAATGTATTTACTATTTGTAGTTCTATATTCAACTTAAGTAAGACTATTACTACTTCTAAAGAAGATAATATAGATGCATGGAAGCATTGGAAATATCAAATATGGTTTGATACTTTTGATATTCTTACCATGTTATATTCTAATAAACTTAGAGTAGGTTTAAAGGAAATCCAAGTAACAATGCAATATCCTAATGTACAGGAATTTGTATGTGATTGGACTAAACCGCTTCCTTTAGAAGATTTTGACTCTATGATAGATTACAATATTAATGATATTGAATCTACTTCAGAATTATTAAATAGATGTAAGAAAGATGTTGATTTACGTATAGCTATTGAAGATGAATACGGAGTAAGAGTACTTAGTAAAGATGGTGTAAATATTGGAATGAAGATTTTAACTCAGAAATATCTTGAAAAAACAGGTTTAACTTGGTGGGATATAGAAGGTCTAAGATCTCCAATGGATTATATTCCTTTAAAGGATGTAATATTACCATTTATTAAGTATGATAGTCCTATTCTAAATAGAGTACTAGAAGATATGAAAGATCAGATAGTGTCTCCAGGTAGAAAAGGATATGAAAATAACTTTGTATTTGCAGGCTTACGTTATACTGTAGGAGTAGGAGGAATTCATTCTAAGAATGATCCTGAAATAATTATTCCTAAGGAAGATGAAATGCTTATAGACATCGATGTCGCATCTCTATACCCAAGTATGTTAATTGAATATGGGTTCTATCCTAAACATTTAGGACCTGAATTTCTAGAAGTATATTCTCAAATTAAAAATGAGAGAATAGAAGCAAAACATAATGGAGATAAGGTAAAGAATGAGACATTAAAGTTAGCTCTAAATGGTTTATCAGGAAATCTACAAAATGAACATAATTTTTGTTATAGTCCTGAAGCTGTGATGAAAATTAGAATTAATGGACAGTTATTATTACTTATGTTAGCTGAGAAGTTAACACAAGTAGGATGCCGAATCATCCAAGCTAATACAGATGGTTTATTTGTATTACTTAAGAAAGATAACTATCAACAGGTTAACACTATTTGTAGAAATTGGGAACAACTTACTAAACTTACTCTTGAAGAAGAGCGTTTTGAAGCTATGTACCAATACGCTATTAATGATTATATAGCAGTTAAAGAAGGATACCAAAAAACTAAAAATCCTGATTTAATTAAAACAAAAGGAATGTTTATTACTAAAGTATTATTAGGTAAAGGACTATCTGCAAAGATAATTCCTGAAGCTATAATAAAGTACTTTGTAGATGGTATACCGGTTGAACAAACTATTAAGGAATGTAAAGATATTAAAAAGTTTTTAATGTCTGAAAAAACTGGTAAACAATGGCATGTTGAATATATGAACAAAGAGCAACAAAGAACTAACCGTTTCTATGCATCTACTAATGGTGGATACTTATGGAAATGGAAAGATAATAATGGAGTACAAGCATATCAAAATATGTTATCTTCATCTGGTGTTACTCTTTTAAATAAATTTGACGATAAACCAATAGAAGAGCGTAAAATTAATTATAGATATTATCTTAGAGAAGCTCTTAAGATAATTGAAGAATTACAACCAAGACAATTAGAACTGTTTTAACAGAATCTAACATATCGTATCAAATTCTTATAAAATTGTCATAAACTTTAATGCTTATGATACTAGAATTAGATACATCTCTATTAAACAAATTTAGTATATCAATTAATCAATTAGTATTTATTAGCCTTGTATTGAATGATAATCAAATAAATAATCAAGACATTCATGAACTTCTCAGCCGAGTTAATGAAGAAGAAATACAAGACTTAATTCAACGTAACATTATCGTAGTTACTATTTCTGACGATAATAAAATTTATAGTCCTTCAAAAGAACTACTTGATTTCATTAAAAAGAATGAACAGAGTATGTTTGACGAGTTCTATGAAGTATTTCCTATTTATGTAACAAGACCAGATGGAACTAGAGGTTTTCTTAGGTCTAACGTAAATAAATGTAGAAAAGAATATAACCGTATTATCGGTAAGTCTAAAGCTATGCATGAGCATATTCTATCCTGTTTAAGATATGAGATAGATGATAAGTTGCAGACAGGTAAAATAGGTTATATGAAAACTATGTGGAAATGGCTTACTCAACATGAGTGGGAATGTTACGAAGAGCAAATAAATGAACAACAAAATGCAGAATTATATGGAGCAACAGTTATTTAAGACACTACCGTATAAGACTATTGCTGAAGTAACTAATGAATCTGTTAGTTATATTCAAGCAAGAAAGGATAGAACTATTATTCCTCTTAAAACAAGATGGAAAAAGTTCAATAGAGTTTGTTGTGGAGGATTAGAACCAAACATGATTTTAACAATTGCAGGAGGTTCTGGATCTGGTAAATCAGCATTTGCAAATACGCTTGAAACTGATTTAATTGATCTTAATACAGATCAAGAAATTGTAATTTTAGATTTTTCGTTTGAGATGCTTAGTTATAGACAAATAGGTCGAAAACTGAGTAATCGATTAAGACGCACTACCTCGGAATTATATAGTGCAGAAGACAGTATAGATGATGCTACATTTACTAAAGTAAAGGAAGAAGCAGAACGTATTAAGAAGTATCAGATATATTATATAGATACTCCTAGCACTGTCGAAAATATCGAAAAAACTATAGATTATTTCCACGAAACAATAGCCAAAGATAAATGGTTAATTGTTATCCTAGACCATGCTTTATTAGTTGAAGGAGATACGGAACGTGGAACAATAGTAGATTTACAGAAAATGTTTATTCGTAAAAAGAAATTATCTAATACGAGTATTATACAGATTTCACAGATGAATCGAAATATTGAATTGCCTGATCGTATAAATAATCCATCTATGCATTTTCCGTTGCGTAGTGATTTAGCTGCATCAGATGCTATATTCCAAGCAAGTGACTATGTGATAGCATTATCACGTCCAGAATTACTTAATATTCAAAGTTATGGAGTCAATCGCTTACCTGTGAAGAATAAGGTGTATCTACATTTTCTTAAAGTAAGAGATGCTGGAGAACCTTGTATATTAGAGTTTGACAATGAACTTAAGTATGGTAATCTGATAGAAACTGAAGGAAATACTACTATGCAGCAAAATGTAGTATTTAACAATAAAAATAGGCTGAAATTATGAAAAAGACTTTTACAATAACTACCCCGAATGCAAAATGTGATCCGACTGGTGAATATAAGAATTATCTTTTGAAGCGTTTGCTTACTAGTTATCCAGAATTAGTTATTGACGGTATTGATACTAAGGAAACTCCGTTTAGTTATCAGTACATTGGCCCGAACAACAAGATACGTTTTGGTGCTGATTTATTTTCAAAGTGTGACGTTGCTAAGTATGTGGATTGCAAATATTGCCCATATGCTACACCATATTATCCTGCTGAAAAAGTGGAAAATTATAATTTAGCAACACAGTTTGCTCTTGCAATGAAACGTTTAGACGATTATGCAAAAGCAAAACGTAATTATAAACCTCTGTACGATTTTCGATTAGCAGATGGAACTCCTGTTAAGGAGTATGGAAATTTCATCCAGGTTGGTTATAAACTAATTCCGAAGTACGATCTTAGTTATTTTAACACAATCAACGATGAAGAAAAAACTATCATTAATAACATTATTATTATGATTAATAATACTGAAATTAATGCAGAACTTAATATCTAATAACTTTTACTTTACATAATACAAATTTTAACATAATTTATCATAGACTATCATATCAAGTAAAGTAGTATAACCTATTTAATATGTTAATACTACCAACTGAAAAAAATATACCAAAAGTACAAAATCCTAGATTTTTAATACTTTTTGGAAAACCTAAAGCTGGTAAAACAACATTACTTTCTATGCTTGAAGGATGTCTTATAATAGACTTAGAAGGAGGTTCAGAATTTCTTGAAGCTCTTTCTATTCAAGCAAGAAGTGTAAGTGATTTAGGAGAAATTGCTAACCTAATACGTCAAAAAATTACTGAGACAGGTAAGAAGCCTTATAAGTATATTGCAATTGATAATGCAACACGCTTAGAAGAGATATGTTTACCATATGCTGCTACACTTTATAGGCAAACTCCTATGGGGAAAACCTTTAAAGGAGATGATGTAAGACAGCTTCCCAACGGATCTGGATATCTATATCTTCGAGAAGCAGTAAAGAAAGTAATTTTTATGTTTAAAGAGTTATGCGATAACTTTATTCTTATTGGTCATACTAAAGATAAGATGATTAATAAGGATGGTGAAGAGCTTACAGAAATGGCAATAGATTTAGTTGGAAGACTAGGTGATATTGTTTGTGGTGAAGCAGATGCTGTAGGTTATGTCTATCGAAAAAAGAATGAAACTCATATTTCATTTGAAGGTGGAGATAACTCAGTACGCGAAGCAAGAGCTCCTCATTTAAGAGGAAAAAACATAGTAATTGCAGAAAGTAATGAAAACAATGAGATTACTACTCATTGGGAAAGAATTTATTTACCAGAATAAAAAGATTAAGATATGTATAGTAAAGAAAGAGCACAACAGATAACAAAAAATGACGTTAGATTTATTCCTGCAGGCATTCATGAGAATGTACAATTAAAAAGTGCACGTTTAGCAGAATCTCCTACAGGTAATAAGTTTCTTGAAATTGTCTTTGAAAAAGATGGGGCAACCTTAACTCAGACTGAGTGGAAACCTACGAAGTTTGAAGGTATGGACGAAGCAGCATTACAGAAGAAAGAAGATACTCAATTTTCTCGTATGATGCAAATTTTGCTTTGTTTTTATAAAGATGAACAATTGATTTTCAATGGTTCTACATTTGAAGAGTTTGCTACGGAAGTAGTTAACTATTTAAATAATGCAGATAAGTCTAAGTTAGTAAGAGTAAAGATTGTATATAACAATAAAGGATATACTACTTTGCCTTCATATGCAAAATATACATTTATTGAGCCTATGATCTTACCCGATGGTATGACTTCTGCAATTGCTAAATTAGGTATTGACAATTTTGAAAAGCCTATTGTAGCAGATGTAGAAACTCCTGTAGATACACTTGATAGTGTAATTAAGAATGAAACAACTTCATTTAATACAGGTAATTTAAACGATTTGCCATTTTAATAAATAAGGTTTAAATTAAATGCCTACGCTAGGCTAATATAGCGATACGAGAGTGTGAGTAGAGTCTAACGAAAGCACTCTCGTTTGTTTTATGTCTAATTAAAAAATCAATTTAAAATGCGTTTATCAAAATTCATAAATAAACATTTCTTTAATAAAGACATAGATACAGTGGATCCTAACTACACGATTGAAAATATCAATGTAGATAAAAAGCGTGACGAGCTTAAAGAAGGGGATGTAATCTATGCTGCCATTTCTACTACGATTAAAGAAAATGGTAAGAAAAAAAGATTGAATCAACGAAAGGATCTTTATATGCTTAAAGATTCCTATGGTAAATTTACTTTCGTCGACTATCTTGGTAATGAATATAAAACCTCTCTTACAGGTATTAAAATTATTAATAGTTTAAGTAAGAAACTTAAAGAACAAGAAATAAATAATTTATTAGATACTTATGAAAGAGACCTAAAAGAAGCAGAAAGACTAAAGTATCTAGAGGAAAGTAAAAGTTTAGGATTCAATTTTACTGACCTAGAGCCAGAAGAGAAGTTACGTAGAACTGTCAAAGCTGGCATAAAGAATATATGGATGGTTGGTCCTGCCGGTTGCGGTAAGAGTACTATGGCTAGAAATATAGCAGAAGAGATGGAAATTCCATATCTATGTATTAGCTGTGGTATAGGGACATCAGCTACCGAGTTTATTGGTTATAAGTATCCGACGCGTGAATCTACTCGATTTGGAGAGTATTATGCGAAACCATCTATTATATTGATTGACGAGATAACGGCATTAGATCCAGCAGTTGCGCAAATTCTTAATGCAGCGTTAGCAAATGATGAAATTGAGACTACTACGGGCTTAGTTCATCGACATCCGAACTGTATTATTATTGCCACAAGTAATACATTTGGGTTTGGGTGTGATCGTCAATATGTGGCAAATAACCAATTAGATGCGTCTACTATAGACCGTTTTATTGGCGGTATTGTAGAAGTTACGTATTCTGCTAAGTATGAAAGTCAGTATGATTCTGAAGTAGTAGATTATATAAACACTTTACGTAGATTTGCTAAAGAAACAAATTTACGTAAGGTAATATCTACTCGTATGGTTCAAGCTGGTCATACTCTTAAGTATAATCACTTTATGGATTGGAAACAAAGACTAATTATAAATTGGTCTGAAAATGAGAGAAAGACATTAGAACAATGGTTGGAGTCTAGTGATGAAACTCCTGCGAAAAAAAAATCTAGTTAGTTATGAAAGAATTATTATATAATTATGATAGCATTACAGATTTTTACAATGATGCAATTACTCCTACTCCAGAAGGAAATTCTAATGATCTTAACACTCATTTAAAAACTGAAGAAAAAGATTTTAGAGGATTATCTATAGATGATATACAAAAGAGTAAGTATTGCTATCTTAAAGGTTTAGATGGTCTTAAAGAAATAGAATTAAATGTTGATTTAGGAGGTTCTAAACGTAGTTATACTTATGACGAGTTTGATGGAGATGACATGAATTATGATAGATTACTTGAAGGTTTTCCAGCAATGAGAAAACGAGTAAAAACTCATGGAATAGGAAGTGGACGTCTTATAAACGTATATGTAGTAATATCTGAAAATTGCAACATAGGTTATAAAGAAATGCTTAATAAAGCCTATACAGCTATACAAATTGTAGATATGCTTGAAAATATAGGATATAGAGTTGCAATATATGCATGTGATTCTACCAGAGATGCTTATGGTAGCTGGAGAGAAGAAACAGGTGTAATATATGAAGTACGTGTATGTTTAAAGAAACATGAAGATTCTATGAATAAAGGATTAATATTAAATGGTATTAGTCCTTGGTTTTTTCGTTATTATATGTTTGCTCATCAAAAAGGTCATTACAAAAATGGCTGGGGAATGGGGCATGCTATACCACTTAATATAGAGCAAACAAAAGAAAATATAGTAATTAATCATGGTCAGTGTTTATCTAAAGAATCTGCTGATGCAAAATTGAAACAAATTGAAGAATTATTCAAGGTAGATTAGAAACGTTAAGCCATAAAGAGCTATTATACTATTCCTAAAGTATAATGATGAGATGTAATGAATGATAGGTGTAAGTCCTATGATACATATTTATCTTGACAGTTTAGGGAAAATTATAGTCTTTAATATTTTTTAAAGAATTTTATTGTTCTCTGCTTAACTATATGAGAATTCGAGCCTGAGTTGATGGTCAAGTCGCTCTTGAATATAGAACCAAGGGTTTTCTTTATTTTTAGTTAATCTATGCAAACATAGAACTGTAAAAAATAATTTATTATATTAACAAACAATAACAAATTTTATCCTATAGTGTGAGAGCCTATAGGATATACGGAATGTTCTTTAGAAAAGGAAAGATACTAATGTAGTGGGTTCGATTCCCACACATTCCACAATAAAAATCATATATTATGTATGACAAAAGAAGGGTTAAAACCCCTACTAATATTACTTTAGATTATATCTTATCTAAAGTAACAGAGTATGATATATATACTCACTATCTTGGACAATTTAAAGTAGGCGCTATTTATAATAGTCCATTCCGTAAGGATAATAATCCTTCTTTTGGAATATACTATAGTAAGCGTACAAAACAACTTTTGTTCAAAGATCATGGAACGGGAGAATGTGGTAATATAGTTAAATTTGTATCATTATACACAGGTTTAACAAATTATAACGATATACTACAAGATATAGTAGATAAGTTAAATATTACTACTTCAACTAAGCTCGATAGCTCTAAGCAATACATACCTTCTTCTGAGACTGTAATTGGTGTAGTAAGACAAAACTTTACTCTAACAGACATCAATTACTGGTCTCAGTTTCATATTTCTAAGGAAACTTTAAAGAAATATAACGTTAATAGTATTAAATATTATTTATGCAATGGTATAGTTAAAGGCATTTATAAACCTGAAAATCCTATGTATGCTTATAAAGTGTATAATAACTTTAAGATATACAGACCATTAGCAGATAAATATACTAAATGGAGAAACAATCTTACAGAGTATGACATACAAGGTTATGCTCAATTGCCTAAGAAAGGTAATATACTCTTTATTACTAAGAGTATGAAAGATGTAATGTGTCTTCATGAAATGGGTTATACGGCAATATCGCCTTCTTCAGAAAGTACATTCATTCCATTAGATATCTTAGAACAGCTTAAGAGACGTTTTAAGCGTATTATAATACTATTTGATAGAGATGTAGCTGGAGTAAAAAATAGTCGTAAATTAAGCCTTAAACATGGCTTAGATGCAATGTTTGTCCATAAGAAATTTAATGCAAAAGATATATCTGATGCAGTTAAGTTAAATGGATTTGATAAAGTTAAAAAATGGTTAAATGAAACGATTAACAAAGAAAAAAGGTTAGAAGAAAGTACGAAATGCAACTCCAAATGAATACGACGGAATTAAATTTCGTAGTAAACTTGAAACCTATACATATAAGAAGCTGAAAGAAGCTAATATTCCAGCACAATATGAAGCAATACATTTTGAACTTATACCTAAGTTTGAATACAATGGTGAAAAGGTAAGAGCTATGACTTACTTACCTGATTTTGTTGGTAAAAATTTCATAATTGAATGTAAAGGACTAATGGGTGACTCATTTCCATTACGCTGGAAGATTTTTAAATATACTCTTATGAAGAGTAGAGCGAATTATAAGTTATACTTAGTTCGTAACCAAAAACAAGTCGATTCTATGATCGATGAATTAAAAACTAAAAAATAACAGATTATGTCAGAATTTATAAAAGCAGGTAATAAGATCCTTAATAAACCTAATGGTTTTGATTATGATTTAATTAATGGTAAAGTATATAATCTTAAGTATGAACGATATGGAGTTGGTTCATATTTTGAAGAAGACGGATCTTTAAGTTTACCTAAGAAAGTATATACTACTAAAGATGATGATATCTTTATTAAACGAGTAAATACTTATTTTGAAAAGACATCAAAGCTGTCCACTGGTGTTATGCTTAGTGGTGTTAAAGGTACTGGTAAAACAGTTATGGCAAAAGTAATTGCTAAAAATTCTAATTTACCAGTCATTGTAGTAGATGAAGATTTTCCTACAAGTCAGATTAATGACTTCTTTCGTAAGTTTAGTACTCCCGTAGCCGTTATTTTCGATGAGGTAGATAAGCATTGGGATACAGAAGACTTATTAGGTTGGCTTGATGGAGTACAAACAAATGCTAAGAAATTAGTATTATTTACATGTAACAATGAAGATCGAGTTAATGAGTATCTTAAAGACCGTTGTTCTCGTGTACGTTACACTCGTCATTTTGAGGCAAATGACAATGCTCGATTCTTAAAAGAAATTCTTAAGGATAAGGGTATTGCTGAGAATGAAATTGAATCTACTTATACATTTATCGTAAATAACTTTAATTTATTATCTATTGATAATATTTTATCGTTTATTGATGAAAAATTAATGTTCCCTGGATTATCTAACGAACATCTCCTTAAAGACATGAATATTAGTTCAGATTCTGAATTAAGCGTTAATAAGGAACCGAAGAATGTTGAATCTGGAAAGGATGAAGACGAAGACGAATATGATGAGGATGATAATAACGAGGAATATGATAATGAGGATGGATGGTTACAATTAGTAGCTAATACGTTTTTAAACTAAAAAATAGGCTAGCAGAAATGCTAGCCTTTCTATTCTATGAAAATATGCGGATTAAGCGATATACATGGACAATTTAGAGATATACCAGAATGTGATGTGTTATGTATCACCGGAGATATAATTAATTTAAATAATCAAAGGTCTATAGATGCATCACGACATTGGTGGTATACTAGATTTACTAAATGGGTAAATAGATTACCTTGTAAGAAAGTAATAATTACTCCAGGTAATCATGATTTCTTTTTAGAAGATGCTTATAATAAGTATTATTATGATGAATTAAAACAGGATTTATCAGCAAGAACTAATGACAAATTAGTTATATTAATAAATGAACAATATGAGTATGAAGGTATAAAGTTTTATGGTTGTCCCTATATCAATCCGATAATGTTCCAAGAAGGAAGATGGGCATTTGAAGATAAAGGTATAATGCCAGGAGAAATAGATCCTGATACTGGAGAAGAAAACCAAACAGGAGAAATAATAAGCCATTATAACAAAATACCTCAAGATATAGATATATTACTTACTCATGATAATCCATTTAAAAATGGATTATTAAGTAATGCTCCAAGACCTAAGTTAGCTCATCTGTATGGACACTGGCATGATGGAAGAGATTTACGAGAGGTAGGATATTATAATTGTTCATTATTAGATGATAATTATAATGTTAAAAAGAATTTTAAACCCGTAATAATAGACATAATGAAAGAGCAAGAAAAGATAAGTTTTTTAGATTCTCTATCTTTATTAATTGAACCTTTCTATAAATTAAAAGGAGAAAAACCTTTATCTTTAGAAGAGATAAAGGAATTCTTTAATATGCAAAAGGAGTTTTATAAAACGCAATTAGAAGATATAATTGCAGAAGATGAAATTCCTTGGGATACTAACTTAGAAATAGAAGAAGAAAATGATCAAAATAATAATTAAAATGATTTGAAAAAAGAAACTTTATTATGAAGATTACGTTATATAATATATAACTAATATAAATTATATAATGGAAATTTGGAAAGATATAAAAGGTTATGAATCTCTATATCAAATTAGTAATACAGGAAAAATTAAATCACTACAACGTTATGTGTGTAGTAAAAATGGATCAAAACAATTAATAAAAGAGAAGATTCGTAAAACGAGTATTACTACAGCAGGCTATGAGTATGTGGTATTAGCTAATAAAGGAAAAAATAAAACTTTACTAGTTCATAGATTAGTAGCAGAAACATTCTTACCTAATCCTTTTAATTTAAAATGTGTAAATCATAAAGATGAAAATAAACATAATAATAATGTAAGTAATCTTGAATGGTGTAATTATGAGTATAATAATACATATAAAGACATACATCTTAGAAGGAATAAGGATAATACTACACGTAAAGTAATTCAATATGATTTAGACATGAATGAAATTAAACGTTGGGATAGTATTATAGAAGCTGCTAATAATTTTAATACGCACTCTTCTAATATAATGAAATGTTGTATTGGAGAAAGAAACCATGTTAATGGTTTTAAATGGAGATATTATGAATAAAATGATAATAGATAAAGAGTATTACTCTGATACATCTCGTATCAGTAATAGTGCTATCGGTTGGTTTCTAAAAAAGGGTCCTAAGTACTTACGAGATATGCTAGATGGTAAGGAAAAAGGACTAGAATTACCTCAGTTAGAAAGAGGTACTATGATACATGAATATATACTTCAACCAGAAGAATTCTGGAAAGACTATGAAATATTAGACTTTGAAATACCTAAGGTAAAACAGCAGAAAGATTTATGTGAGAGATATTCTCAATTAAAACTAACTGATCCTTTAGAAAACGAAGTATCTCTTCTATTAAAGTCTTATAGATCTGCTTATAGTAATAATAAAGGAGCAGCTCAACAAATAAGTGAGGCTAGAGGTATCGTAGATAAATATGATAGCTATATTAAATATCTGCAAATAGGAAGTACAAAGAAAGTAATATCATTTGCAGATTTACACATGCTAGAAACTATAAAGAAAAATATTGAGGATCATATTGCAGCTAATAGATTGCTGTACGATGTTCCTACTACATATACCTGTCATAATGAATTTCATATTAATTGGGAACTTTATGGAATAAAGTGTAAATCTTTATTAGATAGAGTAATGTTTGACCACGTTAATAAGAAAATTATTCTGATAGACCTAAAGACAACGAGTGATGTCTACAATTTTGCTCATTCTGTAGAAACATTTGATTACTACAGACAGATAGCTTTTTACCTTTGTGCTATTACTTGGTATATGATAGAAGAGCTAAATTTAAATCCTGATGATTATGATTTAGAAGCTTATATTATTGCAGTACAAACAAATGGTAATAATGAAGTTAGAGTATTTAATATGTTTAACGAAGAGGAGTTACTCAATCGAAAAAATATTATTGCAAAAACATTAACAGAAATATCATATCATATCAATTCCGGTAATTGGGAACATACTCGTAAATATTACGAAAATGATGGAATTGAAGAACTTAGAACCTAAGACATTAAATGATTTTTTAATTGCAATAGCTATGGATTCATGCGAAGAAGTATTTGAAGTAGATGAAAACATAGTTTGCAATGAAGAAGTTGAACTTTGATAAATATAATAAAGGGTTGCGTTATTATGCAACCCTATTTAAAATAAATCCAATAGTATTCACTTCAGATTTATTTATAGATATTACTATAGATAAAGAGTTTTTAATACTTCAATATAAAACATATCCTAAGTATTATATAGTAAGAAGAATTCAGGAAAATGAATTTTTCTATAATGATATAATAAAAGATGATATAGTTTGCTATAGATTTAGGTTAAAAACTAATGACCAAAAAGCTGATTTCAGTATAATGCAAACTAATGGTACGCAATTTTGTACTAAAGAATTTATATTAAGTATGGCAATACTTTGGAAAGATTATCTAGATAGTTCATTTTATGATACTATATTTTAAGAATTACTCTACACAAAAAAGGCAGGCTTTGTGAAAAGCTTGCCTTTAATTTTTTAATCACCAGTAATCTAAGTATCATAATATCTACGCTTACTTGGAATATCATTTAATTCAATTAGATTTTTGAATGGAGTTATTTTCCATACATTTCTTTCTAATTGAGTTTTACCTCTATAAGCACCTCTAGTTATTGTTTTACCCTATTTACTCTTTTCTCCTCTTATATTTGATAATATTAAATCGTAAGGATAAGAAATTACAGACCCAACGTTATCCAATAATGAGTATAGCGGGGTAGGTGTTTTAATAGTGCTATATATATCTACTAGGTTATACGGAGCAGTAGTTTCAAAAGCAGTCCTAGCCATTACATAAGCAAATAGATTAAGAAGTATATTTCTCTTATCTTTATCTGCTTCCTCTTTCAGAACATTTCTTATTAAAGGATATAAACACATACATAATGCTGCTTCTATCTTCAACTTCTTAATGTTAGTTCTATCTAGCTCACTTGAAAAACCTCTATTAAGAAAAGTCTATTTTAAAAGAGTATTAAGTAAATCTGCTCCTGATTTGTCTTTCCAAGTTTGAGCAAATACTCTAAATGGAGTTTTAAGTATAGCTTCTACTTCTCTTTGAGTTTGATAATCCCATTGTCTATCCATAGTAAAACTCTATTGAAGAATAATAGGAATATATTGTCTATGCATCATACACATTGCACCAAACACATTAGCACTCATTTGAGCTTTCTGTAAAGGACTTAATTGACCATCTGCAGAACCAGCTAACTATCTAGCAGCATTACCGATAGTAAACTTAGCTTTGTCCACTGCTTGTTGATACTCTGGAGAGATAGCGACTATCTTGCCAGCACTAAACTTAGTTAAAGCTTTAAATGATTTAGCTTTTTTCCATCTCTACTAAGTTTCATCCGTTCTACCATACTTATTATAAAACATTTCATGATGCATAAACTACCCATCAATATATTTATAATCGTACATTACACTATTTAATATCTAACCCTTTATAAGATAATCAGATACTGAATATAATCCAAAAGCCCACTAATTCTAAATAACATTAATAAATTTAAATCTATTAGTATTAGTAAATAAACTATCCATAGTAGAACCAACTTCAAAGTAATCCATATAAGCCATCTGTTCGCTCTTATATGTTCTGCTACCAACACTTAAACCGTGTCTAAACAAATCGAATACTACATCTTTAAATGCACTTACTGCATTACCAAAAGTATAATATCTACCGGTCAAAGAATTGACAAGATGAGCATGAGCAGCAGTAAAGAAACCAGTAAACGCACAAGCAAAGTTCAAACCAAGATTTCGTAATGTACCATAACCAGTAATAGTTTTTAACAGTTTGGTTATACTTATCTCTCTGTCTTTAATAGATATAGATAAAGCATTAGTCTTAACATCATATAGATTCATGTTAATAAACTTTTCTGCAAACTTATATATATTAGTATCAGTTCCAAGTTTAGGTTCTTGTTTACCAGTAAATATTCTCTTAATAGAACCTATAGTACTAGTACCAGTATACTTTCTCTATGATAAAAATGACTTTATATTTTCTACTTTACCTTTCACTTCATTCTTCTGTTTGAAGTTTTCTGCCATTTTATAATACTGAATAACAGAACCTACCATATCTGCTGATATAGTAGCTGGATCGTCTAGCTGTTTAGTAAAGTATTGAGGAATAAGAGCTAAAGAAGTACCATCAGGGGACGTTAAAACCTTTTTATTTATACCAACATCATCATTCTTTACAGTAACAGCATCTAATAAATAGTTACCTATAGCAGCAAATGGATTAAACCCTGATGCTTTGAGATGTTTATACAAACTACCTGATATTTGAGGTAATCTATACTTGTTTAAATACTCTAGATTATTTAATTTACTATTAGATTCATCCATTGTGTCTATTAAAGCTTTTCTAAGTTCAGATAACGCTTTATTAGACATTACTTCATTGTATGCCTTACTGTTATCATATATCTACCTTTTAGGCTGATAATACTCGTCATTATCCTATTTGTAGTTCTTATTAACAAACGGAGACTCTGAAGATAATTCAGATAAATTAGAAGAAGGAATAACCTGTATATACTTACTATCTTTAGGAGCAATCTTTGTATACCAAGATTTAGGAGCAGTTCCAGTAGATGTGTTATAAGTATTCGTTAAATAGAATACCTCTGAACTACCAGGAACTTCTTGGTCTTTTGCCAGTGCTGCTGCTTCATCTCTCTTATAAGCTTCAGTAGCTACTACTCTAGCTATCTTACTAAACTCAGTCTTTGATCTCTTTTTTTTAGATGACTTTCTTATATTATTCATCTTAATCTCTAACTAATCTAGCAATCTCTTAGTAGAATTAGGCATTAGTTTAGGATTTACTTCACCAGTACGGTTATCTCTAAACATATTTAAGATAGCTCTCTTCTATCTATTATATTCAGCATATGCTTCGCCATAATCAGCTCTATCTAAGTTAGCCAATTGTTCGTAAAACTCTTCAGTATATACTACTCTGGTATTACGATCCATCCATTTTTTAAATTCATGCTTACTTAGACTGTTTCTTTTTTCTTCAATCAAATCTTGGAATTTCTATTGATTATAATTCTTGTTAAGATTCTTAGATAGTTTGTTATTTAGTTCAGTAAGCTCATCGGCTATTCTTCTTTCTACAGAACCTTCTGGCTTTTCATTACCGTATATATCGTAAATACTAGCTAATTCCTTTTTATCTAATTCATACTGTTGTAGAGTATTCCATTCCTCATCTGTCATAGATTCATAATGAATTACTCCATTATTATCTCTATACTTATTAGATAAAGTTCTTATCTTAGACATTATCATCTCTCTTGCTGAAGCAGCTTCAGGGCTAAGAGAATTCATTAAATCGTAGAATTCATTAGTATATTTACGTTCACAGTGCTCTGATAACCATTTATTAAGTCTTTTATTATACTCTGTTCTAGTAGCTATATTTTCAGGTAATTGAAGAGTCTGATGGTCTACACCAAATTCTTTCTATAACTATTCTTTAAACTATTTTAAATCTTTATAAAATCTACCATAGTTCAAATCTCTAATTATATAACCGGTAGTATTACCATTCTCATCTACTTCAAATAATAACTTCTAATTTCTATTTCCCGCTACCTTTAATAGTTTGTTTAGTTCATTAGCTTTTTGAAACACTACTTCATTTATACTATTTTCAGTATTCTATAGTATATTAAATAAACTCTTGATAGCTTCATCACTGATTCTATCTCCAGAACCTAATACTCTAGTAATGTAGCTGATATCAAAATCTGTCTTTCTAGTATTTTCAGATATATAGTTATATATAGTAGGACTATTTACCTTTATACCTTCCTTTAACATGATTCTCTAAGCATTAACCACTTGCATACGTTTAACTGCATCATAGCTCTAATCTAAAATACTCTTACATAATTGTAGTTCTGTCATTAATTTATTATAATTTACTTCTCCTACAATTTGTTTATAAGTATTCATGTTTACTAAAGAATTATATATATCTTTAGCCTACTCACAGTAAAAAGCAAAATAGTTCTTATTTAATGCTACGAGTTCTTCGTCTGTTAGAGCATCAGCCTAACCTTTATAAGCTTCTACCACTCTGTTACCTACATCTCTAACATCTAACTTTAAGTCTGTAATAAAAGAAGCTATAACATCAAAATCGCTTATAGCAGCATTCTATAGATTAGCAATTTGATACTTAATGTTCTCTATTACTTCCGTTCTTTTAGATATATCAGTAATATCTATACTACGTAATCTAGATTGTAAACCAGATAGTAAGTTCTATCTTATATCAGATAATCTCTTATCTAACTCTTCTTTAGTATCAAAGTTATACTTCTCTGCTTCATGTATGTTTGTTTCAAGCTGTTTAACTTTATTGTTTAATGACTTTTCAAATCTAACGTTAGCAGATTCATTATTATCTTCTAAATTGAAAGATAATAATTTCATTAATATATCTCTAGTACTTTCTGTATTTTTTACATGCTATTTTCCGGTAAGTAAATCAATGATTGCAGACCATACTTCCCTTATCTTACTTATCACTTCTTCAAATAATCCTTTCTATCTAGCATCATCTATTATATTATTTACAAATTCTTCATTAGTAAGAAATTCGGCTATAAATTCATGTTCATCTTTTAAACCATATAATGCACCAGTCCACTTACCTTTTTCAGCATGTATTTCCTAGTATAGTTTTCTATTGAATTCTAATAAGTCTTTTACTTTATTGTATACTTTAATTTCTAAGTCAGTGCCCTCACCATTTTTAACATTTTCAAAAGATCTTGAAGTAAATGCATGAACCATTTCATGTACAATACTTTTTGCATTGTACTCCATATCTGTTTCTTCAAATATCTCTTTACTAATCCATATAGTGTGAGTATTACTACTATACCACATGTAATCCCCATTAGCTAATTGATCTCCTTCCTCTGTTATACCAATATATACATCAGTATCAGAGAATAAATCAAGTATCTAGTATGCTATAGAATCTTTTGGTATATACTGTTTTAAGCGTTCAACTACTTGTCCTGATGTAGTACTCATATGAGGAGAACCATCTGACCAAGTACCGGTAATATCACCTATATTTGAAAAGAAATAAGAAGGCCACCCCTAAGCCGGTATAAACGTTTTAGCTATCTATCTAATAGCTTGATTACGATCTCCGTCAAAACGTCTTAAAAGGTCTGAAAATAGCTCAGACTAAGACCCATCTGGGCCCTAGTCTATAGCATAACCATTATTTTCAGATATGATATAATAAGCAGCATCTTCACTGCCTAACACTCTAGCAACTTCATCAACAGCTGCTTTTACTTCTTTGTTATTTAAATTTAAACACTGCATAATTATTCACATTCTTTTTTACGTTTCTTACCCATTTCAGCAAGATAAGTCATATCTACTACATCTTCAGTAACATCCATGTTGAAAGCTTCATTTGCAATAGAAGAAGTATCTACGTTAGCAAAGGGATCTTCTGTTTCTTGTGAGAATTGTTCTTGCATATCAGAGAATATATTTAACTATTCATTTATGACATCCATAGCTTCAGATCCATCAAATGGATTATCTAGACTAACATTGACAAAATCTGATACATCTGTTTCATCATATACTACATTATCTTCAGATAACGGATCTATATTAAAGGTAGTATCTACTACTTGCGCATCAGATACATCACCTTCTATTTGCTTCTATGTTCCGTTTATTTTTACCTAAATATTATCTGAACTAAGAGGTATAAACTGTTTAGTAAATCTACTTTCATCCTTTAATTTAGGTAATTTAACTCTAGACATTGCAGTTTCTGCTATAACACTATCATCAGTTAATACATTTTCATCAAACGCATTCTAATCAAAAGCTGATATATCCAAACCACCTTTTGCAAATTCATTAACTCTAAATCCATTTTCTTTAATACCTAATTTAGGTATTCTCTTATAGATTAGTTTAGCTCCTCTTTTACTCTTCTTACCTTCATCATTTACATAAGCTATTTCGCCAATTAATTGATATAATTGAATTGAAGTATTATATCCAGAACCATTATTTACAGTTATGAATTCCGCTCTTCTAGTTCTATAGTGAGGAACAGCAAAACTGTCATACATAGTAATAGCTTTACCTCCAATGTTACTTCTAGATTTAGACAATACAATATCATAATCACTACTCTTAGAACGGTCTTCCTATTGTTGTTGGAAAGGATCGTTGCTATTAGGCTTAAGATTGATATTATATTTAGGAACTATATTAGGATCATCCCACATATTTCTAGCTATTGTTAATCTAATAGAAGGAAAACTCATAGATTGAGGATCATCCCCAGTTTGAGCTATAGAACTATATCCAGATATATCTCCTCCATTTTTAAATTGGTCTAATACTTCTTTAATATTAGATACATAACCATTATCAATCTTATATTGAATAGGAACTAAATGGAAGAACGCATTTACTCCTCTTTCATCATAAGAAGTATAATATGCATATTTAACCAAATCTTCTGCAAATTCTCTAACTATATCATCGGTATCTTCAAGTAATTGAGCGAAAGCAGATATTAACTGATTCTCTCTATCATAGTCATTGTTCATTGATGATTCAGATAGAATAATTCTGTCTACATTCTACCCTTCTAAGCCATCTGCTGGATATTCCTATAAATAATTTAATAATTCATTCTTTATAGTACCATCTTGATTAATAAGATGTGGGAAAGCATCTTTATTAAGTAACAGATATCTTTTAAGTTTAGTTAATCTAGAACACATAGTATTCTTACCTACAAACATTCCTCTAAATTGATCATCCGTCATTTTAAGGAAATCAGTATTAGAAGTAGTTCTAGCTCTAATTATACTATCAATCATTCTATTTATATTCTGAACAAACTTCTTATCACCCTAGTGTTTATAGGATATTAAATCATTGCCGTCTGTACCTTTGATGATATCTCCTCCTACAATATTACCCATTACTGAATTAAATATATTCTAGTAAGTCCAAGTTGCAGGGAACGTTTGACTCTTAAGAATCTTTCTGGCTATAGTAGTAGCATTATATAACTTCTTACTTAAGAATGTATTACTAAAGTAGTATTTCAAAGCATTGTCTACTTCCTTACCTTTTATTTCAAATACTCCGGAATTATCATATATAAATGTCTAGTATGAATTCACAAAGTTTAACTATAGTGCAAGATTATTACCAAGTTTCTTAGTATCAATCTGAGATCTATGTACTAATTCACTAAGTGTTTTAGCATCCATACTTAGTTCTTTATAAGCGTGCAATACAATAATCTATTGATATAAGAATAGTAAATTATCCTGCTTTCTATTCTTTAAAGCGTATATAAGACTAGATTCATCAAATACCTGTGTCTTATCTATTACTTCACTCTTTATTCCAGGGTATGCAGAGTACCCAATTTCTTCAGCTAAACCATTATATTTAGCTTTCCAATTTTGTTTACTTTCGCCTTCTGGCAGAGCATCTATGGCTTCTTTAAGTAACTTACCATACACATTGTATAATCCAGTAATTATCTAGTTTTCCTATAGATTCTCAGCTCCATATACTCCTTTACTATTGATAACTCTATTGGATAACTCTTTTAATATAGGTTGAGCTAAGAAATAGAAAGTATTCTTACCTTTACCACCTCTAAGTAATAGGTTAGTCATATTATAAGTAACCTGATTAACATTTAAAGCAATAATGTAAGGGTCTTTAGCAACGTCTACATGAGCATTAATCATAGCAGATAACCAGTCAAGAATTCTAAATCCATCTTGACCCTTAATAGCATCTAAATCTCCTAATTGATATACATTACTATGACTGTATATCATATTAAGATGCATTAACTGTGTTAATACATGATTAGTAGAGTTAAGAGCAAATGGAGCAATACCAGCTTTACCACTAGTATATTCTTCTTTTCTAGATTCCTAGAACGAAGGCAATAATTCATAGAAAGGATCTGCTTCTTGTTTACTAGAACTTGATATTAACGGTAATACATCGTCTTGTAGCATACCAGTAAGAGTATCAATAGACGCTCTAGTCTCAGCCATATTCTTAGTATCTGATACTACTAATTGATAATTCTGTATTATCATATTCTGCAATGCTTCAGGACTTTGCTCGCTTACTTTATCATTAGTATATTGAACTATATTTCCATCTGTATCATAATTCAACATAGCAATATACAGTTTATCAACGTCGAAGTCAGAACCAGTCATAGCTGTAAATTCATCCGGAACTACTATAGTATCACTGAATCTATCAGGAAGTACATCTACTACTTTAAATGAGAAAGTAGAAGACAAACCCTGAGTAGGGATACGATAACCAATACCTTGTGGAGTAGAATTAGTGCCAATTATATTATGGTCAGTTAACCATTTCTTCATAGTTCCATAAGAAGTCTAATATTCTTTTGGTACTATATGTCTAAAGAAGTTAGTACTTAGAATAACATCCATACTTCCATCTTTATTCAGGAATCTAAGTTTATTACCACCATTAAATGCGCCATTTAACTATGATTCTTTCATTCTAGCATCAGTTGCTTTTAAACCAAACGAAGACATCTGAATAGCAGAACCACCAGGAGTATTAATATCTACTACTTCTTTATTTATAAATGATATAATTCTACTTTCAATCCATTGTCTACTACTCTGAGCTGCCAACGGAACAAGTATATTACCATCCTAATCAAGAGTAAGACCTTTAACAAATTCATCAGACATACCAGAGCTAACAGCCTAACTAACTAAATAGTCTGATAAAGCCTTATTATTCAGTTTGCCTTTATGGAAGAATCTCTTAATTATTCTCTTATAACCTATATCAGATAACTAATTGATAGCATCCATTGTTTGAGTCTTAATCTGTTGACCAGTCTTAGTAGTGGCTTTATTAGTACCGTACACTCGATCGTCTATAAGATTACCCAAACATATTTTAACAGCCTAAGTACCAAATGAACGGTCAATATGTTCGTGTGGATCTGTGTTCAACTGTAAACGTAAATTACGAATATCTTGAACAAATACAGGTAAATCTCCTTCTTTCTTAGTAAGATTGAAGGATTTTTTATTCAAACCTTCAACATTAAAGTGTTCGTTTTTAGGACCTTCGTAAGCTTCAAATTTAGTTCTACCGCCAACCTTAACCGCAGATTCAAAAGTAACCATATCGATTACTCCTAATTCCTCATTATTCATACGGTCATATAAAACCTTATTATCAGCCTTAGCTATTACTTTGAATAATGGGAACATAGCCATCTTATCGAATACAGGAACATTCAGATTTATATCGTTCTCTCTATGGTCTCCAAAATATACCATCTTTAAAGGTTTAACTACAAGAGCTAAAGTCTTCTGATATAATTCCGGATTATTCATCCATGACTCATCTTCTCCTTCCATTATTTGATAAGCTTCTTCGATAGCGTCACTCCATTGTCCTAACGCTTTCATAATACGTCTATACATAGCAGGACGAATATATACAGCAGCATCAGATTGATTAATATTACCACCTTTGATATCTCCTTTATCGTCTCTTCTGAAATCGTACGGTCTAGCACTAGCATTAGTATAGCTATCTACAAACTCTTTCTAATTTTTAGTAAGAGAATTATAGAAGGCATCTTCTTTCTGTTTAGTAGATAAAGCCTCTATAATTTCATTGTCGCTTAAATTAGGATGAGCTTCGCTGTATAAATCACGTAGAATAGAGTTTCTGAATATACTTTTTAATTCGTCATAATAATCAGAACCAAGCATATTATCAGCAAGATGCATTACTGTTACTTTAGTATCATTCTCAGCCGGATTATCCCAGATAGTTCTAAGATTAGTACCAGTAGATAATACAGAAGACAAACGTTTAATCTTATCAACATCTTTACCAGTTATAACATCAATAGAATCTCCTTGTTCGGTCTTAAATTTAGACTTCTTCCACTTATAATAAGCAGGATCTCCTGTAAAACACTTCTCTACTTCCATGATAGAAATAGCCTAATTAGCTACATGAGAACCAATTACAGAGAATAATATATCTTGATTCTTAAGACCAGATTCTTCAGATGTATACATTGAACTATCTAGTTCTGATTTATAGTAATCGAATATATTACTAGGTATTAACTTATTAACGTATTCGCCATTTGAATATCCAAGTATACCTCTCTTTACAAGAGCTCGCATTTCTCTTTGAGTAGCATGCAGTAACAAATGATTTATTGCAGAGAATATAGGAGCAGAAGGTTCTATAACTTCCTTAGAATTAGGTTTAGATGTACCTAACAACAATACTTTTAAATCTGTTAAATACTTCTGAACCTCTTCTGTAGTACCATATTGTTCTAATCTTGCTAATTCTTGATTGACATTTAAAACATCTTCACCAAGTCTCAGTCTAGTAAAGTATCTGAATCTACCTCCATTTCCAGTATGATCCATCTTACCATTTTTAATCTTACCGTGGTAATTGTCTACTCTTAAAGTAGGATGTTGCGCGATATAGTCTTTTTTCTAGAAATAATCCCATACAGCATTAAACTCATCTAACCAGTAATTAGCGAATATATTAAGAGTACCTTGACTAAATCTTCTTTCTCCTACATAAGTAGAATTTTCAGCTGTTAAATCTTCTCCAATAATAGCTGCATAATTAGCGTCTCCTATATCTATATATTTACTAGTAAGAATATCTTTTACCATTTTGATACCTGATATGCTATACCAAGTCTTTTTGTCAGACATAGTAGGTAATATCATTCTATCGTTAAAAGTAAGAGTAAGCTTAGCAATATAATCCTCAACAGGAGTAATGCCGAAATAATCTCTACTAGATTCATCTATATTCAGTGCTAAGAAAGTATGCAATTTAAATTTGGTATTATTAGCATTAGCTATCAGACTGTGTGCAGAGAATGGAGTACTTAATATCTATTGTTTCTTACCATTAGCATCTTGATTAATATTACGTATTTGATCTGTCATGTAGTTATTCTCACTAATAGGATAAATCAGTGCACCATCTGCTCCAACAACACTAAATTCTTGAGGAGAAGGATGTACTTTACCATAAGATATTGCCATCACAGCTATCTAGCTATTAGAATTTCTGCCAAATGTAAACATTCTATCTAAAGTTCTAGAGTATCCACCACCTGATGTAGATTTTACACCTATATCTTTAGTTTCAGCTAATTTAATCAAAGTAGCTAAAGTACCTTCATTAAATCTCTCTGTTTTACCAGCTCCAGTGCCTTTCCAGAAATTATATAATTTATCAAATTCAGTAGTTCCAATATAGAAGTTATTAAGCATATAATCTAATGCTAAGTTATCCATAGGAATAGATAAAGCATTAAATACATCCAATAAAGTGTCCTTTATTTCCTATATCTTAGTATCATCTACTGGTTTACCTTTCTTTATTCTATCACTTACTATTTTAAAAGTAGAACTTAATTTACCTCTTCTGTCTTTTAAGAATTTAGCAAACTCTGGTTTAATGAAGGGTCTACCACTATCTGTTCTGTCTATAGCATCAGATGCGAAGAACATACCTGACCATCTAGCAGGAAGTCTACCTACTTTACGTAAATTATCACTATCTTCTACAACCCAATTAAATTTACTTAAGCTAGATTGTATTTCACTAGCTATTTCATCTTCAGACTTACCTCTTGTATTTACTTTAGGATGTTTAGTAGTAATAGTGTCTAACTGTACTTTAGAACTCTTTATAGTTATCTCTAACTAAGTTTTAGTATTGTCAGATATAGGTGCTTCTTCCGAAGTAAGAATATCATATAAAGATTTAAAGAAAGGAATAGTATTACCTAAATTAGCACTTCTATCTATTATATCCTGATACTTATCTATATCCCATAAGTTCTCCATAATCTGATTCCATACAAAATTGAAATCTTCAGTTACAGGAAGTTGGAACATATCATCATGTACAGGAAATAATTCTTTAGTAATAACGCCGGTTTCTTCATCTTCAACAAATTGGTATTCATACTTAGGTATAGAGTAGAAGAACAGTTTAGCTCTAAAGCTAACGTTATCTTTCTTACTTACTTCACCTTGATTCTTATCCCAATTGTTTTCAGATTGTTCACCAGTCTCTACTTTTAATCTAGACTCTTCCTCATTATCTACTTTTTCTACTTCTCTAATTCCTAATTGTTCTATCTTCTTACGAACATATCTAGTAAATATATCTTTGTTATTTACTATATCCTGAGCAATATCTACATATTCGTCAGATATCCAACCAAAGTCTATATTCTACTGTAATCTGTCAAATAACAAAGAAGTATTAAGATTATGAACATCCTCTATAGTTCTAATATTAAATATAGATAATGCTCCACTAGTAAGAGAATTAATAGCATGATAGAATACATCTGGATCAGTTATATGAGGTAATTTAGCTTCTTCCTCTTTTGATAAACCTGGTATATAGTAAGACAAACCCTCTGGTTTACGGCTATAGAAATCTTCTAATGCTTGCTTAGAGGCTTTATAATCCTTAAACTAACCATCGTTTATACTCTTGAAAAAAGCTCTGATTATATTTCTGTGAGAATTCCAGAAGTACAAGGTATTATATATCTTCTTAAAGATTCTAATGACATTATATAATAAACCTTTACCGTTTTGATCCTTAGCGTAATTACGGAATTCTTCAGCAAGCGCTTCCTCTGCTTCATCTTGAGTAAGATTTCTAGCACTTCTTTTAGATTTAGAATATTCTTGATATAACTTAGTTCTCTATTGTTCACTCAATAGCATTTGAGTTACATAGTGGAATGCTTCGTGATATTCTACACCTGCACCAGATTGTCTAGATAAAGATATACGAGGTATTAATTCGTTAGAAAGTGCATCCATTACTACACTGAACAAACCGTACGCCTCTTCATTAGCTCCAAACTTAATCATTTGGTCTGTTACTAATATCTGATCGCTATCTATACCTAACTTATCAAATAACCATTTCTTAGCAGAATCTTCATTAAACTTACCTCTACCTTTAATAGTTGATTTAAGACCACCTAAGAACTTAATTGGAGTAAGAGTAACTTCTCTTTTACCAGTCTTAGGATTGAGAACAATACCCCATTTAAGGTATTGACTTTCTTTCATTCCATTATCTGGTATACTTAATCCATATTTCTCAAGATTCTCAGGAGTAGCTCTTTCTGCAATTACAACTTTCTTACCACTAGCTGTCTTAGCTTGAGAAGGTTTGCTTACATCTTCTATTACTTTATCTTGAGTATTAACAGTAGGTTTAGGTTTGTCTTGTTGTTTCTATAATTCTTCTCTATTTATTGTAGCATCATCTGCATATATAAATGGAGCATAAAATGCATGTTCACCTAAATCTGTCTTTAATATTCCATTATTAATAGCCCAAGTAATTACTAAAGGAGAATCAGATACTTTTTCAGCCTTACCGTCTTTAAAAGTATAACCTATTTCTTTTAAAGAAAACGTTAAGTCTTTAGAGAATATAGGTATTCTACTGTTTTCGTCTTTTACTAGATTAGGAGAACTATTAGCTATAGACACTAGTAAGTCTATAAATTCTTGAGGGAATTCAGACATTAATACATCCTTATCAGTATTCCAGTGTATATTCTATGAAATCTAGAATACTATTCTCCTCTTTTCAAAATCTGTTAAAGTAGCTAAGTTAGTAAATTGTGTACTGAATCTCTTTTCGGTTCTAGGACCTTCTTGAGTATATACAGTAGCATCTTCACTATAGTATCCATTAACAAAGAATCTATTACCTTTATCATCAGTATATATACCTAATTGCTTTCTTACTAAGAAATTATACTTAACTCTTTCTACTCCTTCTAAACCATTAGTAAATGTATTAGAGCCACTATTAGCTAATAATGACAATAAGAAAGAATCAATTACCTTAGCATTAGAACCTCTTACTGATGTCTGACCAGTAATAATATTAAATATTAACTCAGCAGTAGAAGGAGTAATGGGCTTTCCTTGCTCATCTACATTTTGAGTGCCATCCGCATTGAAGGCTAATTTAACCTGCTCTGGATTGTTTACTCCAGATATTCTATGCAATTCCTCAGATAACATAATAGGCAATGTAGCAGTACCAGAAGGAGTATTCTCAGGTTTAGGTATAAAGTATATTTTACCAGCATAACCTATACCTTGTGTTTCAGTCTTATCTCTAGTAAACATATCATCTATAGAGAAAGGATCAACACCAAATGGGCCCGTACCATATCCAAACTGGATATCTCCACTAGTTATTTGTTCAGACATAGCAATAGCATCTTCTGTTATACCAAAATCACTTACTTCAGTTAGCTTTCTAAACTTTGGTAATCCTGCCTCATCTACTTGATTATCAAGCTGACCGTTACTTATTCTTATTCCTACAGGTTTAACATGCTTCCTAGCAGTTAATGGTAATGTTTTAGTAGTAGAATATTCTGGAGCGTAAGCCTTAATTATCTTAGCTCTCAATTCTCTTAACTTCTATATCTACTCATCTATTTCACCCTAAGTCATTTCCGTATCTCTCATACGGTCATACAGACTCTAATTGATTGCTCTAACAGATGCATTATACAGTTTACCATCCTTCTCTATCATCACGTGAATAGCTAAATTATCTATAGCACTATCAAATGACATGTCATGTTTAAAGGATGTAACTACAAAGTATATATCATCAGCTGTTGATAACCATCCCGGAATAGCTAAATTATCAGCTAATTCTCTACCTGGTCTTCTATCAACTTTACCACCATCTTTACCTACAAACTTTACAGATTTACCAGCTACAGTAATAGGCATAACTTCATCTGTATTAGGCTGGAAGAAGAAAGTATTAGCTATATGTAATCTTCTGAATTTCTTTCTAGCAGCTACCCAACCATTAGTAGACCTATTATAATATGAAGAAGGGCCCTACAATCTGGAATCAAAATCGCATGATTCTTCAAATGCAGATTGTTCTAATATATCTTGGTCATTTACAGGTATTCCGTTTTCAGGATTACCATCAGGCATGTATACTAGCTAATCGTTCTAAGCATCATAAAAAATTTCATCAGATTTTGGAGTGTCTTCTACTTCTGTAATATTTACCGGATTCTCTACTTGAGGAGCAATATCTGAAGCTGCAGGAGTATCTTCTACTTCTGTTACTGTAGGCTATTCTGCAGATCCTTCTTCCTCGTCCTGTAGTGATTCCTCAGCAGGAGCAAATTGAGCATCGTCTACTTCCTCCTGTTGTCCCTAAGACTCTTCAGCAGTAGAATCATCTGTTTGCTATTCTTCTGCCTCTTCAGCAATATCTGTAGGTTCTACTGATGTAACTTCTTCAGCTGGATTCTGCATCTATACTTCATCTTCTATATCTTGATTAGTATTAGTAACACCGTCCATTTCCACATCAGCTTCCACCTCATCTACACTTACTCTATCTTGTAAAGGAGAGCCTTCTATAGCTTCCTCTAACATATTTAGTTGATCTTCTAGACTACTTATTTCCTATTCAGCTATCTATACATCTGGTATAGTAACCTCCTCTACTTCATCCATAGGAGCAACCTCTGGAGCTTTTGTTTCAGTATTGGGAGTTCCTTGTTCTATATCTGCTAAATTACCAGTATCTTCAGCTATCTCCTCTCTACTTACTTGCTCTTGATCTTTTTTACGCTGTAAATCTTTCTGAATAACAGACATAGCTCTTTTACGCTGTACTAAATCCTAGTCAGCAAGTTTATCATCTTTATTCCATTCTTCATTTACAGAGTTATCATAATCCTATATAATCTAATCAGAAGTTCTAGTCTTACCGTTGATCTTGTCTGCCTACATCTCATTAGTAAGTATTTGCTTCTGCTGTTCTTCGGTAAGATTATTATAAGTAGGTTTATACAATCTAGTATCACCTACATATTTTCCAGTAGTATATGCTAAAGCATGAGCGAATAAATCAGCTCTTGCCCCATCATTAACATACTTACTTATGGTAGCTACAGATAATTGATCTGCAAAAGGAACAGATAATCCAAGATCCATTACCTGTTCTCCTACTTCTTCTCCTAAGAATCGCTGTATAACTGGTTTACGTTCTTCTATTTGAGATTCTACATACTTTATAATACCAGATATACCATCTACATTTACATCTAAATTCTTATCCTCTTTTAGTCTTTGTAAATCCTGCTTTCTTGAATTAAGTTCATCTCTAAGAGTAAGTAAGTCGTTGTAATCTTGAACAGCAACCATTCTGCCCATGAATTCATTAGCATACTCTTCTTCAGACAGTACACTTCTTTCACCTAATAATTGGTCTACGTATTCAGATAATTCCTTTTTACTTCTAGAAGTAATATCAGATGCAGGTAAATCATTAACTATCTGTCTTCTTCTATCACTACGTTTTTTATCATAGCGAGCTAAATAATCAGAATAATGCTGCTTTATTTCTTCTTTTAAGTCAGCATCTTCTCTTATTTTCTGAATAACACTTTCTATTTCTCTAGTAGAAGCTTCAGATGCTTCACTAGCATCTTTTAATCTATCTTGAATATATACAGCATTTTTTACTACAGATATAAAGTCATCATTATTTATTCCTAGTTCATCAGTTATACTACGTAAAGACTTATTATTAGATAATCTTTCTATGTTGTTTACTAATCTTATGTCTTCATCAATCATTTCATTAGTAACACCTTCAGGTTTAAATTTATCCTTAAGAGTTTCTAAGTTATTGATTATTCTAGAATAACCTTTTCTCCCATCAGAACTAGCAGCATTCATAAACTGCTCTACTTTATTTTGTCTTTCGGCATTACCATATCCGTCAGCAATATAACCTCTCAGATTACTATCTGTAAGATATTGAGCAGTAGCACTATATACGTCAGGTGAACTAAATACTCCAGACATAAATAATCCAGTAAATCCACCTATATCCATAGATTTACGTAAATCAGCATCACCATTTAGATTCTCATCTGGGTGAATACCATAGTATGCCATATGCGCTTCTCCTGCCAATTTTAATGCATTAGCAGCCCCCTACAACAGACTATAATCTCCAGCATTATCATACTTACCAGTTCTATAATAATTACTTACTACTCCTTGTTGACCTTCTTCAGTCTTTTCCATGAAATAAGAAACACCTAGTTTCTTACCAATATTGGTAAGATTACTTATAGCATTGTATGCTCTAGTTTTACCTCCAGGAGTTTTCCATGCTTTATCTACAGCTCTAGCAATAGTACGATCTATAATACCATCAGCTGCTGCATATAAATCATCTTTACGTAATCTGTCAGTTACAGCAGTCTCTAATCTAGATGTTATACCACGATTGCCTATAGCTCTTTTAGCAGCTTTCTGTAAACCAAAGTAGTTCTTCATATATGAACCACCAAACATAAACATACCTTGAGCTAAGTCAGATAACATTAAAGCTTGATTAGTCTATCTAACTACATCTAGACCTTTTTGAGAATCATTTACTAGCTAATTAAAATTAGCGTCGGGAGTGATTATATTCTGTGATAAAGCGTTTTCTAATACTTCATAATCTGTCATTTCAGAAGTATCAAATCCTCTGGCTTTTAGCTACTCATCGGCAGATTGTATTACACTGGGAAGATTAATTCTCATCTAATCTGCGCCTTCTAATACTCTCTACTTAAATGAATCAAATACTTCAGCTTGAGTTTCTGAATTACGAGTGTAATTAGTAATAGCAGCTTGAGTAGCTAATTCTGCAGCACCAATTAGTAAAGGAGCAGTACCACCAGAACCTGCAGCCATAACTGCTTTAGATGCCCATTTGGCAGCCATGCTAGTACCAAATTGTCCTAACATGGCTCCAAATTCAGAATAACTAGTACCTAACTCTGGTAATGCATAAATCCAAGATTCTGGATTAAATGCAGATATTTGATTATTCTCTTGTTTTTCTCTAAACTCAGCAGATATTTTACTTGGGTCATACAACCAATTACCATGCTTTAAAGTATGTATCATACTTTGTATCTACTGATTTTTATCAGCTAAACGAGAACTTACAACCTTTTCAGCATTATTAAGCTATTCAATCTGCTTTGCTAAATTGCTTCCTTGGTTTTTACTACTCCACATATATTCTATTTGATCTGGAGATAGTTGATGAGTTCTCCCAAAGATTGCATCGTTTATACCGTCATTAGCTAATAAGTGCTTAAAGTTATTACCAGGATTAAGATCACCAATATAATCTTCTGCTAGCCAGTCGAAACTATAGTATTTCCATAAGTCTGTTACAGAACCAAATTTATCAGTACTGAATAATTTACCAGGTCTAGTCTCATAGAATATATCCTGTAGATACGGATTAGTTCTAGCTAGCTCTTTTAAACCAGGTTGATGATATATGATGTTACCGTTCTAATCTAATTGATTTACACCATTTTCTATATTCTTAATATTATCTTCTAGTTCAATTATTCTATTCTGAGCTGATTGAATTTGCGTAGGTGTCCAATCTGTTGCAGAATCAATCTATCTTTGTAAATCAATTAATTCTTGTTTACTTGTAAGATAATCTTTAGCTAGATTAATAGAATTTAAATAGTTAGCTTCACCCTCTCTAACTTCATTCTATAATCTACTTAATTTAGATTGATCCTTCTTTTCCATAAAACTACGATATACATCTAAAGCTTTTATGTCTCCAGACTTCTCAGCTTCATCGTACATATAGTCTAGGACAGTGATATTCTTATCCTTATCATCTGCGTCTTCACTAGACTGAAGTAATTCAGGCATACTTCTAGATGTCCACCAATTAGATATTCTACTTTTACTATCTTTTGTAGAATCTTCATTAGTAGTTTTATTATCGTAGTTTATATCGTTCTCTCTATCTTCTAATCTTCTTTGGTAATAATCTGATCTAGAATCGTATGAATACCCATAATCACCTTGTAAGGTATAATTAGGGTATTCACTAGCGATATTATTATCTGTATTTTTACCTAGAGTATAGTTCTATTGTCTACTCATAATATTATATTAAAATAGTCTGTTACTTTCAGATTGAGCTTGCATTACATCTCTAATGTCTTGTCCTATGTTTCTACTCTTAGCATGTAACGCATCATTCTCAACTGCTTCTAAACCGCGTCTGGGTACAACCGTACTTACTGGAATTCTTAAATAAGTACCTTGTTTAAGAGCGGTATTAATCGAAGTTCTAGTTTCACCATAATCATTTGTAGATTCAGTTACTCTTACCTGATCTTCGTCGAGATTTACCCAATCTCCTTGTACTTCTGCTAGATCTCTAGCTGTATATTTACCTTTATCTATTTCTGATTTAGGAATAAAAATGTATTTATTATGGAATATGTTTGAACCATCTGTAGTAATATTCGGAGTTCCAGCTACTAAGAAATTCTTAAACTGCCCCTTTTCAAAATCATCTTGTAACTTACTACTACTACCAATCTTTCTATCCATTAAATTCTCAGCAAGACGTTTTCTAAGTAAGAACTCAGAAGAAGAATTACCTACTCTCCAACCTTGAGAAGTCATCTTGCCCGTCTGAGTTCCTTGAGCAGTTAATACTTCGTTTGCCTCAGCACCTATACCACTACTTAAAGTTCCAATAACATCGTTAATTGCACTATTTAAACTGTTATTAGTTTTAGCACTAAGAGTAAACATATCATTGAGTTTCTTTCTAGCATCTTGAACTGTAGGTGCATCTTTTAAAGCTGAAGCAAAAGTATCTCTTGCCGTTATCTCTAATTGGTCAGTTAGATTAAGTAAACGATTCTGTTGACTTCCTGCGCCTGCTCTTCTAGCTAATGCTACAGCCATTGGATCACGTTCTGCTTGGTCATAAGCAAATTCTCTACCTGCTGTAATAAGTGTTCTATTAAGTTGCTCTTCAGCATCCTGTCTACTAAGACCTTGTCTTTGTAATACTTCTAAATGCTTTTGATATTCTGGAGTATTCTATATACTAGATAAGTTTCTTTGTATTTCATAATCTGTTCTATCAGTAGAAACTCCTTGATGAATCCATCCATCTTTAACTCCCATGAAACTAGCTTTCAGATTATCTACATATGGTCTCACTAAGTCTACTTCAGATTTATAAGCTAAAGGAGCTACGTCATTAAATATTCCACTATCTACTGTGTTATAGTTAGTGAAATCCACATCATGCCAAAGAGGATTATACATCCCCTTTATCATTAATTCCTAATTAGCCTTTTGTCTTGCTAGCATTCCTTCTCTACTTTGCTTTAAATTACTAAGAGTAGCATAATCAAGATTAGCAATACGAGAATTTAATCTAGCTCTAAAGTTAGCATCTTTCATAGCATCTGGATTAGTAGCAGCTTCATCTATTAAATCTCTTATCTTTCCTAAAGAGTTCTCATAGTATCTCTAAGTATCTACAGTAGAAGGAGATTGAAATTCTCCAAACTTACTAACAGTATTAGTAAATTCATTAGCAGCTTGTTCAACAGCTTGTCTTTGTGCCTAACCTATTCTATACAATTCACCAAAATTAATTGGTACATATGTATTCATTATAGGAGCTTCTGCAGCTCTATCGTATCTATTAGCTTGCATCATTTACCTCCTTTTCTTTTTATTGTACTACGATTAGAATTCATCATAGCTCTGAGATCATCCTCAGTAAAACCAGCTTGTAAGAATCTTTGATACAAAGGCCACATTTCCATATCTCTAGCTTTCTGATTACGCATCAATTCTCTATTCTGAGCCCATTGACTTAACTGACTTAAACCAGTCCTACGTATATTTCTAGCAGTAGCTCTATTCTGAGCATTAGCTTCATTAGCCATATTCGTAGCATTAACCCATTGCTGTCCTAAACTATTCATAGTATTGGCATAATCACCTAAGTATTGGTTATTGGCATTACTTTCTTGAGATCTTAAACTAGCTATAGCTCTATCAGTATTAACAGCTGATTGTAACCTATAAGCTAAATTAGCTCCTGTATTAGTATTAATTTGGCTAGCATTATAATTACTAGTAGCTCTATTACGGTTTAAATCTTCAATAGCAGGACTAATATCATATCTACGTCTACGCATAGTATTAGTAATGCTAGTAGTATATGGGTTATATACTGCATCAACTGTTTCAGGTCTACCAGTAAATAGATTAGACATAACAGGAGTTAAAGAAGCTATCCCTGACAATGCGCTTCCTACTTTATCAAATAATTTATCACGTCTGTCTGCTCTAGTTTCTCTATAACTAATATCATTAGGTGTAGCACTAGGAGACTCTACAGTATCATAGTCTGTATCATATACAGATTCTACTGTTGGAGCGTCATACCAAGTAAACGGTAATTCTGGTTTACCTTCATCAATTAATCCTGTATTCGTAGAAGTAGAAGTTGCTTTACGTCTACGTGTTGGAGTACTAGTACTTGCTGTAGCTGTAGTTGATGCAGTTGGCACATGATACCATTGATTATTACCAGTTCCCCACTGCACTCCAGCACCCCATTTACGATTAGGGTTATAGATAGCATCTACTATTCTATCTCCTAAACCAGGTTTAATTTCATCGCCTAAAGCAGCTGCTTGTATCTACTTAGTCTTAGGTTTAATACCTTTACTTTGTTTAACAGATTCCTACATAGCAAATAACTAATCATGAATCATATTATTATTCATTTCATTTAGTTTTGCTGCATTCTCTGCAAATCTGTCATTATATTTACTTTTCTTCTTTGCCATCATTTTCTCACCAAGTTGTGCAAATGTTTCTTTTCTACCAGGTACTTTAAGTTTATCACTTAGTACTCTACTACCTTCAGGTAAACTAACTAAATTACTATCAGTAGGTTTGTTATTCTCTGGTACTTTACTTATACTTCCATCGGGAGTCTATATTAATTCACCATCATCTACATACGCTAGAGAAGAGGACATTCCTCCATTAGCCATAGTATCTGTATTCATCCCTATCATATCTTCATATGCTTCACTTTGTAGGTAATTAGTACCTTGTACAGCGGCTCTATTACCATAAGCATTCTTCTTAATTGCTGCTCTTTTCCTACGAAGTTTTCTATTACTAAATGCTCCAATTAGACCACTACCAAGACTACCTTCATCATAATCTGTGAACGAAGTCATTTCAGCTTCTTCACCAGATCTGCCTATTAGCCCTATACCAGCTCCTACTGCAGCACCAATTGGACCAGCAACTTGGAAACCAGTAGCTGCACCACTGGCTATGTCACTTACAGATTGTGCAGCAGCTTGCCCTCCTGTAGTAGCGTTAGATTTCTAAAAAGGAGTAGTTAAAGTATTTAATATATCAGGAGCACTTTCAAGCATGTTATTCCCAATTTCTTTGAATTGAGTTCCAAATGCATATGCTGGTACTTTTGTTTTCTTTTTACTTTTCATATTAAATTAATGAATTTCTGTATGTTGTTGTAATCTATGGTATTTCAAAAGTATGATCTATATCAGAATCTAACTCATAATCGCATATCATATACTTACCTCTTAACCTGGCAGGTAACGATAATGCATCTTCATTCTTATCTGCTCTAGGTATAGGGAATCTAAATGTATCTTCTCTATAATCGGTTATTATATGTTGTTCAGGAGTAATAACATTACCTTCTTCATCAAGTTCTTCTTTAGTATGATCTCTAACTGATTCTTGATGTTTAGTACTGAATTTCATATAATCTATGATATCGTCCTTAATAGACTCTTGATTACCATCTCTGAACTCTCCTTGTAATCTAACATTATCAAATACTTTAGTATAAGGAGCATTCTTATTAATAACTATTTCTAATTTAGCTTTTCTATCCAAAGGAGTTAGCCCTATTACTCCAGTATCATGTATAGTATGCAATTCATTATCTTTTATTGCTACTACTCTATCAGAAATAGGTAACGACCATTTAGGATTAAATGTATAGAAAGATGTAAATCTACCTAACTACTCATTAAATACTAGTGGTTTATTTAGTACATTAAACCACACCTCGTTATACTTCTTATCAAATAAAGACATAGCTTTAGCCCTATCTTCTTTAATGTTTTTATTAAAGTAAGATTGTACCTGCTTTTCTTTAGATAACTAACTTACTTGACCTGTATAAGAACATATTTCGTTCTTATCATAATCGTACCAATAAAGCACATTATCTGAATTAATTATACTCTTGTCATTCTTAATAGACGAACCATTAGTAGTAGTTACGTAGTCGAATCTACTTAATATACCACCAGTACCTAATACTAGTTGATTTACATTATCGTCAGTAATAAGTGATCTTTCATTGACAGAAGCTACTCCTACTCCAGTATCTTGGAAATAGAATAGTCTATCTTTGAATACTTTTAGATTGGTTATGTCTCCCCACTGATTATCTACATCTAAGTAATCAGCTACTTTGAATTTAGACCACTAATCTATTACTTCATTATTAGTCTTAGCCTATGAAGTTAATATTCTATTAGTATATCTTACATCTTTATCGGCATACATAGAATTAGGTACATACAATTTACCAGTATTCTATGCAGAATAAACAGAATTATATACAAAGTAAGGAAGATCTTGTACATGTATGTCCTACATCTAAGTAGGCTCTAACTGTAACCAAGAGTCTGCAAAATTTGAACTAGTTACTGTTCTATGAATCTGATCTCCGTGGAATAAATTCATATTAATAGAACTTTCAAATGGTATATAAGCTCCTATGTAATTCTTCATACCATCCCATTCCTTAGCATCAGGCAATTGGAACAACATAGTATTAGGATAATCTAATAGACTTAAATAAGTATCTCCTCCAAATACATACTTACTGTCGTGAGCTGCTATACTTATGTATACAGAATTCTGTCTAGATGAGAATGTATTACCACCATATATAGAATTACCATCACGTTTAACGTTAAATACAGGAATAGCATTAGTAGAATCAAATGGATGGAGCTCTGGGTATTTGTTAGTAGGTACACTATTAAATCCAGAGAATACATTCTATAATTCAGGTACATGAGCTATGATACACGGACCAGCTGGACCTTGTAATGATTGATTATCATTGTGAATAAAGTCAGACATAGAGTAGTTAGTATAAGTTCTATTACCAACATTTATTCTTTTAGCCACTACATCTGGAGCCCCATACATGTTATAGTCTATGTTAGGCGGATATTTAGCATCTTCAATATATGATGTAGATTGAGATTGCCCAAATGTTGGAACGAAATATTTAGCTATTGATGCTCCACGGTACACCTTATTACCTCTACTATCTTGATAAGGGAATCCTACAGCTAATACATTAAGACCCCATCTACTACCATAACCTACATATGGCACAGTATCTTGCTGCAATACTCTACCATCTATCTGAGTAACGTAATCCGCCGCAGCAAATATACTACGACTTACACTATTACCAATAGTATTACCATTTACATAGTTATCTTTAAAATCATCAAACTTGCTATCATTTACTTTACCACCTACAAATGGAGAATAGTATGAGCCTATACCATCTAAGTATACACTTCCTTCAAACAGTTTAGTTGCATCATCACCCTGTACACATATTTCTGGAGATACTAAACGTATATAATCATTTACTCTCATAGTAAGAGAGAAATTACCAATATCTTCCTCTGTACCTGTTGATATTGCTAATTGTTCACCAATCAAACTACAGAAGAAAGGAGTAGGTCTCATCTCCAAACTACTATCTAATTCAGATCCCTATCCTACATATTTATCCTGCTCTTGAATTCTATACTCATATACGTAACTACCTACTGTTTGCATAACTACAGTCCTATCACGTTCAGTTCTATCACAACGAACTATCTCGTAACTCACTGCACCTACAGGCATCTTCTTTACTTTAAATTCTATACCCAAAGCATTACCTATAAGAGTATTGTTCTCATATCTAAACGAAGGCATTTGAGAAGCATGAGGCATTCTAATATCACCTATCCAGAGTACAGGAGAAGCTACAGATTTATCATTATAGAATATTATACCAAATCTATATATTTCATCTCTCTGATAGCCTCTATAATTAGCAGCTATATACGGATCAGCATAATTAGGTATATATGGATTATTCTTCTATTCTTCAGTAGGCTGTACTATTTCAGGCATTTTATTATCGCCTCTGTTTATATATCTAGTATTATTCCTAACCGTAGGTACATCCATACTACAGGATTGATTCAATCTAAACTTATCTTGTTTACTACTTAGATTTATATCTGTAGTTACAAAGGAATACTCTATATTAATGCCGTAACCACCTAATTCACCTTCCTTATTGTATATATATACATTCTAGGAATTAGATGCATCCTTTGTATACTTTGTGTTATTAAAAGGATTTATACAATCATGAGTAGTAGGAACACGTTTGATAGCTTCATCATCTGTTATAGACAGACGAATATTATTACTATCTAGACTAGATAACAGCTATACACTTCCTTCTGAATTAGCTCTATAAGCTCTAGCATCATAATCATTACCATCTTCATCTTCTGGTATCCAAGTATTCTCTGTTATATTAGCTGCAAATAGCCTGTTCTGCATCTTAGCAAGAGTCTACGCTATAAACTGATAACCAGTCATAGCATTAAATTCGTCTACAGATATATCACTTAAAGTAGCTCCATAATCTACATACTGTATATTTGTCTGACCGTCTGGTATATCTATTTCATCTACTATACTAATAGTAGGAGTAGAGTTATTCTGTTCGTAGAATATACGAATTACTCTTAATTTATTAAAGTCCTAAAGCTATAACTCAGTAGATAGCATTACTGATTTATTTGATGCTTTATTTAGACCAGTGCCTTTATATTCAGAACTACCTTGACTAGTTACACTATTAGTTAAGTGAATTAACTCGCTCATTGGAGAAGTAACAGTCTCAGTACCGTGTACATTAAAAAGCTAGTAACAATACGTTACCATTCCAGCTTTAAGATTACCTTCAGATAACCAACGGAACTTAAATGGTAATAAACTTACTACTGGAGTTATTTCTAATGAACCAGGGTTGATTATATTTCCATTCTCATCTATAAGATTAGAATTGTCTATATACTCATTACTCATTATGTTAACAATCTTAATAGGACTGTTTCCATCAGTAAAGTATATCTTTATATTAGTATCTGATTCATAGTTACCTACAATACTTAGTGTGGGATTCTTAGATAAATCTTCACACAACCCTAGAGCTCCTTTACATACTAATTTGATTTGAGGCATATTACTATCAAACCCCATTAATCTGTATATCTTATTAATGTTATCAGATGTTTTAGTTATTACTACCGCAATATCATTTATAGTAGTAGTACCTATTATCGTCTCATCTTTAGGTATAATAGTATCGTATCTTCTAGGGTTCTCTATACTTTGTAATACTCCTGTAGTTCCTCCATCATTAGTGATAACACGAACATCCTCAGCATATCTATACTGAGTATCCGGTATCAAATTTACGTCCTAGTCCATATTAAGACCTTGCGTAAATGTATTAACTTGTGCAGTATTACTTATCATATCAATCTTAATGCGCTATCTTGGTTATATAATATCTGTTCTTCGCCACTAGTACTGAAGAAAGTATCGTGGTCGTTCATCTCAGGATACAACTTATGGTAAGTGTTCTTTATCGATTCTATCTCATCCGGTCCAGGCATCATGGCTTCAGCATATGCTTGTTTACGATAGAAGTTGTAAGAGTTACGTATATCATAGTAATCTCCCTAGCTTATTTGACCTTTTAATTTCTTAGGATACATTAGTTTCATAGTGACGTACCAGTATATAGCTTCTTTATAAGACTCTAAGTCTGGTATCATTGGCATACTATCTTCATCAGTATATATAGCATAATAGGATATTTTAACAAATCCTCTAGGCATACATGTATTAATATAACCAGGTTTAGTAGTATATTGTAATTCATTACTAAACATAGTACTATCTCTATGATCTATCACTCCAGGAACAAATTTGCCATTTACTGTACCTACTGTCCATTGATTAAGTAATATACTTAATGTTTGTCGTAAGTTAGTATCTTCATTTAACTTATCTAATGCTTCTCTATCAGTATTTAAATTGAACATATTCTTTACTAACGGAAACATTGCAGTATCTGGAATTAACATACAAGGTTCATTACTACATTCACGGTCATGGAATACTCCAAAACTAGAAGTAGCTTTTCTCATAGGCAACCATCCTCCTCCATTACAGAATGAAAATGCTACTTGACCTAATTTATATAAATCACAAGGCAAAGCAACCTAATGGCATTCTATTGGTAGTATAGCTACCTTATGCTCATACTATTGTATAGCTCCTATCTTAAGAATAGCTTCCATGCACCACTCACGTATATCTGTAATTCGTATATCAGATTCTTGTAATTGCAAATCCGCGATCACTTTAGCAATAACTGTGTTTGAGGATATCATTCTATTATTTATCATAATTGTATCTCCATTTAAATCCATATGCCGAAATAGTATTGCCCTTGGCACACTATACTATATTACTACACGCAGCAGTCAAGTTTTTACTATTCAAATCTCTAGCTGCATCAGAAATAGAATTATATACTTGTAACAACTTATCGTTCATATCTAATTTATATATTCTCTTTTTAGATTTTTCTATCACATCCATTGAATGAGATATATATTTTCCTATATTATCAGTATCTTCAGTATGCCATCTCCACTAAAAACCATGAGCTTGCTTACCTTTACCATTACAACAGCATTGTATAGCTACTCCTCTAGTCTTATAGTCTCCACAATGTCTAGAAGCTTGTGCGGTACTATCAAAAGTTCTTATATACACGCCATCAAGATCAAACTAATCTACTTTTTTTCCAGGTTTATTCATGGTAATCCGGCTGAGTCTTTTTTTAAATTCTTCTGTTCTCTTTTTTCCTCTTAACTTAAGAGCTCTTTTGTACCTAGTTTCATATGATTGGTTTAACTAAGCCGGACATGAAGCTAATTTAGCAATGTTATATTCTGGATTTAAGTCTAAATATTTTTGTTCTATAAATATTAAAGTATCTCGAATAGGCTCACATTGTTCTAGGATCTGTATAATAAACTTATCTTGACCATATTTATTAAAAGCATTCTACAAATGAATACTGTGATGTTTATTTTTGTTAAGTTTGTTATAATGCTAATATAGTCTAGCTCGTATATTTTTAGAACTTCCTATATACCTGTGATTATTCAGCATATTGACTATAGAATATATTCCAGATGTACTCTGAGGTATATCTTTTATTGAACAAAAATTATAATTCTACATAATCACGCATTCTACTCTTTATAATTCTACACAACTCTCGTTTATTATCTCGACATGCTATAAATTGATATTTACCTTTATTAGATAGTAAGCATCCTTGTTTAGACCAGAAGAATCTGTACTTATAGTAATTACTATGTTCGTTAAGTAAATACACAGGCTTACCAGTTTCTTTTGTAGCTTTCCAGTCCCATCTAAGACTTTTGCCTGAATACTCTTTAGGTTGATGCTTTATGATTTGCAAAGTACCTAACCTACACGGTAACTTTATTTCTTTACATTCATACATTATTTCGTTTTTAATGTATTTAAAGTAATCAGTAACTATAGCTTTAAAAGTCTTTAAATCTACATCATACTAAGTATTAGGTTCTATGTACTCCTTATAGCTTATATAATAATCGGCAATAGTATAGCACTTTCTCTAATATTTTAATCTCTCTCTCATTTATTATTAACTCTATTCTGCGTATCATCATGTGCATCATTACTATCATCACTAGGCATAGTAATCATAACAGATAATTCTCTCTGCATTATCATTTGTGTTATTACTGGTATCATTGCAGACGGTATAGGAAATTCACTATCTGGATCAAAACAAGCATTGAGTTCTGTAGGGTCTTCAGCTATTACATCTACACTGATATACTCTAGCTGATTAGAATCTCCATCTACGTATATTCTATTGTTTTTAACCCATGCGATATAGTCTTTACATGTAGCTTTTCTATACTTCTATAATTTAGCTTTAGTACGACTACCTATCTAAATTATATTACCAAACATATCACGTACATTTATTACTCCAGGTCTATAGTTAAAGTCTATTAACTTAGGGAGTTCTTTATCTCCTACATATGTAAAGTAACCCGGTACAGTTTCTTCACGGTCTAAATGGATAGGTTCTATAGTAGTAAGATAAGCTTCACTTACATCATGCCCTTTGTCGATTTGCTATTTTATCAACATAGACCTATATCCTATGACCCATTTCTCTATTTGAGCCCTATTTAAATGTTCAGACTCAGTCACATTGTTATTACGAGCTATGAGCAGTATGTTATCAATTATTTCATTAAGCGTCATTATCAAATCTCCATTTATAATTTAACACTCTATTAATTTTCCCTAAACAATTTCTTCTTATATCCGACTCTTTATTAATATTGTTATATACTACTTTTGCAGCATAACTCATAGAATCCCATGTATCAATATAATTATTACTCAAATCGAATCTGCATACTTTAGTTCCTCTACTCTTTCTGTACTTTTCCATTCGGTTACCATAGTTCAAATTATATTTTGCATTACACCATTCTAGATTGTTTACATTATTATTATGTGGATTTTCGTCTTTGTGGTTTATGTGCGGAAAATTATTTTCATTACTTAAAAAAGTGATAGCTACTAATCTGTGTACTCTATATTTCTTTCTACTCTTATCGATACTATATAAACCTACAGATAAATAATTGTTCGTATCTACTTTGGGAATTAATATCTTCTCAGGAAAACTATGCCATCTCCTATGAGTTCCGTCATACCACTGTTCCCAAGTTACTCTACCAAGACTTTTTATTCTTCCTAATGTACTAGCTTGATATAAACCTTCGTAACCAGGAATATCTTTCCATTCTTCTTTTAATGACATGTCTATTTATTTTAATAACGTTATAAAGCTTAAAACGCATTTTAAGGCGTTTAGAGACACTTTACGTATTGCAGCTTACAATCCCTTACCTTAACTAATAGCGTTTCTTACACGAGCTTAAAACAAAAAAAGGTTGATCTTATTGACCAACCTTATCCATTGCATTCTTCATATCCTAAGGGAGCATTTCCTTCATAGGTGGTGGAACCATCTAATTAGCTTTCCTTATTATATTCTTCAACTCACTGACTTCTTTCTATAGTTCTAATATTTTATCGTTCTCTCTAGCTGGTTCATTATCTACTCCCAGCTTATCTAATAATACTTGGCACTTAGCCATTTCTTCATCACATTTAGCTATTGCCTCTTTTCTCTATTTGTACGTATCATATTGGTTACGTACTATATTTATAATTTCTTGTTTATCAGTAGATATAGTAAGACCTATAGAATTATCCGTTATAACTGATTTATTTTCAGGTATAGTAAATTTCTTAGTCTCTCCATTACACTATATAGTTATATCTACTACTTTCTTTCTGGGCTGATTAGGCATAGGGAACTATCCTGGTGGTAGTGGCTCATCATATATTGAACTTACTTGAGTAACAGAACCTTCATTATACTCAGTAGTTTTCTTGAATGTCCCAACCACTTCTATTATATATACCTTATCACCTATATTTAATTGATTGAATAACATAATAAGTTAGTTTTAAGGGGCTCATTTAGAGCCCCAATTTATATTAAGCTGCCGGTGTAGCCGGTACTACTATATGATTAATTACTTGGAAGATTCCGTCACATTTGTTATAGTATATAAGATATCTGTTACCAGTTGTAATTTCATTATTTGTCATTTGAGCTCCGGAACCATTTAATAGAGCTTTTGCTCCAGTAGATGTAATAACTGTGGTTGTATTATCAATCTATCTATTAGTAAAGCTAGTAGGATCTAAGAATACTAAATCCGTAGGAGTAGCTGCACTAGCAGGAGTAGATGTTACATGCAGTATAAATAAACCTTGACATGGGAGTTGTTTCCACAGTTTAGGACATATACCATAAGTAACTGAAGTAGTCGTAGTATCGGTAGTAACATAGTTAGTTCTCAATACTGGAATACCAAAATTATCTACAGTTCTTACTCTACCTCTATTAAAGTAGTTTAAAAAAGGATAAAACATAACTGCCTCCTTTCTTATTAGCAACCGCATCCGCAACCGTTATTATAACCGTAGCCGTAGCCGTAGCCATAATCATTCAAGCCACCCTGACAACCAAAAGGATTGCAAGTTAAGTAAGCAGGAACAGGACACGGACGAATTTGATTAACGATGTTTGCAGTTTGAGCTTGCTGAGAAGCAGACAATTGTAAAGCTTGTTTATCTTCACGCAAAGCATCGATCTTATTCTGCATTTCTCTCATTTCGAGTTGACAGAACTTATCATTGATAATTTGAGTCTGTGCATCTATCTTAGCACCTACAATATTAAACTTAGATGCATTATCAGCCATTAAAGAATTGAATCCATTAGTAATAGCGTTCTGCAGTGTGTTAGTCTGATTGCATACAGACAGCTGATTTTCATAACCCATCTTAGTGATGTTGTTATTTACACCGCTAATAGATTCTCTAACATTGCAGCAGCAGCTAGCTAACTGAGAAGCCAAGCTTGCATTACCAGAAGTAATAGCATTGATTACTTCACAGCTAGACAACTTAGTATCGCAAGAGATCTGACTTACTCCAGAATTGATAGTATTAAGAGCTGTCTGAACAGAATTAATATCACAAT